>Ga0136619_10000356_pt1 | contig 17240 bp, 14 predicted proteins | sample AntDrymUQ3532106_2_FD_104807 | JGI IMG/M metagenome (GOLD analysis project Ga0136619, IMG submission 104807) | Polar desert sand microbial communities from Dry Valleys, Antarctica - metaG UQ353 (21.06) | ecosystem: Environmental > Terrestrial > Soil > Desert | place: Antarctica: Dry Valley...
GAGGATGAGCAAGGACTACGAGCGGTCATGCGAGAGTAGCCAGGCCATGATCCATGCGGTGATGAGCCGCCTGATGCTGAGGAGACTTGCCCGTGTTTGACCCTTCTCGCACAGCTTCTAGCGCGGGAACTGCAATATCCGACCAGTTTTCGGAATCCTTCGTAACGATTACATCGCCTAGTTCGAGCCTGAATTTGGCGATCTCCTGCTTGGTGGCGGTCGCTTCCATAAATGGCAAGCCCGCCGTAATGCGGTCGTTGTAGTAGACGTCGGTGTAGTTGCACAGTCGAACAGGAATCTCCCCCTCGACCGTGTGCTTGTCAACGTTGCTGAACTGGACGCCTGCAACGTGCTTGAGAGACTTCGCGTCCCAATGCTCCGGCACGTCTCCGAGCCACTCCACGCCCGATGGCTTGAGTTTGGCTGCGGGGTCGAGTCCTCTGGCGACGGCATGGGTTATGACGGCCTGCCGCTTCTCTTTGAGCAAGGTGAGGAGGTCGCGCTTCGCCGAGATCAGGTCGTCTATCTTCTCCGTCTCTTCGTCCAGAAAACGGGCGATTGCCTGTTGTTCTTCGAGGGTTGGGACCGGAAAAAGTGCGTTCTGCAAAGCACCCTTCGGTAAGCCGTAGCGTGTTACTCCCGATGCTGCAACTCGAAACTGATCCGCGATGCCAGAAGATGCGAAAGCCCGCGCCAAATAAGATCCGAAACAACAGTTTGCAAATGGTCGCATCTGAGCGAGATGATAGCCACAGAGAACGTCCGTAAATTCATCTTTCACCAATGCGGGTACTGCAATATCTGACCAGTCTTCGGAATCTTTCGTGACGAGTACATCACCGGGTTCGAGCTTAAATCTGGCGATCTCATGTTTGGTCGCGGTCGCTTCCATAAACTGCAAGTCAGCTGTAATAGTGTCGTTGTAGTAAACATCCGTGTAGTTGCACAGACGAACAGGAATTTCACCTTCGACAGTGTGTTTGTCAACGTTGCTGAACTGAACTCTTGCGATCTGCTTCAGCCGCTTTACATCCCAATGCTCCGGCACGTCTCCGAGCCACTCGACGCCCGACGGGTTGTAGGCCGGGTAGGTGTCGTGGCGTCTGGTGCGTACCGCCTCTAAGATCTCTTCTGCGTCGAAGAGGGCCGGCGGCTCGGTCATGCGACCACGTCTTTGAGCATGTCCACGATCTTCTTTTCCAGCCTGGCGAGGTCGGTTTCTATATCCTCCAGCGGGCGCGGCGGTTCGTACCTGTAGAAGTGGCGCGTCATAGGTATTTCGTAGCCGACCTTTGTCTTGGCGTGGTCTATCCAGGCATCGGGGACGTGGGCCTTTACTTCGCGCTCGAAGTATTCCTCGATGGTTTCCTTCAGCGGCACGATCTCGGTGTCTCGCAGTTCGGCATCCGGCTCGGGGTTGCCCCGGCTGTTCACGCATATTTCGGCGGTCCCGTCGCGCTCGCCGAGCGCCGAAAGCACGGCGTTCAACTCCCCGGAGTTCAGCTTCGCGCCCGTAACCTCGCGGTCAACGTGTTTGAGGTCCTTCAGGAACGCTTTGCGGTCTTTGTAGAGCTTCTCGTTCGTCTCCGAACGGAGCGTTCGTAGCATGGCGAGGATCTCTTGCTGCCGCTCTTCGCCGGCGGAGGTTTCCTTCTGGCGCAGGGTCTCGTCCTTCTTCCTGCTCGTGGCGAGGTTCTTGAAGGCCGACTCTTCCTTCACGCGCTCGATGCGGTCTTCGCTCGCCTGGAAGTTCAGCCTGAGGGGGCGTTCTACCGTGATCTTGCGGTAACCGAAGTCGTCGTTGTCGAAGACCTTGCTGATAACGGCCTGTTTCTCCCCCTTGCCGCCATCAACAGGGATGGTGCGCGTGTCGCCGTCCACTACGTTTCCATAGACCTCGGTGATGAGACCGATGTGGTCCGGGCGTCCGTCTTTGCCGTCACCGATCTGCCGCCGCTTGTTGCCGAGGCTCTTCTTCATCGGGAGCCAGAAGTTGCGGGCGTCGAGTAGCTGTACTTTGCCCTTGCGGAGGTTGATCTTGCGGTTCGTGACGATCCAGACGTAGGTGGAGATGCCGGTGTTGTAGAAGAGCTGGTCGGGGAGCGCGACGACGGCTTCGAGCCAGTCATTCTCGATGATCCAGCGCCGTATCTCCGACTCCCCCTGTCCTGCATCTCCGGTGAATAGCGGCGAGCCGTTGAAGACTATACCGATCCTGCTACCTCCTTCCTCTCGTGGTTGCATCTTGGAGATCATGTGCTGCAAGAACAGCAGCGCGCCATCGTTGACGCGGGGAAGCCCGGCCCCGAACCTGCCGTCGTAGCCGAGCGAGTCACGCTCTCCGTTTATGGAACGCTGATACTGTTTCCACGACACCCCGAACGGTGGGTTGGCGAGCATGTAGTCGAAGGTCTCGTCAGGAAAGCCGTCGTCGGTAAACGTGTTCCCGAGCTTCACGTTGTCTGCGTTCTCGCCCTTGATGAGCATGTCGGACTTGCAGATGGCGTATGCCTCGTCGTTCCAGTCTTGCCCGTACAGGATGGGGTTTGCGTCCGGGTTGTAGTCGTAGATGAACTGCTCGGAGGAGGAGAGCATCCCGCCCGTCCCGCAGGCAGGGTCGTAGATTTTCTTGACGATGCGTGTCTTGGTGAGGTCCGTCTCGTCGGAGAGCAGCAGGTTCACCATCAGCGAGATGACCTCGCGCGGCGTGAAATGCTCTCCGGCCTCCTCATTGGACTGCTCCGTCCCTATGCGGATAAGCTCCTCGAAAATGTAGCCCATCTGCATGTTATCTATGCGCTGCGGCGAGAGGTCGGCCTTGGAGAAGGACTGGATCACCTCGTACAGGACGTTCTTCTCAGACATGCGGAGAACCTGCTGCCCAAAGTCGAAGCGCTCCATGATCTGACGCACGTTCGGCGAGAATGCGTTGATGTAGCTGTTGAGATTAGGGGCGATTTGGTTAGGGTCGTTCAGCAACTTCGAGAAGTCCAGCCTGGAGAGGTTATAAAACCGCTCCCCCGATACCCCGCGTAATCTCGCCTCGACAATCTTCTCGCTCTTGCCCTTCAACGAACTGTGGGCGTCGAGGACTTTTTGCTTCGTCGGCGCGAGGATGCAATCAAAACGCCTCAGCACCGTGAGCGGGAGGATGACCTTGCGGTACTCGTTACGCCTGTACGGCCCGCGCAGCAGGTCGCAAATACTCCAAATAAAGTTGACCATTTGTGAATGTGTTTCTGGTGACATCCAGGCTCCCTCCTCGACTCTAAACGGTTCCCGGAGATAAGACTATCTCACGCTCCTTCATCGGTATCCCACGCACAATTCTATACCGTTGTTCGTACAGGATATTGCGGCCATCCAGCCAAATCCACCAAAGCTAAAGGATCGTGATAACGGATCGGACCCGAAAAGTTCTCGCACTCCATCGCCAAACGTATTCAGACCTCGACCTAGCCATCCGGGCAGGTTGTCGGAGGTGCTACAATTTTTCGTGGGCGGTTCCGAGGGTCTCAATGATGGCCTCGGGGCGCGGTTTTGCGGGTGAAACACATATTTAACAATTGCATTTGGAAGGGCGGGATTTTATGGCGAAGCCGGTGATACTGGCGGTGGACGACGACCCGCAGGTCCTGCGGGCGGTGGAGAGGGACCTTCGGCGCCGGTACGCGCGGGAGTACCGGGTCTTGCGGGCGGACTCAGGGGAGTCGGCGCTCGACACTTTAGGCAAGCTGAAGCTGCGGGGAGATCCCGTGGCGCTGTTTCTGGTGGACCAGCGGATGCCCCGGATGACGGGCGTTGAGTTTCTGGAGGAGGCCATCGGCAGGTTCCCGGACGCCAAGCGCGCCCTGCTCACGGCTTACTCCGACACCGAGGCGGCCATTCGCGCCATAAACGAGATCGGTCTGGACTACTATCTCCAGAAACCCTGGGACCCGCCGGATCAGAACCTCTACCCTAGCCTGGACGAGCTGCTCGCCGACTGGAAGGCCGGCTACCGGCCTCCTTTCGAGGCCATCAGGGTGATCGGGGATCGCTGGTCGCCGGGCTCGCACCGCACCCGCGACTTCCTCGCCCGCAACCGCATCCCCTACCGCTGGCTCGACGTGGAGGGCTCAGAGGAGGCGCGTGAGATAGTGGCCGGGGCCGACCACGGCGAGCCGGAGCTGCCGCTCGTCGTTTTCGAGGACGGCTCCTACGCCGAGGCGCCGGAGAACCGTGAGATCGCCGAGAGAATAGGTCTCCAGACCCGCGCCGAGCAACCGTTCTACGACCTGGTGATCGTCGGAGGCGGTCCCTCCGGGCTGGCGGCGGCAGTCTATGGAGCGTCCGAGGGACTGAGAACGGTCCTGATCGAACGCGAGGCGCCAGGCGGGCAGGCGGGGACCAGCAGCCGCATCGAGAACTACCTCGGGTTCCCGGCTGGCCTCTCCGGCGGGGACCTGGCCCGGCGGGCCGTGGACCAGGCCAGGAGGTTCGAGGTCGAGATCCTCACGCCCCAGGAGGTGGAGGAGGTTCGGGCCGAAGACCCCTACCGCGTCGTCCGGCTCGCCGACGGCACGGAGATCTCGTGCCACGCCTTGATCGTGACCACCGGCGTCTCCTACCGCAAGCTGGACGTCCCCGGCGCGGAGAAGCTCACAGGCCGCGGCGTGTACTACGGCGCAGCCCAGACCGAGGCGTATTCGTGCAAGGACGAGGACGTGTACATCGTCGGCGGGGCCAACTCCGCTGGGCAGGCGGCGATGTACTTCTCCGACCAGGCCCGGAAAGTCTTTTTGCTCTGCCGCTCCGACGACGTCAGAAAGAGCATGTCCGAGTACCTGGTCCGGCAGATAGAGGACCGGGACAATATCGAGGTGCGCCACAATAGCAGCGTGGTCGAGGCGTCCGGCGGGGAGCACCTGGAGGAGATCAGCATCCAAGACTCCGCCAGTGGTGAGACCGAGACCGTGCCGGCGCACTCGCTGTTCGTGTTCATCGGGGCGGCCCCGCGCACGGACTGGCTCGAAGGGGTCGTGGAGCGGGACGGGCGGGGCTTCATCCTCTCCGGCCCGGACCTCTCGGAGAACGGCCGGCGTCCGAAGGGCTGGGACCGCGACCCGTACCTGCTGGAGACCAGCGTCCCCGGCATCTTCGTCGCCGGGGACGTGCGCCACGGCTCCATCAAACGCTGCGCCTCGGCCGTCGGCGAAGGCTCCATCGCCGTCCAGTTCGTCCACCAGTACCTCAGGGAAGTGTAAGGTGCAGTCCGCAAGGGCCGTCGAGTGCCTGCGCCGGGCGCCGCTGTTCCAGGGGCTGCCGGAAGAGAAACTCACCTGGATCTCCGACTGCGGAGAAGAGGTCCGGCTGGAGGCCGGGGCCACCATCGCCCGGCAGGGAGATCCCCCAGACGGCTTCTATGTGGTCCTGGAAGGCGAGACCGAGTGGACGCGCCGGGTCGGCCAGGAGGAAGTCTTCGTCGTGACGCTGGGCGAAGGCTCCATCTTCGCCGAGCTCATCATGGTCCTCGACGCCCCATACCCCACCACGGGCCGCACCACCACCGACGTCGGCCTCCTGAAGCTAAACGAGCAGGATTTCTGGGAGATGCTCAGGATCTGCCCCGAAGTCCTGCGCGGCATCCTCGCCACCTCCGTCGAACGCGCCGAACTGCACGAGTCCGTCTCCCAGCAACACGCCAGGCTCATCTCGTTAGGCACCATGGCCGCCGGCCTCGCCCACGAGCTCAACAACCCAGCCGCTGCCGTGAACCGCAGCGCCGCCGAAGCCCGCGCAGCCTTCCGCAAGTCATCCGAGCAGGCCGCGAAGCTGGGCGCTCTGCCGCTGAACCCCGAGCAGCGGACCATCGTGGCCGGGCTCCCGGAGGAAGTCGCCCGGAGGATCGGGATGACGGCCGCGTTCGATTCACTGGAGCGGAGCGACCTGGAGGACGAGGTCGCCCTGTGGCTGGAGGATCACGGCGTGGAGGACGCCTGGGACGTCTCCCCCACCCTCGTCGGCGCCGGGCTAGACACGGCCTGGCTCGACGGCCTCGTGGAGCGCGTGCCGGAGGAGGCGCTTGGCGACGTGCTGGCGTGGCTCGCCTCGGAGATGGCGGGAGACGAGCTCTTGCGGGAGATAGAGGACGGCTCGGCGCGCATCTCGGAGCTGGTCAAGGCCATCAAGACGTACACCCACATGGACAAGGCTTCCTCCAAAGATGTTGACGTACACGCGGGGCTCGACAGCACCCTCGTCATGCTCGGCCACAAGCTCAAGCAGGGCGACGTGGAGGTCGTCCGCGACTACGAGGAGGGCCTGCCCCGCGTCTGCGGACACGCGGGCGAACTCAACCAAGTCTGGACCAACCTGCTGGACAACGCGGTGGACGCGGTAGACGGTTACGGGCGCATCCTGGTGCGCACCGCGAGGGAGGACGGTCGGGTGCTGGTGGAGATAACGGACGACGGCCCAGGCATCCCGGAGGACGTCAGGGAGCGGATGTTCGAGCCGTTCTTCACCACCAAGGACGTCGGGCACGGCACGGGCCTGGGTTTGGACATCAGCCGCCGCGTCGTGGTGGACCACAAGGGCGATATCCGGGTCGTCTCCAAGCCCGGCGACACACGTTTCCAGGTGCGCCTGCCCATACGACCCGCCGGAGAGGTTGGAGCGTGAGCGTGTTCGAGGATCTGCGTCGGATCTCCCTCTTCGAGGGGCTGTCCGACGAGGAGTTGCGGAGGGTCGTGGAGGAAGGTTCGGAGAAAGTCGTTCCGGCGGGTGAGGTGAACGGCCGGGAGGGCGAGCCGGTCGAGCACCTGTACGTGATCCTGGACGGAGACCTCCGCATCACCAAGCAGGCCGACGGCGGCGAGATCGTCATAAACACCTACACGCCGGGCTCCTTCTTCGCCGAGGTACCCCTGCTGGCGGGCACGCCGTTCCTCGCCTCGGGGCGGGCGCTCACCGACTGCCGGATGTTCCTGATCCCGAACCAGACCTTCCGCCATATGCTGACCGAGCATCCCTCGTTCAGCAATATGATCCTGGAGACGATGGCCGAGCGCGTCCAGATCCTGCAATCCGTCGCCGGCCAGCGAGAGAAACTGAACTCCCTGGGGACCCTCGCCGCCGGCCTCGCCCACGAGCTCAACAACCCAGCCGCCGCTACCCGCCGCTCGGCATCCGACCTGCGCGCCTGCACGGCCGACCTGCGTGCCCTCGGCTGGCGGCTAGCCAACGCCGCGGCGCGCGGCGATCTGAACATCTCCTCGCTCGACGGGTTAGAGCGGGCCGTCCGGGAGACCCTGGCCCGCGTCGAGGCGTCGCCAGCCGTGAGCTTCGACGCGCTGGAAGAGAGCGTCCGGGAAGAGGAGATCGCGCTCTGGCTCGAAGACCAGGGCCTCTCCGACTGCTGGGAGCTCGCCCCGACCTTCGCGGGTGCCGGGCTCGATATCGAAGGGCTCGAAGCCGTGGCGGAGGTAGCTCCCCCGCATCTCCGGCCCGACGCCCTGAGGTATCTGGAGGCTGCCGTGGAGGTGGCGGGGCTTCTGGACGAGGTCGAGGGCAGCGCGGGCCGGGTATCGGAGATCGTGGGCACCATGGAGGGCTACTCATACATGGACCGGGCGCCCGTGCAGGATGTGGACGTAAACCACAGCCTGCGGGACACGCTCTCCGTGCTGGTCCACCGGCTGAACGGCGTCGAGGTCGAGCGCGACCTGGACCCGAACCGGCCGCGCGTCACGGCGCACGGCGCCGAGTTGAACCAGGTGTGGACCAGCCTCATAGACAACGCCGTGGACGCCGTCTCCGGGGGTGAGGGATCGGGTCGCATCTGGATCAGGACCGGCTGCGAGGGCGACCGGGTGCTTGTCGAGGTCTCAGACAACGGCCCAGGCATCCCGGAAGAGATCCGGGGCCGCATCTTCGAGCCGTTCTTCACCACCAAGGAGGTCGGCGCGGGGACCGGGCTCGGCCTCGACGTGAGCTACCGCGTCGTGGTGGGCCGCCACGGCGGGGACATCCACGTGGTCTCCGAGCCGGGCGACACCCGCTTCGAGGTCCGACTACCCGTCCAGGGGCCCGGTGACGAAGCGTCGGTGGCGGGAAGGGACCTGCGTATAGAGGCTGGCCGATGATGCGGGAGACAGGCGCTTCGCAGGAGGAAGAGCGGCTCTCAGACGGGCAGATCTCGGCCCTCTCCCCCTACGGGACGGAGCTACGGCTGGAGGAGGGAGACCTCCTGTTTGACGAGGAGTCCGTGGTGGACAGCTTCTACGTGGTGCTGGAGGGTGAAATCCGGATATCGCGCCTCGACGGCGCCGCGGAGACGACGCTGGTGAGCCACAGCCCCGGCGAGTTCACCGGCGGGCTCGCCACGCTGACGGGGAGGCGTTCGGTCCACCGGGCCCGGGCCGCCGTCCCGAGCCGGGTGCTGGAGATAGACTCGGAGACCTTCCGGCGCGTGGCCGTCGAGATCCCTGACGCGGCGGACGTGTTCATCTCCGTTCTGGCGCAGCGCATGCGCGAGACGCATCGTGCCCTCCGGCAGCAGGAGAAGCTCGCGGCCCTGGGCCGGCTCTCCGCCGGTCTCGCCCACGAGCTGAACAACCCGGCCGCCGCGGCCCGGCGCGCCTCGGAGGGGCTGCGCGAAACGAGCCTCGCCGCGCAAGACAACGCGCTCCGGCACGACAGAAGGTTCTCCCCCGCCCAGCGCGAAGCACTGCTCGCGTTGCGGCGCGAGGCCACGGAAGCCGGTCCCGCGCCGGGCCTGGATCCCCTCGAACAGAGCGACCGGGAAGAAGAGCTGGCGCTGTGGCTGGAAGAGCGCGGCGTCGATGAGGCGTGGGATCTCGCTCCGACGCTGGCGGCGGCGGGACTCGACACCGGGCGGATGGAGACGCTGGAGGGCGAGTTCGACGTCGGGACGCTCGCGGGCGGCCTGGGATGGCTCGGGGCGACGCTAACCGTGGCGGCGCTCGCGGAGGAGGTCGGGCAAAGCGCGGGGCGCATCTCTGAACTGGTCGCCGCGATCAAGGATCACACGCAGATGGACCGCTCGCAGGGGTCGCGTGAGACCGACGTGCGCGAGGGCATCGAGAGCACGCTGACCATCCTCGGCCACCGGCTGCGGAGCATCTCCGTCGAGCGGGAGTACGAACAGGAGCTCCCCAAAGTGCGGGCCCGCGGCGGCGAGTTGAACCAGGTCTGGAGCAACCTCATAGGCAACGCGGCGGACGCCGTATCCCTACGGGACGGGGGACACGGTAGTATAGGCGTCGGGGCGCGGCGGGACGGCGCGAACCATGTGTTGGTCGAGATCCGGGACGATGGGCCGGGGATACCGCCGGAGATCCGGGGCCGCATCTTCGAGCCGTTCTTCACGACCAGGGACGTCGGCGAGGGGACCGGGCTCGGGCTGGATATCGCCCGGCGCGCCATCGCAGGCCACGGCGGGGAAATAGACTTCGAATCCAGGCCGGGCGACACCCGCTTCCGGGTGCGGTTGCCGGTGACAGAGAAGAGAGGAGAGCCTGATGAGTGACACGATGCGGTTGTTCGATGAGATCTGCTCCGAGAAGCGCGGGGTGGACTCCGCTGTTCTGGAGAAGACCATTGCGCTGGCGGTGGAGATCGCCCGCGAAGGTAGAGAAGGGCGCAAGATCGGGACGCTCTTCGTGGTCGGAGACTCGGAGGAGGTGCTCCAGCGGTCGAAGCCCCTGATACTGGACCCTCTGCAGGGACACCCCGACGAGAGCAAGCACATCACCGACCCGGACATGCGCGAGACGCTCAAAGAGCTTGCGCAGCTCGACGGAGCCTTCGTCGTCTCGGAAAGGGGCGTCGTGCTCTCGGCCGCCCGCTACATAGACACCGTCTCCGACAACCTGAACGTGCCGCTGGGCCTCGGCAGCCGGCACATGGCCGCCGCCTCCATCTCCAAACAGACCGGCGCGGTTGCGGTTGCGGTCTCAGAGTCTTCGATGGTCAGGATGTTCGACGACGGGGATTTGATCTCGGAGATCGTACCCGAACTCTGGATGTTCAACGACTACAACACCCGCGTCGAGGGCCAGACCTTCACCCGCCAGGGAGACGACATGGCGGTGATCGGCCGTGCCGAGTAGCGCCGGCGAGATCCTGGACTTCTGGTTCGGACAGGAGGACGAGCCCGGCTACGGCGAGTTCCGAAACGTCTGGTTTCAGAAGGACGAGGATTTCGACCGGGAAGTACAGGACCGCTTCCGCGAAGACCACGAACGGGCCGCAAATGGAGACCTCGACGAATGGCGCAAGGAAGCCCGCAGCGCGCTGGCGCTGGTGATACTGCTGGATCAGTTCCCCCGCAACATGTTCCGGGGCGACGCGCGGACCCACACGACGGACACGAAGGCGCAAGAGATCTCCGAGTACGCCATCGAGCGGGCGCTGGACCGCGAGCTGCCGGCCTTCCAGCGGATGTTCCTGTACATGCCTTTCATGCACAGCGAGAGCGTCGAAGCCCAGCGCCGATCCGTCGAGCTCTTCGAGCGTCTGGCGGCCGAAGGCGGACCGGACGTCACTTCATACGCCGCCGGGCATCGGGATATCGTGGAGCGGTTTGGGCGTTTCCCGCACCGCAACGCCATCCTGGGCCGGGAGACAACCCCAGAGGAAGCCGAGTTCCTGACGCAGCCTGGGTCTTCGTTCTAGGGTGAAACTCGGAGGGGAAATTCTACTTTGGCTAACATAGGCCGGCCGCCGTGCGACGAGGGCGTGATGCGTTCCGGACAGGCGGATGCAGTGTGTACGCCGACTGCTGGGCCCTGGATCCTCGCGGCCACCATCATCGGGTCAGCGATGGCCTTCATAGACAGCACCGTCACAAACGTCGCGCTGCCCCAGATACAGACTCAGCTAGGGGCGACGGCCGTGGACGCGCAGTGGATCGTGGAGTCATACGCGCTGTTTCTGGCAGCCCTGATCCTGGTCGGCGGCTCCCTGGGCGACCACTACGGCCGCCGCCGCATCTTCGCCCTCGGCGTGACGGTCTTCGCCCTCGCCTCGGTCGCGTGCGGCCTGGCGATGAACCCGGAGCAGCTCATAGCGGCGCGGGCCGTCCAGGGCATCGGCGGCGCGATGCTGGTGCCGGGGTCACTCTCGATCATCAGCGCCTCCTTTGATGGGGATCAGCGCGGCCGGGCCATCGGCACGTGGTCCGGGTTCTCCGGGATAACGGCGGCTATCGGGCCGGTGCTCGGCGGTTATCTGGTGGAGAACGTCACCTGGCGGGCGGCGTTCCTGATAAACGTGCCGCTGGCCGTGGCGGTGCTCCTCATAACATTTCGGCACGTCCCGGAGAGCCGCGATCCGGACGCGAGGAGGCTGGACATCCCCGGCGCGGTGCTTGGAACTTTGGGGCTCGGCGGGATGGTTTTCGGCCTGATCGAATCCCAGAGCAACGGCTTCGGCGACCTGCTAGTGATCGGAAGCCTCCTACTCGGCATTGCCGCGCTCGTCGCGTTCGTCTTCGTCGAACTGCGGTCCCACGAACCTATGATGCCACTCTCGCTGTTCCGCTCGCGTAACTTCAGCGGGGCCAACCTGCTGACGCTGCTCCTGTATGCGGGCCTCGGAGGTGCGCTGTACTTCTTCCCGTTCAAGCTGATACAGGTCCACGGCTACTCGGCGACGGCCGCCGGGGCCGCCTTCCTGCCTTTCGTGGTCATTACGTTTTTGATGTCGCGGTGGGCCGGGGGGATGGTGACGCGCTACGGGGCCAGGCTGCCGCTCATGGTCGGGCCAGCGATCACCGCCGCCGGGTTCCTCCTGTTCGCCCTGCCGGGGACCGGAGGCTCGTACTGGACGACGTTCTTCCCGGCGGTCGTGGTGATGGGATTCGGGATGTCGCTGGTCATAGCCCCCCTGACGACCACGGCCCTGAACTCCGTCGAAGGCCGGCACTCAGGGCTGGCCTCGGGGGTGAACAACGCCGTCTCCCGGACGGCGGGTCTGCTATCCATCCCGATCCTCGGTATCTTCGTGTTCGTCGCGTTCTCCGCCGGCCTGGACAGCCGCGTGGCCGACCTCGACCTCTCACAAGAAGCGCGCCGGCAACTCGAAGCCGAGAAGGTGAACCTCGGAGCGGCTGAGATCCCCGATGGCGTCGAAGAGGAGACCGCCGCCGCAGTCGAGCGGGCCGTGGCGGAGTCGTTCGTGACGGGCTTCAGGGTGGCGATGTTCGTAGCGGCGGGGCTCGCTTTGGTGAGCTCGCTGGCGGCGGCGATCATGATCGAAGGCAAAGGGAAGATGGCTCGCACTGAAGAGGCCGGCGAAACAGGAAGCGAAGCCGCGCCCGCGTAAACACGTCTGATCTAGAAAGAGGAAGAGCATGCGACGGTTCATGCAACGGTGTACGCACAAAGACCAGATCCAGAACGTACAACCGAGCGCCAACGATTGCGAGGAGTGCCTGAAGATGGGAGATACGTGGGTCCACCTCAGGGAGTGCCTCTCCTGCGGCCACGTCGGCTGCTGCGACTCGTCCAAGAACAAGCACGCCACGGCACACTTCCACGACAGCGGCCACCCGATAGTCGCGTCCTTCCAGCCCGGCGAGGACTGGCGCTGGTGCTACGTGGATGAGGTCCTGGTCTAGCTCGGCCGTGCGCGATGCCGTACTCAGAGACCTGGCCCGCCGGGCCGCCAGAGACCCCGAATTCTTACGCCAGACCAGGGCGAATCTGGAAGGCGCGCTCGCACGGTACGGCTACGACCTCACGGACGAAGAGCTGCGACCGGTGAGAGACATTCAGCAACGAACAAAGGGGATGCGCGACGAGCAAGTGGCCCTGGCGCTGCTCGGCGGGCTGGCAAGACGGAGCGGCGTCGCTCCCGCGCGGCCGGCCGCGCCGGGCTTCATCGGCGCGGGACCCGCACGCCCGTCTCGGCCGGGAGGAAGACGGTAGCAAGAGATCGAAAGGCGCGGGGACAAAGCGTGGCGAACGACGAGGAGGACGAAATGAACATCGGCATCATCGGATCGGGAAACATCGGGGCGACGGCGGCGCGGCTCTTCGCCGGAGCCGGCCACAACATCGCCATCAGCAACTCCCGTGGACCTGAGACACTGCGGGATCTGGTTGATGGGATCGGAGAGAAAGCCCGCGCCGTGACAGTCGAGGAGGCCGTGGATTTCGGGGAGGTGGTGCTGGTGGCGATACCGCTTTTCGCCTACGAGACGCTGCCGGCGGATCGTCTGGCCGGCAAGATCGTCGTGGACGCCACCAACTACTATCCGGGGCGCGACGGCTCGTTGGACTTCGGCGGGCGAACGTCGAGCGAGGTGATCTCCGGCCACCTGCCCGGCGCCCGTCTCGTCAAAGCATTCAACACCATGTACTACGAGACGCTCGCCACGGCTGGCAGCGAAGCCGAAGAGAGCCGCCTGGTACTCTTCGTGGCCGGGGACGAAGAGGAAGCCAAAGACGTTGTGTCCCGCCTGATCCGGGAGATCGGGTTCTCGCCGGTGGATACGGGGTCGCTGCGAGAAGGCGGGCGTCGTCAACAGCCGGGCTCGCCCATCTACAACACGCCGATGACGGAGGAGAAAGCCCACGAAGCCCACTCCGGCATAGATTGACGGAGGGAGCAGCGTGACGACCATGATCGTGCTGGTCAACCTGAAGGATGGCGTGAGCCCGGAGGACTACGAGCGCTGGGTTCAGGACTCATACGCCCCGGCGGCGAAGGCTCTGCCCTCTGTCTCGGACTGGCGGAACCACCGGGTACACGCCCTGCTCGGCTCTGACACCGCCCCACCCTACCGCTACGTCGTTACGCTGGAGGTGGAAGATATGGAAGGGCTCGGGCGAGACATGGCGGGCGAGGAGATGCGGCGGCTCTTCCCCGAGTTGCACGAGATCGCAGACGTAACCCAGCTCGTGGCCGAGCGGTTCGTCTGAGGGGATAGGAGGAACGCGCCCTGCAACAGATCGAAACGATACTCGTACTACTGGCTGCGGTGGCGGCGCTGGCGACGCTCGCCGCCAGGATAAAGGTTCCTTACCCGATCCTGCTGGTACTGGGAGGACTGGCTCTGGGGTTCGTGCCGGGACTTCCGCGGATCGAGCTGGAGCCGGATGTGGTGTTCCTGATCTTCCTTCCTCCATTGCTCTACGTCTCGGCCATCTTCACTTCCTGGCGGGACTTCAGGGCGAACCTGCGTCCGATCTCGCTGCTGGCCGTCGGCCTCGTCCTGCTGACCACCTGCGTGGTGGCGGTGGTGGGGCATTTTGCTGTAGGTATTCCCTGGGCGGCGGCCTTCGCGCTTGGCGCCATCGTCTCCCCCACCGACGCCATAGCGGCGACGACCGTCGCGCAGCGTCTCGGCGTCCCCCGGCGCATCGTGACGATCCTCGAGGGCGAGAGCCTGGTCAACGACGCCACGGGCATCGTCGCCTACCGGATAGCGGTAGCCGCCGTCACGACCGGCGCCTTCTCGATATGGGCGGCAGGTTTGCAGTTCGTACTGGGCGCCGCCGGCGGCATCGCCGTGGGCCTCGCGGTCGGGTGGGTCATCATCCAGGCGCGCCGGATCGCCTCCGACGACCCCTCCGTGCAAAACACCATCTCGCTGCTCACCCCCTTCGCGGCCTACCTCCTGGCAGAGGAGCCGTCGCATTACGTGTGGGAGCAACTCAACGAGCGGTTCGGGTTCGCGGGGGAGTTCGCCTTCTCCGGGGTGCTCGCCGTGGTGGCCTGCGGGCTCTACGTGGGACGGCGTGGCCCGAGCGTGATCTCATCCGAGGCACGGCTGCAAGGATACGCTTTCTGGGAGCTGGTTACGTTCTTGCTGAACGGCCTGGTCTTCGCCCTCATTGGGCTCCAGCTCCAAGACATCCTGGACGCGCTGGCCGAGGCCGATTACACCGTTCCAGAACTCATCCTGTACGCAGGGCTCGTCAGCCTGACCGTCATAGCCGTGCGCTTCCTCTGGGTGTTCCCGGCGACGTATCTGCCCCGTCTGGCTAGCCGCGCCCTGCGCTCGCGGGATCCGGCCCCCCCAGCCCGGGCCATCACCGTCATCTCCTGGACCGGGATGCGCGGCGTCATCTCGCTCGCGGTGGCCCTCGCCCTGCCCCTGGACTTCCCGCAGCGGGACCTGATCGTGTTCCTCACCTTCTGCGTGATCCTGGCGACGCTCGTGCTGCAGGGACTCTCCTTGCCGGCCCTGATCCGGACCCTCAGGCTGGAGGACGACGGGTCCGCGGAAAAGGAGGAGACGCAGGGACGGATCGAGATCGCCGGCGCGGCGCTAGCGCGCATAGAGGAACTGGCCGAAGAGGATTGGGTACGCGAAGATACAGCCGAGCGGATACGCGGACTCTACAACTACCGACGCAGCCGCTTCAGCGTCCGTTACGGAGACGATGAAGATGGGATCGAAGAACGCTCCGCCGCCTACCAGCGTCTGATGCGGGAGTTGCTCCGGGCGCAGCGGGAGGAGTTGATCCGCATGCGCAACCAGGGTGAGATCGGGGACGAGGCCATGCACCGCATAGAGCGCGACCTCGACCTCGAAGAAGCGCGCCTGGAAGTTTAGACTCAAGGCTACGTTATGGGCGCATCGGCCGAAATAGAGTTCCTGATCGTGCTGCTCGGGGTGGTGGCGCTGCTCGCGCTGCTCGCCCGCGCGGTGCGGGTACCTTACCCGATCTTCCTGGTGCTGGGCGGCCTCGCTATAGGCTTCGTGCCGGGGATACCGGAGATCTCGCTTCCGCCGGAGGTGATCTTCCTGGTCTTCCTGCCGCCGCTCTTGAACTCGGCGGCGTTTTCGTCCTCTCCCCTGGATCTGCGGGCGCACCTGCGTCCGATCCTTCTGCTGGCCGTCGGCCTGGTGCTGTTGACCATCGCCGCGGTCGCCACGCTGGGCCACTTCGTTATGGGCATGCCCTGGGCCGTCGCCTTCGTCCTGGGGGCCGTGGTCGCCCCGACCGATCCGGTGGCGGCGGAGGCGATCTTCCGCCGCCTCGGCGTGCCCGACCGCGTGAGTACAATAATAGGGGGGGAGAGCCTGATCAACGACGGCTCTGCCCTGGTCGCGTTCCGCATAGCCGTCGCCGCCGTGGGACCAGGTGTATTCGTCGCGTGGCAGGCGGGCCTGAGCTTCTTGGTGGTAGGCGGCGGGGGGGTCTTGCTCGGCCTGGTGCTGGCCCGCGTCTTCACGCCGCTCTGGGGACGCATCACCGATACGTCCATCCTGGTCGTGGTCTCGGTGGTGATGCCGTACGCGACCTACGTGGTGGCCGAGGAGCTTCACGTGTCGGGCATACTGGCGGTGGTTGCCTTCGGGCTCTACCAGGGATGGCACTCCCCAACGCTGTTCCCCGGGGCCACGGCGCGCCTGCAGACCCTCGGGTTCTGGAGCGTGACGACCTTCTTGCTGGAGTCGCTGCTCTTCATCCTGGTTGGCCTCCAGTTCCCCACCATATTCGAAGGCGCGCGGGAGCAGACCACGGGGGAGTTGTTCCTCTACGCCGCGCTGGTCTGCGGCATGATCGTCGCGACGCGCATGGCGTGGTTCTTCAGCATCCCCTACGCGCACCCCATCTTTAACCGTTTCGTGCGGATCAACTACCTCCGGGCTCCGTGGCAGGAGCGGGTGGTGCTGGGCTGGAGCGGCCTTCGGGGCGCGGTCTCGCTGGCCGCCGCCCTCGCCATTCCGCTGACCGTGCAGGGAGATCCTTTCCCGCAGCGGGACCTGATCATCTTCCTCGCCTTCTGTGTGATCCTGGCGACGCTCGTGCTGCAAGGACTCTCCTTGCCGGCCCTGATCCGGACCCTCGGCCTGCGCGCCGACGAAGAGGCCCTGACCATCTCCGAGTTGCACGCCCGCGTCAAAGCGTCCCACGCGGCCCTCTCCCGCCTGGAGGAGTTGAGCGAAGACGCTCATTTCTCGGATAACAACCACGAGCAGATGCGGGAGTATTACGAAAACAGGATCGAACGCTACAACGCCGGCCTCGAAGCCGGCGGCACCACCGAGGAGTACGCGGCCACTTCCTCATCCTGGCGCGGCTGGCGGCGCGCGCTGCTTACGGCGGAGCGCGAAGAGCTGCTCTCCCTGCGCAACAGCGGCGACATCAGCCCCGGGTAGTGGTTCAAGGTAGAGAGGCAGTGTACACTCACGACCATGGTTACGATTCAGATTGTCTGTCGCCATTGCGGCAGCGAAAATATAATTCGCAACGGGATGACCTCCAACTCCAAAC
>Ga0136619_10000357_pt1 | contig 17232 bp, 18 predicted proteins | sample AntDrymUQ3532106_2_FD_104807 | JGI IMG/M metagenome (GOLD analysis project Ga0136619, IMG submission 104807) | Polar desert sand microbial communities from Dry Valleys, Antarctica - metaG UQ353 (21.06) | ecosystem: Environmental > Terrestrial > Soil > Desert | place: Antarctica: Dry Valley...
CTCTTCCTGCCATCCGGTGACCCTTTTGATCTCTTGTTGTTCCGCACGAGTTGCCACCGTTTACCTCCCGCTCCTCGCCTGCACGAGAAGCGTACACCACAAAAGTGCGGTTGTAGTATTAGGGCGGCGCGGTCGTCCACGCGAGGTCTGCCGCCTTTTTGGGCTTGGGTGGTTCCTCCGGCAAGAGCGGCTCGATGATCTTCCAAAGCTCGTCACTTACTAACTCTTTAGCCATACTCTCAATCTACCCTGATCCGGCGGTTTTGAAAGATTTTCTTAGCTTGAGAGGGCACGCCAAGGACGCGCCGTACACTCGACCACTGCCGCTGATGGCAGAATCTCGTCACGAACTCCGGGTCAGCAGACGGATGGAGGCAAAGGTGAGCACCGCCGTGGCCGCCCCTGCCAGCAGGAGGACTGTCAGGCTTCCGAGCGCGACGATCAGGCCGGCGATGGGGGCTCCCGCCCCGGCAGCGAGGCCCATGGCTACCTCTCCCAGACCCTCGGTGTGCGGACGCAGGTCAGGCGGGACCGAAGCGGCGAGCAACGTGCTCCCGCCGACGACCCCGAGGTTCCAGCCGATCCCGAGCATCATCAGGACCACGGTGATCCAGACCGCGCTGTCCTGGTCCACGAGCGCCCCCGCGGCGCCCGTGGCGGAGAGGAGCAACATGCCCGACGCGGCGACCGGCGTTGGTCCGATCCGATCCGCCATCCAACCCGAGAGCGGCGAGGGCGCGAACATGCCGGTCACGTGTACCCCGACGATGAACCCAACGAGGCCGAGGCCATGACCGTGCGCCGTCAGGTGTACCGGTGCGATCGCCATGACCGCCACCATCACGAGGTTCGTGGCCGCCAGGATAACCAAAGCGGCCCGTGCGGAAGGCGCGCCCAGCCCCGATACCAGGCCGCGCCTCGTCACCCGTGGCCTCTCTCTGGGACCGAGGAGTGCTGCTCCGCGTCCGAGGAGCGGGACTTTCGGGTTCGAGACGGCTGCGAGCAGGAAAGCGGAGATGGCGAAGCACGGGATCGCGACCAGATACAGTCCCGCGAGCGGCGGCAGACCGACGATGCTCGCCAGGTCGCCGCTGGGGCCGAGTAGGCCAGGACTGACGACCGCGCCGAAGGCGGTGGCGAACAATACGACCCCGAGCGCGCGCCCTCGCGTGGCTTCGCCGCCAGCTTCCGCTGCCGCGTAGCGCGTGAGGAAGATGGCTGCGTTGCCCGCGCCCAGCATGGTGGAGCCGAGGAGAAGCAGGATCAGATCGCTCGCTGCGGCGGCGATGACCACCAGCGCCGCTCCGGCCGCGCCCAGGACGTAGCCCAGCGCCAGGCTCCGGCCCCGTCCGACGCTGGCCGTTCGCCGGGAGATGAGAAGCGCCGCAGCGGCTGACCCGGCGACGAGCAAGCCGAGAGGCAGACCCGCCGCGGCTTCGGAGCCGGTGATCTCCACGCCCAGAAGGGCGCCCGCGGTTCCGCCTGCGGCGAGCCCCATGCTGCCTATGGCCGTGCCGACCGCCAGGACGAGGAGGGTTCCGCGCCGCGCCAGATCCGGTTTCCTGCCGTGGTTGCTCATGTACCTGATCGCAGACGCGCCAGCTCGTCGGGCTCCAGAGCGATACCGAACGTCCGCCGGAGGGCGCCGGAGAGATCCTCGTCCGTCAAGTCGCGGCTCTCGGCGGTTCCGTCGGGACGGGCGATGGTGAACTCCCGGCCGCGGAGCGTGTGCCGAATTTCCGGCGTGGTCCGAATGGATACCATCTGTCCGACAAACGGTGAGGCGGGGTGTGTGGCCGTGTAGTGATTCTGGACGGCGTAATCGATCGGACGTTGCGGTTCCATGGTGAAGGCGTACAGATCGATCCATCCATCCTGTGTCCCGGATCTCAGTAGCCAGACGCCGTCCTCGCGGTGCTCAAGGCCATACGTCCAGCCGCCCTGACGCGAGACAGCGCCGTCGCTGAATAAGATAGGCTCCAGCAACGCCGCCCCGAACCCGACGTCGGCGAGCCACTCCTTCCCTTCGGCTTCGACGACGAGAAGCATGTGAGTGCGGGGGCCGGGCTTGCCGGGCTGTACACGGGCGGCAAGCCGCCTCACCCGGTAGCCAATGCGTTCCAGAACCGCGGCGAAGAGCAGGTTGTGCTCGAAGCAGTACCCGCCGCGCCCTTGCCGGACCAGCTTATCCTGCACGCCCTCGATATCGAGAGAGACGCCGCGTCCCAGCACGACATCCAGGTTCTCGAACGGGATATGGTCGGCGTGCGCGCGGTGCAGGGCGCGCAGCGTCTCCGTGTCGGCGCGCAGGTCTCCTTCAAATCCCACGCGGGCGAGGTAAGCGTCCAGGTCGAGCCTCTCGATACCCCACTCGCGGTTCACCTCGTTAGCTCCGGTATTGTTGTGATGATCCAATTAGCTCATGTGGATCGCCTCCCTAATTAGAACGCCTCGCCGGCCCCGATCACCAGTCCATCAATCGCCAGGTGCCAGATTTCCAGTGCGCCCGTGAGCGAGAGTACGCCGAGGGCTACCGGCCCGCGAGACCGCGAGCCCCGTCCACAGCAGCCGAAAGTCGCGGTGCCGCAATGGCAGCAAGGCTGCGGGTATCTGGCTCGGTGACCGGCGGCGACGCACGTTCAACGGGAATCTTCCGTGTGGTATCCGGTCAATTCGGTCATGCGCTCTCCGGCTCGCTTTGCTTTTTCTTCTCCATGCCGCTCCGCAAGGCAGACGCGGCTGTGAGGGCGATGATCAGGGCGAGGGCCATCGCCAGGAAGGCGTCCGAGAACGGGGCAGCGTCGAGAGTGTACACGGGGTTGATGGCCTCACCATCGGCCTCTTCACGGGCCGCGAGGAACGCCCCGATCAAGGCCGGCCCGGTCCCTCCTCCGAGGAAGAGCAGCCCCTGGAAGATGCCCATGCCTCCACCAACTTCCTCGTCCGGGAGCGAGCCTGCCGCGGCGTTGGTGAGCGGGGACTGGACGAAGGCCATGCCGACGGTCAACCCGAGTATCCCGACAGAGACCATGACCGCCGGCGCTCCGGCGGCGAAGGTGGAGATGAAGAGCATCGAGAGGGCCATCACCGAAAGCCCCGCCACGATGGGCGTCCTCACACCGATACGGTCGGAGAGACGTCCGCTCAGGGGCGAGAGGAGAGCCAGCGCAACGGCTCCGGGGGTGAGGGCGAGGCCGGCGGCACCGGCGGAGAGTCCGTTCACCTCGATAAGGAGCAAAGGGGTGAGGACGAGGGCCGAGAGGTTGGCGAGCATGGCGAGGAACCCGACGAGGATCGCCGCCACGTATCCGCGGTTCTTGAAGAGCGCGGGCGTGATGAATGGGTGCGAGACCCCGTTTATGCGCCAGACGAAGAGTGTGGCCGAGACCGCCGCTCCCAGGAAACTACCCCACGATGAGAACGAGCCGAAGCCCGCGCCTTGCCCCTGTGTCACGCCGAAAAGGAAGAGACCGGCCGCCAAGCCGAGCAGTACGCCCCCGATCAGGTCGAAGTTGCGCTCGCCGGCCGAACCCCCGTTCGGCAGGACGTGACGGGCGAACGGGATCAGTACGAGCGCCAGGACGAGCGTACCCGCGAACAACGCGCGCCAGCCGAGGAACTGCCCGACCACGCCCCCGACGACGGGGCCAATCGCCGCCGCCGCGCCCAGGCTGGAGCCGATCAGGCCGATGCCCGCGCCCCGCTCTCCGGCGGGGAGTACTTTCGCCACGGAGACTATCGCAAGCGCCGGAATAGCCGCTCCCCCGATCCCCTGCACGATGCGCCCGAAGACCAATACGGTCAGGCTCGGCGCGAGGGCGCAGATGACGCCGCCCGCAGCGAACCCCATCAGCCCGACGGAGAACACGCCCCTCACCCCGAAGAAATCCGAGATCCTCCCGTACAGCGGCACCCCAATAGCGTAGGCGAGCGAGTACCCCGTAACCACCCACCCGACCTGCGCCGCCGAAGCCTCGAACTGCGCACTTATGAGGGGGATGAGGACGTTGATCATCGTTGCCGTAAGCACCGAGATGAAGACCGCCGACGCCGCGACCGCCAGGAACAGCCGAGTGGATACAGGTCTTTCGTACCGAACAGCCTCGCCCCCGGCGCTCATTGCTCCACCCCGACGGACTCCACGGCCTCTTCCCGGCCAGCCTTCAGCGTGCGGGTCCACCAGGCGAGTTCATCGAGCGTTGCCTCCGCGCTCTCGTTGAGGTAATCGTAATCCGAGAGGTCTTTGCCCTGCTTTCTTACGCCGAGTAGAGGCTCCATGCCTATGTGAACGGCCGTGCGGGTCGGGGCCATCTGGAGTTCGATGCAGATCGCGCGCAACTGTTCGACGGCCCGCGCTCCACCAACGCCTCCGTATCCGACGAACGCGGCAGGCTTCCTGTTACATTCCGGGTATACGTGGTCGAGGGCGTTCTTCAAGGCTCCCGGAACAGAGTGGTTGTACTCGGCGGTGACGAAGAGGAATCCGTCCAGCCCGGCCATCTTCTCGCTCCACCGATCCAGAACATCATCCGGGCTTGGGGATGGGCTCGACGCTTCCCCGTACAGGGGCAGAGGATAGTCTCTGAGGTCAACCATCTCGAAGTCGAGATCGTCTCGTCTGGATGCGATATCGAGGATCCAACGCGCCGGTGTCTCCCCGAAGCGTCCCTCGCGGGTGGTACTTATGACGATGCCTATTCCGGGCCTATTCATGGCTTCGAAACTCATTTGTGGTCCTTTCTCCCGTCGTTGATGGGCTCGATCAGGCTGGAGAATCCCTCGGCGCCGCGACCTTCGGCTACCCGCTGATCTATGAGGGCCTTGACGTACTCCAGCCGCCCGGTGTCAACCTCACGCGCCCGCCAGGCATCTATGAGGTCGTCCATCAACGCCGCGTGCGTGCTGAGGGGGCCGGCGACGGGCGGATAATCGCCGGCGTCGGCCGCGCGGGCGAACTCCGTCAACAGGTCTAGGGTGGGGGTGAGCACGCCATTCGCCGACGGGGCGAAGGTCATCGCGCCGACGTTCTCGGCGCCGACCAGGGCGAGGGTGTGCAGGTAGGAGACCCAGACCTCGTAGCTCAGGCCGACAAGGGCCATATAGTAGACCGAGGCCAGGCCGGCGTCCTCACCGTAGTACGTTGCGTCCTCGCCCATGACCTTCAGCGTCGTCCCATGAGCCTCGTATACGCTCCGCGAGCCGCTGAAGTAGAGGCGAGCTCCGGACGTCCCGATCTGCTCCGGGTCCGCAAGGATGCCGCCGTCGAGATATGACGCGCCGTGGTCCACCGCCCATTTTGCCGTCTCGCGTGCCTGATCCGGCGTCCCCGTGGTCATGTTGATGACGACCTGTCCCTGCATGGAGTCGCCCAGCAGGTCGAGGACATCCCGCACGGCCGCGTAATCCAGGAGGGAGATGATCGCCAGCGGGCTCGCCGCGACAGCTTCCTCGACCGTCCCCGCGCGAACGGCGCCTCTGGCGACCAGAGGATCGGCCTTGCTCGAAGAACGGTTCCAGACGGTGGTTGGATGATCATTGTTCAAGAACGCCCCGGCCAGCGCCGAGCCCATCGCGCCCAGGCCGATGACGGTCACCGCCTTGCGTCCGTCGTTTGCCATCACGAACTCACCCCTCGCGCGGAAGCCCGGTTCGCGGCCAGTCTTCCATCTCATGCCCGGCGAGCGCCGGCGGAAAAGCCTCCATTAGATCCCTCCTCTTCTGGCTTGCCCGGTGCGTCTCTATCCTGGAACATGAGAGAGTTGGGTGCATCGTGCGGGGGGACGGTTTTCGGACTGGACCTTCGTACAGGGCCTTCAAAAACGCCTCGGGCGTGGACTTCGTGAAACAAGGTCGTCGCATGAATAGCGGCCCACCAACCCTGGATGAAGGTGGGCCGCTATCCTATGGCACGGACGCCGATGAAGTTCTCGAAGCCGCCATCTCTATCAGAGACGACGGTCTCCCTGTCAGCCGCTTTCGCCACGCCGCAGACGGGAGAGGATTTCGTCTATCCGGTGTTCGGCTTCGGCCTTCTCGACGAATTGGTAGTAGGGCTCGCCCGCGGGTATTACCCCTGGCACGATGAGGTCGAAGTCGAGAGTCCGGATCAACCCCAGGCTCTCGGTGTACCGCTCCCGGTCGCTGACGCCGTCGAGCACCGCCGCCCTCTATCCGCCCCGAACGAAGAAGATCGTGTCTCCGGTGAACAGGGCGTGATGTTGCCCCGTGTCCCACAGGAAGGCAGTCGCCCCGGCCGTGTGTCCCGGTGTGGGGATGACCTCGAAGTCCTCGCCCACGTGATGACGCTCCGCGAAGGTCTCATCCACGTTGCAGATTTCGGAGGCCGCCTGCGCGTCCGCCTCGTGGATGTGAAGCAGTGCGTCGAACGCCTCTGCGATCTGGTCGCAGGCGGGCGAGGCTTCGTGGTGGTGGTTGAGGTACTGGCGCGAGATGCCGCCGAGGTCGTTGATCTCCGGCGCGTCTGCTTCGGTCATCGCGGAGCGATACACGAGCAGGTTGCCACCCTCTCGCCGAAGCAGGAAAGCGCGTATTTCGAGCGAAGGCCCGAACCCAAGCGGCTCGGGCTTCGATGCGTAGAGATCAGGGATCACGATATCCATGAGAGTTTCTCCTCCTTCACTTGTTTTCTCGGTTGTCCACGGATGGTTATGTCCGGCGCTTTCGACGTTTCCCTTTCCTCACCCTACGGAGCGGCTGTTCCGCTCGAACGCTCCTGTGTCTATGCCCCAGGCGACGATGCGCTGCGGATGGATGCGGATCACCTGTTCCGGCTCCGTAACCGCTTCCGCTCTGCCCCGGATCTCCAGTCCCCGTGGCCGCCACGGGTTGGTGGAGGCGAGGTCATCCACCACGAGGGCGGCATGTCCTTGCCGCGCGACATCGCGGAACTTCTTGGTGCTCGCCAGGTTGCGTCCTCTGATGTCTATGGTGTCGAGATCGGCGTTGAGGGAGAACATGCCGACCGGCGCGATGTGAGGCGCGCCGTCGCCGCCGACCGTCGCCATGCGTCCGAGGAGACCGCTGCCGAGGTACTCGATCTCATCTCGGGTGAAGTTGCTCATCAGTGACTCCTTCCAGCTCGTTGGGTTCGCCGGACATCCGTCGTTAGCTGGGCGCCCACTCGAACCGGCATGACATCGCTCATTGGAATCCCGCGGCGTTGGCGTCCGCCTGTTCGGTCACGTCCTGTTCGCTGCCGCGTCGCGCCGTTCGGCGGCGTCTCGTGCGTGCTCGTAGCTCATGCGGAAGAGATCCACGGCCCCAGGCACGTCTTCGGCGCTTCGTATCCAGTAGCTCGCATCCGTCCTGCTGTCCGGAAACGCCGGGTGAGGGATCGCTTGTCCGGATTGGATCACCTCGTCCCGAACCTCTCTCGGGAACGAGAAATCGGCCAGGCCGTCGTCGCCGTGGTGGATGTGCCCGATCTGTCTACGGCCGAACCTGTAGCCGGTGACGGGGAGTCCACCGGGGCCGTTTTCGTCCGTCTCCTTGCTGATCCCGGGCCACCCCAAGACCTCGCGCTCGATCTGCGCTAGCAGTTCGTCGTTCATCCGACTCCTCCTTCTCCGGCTTGCTCGCGCGCCTTTATGGTGCATCGGGAAAAAGACTCGCGCATCGTGCGGTGGGACGGTTCTCGGCCTGTACCAAAGTACGGGTCTCCGGCGCTGGCTCTTGACGGCTTGACGGCTCCGCTTTGCTCTGGTAGCTTGCTCGCCAACGAGGACCGTCCTTTAACGGCGTCCCGAGAGGCGCGAAGGGGGTTACGAGTTGGACCGAACGAGCGTCCACGAGCACACGCAGTCGCGGGTGCTTTCCGCCGACGGCATGGGCCGTTCCCTGCGGCGTATTTCGCATGAGATCCTGGAACGCAACGCATCTGCCCTCGACGAGCTCGCGCTGGTCGGTGTCCTGACGCGCGGGGTTCCGCTGGCGCGGCGCATCTCGGAGAACCTTCGCGAGTTTGAAGGGCTGGAAGTGCCCGTGGGTTCGCTGGACATCACCATGCATCGGGACGACCTCGACGGCGAGGAGCCCGAGGTGGGGGAGAGCAGCGTGCCCTTCGACGTTGCCGGCCGCACGGTCGTCTTGGTGGACGACGTGCTGTACACGGGACGGACGGCGCGGGCGGCGATGGACGCGCTGCTGGAGCTGGGTCGTCCAGCTGCCATCCGGCTCGCCATCCTGGTGGACCGGGGGCACCGGGAGTTGCCGATTCGGGCTGACTACGTGGGGAAGAACGTGCCGACGGCCCATGAGGAGAGGGTGCGGGTGAGCCTGGAGGAGACCGACGGGGAGGACGGGGTGATCGTCGTTGCGCAGTAGAGATTTCCTGACGCTGGAAGAGACGAGCCGCGGGGAGCTGCGGGAGGTCCTGGACCTGGCCCGCGATGTGGCCGCCGGACGGTTGTCGAGCCCACTCGCCGGCAAGACCGTGTGCCTGGCGTTCTTCGAGACCTCGACCCGGACGGCAGTGTCGTTCGAGCTCGCTGCGCGGCGGTCGGGTGCAGATGTGATCTCACTTTCCGAGAAAGGCTCCGCCATCGCCAAGGGCGAGTCCCTGGTGGACACCGTCGTGACGCTGGACAGCCTGGGCGCGGACGCGCTCGTCATCCGGCACCCGGCAGCCGGCGCCGCGAAGCTGGCCGCCCGGCATACGCGGGCCGCAGTGGTAAATGCGGGCGATGGCTGCGGCCAGCACCCGACCCAGGCCCTCCTCGACCTGTACGCCCTGAGCGAGGCGTTCGGCGGCTTCGACGAGCTCGCCGGACGCAGGGTCGCCATCGCCGGGGACGTGCTACGTAGCCGCGTCGCGCGCAGTGTTATACCTGCTTTGAGGACTGCCGGCATGGAGGTAGCCCTCGTGGCGCCACGGACACTCCTGCCGATGGAGGCCGGCGTCTGGGACCTTCCGGTCCTGCCTTCGGTGGACGCGGCGCTGGAGTGGGGCTCGGAGGTGCTGTACATGCTGCGGCTCCAGAACGAGCGGATGACCGGGGGCTCGCCGCGCGTCCCGTCCGTCGCAGAGTACGCAGCCTACTACGGCGTCGCGCGGCGGCACCTGCGGCGGGGCGTGTGGGTCATGCACCCCGGCCCGGTCAACCGCGGAGTGGAGATCTCCGGCGATGTCGTGCTCGACGGGGCCTCCCTCATCCCGAACCAGGTCGCCGCAGGCATCGCCGTCCGCTCGGCGGTTCTCGCCCTCGCCACCGGCGTCGCCCAACAAGTGGCCGCGTGAAGGAGCACGACGGACAGAGCTCCGAACTGGTCATCCGCCACGCCCACGTCCTCGACCCGTCCACGGGACTCGACGCTGTAAAGGACGTGCGTATATCGTCGGGACGGATCTCGGAGTTCGGGGATGATCTGCGCGGCACACGCGAGCTGGACGCGGACGGACTACATCTCTTCCCCGGCTTCGTGGACGTACACGCCCACTGGCGCACGCCGGGTCGCGAGGACGAAGAGACCATCGAGAGCGGCTCGGCAGCGGCGGCGGCCGGCGGCTTCACCGGCGTCGTGATGATGCCCAACACCGACCCGGTCGTGGACAAGCCTATCGTGGTGTCGGGTCTGATGCGCCGCATCGAACAAGAATCTCGGGTGCGAGCGTACGTCTCGGCGGCCCTGCACGTTGGCCTCAAAGGCGAGCGCCTCACGGAGATGCAACTCCTGAAGGAAGCCGGAGCCCTGTGCGTCTCGGACGACGGCCTCGGCACCCAGTCAGCCGGTGTGCTCCGCAACGCTATGCTGTACGCGCATACCGCCGGGCTCCCGGTCCTCCTGCACTGCGAGGACCACACCCTGGCGACCGGCGTCGTCCACGATGGGGTTGCCGCCGCGCTCGCCGGGATACCGGGCTCCCCGGCCAGCGCCGAGGATGCCGCGACCGCCACAGCCCTCGTGCTCGCGACCGAGACGGGGGCGAAGACCCACATCACCCACGTCTCCACCGCGCTCTCAGCCGCGCTCGTGCGTTTCTTCGAGGGGCGCGCCGACGTGACAGCCGACACCACGCCGCACCACCTGACGCTCACGGACGATTTGATCTCCACGCTCGACGGCGCATACCGGGTGAACCCGCCGCTGCGTCCCGAGTATGACCGCGACGGCGTCACGGAAGCCTTGCGCGACGGCGTTCTGGATTTCGTGGCGACGGACCACGCGCCTCACGCCTCTGAAGAGAAGGAGCTTCCGCTGGAAGAGGCCGCGCCGGGTTTCCTCGGACACGAGACGGCCTTCGCGGCCCTGCACGCGCAACTCGTCCTGAAGGGCAAGCTCTCGCTGACGCGCCTGATCGAGGCGATGTCGTTCGCCCCGGGCCGGTGGGTCGGGGAAGGCGGAAGCCTGGCGGTGGGGTCGCCGGCGGATCTAGTGCTGGCTGACCTCTCGGAAAGATGGACGGTCGGCCGGGAGACGCTGTCCAGCCGGTCGTGGAACTCGCCGTATCTGGGGCAGAACCTGACGGGCCGGGTCGTGGGTACTATAGTTGGCAGAGAGATCGTACACGACCTTGTCAAAGTTTCACGGTAGTGGGAACGGGATTTATGAAGGGCGTCGACACGGCAAGGACCGAGATACTTCTTGAGGGCCTCGATGATTACATCGGGATCTGGGAGATCGCTTTTGTGATGGATGAGAGTCTGCCGGGCACGGAAAAGAGCGAGGTTCGGGCTGCGTCGCTCGATTTTGTCAAGGAAGTCCTGGAAAGTGGTCTCATGGAACCTGGCTATCCCCGAGATGGACGCTTCAGAGCTCTGGACGGCTCGTCCTCTGAAATACTGGCCCGCGTGCGGCACGAGTGGGATGATCTTAGTGGCGATCTGCCTGACGTTGGTGAGGGAATGTGGTTTAACCTGACCGAAGAAGGCCGGGTTTACGCGCACCGACTAGATGAACTGGATCAGCGCGAATAAGTTGCGTTTGAAGGAGTTGAGATTGGAGTACGGACGTAGCCGGGCGACAGTGGTCCTCGAGGATGGAGCTGTCTTCGAGGGCTGGAGCTTCGCTGGCGATGGAGAAATCGCTGGCGAGGTAGTCTTCACGACCAGCATGGTTGGGTATCAGGAGACCATCACCGACCCGTCGTACCGGGGACAGATCGTGCTCTTCACCTATCCGCTCATCGGGAACTACGGTGTGATCCCGGGCGACGAAGAGTCCCGCAAGGTGCAAGCCGCCGCCGTCCTGGTGCGCGAGTACACCCCGCACCACAGCAACTGGGCCAGCGAACGCTCCCTGGCCGCCCTACTCTCCGAGAACGGCGTGATGGGCATAGAGGGCCTCGATACCCGTGCACTCACCCGCCACCTGCGCGACAGGGGCGCGATGCGCGGCATCATCTCCACCGTCGAGAACGACCCGAATGCGTTGCGCGAAAAAGCCAACGCCCACCCCTCGATGGTCGGCCTCGACCTCGCCTCCACCAGCTCCGATATCACCGAGCCAACCCTCATGCCTGCCATCGGCGAGGAACGCTGCCGCGTCACGGCCCTCGACTACGGCGTGAAAGGCTCGATTTACAAGGAGTTGAGAAATCGCGGCGCGTCGGTTCTCGCCATGCCAGGCTCCACGAGCACGGAGGAGATATTGGCCTCGGAGCCAGATGGGATCTTCCTCTCCAATGGCCCCGGAGACCCTGCCGCCCTCGGAGATGCCGTGAATACACTGCGACCGCTGCTGGGGGAGGCGCCGGTCTTCGGGATCTGCCTGGGCCACCAGCTACTCGGGCTCGCCCTCGGGTGCGAGACGTACAAGATGCCCTTCGGCCACCACGGCGCCAACCATCCCGTGCGCAATTTGAAGTCGGGGCGAATCGAGATCACCAGCCAGAACCACGGCTTCGCCGTCGGGGAAGAAACTCTGCCCGACGAAGTGGAACTGACGCACCGCAACCTCTACGACGGGACGGTCGAAGGCCTGTGGAGCCCGGAGCAGCGCGCCTGGAGCGTGCAGTACCACCCCGAGTCCAGCCCCGGCCCGCGCGACTCGGGCTATCTGTTCGACGAGTTCGTGAGCAGCGTCTCGGAGAAGGTCCCGACGTAGCCCTTGCCGCGCCGCGATGACATAGGCAGCATCCTGATAATCGGCTCGGGACCCATCGTGATCGGGCAGGCCGCCGAGTTCGACTACTCAGGCACCCAGGCGTGCCGCGCCCTGCGCGACGAGGGATACTGCGTCATTCTGGTCAACTCCAACCCGGCGACCATCATGACCGACCCGGAGGTCGCCGACGCCACCTACGTCGAACCCCTCACCGTCGAAACCGTCGCCGAGATAATCCGGCGCGAGCGCCCCGACGCACTCCTCCCGACCCTCGGCGGACAGACCGCCCTGAACCTCGCCATCGAGCTGCACGAAGCCGGCGTGCTGGACGACCTCAGTGTCGAACTTCTCGGGGCTTCGGTCGGGTCCATCCACAAAGCCGAGGACCGCCAGCTCTTTAGCGAGGCGATGGGGCGCATCGGGCTCCGGGTCCCCGAGAGCCGCACGGTGCGCGACTTCGCCGCGGCCGAGGAACTGGCAGACAGGGTCGGTTTCCCGCTCATCATCCGCCCCAGCTTCACTTTAGGCGGCAAGGGCGGCTCCGTGGCCCGCGACCGAGCCGAACTTCGCCGCGCCGTCGCCGACGGCCTCGACGCCAGCCCCGTCGGCAGCGTCCTCGTCGAACGGAGCGTCGCCGGCTGGAAGGAGTTCGAGTTGGAGGTGATGCGCGACCTCGCAGACAACGTGGTCGTCGTCTGCTCCATCGAGAACGTGGACCCCATGGGCGTCCACACCGGCGACTCCATAACCGTCGCCCCGTCCCAGACCCTCTCCGACCGCCAGTACCAGACCCTCCGCACCGCATCTATACGCATAATACGTGAGATTGGGGTGTCCACGGGTGGGTCGAACATCCAGTTCGCGGTGGACCCGGAGAGCGATGATTTCTACGTGATCGAGATGAACCCACGGGTGAGCCGGTCGAGCGCGCTGGCGAGCAAGGCGACGGGTTTCCCGATAGCCAAGATCGCGGCGAAGCTCGCCGTCGGGTACACGCTGGATGAGATCCCCAACGACATAACCCGCGCCACCCCTGCCTCCTTCGAGCCGGCGCTGGACTACGTGGTAACCAAGATCCCACGTTTCGCCTTCGAGAAGTTCCCGGCCGCCTCCCCGCGCCTGACCACCAGAATGCACTCCGTCGGAGAGGTCATGGCTATAGGCCGGACGTTCACGGAGAGCCTGCTCAAAGCTATGGCTTCACTTGAGGTGGATGCCGCTGACGTGATACCGAACCTGGACGAGGCGAGCGCGTACAGGGTCTTCGCCATCTTCGACGCATTGCGCGCCGGGATGGACATACCGGAGATCTTCGAGCGGACGCAAATAGATCCCTTCTTCATCGCCTCCGTAGCCAGGATAGTAGCGTCGGAAGGCTCTCTCTCCTCCGGCGAGTGGAGCCGCGAAGCCTTGCTGGAAGCCAAGAAGATCGGTCTCCCGGACGAGTCCCTCGCCGCTGCGACCGGCACCTCCACGGAGGTCGTGCGGGGCGTGAGGCGCGCCCTCGGCGTGAGCCCCACGTACAAGTCCGTGGACACCTGCGCCGGAGAGTTCCCGGCCCGCACCCCATACTATTACTCAACCTACGAGACCGAGGACGAGGTCGAGCGCGGGGAGAACCCGTCGGTCGTGGTGCTTGGGAGCGGCCCCAACCGCATCGGGCAGGGCGTGGAGTTTGACTACGCTTGCGTCCACGCCAGCTACGCCATCAAGGAGGCTGGCTACGACGCCGTGATGGTCAACTCCAACCCGGAGACCGTCTCCACAGACTACGACACCTCCACGCGCCTGTACTTCGAGCCGCTCTCGGCAGAGCACGCGCTGGAGGTCATCCGGCGGGAGAAACCGGAGGGCGTTATCCTCCAGTTCGGCGGCCAGAGCCCGCTGAAGCTGGCCCGCGAGCTGGAGAAGGCGGGCGCGAAGATCCTCGGCACTTCCCCGGACGCCATAGACCTAGCGGAGGACCGTTCCCGCTTCGGGCGATTGCTCTCGGACCTCGGCATCCCGCACCCGCGGTTTGGAACTACATTTACTGCGGACGAGGCGCGCCGGGTAGCTCGCGAGCTCGGCTACCCGGTGGTCGTGAGGCCGTCCTACGTGCTCGGCGGGCGCCGCATGGAGATCGCCTACAACGACGACGACCTCGACCTGTACCTAAGTGCTAGCGCGGACACGAGCCCGGATCATCCAACCCTCGTGGACAAGTTCATGGAGGACTACGTCGAGGTTGACGTGGACGCCGTCTGCGACGGGGAGGACGTGTACGTCGGTGGGATCATGGAGCACGTCGAGGAGGCCGGGGTCCATTCGGGAGACTCCTCGTGCGTGACGCCGCCGATAACCATCCACCGGGCGCTGCTTGAGCAGGTCGAGGAGTACACGAGGCGTCTGGCGCTCGCGGTCGGCGTCGTTGGCCTGATGAACGTGCAGTTCGTGGTGCGCGGCGACGACATGATGGTCATCGAGTGCAACCCGCGCGCCTCGCGCACCGTGCCGTTCATATCCAAGGCAACCGGGGTGCCGCTGGCGAAGGTGGCGACGCGGGTGCTGCTCGGCGAGAAGCTGCGGGACATGCGGCTCGGGGCTTCGACCAACGGGCATTTCTCCGTCAAGGCGTCGGTGTTCCCGTTCGACCGCTTCGCCGACGTGGACCCTTTGCTCGGCCCGGAGATGCGTTCGACGGGGGAGGCGATGGGGATCGACCGCTCGTTCGGCGGAGCGTTCGCGAAGGCCCTGGTCGCGGCCGGGCAGACGCTGCCTGTTTCGGGGAGGGTTTATATCTCCGTCTCCAACAGAGACAAGCGGGCGGTCGTCCTGATCGCACGCGCCTTCGCCGATCTCGGGTTCGAACTGGCCGCCAGCGAGGGGACGGCCGAGGTCCTGAAGAACAACGGTCTGCCGGTCTCGGTGGTGCCCAAGATCGGGGAGTTAGGCGAGGACGTGCTCGGCCTCATAGAAGAGGGGGGGGTGGACCTGATCGTGAACACCCCCTGGGGCCGGGGCGCGCGCACGGACGGCTACCTGATCCGGCGCAAAGCCCTCATGCACGGCGTCCCCTGTATAACGACCCTGGCCGCCGCAGCCGCAGCCGTTCAGGGCATGGAGTCCACCATCCGGGGCGGTATGCAGCGCGTCAACCCCCTGCAGCGCCTCCTCGGGGCCAAAGCGTGAAATTCCACTCCGTGAAGATCGAAGCCCGCGAGGAGATCGGCGAGTATACCCTGCTCCATTATCGCTGGGATGGTCCCATGGAGCCGGGCCAGTTCGTCATGGCGCGGGTGGCCGGATACCCCGTGACTTTCGACCCGTTCCTCGCCCGCCCGTTCTCCTTCTACGACCACGACGGCGAGACCGCGAGCCTCCTCTTCGAAGTACGCGGCCGGGGAACGGCGCTCCTCGACGACGCCCCGGATAGGGTAGAGGTCAGCGTCCCCCTGGGCCGCGGTTTCCGCGTCAACGGCACGGACGGACGAGTCGCCCTCCTCGGCGGTGGCATCGGCGTCGCCCCGCTCAAGGTCCTCAGCCGCCGCCTGGACGCACTCGGCGTACCCCACGACGTATTCCTCGGGTTCGCCGACGCCCGCTACGCCGCCGTTGCCCGCGAGTTTCCCGGTGCCAAGGTGGCGACAGTGGACGGCTCTGAGGGCGTCCAAGGCACCGTACTGGACGCCGCCCCGGACCTGGACCGCTACGCGGCGGTTTACGCCTGCGGGCCGAACCCGATGCTGGCGGCTGTGAAGCGCGCGGCCCGCGAGGACATGCTGTGTCAGCTTTCCGTGGAGGAGAGGATGGGCTGCGGCAACGGTTCGTGTAATGGGTGCGTGGTGCCGGTGCGCGACGGCGGGTACGTTCGCTCGTGCATCGAAGGTCCGGTCTTCGACGCGGAGGCGCTGGCGTGGTAGTGCGCGAGCGGATAGCCGGGGAGAAACTCGCGGTGGAGATGTGCGGGATCACACTCGACACCCCGCTCATCCCGGCCTCCGGGACGCTGGCGAGGGAGGCTCTGAGCGAGGTCGAGGGGGTGTACGGTGCGATCCTGCCGAAGACCACTACCCCGACCGCCCGGTCGGGCAACCCGCCGCCGCGCATCGCCGAGACCCCGGCCGGGATGGTCAACTCCATCGGCCTCCAGAACCCTGGCGTCGAGAAGTTCCTGGAGGGCCTGGACGCCTTCGACCTTGGGGTGCCCGTCTTCGTCTCGGTGGCGGGGGACACGGTGGACGAGTTCGTCGCACTGTGCGAGCGACTGGCCGGAGACATTCGCATCTCCGCCGTCGAGCTCAACCTCTCGTGTCCGAACGTCGAGCACGGCGGCCTGACTTTCTGCGCGGGTCCGGCTTCCGTCCAGGAGGTGATCGGAGCTTGCCGCGCCGCCATTGATAAGCCGCTCTTCACCAAGCTTACCAACGAGGGTGTCGTCGCCAATGCGCTCGCCGCCGAAGAGGCTGGCGCCGATGCCCTGACCGTCATAAACACCATCCCCGCGCTCACCATAGATATCGAACGCCAGAGCGTGCTGGTACGCGGGGGTCTCTCGGGCCCCGCCATAAAGCCGGTGGCGTTGCGCGCGGTATACGACGTATCGCGGAGCGTGGGAATCCCCGTCATCGCGAGCGGGGGCGTATCCACCGGGACGGACGTGGCTGAGTTCATGCTGGCGGGCGCGACGGCGGTGCAGGTCGGCACGGCCAGCTTCGTCCGGGAACCGGAAGAGATCCTGCGTGAGTTCTCGGATTACCTGGACCGGATGGGCACGACCGCAAGCGAATTGACCGGCGCTTTGTAGCCTGTCGCCGGAGTTCTTCGATCCGCCTTGCAAAGCCGACGTATAAGCGAGAAGCAGGTCTTCAGGTTCATGCATCTGACCGATGATGTGCTGGCCGATCTACTTGAAGCGGTGAAGGGCAAGGGGGGACTCGAAGCCCTGAGAGTCAATCCCCAGTACGGAGCCCCGGAGAAATACGCCGTCACCTGGGATCTCGAAGAAGGCGCGGACTACCACTGGATAAAGGATTTCGTGCAGATGAATGACATCGAGGAGGGCACCTACAGCGATGCCCGTAAGGATTGATCCACATGTTAGTCTCGGATGATGAAGCCATATTCGAAGGATCTGCGACTGAGGGTGCTCGCCGCCCTCGACACTGGTGGTCCCAGAGAGCAAGTTGC
>Ga0136619_10000359_pt1 | contig 17195 bp, 16 predicted proteins | sample AntDrymUQ3532106_2_FD_104807 | JGI IMG/M metagenome (GOLD analysis project Ga0136619, IMG submission 104807) | Polar desert sand microbial communities from Dry Valleys, Antarctica - metaG UQ353 (21.06) | ecosystem: Environmental > Terrestrial > Soil > Desert | place: Antarctica: Dry Valley...
CCGACGCTGATCCAGGCAAATGGTTCTCCGGCCGGTGGTCAGGACGCCGCATGGCGGTGATCGGCGCCCGGCGTTTCGGGTGCAACGTTTCTGGACGGCCCACGAGTACACGCGTCCGCAAGTTCTGCGCGTTTCGCGGGCGCCTGATCGCGCCTGACGGGCGACGGCACCCGCCCCTCGTGCCACCATCACGAAGGCGGGCATCGCCACCCGTCAGCTCACGACCAGGCATCCCGCGATTCCACGCAGAACTTCCGGCCACGCGTACTAGTTCACGAAGGTTTCCGCAGCTTTTCGCATCACACGTCATGCACGGCAGATCCGCGATCAGGGCTGCGCGAGCCAGCGACGAGCCCAGGTCTCCAGCTCGCGAACCGCGGGTGCGAGCTCCTGGCCCATCTCCGTCAGCGCGTACTCGACACGCACCGGCCGGCCCGGCCGCACCGTCCGGACGACGACGCCGCGCGACTCGAGTTCCTTCATCCGCTCGGACAGCAGCCGGTCGGACAGCTCGGGCACGGATTCGGCGATCTCGCAGAACCGCAGCGTCCTGCGGTAGATGAGCACGCTGACGATCGCGCCCGTCCAGCGCCTGCCGATCAGCTCAACGGCCTCGTGATACAGCGGGCAGCACTGTGGATGGGCGCCCGGCTCTGACTCGGAGCATACGCCCGCCGAAGACAGCCCTCCGGGCGCCGCCGGCGTCCGGCGCCCGTGCTCGGCGAGATCCATGTGGCTAGCCCATCAGGCGGCGCGTAGCGACCGTGTGTCTTCCACGGAGCCGTCAACCGGGACGTCGCCCGCGACGTTCACCATCGCCGTGAAGCGCTCGAGCGCCACGTAGGCGATCGCCTCGAGGATCTGCTCGTCCGACCAGCCGGCCTCGCGGGCCTCCTCGTGCAGGTGCATCGGAGGCGTGCCAGGGTGCTCGACGACGGCCTGCAGGTAGCGCAGCAGCGCGGCGGCGCGCTCGTCCCCGGAGCTGAAGCTGCGAGCGGCAGCGACCTCGTCAAGCGGCAGGCCGGCCTGGCGGGCGGTGCGGTTGTGCATCGCGATACCCGGTCGCGAGCCGTGGTGCTCGGCGATCGCCAGCGAGATGCGCTCGAGCATCGGGACATCGAGGGCTCCGCGGCGCAGCTCGGAGCGAAAGCGTGCGTAGCCGCGCAGGGCCGCGGGGGATCCGGCCAGCGCACCGAGGAAGTTCGGCAGCTGACCACCGGTCGCGAGCGCGCCCCGCAGGACCGGGACCGAGCCCTCAGGTGCCGTGAGGTCGTCGTGGATCTGGAACCTGCTCATCGGTGTCTTCATGAATGGCCTTCTGGGGTGATGGGGAACGGCGGTCTGTGTGCCTGGCGTGCAGCTTACTTGAGGTAAGCGTAGAGGCCAGCCAGCGCTCAAGCAAGCGCCTATCACTTCTACGCACGGCGCTAAACATGGGCTCATCGAGATGTGACGACTTTGCGAAGGCTTGCCGGCGCAGGAACAGTTGGCGCGGCGCCGGCACGCAGCCACCCGCGGCAGAGGCCCGCGGCCGGGAGCGAGCCCTACGGCGCGATCAGCGCACCATGAGCGCGACGAAGCCCGGCGTGTCAGCCGTGCCGATCGCCACGAGGATCAACGCGAGACCCATCAGCAACGCCCACATCGCCATGCGGTCCGGTCGGGCGCCGAAGCGCTCGACGGCGCGACGCGGCGGCCGGCGACGTTCGACGTCCTGGCTGCGCGGAAGCACCGGAGCCGGAACGGTCCGCCCGCGGATCTCGATCGTCTGACGGCCCGGTGCCCCCGTCCCCCGCTGCCGCGGGACGCCGTGCGCCTCGGTGAGGTCCTCGTGCGCGCCGCGCCGCGATGCTCGCGGCGGCTCGGGAGCTCGGCGCGGTGCTGCTGGCGCCGGCGCCCCACGTCGCGCGGCGTGCGCCTGGGCGCCATCCGCCGCGATCTCGCCTCGCTCACGCACGGCACGCCGCGACGCGAGATCGTGCTGGTCTGCCCGGCGGCGCGCCTCATCGGTGCGCTCGTAGTCATCTCGGAGATGCTGGACATCTGCCCACCAGGCGCGGGCTTGCGGATGTGCCATGTGGTCGTGGTCCTCTTTCGATGAGGCCTACGGGATTAGCTGACGGGCTCGCGCTGAAAGAGCAGCGCTACATCCTGACCGACCGGACGATTCGCCCCTATGTGTGGGTCTCCCGCTCCCGGGCTCCATCGGTCCCCAGGATTCGGCCTTTTGACGGCGCCATCGTACCAGCGATCGATTTCCCTGCATATACGCAGTGTTATGGAGACTGCGGACGGAAAGCCCCAGATTGCGGGGTCAGACGAGGACGGGCGGCCCGTTCCTCGGTGCCGGCGGGGCCGTCAATCGCGACGGGATCCGCTCAGCGTGGATTCACGCTCAGCGACCGGCGACTTCGGCGATGTACTTGGCAACCTCGCGCGCTTGATCGTCCTCAAGCAGCTGCGCGGGCATCTGGCCCTTGCCGGCACGACCGAGCTTGATCGCATTGAGCGTCAGCTCGACGGGCGGCTGCAGCTGATCGAGGTTCGGGCCGACGCGGCCCACGGCATTGGCATCGTCGAGCTGGTGGCAGGTCGCGCACTTCTCGGCGAAGAGCTGGCGCGCCTCCGTCTGGTCGGCGGTGAGCGTTGTCCCTCCGGGTCCGGCGGCGGCCTGGTCGCCGAGCAGGACGATGGCGGGAACGGCGATGCCGAACAGCGCGATCGCTCCGGCGACGGCGAACTCCGCGGCGTGCAGCGGCCGGCGACGGCCGACCTCCAGCGTGTCGCGCACCCCGCGTGGCCCGCCGCGCATCGCGACGAGCACGACGCCAAGGCCGGAGATGATGAAGAACGCGAGGAAGAGTGCGGCGGCCATGCGGCGCGAAATCTACTTCAAGGCGTCGGACGGTGCCGGTCGATGATGCGCTGGCACGTCATCAGCGCCGCCTTCCGGCCGCGAAGCTCTGAACGGCCGGAGCGACGGCGCGAAAATCCCCGGTCCCGGTCGCGGCGCGGCCAGCCTCCGTCTGGCGGGCAAGCTCGGCCTCGTCCAGCGGCGAGATGTCCTTGACGTCGGCTGCGACGCGACCGGAGACCTCGAGACGCTCGACGCTCCGCGCGAGGACGTTGATCGCGCCACCCGCCGACGCGTGGCGCTCCAGCCGGCCCTCGACGAGCAGCAGCGGCTCGGTGCGCACCGCCAGGCGGTGGCGCTCGTAGACCTGCGGCGAGACGACGACGTTGACCGTCCCGTGCTCGTCCTCCAGCAGCAGGAACAGCACGCCCTTTGCCGTCCCCGGGCGCTGGCGCGCGACGACGAGGCCAGCGACCCGCACCGGCGCCCCGTGCGCCAGGCGCGCGAGCGCGTCGATGCCGACCGCCCCGTCACCGTCCAGCCGCCGGCGCAGCAGGCCGATCGGATGCGTCGTCGCCGTCAGCCCGGTGGTGGCGTAGTCGGCGATCATCGCCTCCCAGGCGGGCAGCGCCTGCAACGCCGGCGGCTGCGGCAGGTCGAGCACCAGCGCGAGCTGTGTGCCCTCGCGCCCGCGCACGTTGATCGCGGGCGCCGCGACCCCCAGCTGCCACAGCGCGACACGGCGGTCGCCGCCCGCGAGCGGGTCGCAGGCGCCCGCCCACGCGAGACGCTCCAGCGCGGGACGGCCCACGCCCGCCCGCGAGGCGAGATCCTCCAGCGAGGCAAACGGCCCGCCCGTCTCGCGCGCGGCGACGAGCGCGGCGATCTCGTCGGCCCGCACCCCGAGGACGTAGCCGAGGCCGATCCGCACGGCGCCGCCGGGCGTCACCTCGCAGCCGGCCGCGCTGGCGTTGACGTCGGGAGCGAGGATCTCGATCCCGCGCCGCTGCGCCTCGTGGATCAGCGCGTCGGGCGGATAGAAGCCCATCGGCTGCTCATCCAGCAGCGCGCAGAGGAACTCCGGGCCGTAGTGCACGCGCAGCCACGTCGACTGATAGGCCAGCAGGCCGAATGCCGCCCCGTGGGCCTTGGGAAAGCCGAAGCCCGAGAAGCCCGAGACCATCTGAAAGACGCGCTCGGCGAGCTCCTCGCCGACGTCGGCGTGCCTGGCCATCGCGCCCTGAACGAAGCGGCGGTGATGGGCCTCGATCGCCTCCGCCGATCGCTTGCGGCTCATCGCCCGGCGCAGCCCCTCGGCCTCGCCCACGCTGAAGCCCGCGAACGCCTGTGCGACCTCGAGCACCTGATCCTGGAAGATGATCGTCCCGAGCGTGTCGCGCAGCGCCGGTTGAAGGGATCGGTGCAGGTAGGGCACCTCGTAGCCCGGATCGGCCCGCAGGCGCTGGCGGCGCTCGATGTAGGGGTTGACCGCGCCGCCGACGATCGGTCCCGGGCGCACGATCGCGACCTGGACGGTGAGGTCGTCGAGCGTCTCCGGCCGGGTTCGCCGCAGCGAGCCCATCTGCGCTCGCGACTCGATCTGAAAGACGCCGGTCGTGTCGGCGTTCTGGATGCAGTCGTAGGTGGCCGGGTCGTCGAACGGGATGCGTGACAGGTCGATGCGCTCGCCGCGGCGCACGGCGACATGCTCCACGCAGCGCTCGACGGCGCTGAGCATCCCCAGGCCGAGCAGGTCGATCTTCAGAAAGCCCGCATCTGAGCAGGAGTCCTTGTCCCACTGGGCGAGCTGGCGGCCCTCCATCGCCGCGGGGACGAGCGGCACGCAGTCCACGAGCGGGCGGGTCGCGACGATCATCCCGCCGGAGTGTTGGGAGAGATGGCGCGGCAAGCCCTGCGCCTCGGCGGCCAGGCGCGCCAGCCAGGCCCAGCGGCCGGTTCGCCGCCCTGCGCCCAGGGCGCTGTCGATGTCGCGGTCGACGTCGCGCGCCGACCAGCCCTCGCTGCCGCGCGCGACACGCTCGATCTCCCCGGGCGCCAGCCCGAGCGCCTTGCCCAGCTCGCGGATCGCCCCGCGGGCGCGGTAGGTCGGGAATGCCGCGACGAGCGCCGAGCGCTCGCGCCCATAGACCTCGTGGATGCGCGGGATCAGCACCTCGCGGATATCGCGCGGGAAGTCGAGGTCGATGTCGGGCAGCGCCGTCAGCTCCTCGTTGAGGAAGCGCCCGAGCAGCAACTTGTTGGCGATCGGATCGACGTGGCTGAGGCCCGTGAGGTGACAGACGATCGAGGAGACGCTCGAGCCGCGTCCCCGGCCTGGCGGCAGTAGCGAGCGTGCGCCGCCCCGCCCGCGCACCTGCACGGCGACCTCGCGAGCGAGCTCGAGGATCTCGCGATGCAGCAGGAAGAAGCCCGCCAGCCCGAGCGCGTCGATGACGCGCAGCTCCTCCTCCAGGCGAGCGGCCGCCGCAGCCCGATGCCCGGAGCCCGGCGGGTAGCGCTCGTCGAAGCGCGCCTGGCACACCTCCGACAGCGCGCGGCTCGCGCCGGCGTCCTCGGCGCCGGGGTAGCGGTAGCCGAGATCGCTGGTGAGGTCGAAGGTCAGCGTCTCGGCGAGCCGGTGCGTCTCGGCGACGGCCTCCGGGTGATCGGCAAAGCGCGCGGCCATCGCCCGCGGCGTGCTCAGCACATGCGCGTGGTTGCCGCGCCGCAGCGGCTCGGAGGCATCGAGCGTCGTGTGCTGGGCGATCGCGACGAACGCGTCCTGCAGCAGCGCGCGCCCGGCGCTGTGGGCATGGACGTTGCCGGTAGCGACCGTCGCGATACCCAGCCGGCCGGCGAGCGCGGCCATCCCCCGGTTCAGCGCGCGGTCGTGGCGGGCGAGCGGGCGCTGCAGCTCGACGCGCAGGCGCGCACGGCCGAAGATGGCGAGCAGGCGGTGCATCGTCGGCTCGTCGCGCACACCGCGGCTCGCGCAGCCGCTGAGGCACACCAGTCCCTCGCTGTGGCGCTCGACGTCCTCCAGCGCCACCTCGGGGTCGGTGCGGTCGCGCTGCGGTCCGTCGCGCGTGTGCGCGTGGGCGCGCGTCAGCATCCGGCAGAGGTTGCGCCAGCCGGTCTGGTCTCTGACGAGCAGCGTGATGTGCCGGCCGTCGTCGAGCGTCACCTCCGCCCCGTGGATCGCCCGCAGTCCCAGGGCCCTGGCGGCCTGCGCGAACTCCATCGAGCCCGACAGCGAGTCGTGATCGGTGAGCGCGAGGGCGCCGTGCCCCTGGCCGAGGGCGGCCGCAACGAGCTCCTCCGGCTGGGAGGCGCCGTCCAAAAAGGAGTAGGCGGAGTGGCAATGCAGCTCGACGTAGGGCATCGAACACATGTTCGCACGCGATCTGGACGTTGTCACGCCTGCGGCGATGCCAATACGCCCGCGACCGCGGCCTGTCCCGCCAGGCTCAGACGCAGTCGGTGCGCGGCTCCCACAACCCGCCGGGCGGCCGCGTGGCCGCCGACAGCAGCGTCGAGCGATCGGTCGTGCGAAGGACCTCCCCGCCGAGCTTGATCCCAAGCCCCAACGACAGGGCACCGCCATCGGACTGGCTGCGCACCGCGTAGCTGCGAACGTCCACATGCGCCTGCTCGCGTAGCTGATCACCGAGCGCGCGAAGCGCCCTCGAGCTCGTCGGGTCGTGGCGAAAGGCCTTCCACGCCGCCGCGACGGCCGGGTCGCGCAGGTCCACGCGCGCGCTGCGCTCCCAGCGGCGAGCGCCCATGTTGATGCTCGCGTCGCGCTCGCCGGCGCCGGCGCCGGCGCCGATCGGCTTCGCGAGACCGAGAGGCAGCTTCGAGCCGGCGGCGACGGTTCCCGCGGCGTTGACCGCCAGCTCGACCGGCCGCCCCCTGCGGTCGAGCGTCAGCACGAGGCCGACGTCGCCGTCGGCCACGCCCGTTGGACCGGCGCCGGTGGCGCTCAGCAGCGCCCATCCCCACGCCCCGGCCCCCAGCGACACCGCGACCTCGCCGGTGCGCTGGTCTCGTTTCACGCCGACGATTGCCTCCGCCAGTCCATCGAGCCCGGCGCCGGACGCCGCCCCGGACATCCCCAGCCGTCCGAGGCCGCGCACGCCGCCCTCGAAGAACACCTGCCGCGCAGCCGGATCCCCGACGGGCAGGACACGGCGCTGGATGGCGCGCAGGAGCCTGTCGGCCTCGCGATCGTCCTTGGCGAGGTACACCTTGCCGTGCCCGAGGACACCCTGGACGGCTCCCCGCGCCTCTCGATCCACGCCGGTGCTGCGGCCCTTGATCTTCAGCTTGGCGCGCGCGCCGACGCCGCCCTCCACGCCGGCGCCGTCGCGCTCGGCGACGGTCAGTCGCACCGTGCCGTCGGAGAGCCGCTCGCGCAGGACGTAGCGGTCCTCGTCGACCCGGACGAACGCGATGGTGACGGCGGCGTGACGCAGGTCGTTGTCGCCGGCGACGACGCACGGCCTGCGCTCCTCGGCGGGGCACGCCCCTCCCGCGACGATGCACAGCGCGCGGCGCAGCTGGCCGAGGACGGCGTTGGCGACGCCCGGCGCGCCACCTGCGGCCGCCGCCGCGGGGACGATCAGCAGCGCGAGCACGGCGATCAGCGCGACGTAGTCGATCGTCGCCTGCCCGCGTTGGGCCCTGAGGGTCCTGCGCATGACGTCAAGACTGCCGCGCGGCGTGTTGCGGAACTACACGCGTTTGCCTCCGAAGAACCCCAACTTCGTGGCGCCGATCAGGCTCCGTCCCGGGACGCGCACGTAGGTGCGCCCCGTGCGACGCTCGTCCGCGGCGACGACCCGCTCCAGCAGCAGCGCCTGGGCCAGGCCGACGAGCACGCAGCCGCCGGTGATCCGCAGGCCGGCGTCCCAGCCGGCGGCGCCGACGCCCAGCTCGCCCGGCACAACGAAGGCGGCCGCGAGTACGGTCAGGACCAGCGGCGGCTTCCACAGCGCCGTCGGCTCGCCGGTCGGCGCCTCGCCGGAGCGCAGCGGACGCGCCCCCACGACCGAGCGCCCGATCGAGCGCGGCCCGAGCACGACGAGCAGTGCGAGCACGAGGACGAGCTGCCCGATCGTGCTGCCCGCCCGCTCGGACGATCGCGGGACAGCGGCGAGCAGCACCGCGCTGGCCAGCGCCCCGGCGACGGCCAGGACGCCGCCCTCCAGGCGCAGGCGCTCGCGGTAGGTCGGCGCCATCGGCTGCAGCCTACCCGGGCTCGGGCTCGGGCTCGGGCTCGGGCTCAGTCGTGGCGGTGCCACCCCTGTTCGACGAGGTCGCGGAAGACGACGGCGTTTCGCCCGCCGGCGGTCACGACCTCCCAGTAGCGCCGGCGCAGCGGCCGCTCGGTCCACCAGCGATCCTCCACCAGCCACGACTCGCGAACGGCCTCGACGACCTCGCCATCGACCCAGAGCGGCTGGCCGGCGGCGTCGGCACGGACCGCCGCGTGCCGTGGAACCGCGATCCTGCGCGGGCCGGGACTCATCTGCCGGGCTCGAACGGCGTCAGCACGACGCGGCGCTCCGGCACGCGCGACAGCGGATCGATCTCCAGCACCCGCAGCGCCGCGTCGGGACCGGCGACGGCCCGCGCCTGGCTGACGGCCTCGCGCAGGCGCTCGTCCCGGCGCACCGCGCCGTCGTCGAACAGCGCGTGCGTCCCGGGATGCGGTGGACCGAAGCCCTCGACGCTCAGCAGCAGCATCTCGGCCGGCGAGGGCAGCAACGCCAGGCGCCCGCCGAGCGCGAGGCACATCCGCTGTGGATCGGCGAGGGCCTCGCGAAAGACGACGCGCTCGCGCCACGTGGAGCCCTCGACCAGCCGCGCGGACAGCACGACGGCCCGCAGCGTGCGCCCGCGCCGCTCACGACGCGCCAGCAGGCGGTCGATCAGCAGTCCCAGAGCGCGCCCGAGCTGCTCGCCGGAGCCCGCCTCGGGCAGCTCGAGCGACTCGCTCAGCAGCTCGCCCGGCCGGCGCGGTCGCAGCGGCGAGTCGCGCGCCCGGGCGAGGTCGTGGGCCATCAGTCCGGGGCACCCGAAGCGATCGGCGACCGCGGCGCGAGACAGCGCGGCAAGCTCGCCGAGCGTCGCGATCCCCAGGCGCTCCAGCGCCTCCACGAGCGCGGTCGTCTCGGGACGGCGGCGCAACAGCGTCACGGGCCGGCACGCGAGGTCCGCCGCTCCGGCGACCCGCTGCGGGCGGCGGACGCGCGCGCCGTGCGCCGCCACCATCGCGCAGAAGCGCGTCGGCCCCTGTCCGATGCGCGCGGCCGACAGCACCCGGCGCATGTGCTCGGGGCCCTGCGTGGCGAGGTGGCCCTCGGCGAGCATCTGCACGACCCGGCCGGCGTGCAGCCGCTGCAGCCCGCGCGCGTCGAAGTACGCCTCGCCCGCGCGCAGCGACTCGACCGCCGCCCCGAGGTTCTCCAGCCCCACCAGCGCGCTCTCCCAGGCCTCGGCCATGCCCATCGGATCAGGCGCCACGAGCGTCAGCCGAGGGCAGCGGGCGAGCGCCTCGCCCAACCGCATGCCGGCATGGATCCCGAACGCCTCGGCCGCCTGCGACACCGTGCCGAGCATCAGCTCGCGACCCGCCTGCGGCGCCAGCGCCGCAGGCTCGCCGAGCAGCCCGGCCCGACCGCCGGCGGCGACGGCGAGCTCGAATCGATCCAGGAGGACGCAGACGATCATGACGAACACATGTTCGCATCGGGGCTGGCCGGGCGCAAGGCGGGCTGGACCTGGGCGAGACGCGCTCGTAAGCTTGCCGGCCGGCATGGAGCGGCCCCCCACGTTCGACAGCCGGACCAAGGCCCGCTCGCTGGCCTTCCTCTTCGCGGCCGGGGCGCTCGTCGGCTTTCTGACCGTCGGCTTTCCGCACGAGGACAACGTCGCCGGTGAGCAGGTGCTCACGGTCGCCACGACCTCGCTGCTGCTCGCGCTGGCCTGCCTGCGCATCGGCGGGCGGATCTCCGACTGGCTGCTGCACGTCGCGCTCGCGTCGGTGACGGTGATCCTCAGTCTCGTCGTCCACTTCACGCAGCAGGCGACGCTGTATCCGCTGATCTACGCGTGGCCGACGCTGTACGCGTTCTACTTCTTCTCGACGCCGACCGCGATCGCGCACCTGGCCTTCGTCGGCGCGGCGTACGGCACGGTGCTGATCGCCGACGACACGGCCGACGCGACGATCCGCCTCGTCCTCGTGGTCGGCACCCCGCTCGTCATCGGGCTGCTGATCTCCCGCCTGCTGCGGAAGATGCATGCGGGGATGGCGCGCATGGCCCGTCAGGAGCGCGCCCTGCGCTCCAGCGAGCGGCGCACGCGGCTGATCGTCGACGGCGCGCGCGACGGCTTCATCTCGACCGACGCGGAGGGTCGCGTGCTCGACGTCAACGCCGCCGCCGAGACCCTGCTGGGACGCGCACGCGCGGAGATGCTCGGCCGCCCGTTCCATGAGCTGGGGGTCCCCGAGAGCGAGCACCAGCGCTTCGAGGCGCGCCGCCGGGCGCTACTCGACGGAGCCCGCGAGGACGGCGAGCGCCACCTCGCGCTGCGCGTGACGATCGATCGTCCCGACGGCACCCGGCTCAGCGCGGAGTCGATGATCTGGGCCGTCGAACGCGACGGCGAATGGATGATCAATGCCCGCCTGACCGACATCGGCGAGCGGCTGCGCAAGCAGGAGGAGCGCGAGCGCCTCGTGGCCGCCGAGGCCGCGCGCGAGCAGGCGGAGCTCGCGACGACCACGATCGCGCGGCTGCAGGCGGTCGCCGACGCCGCACTCACCCACCATCACCTCGACGAGCTGCTGCCGACGATCCTCGAGCGCAGCCGCGAGGTCATGGACGCCGACGCGGCGGCGCTGCTGCTGACCCAGGACGATGGAAGCCTCTCGCGCCTGACGTGCGACCGCACGATGACGGCGATCGTCGCCGAGCGCGTGCCCGCGGAGGCGGGCATCGCCGGGCGGGTGCTCGCCGGCGCAAGACCGCTTCTTGTCCACGACCCGAGTGCCGGCGACCTCGCCGACACCGCCTTCGCAGATCCCGCGATCGCGTCGATCGCCTGCGTCCCGCTGCTGTCAGGCGGCGAGGAGATCATCGGCGTCGTGCAGGTCGGATGCTGCTCGCCGCGGCGGCTGAGCGACGACGACGTCGTGCTGCTGCGCCTGACGGCCGATCGCGTGGCACTGGCGATCGACCATGCGCGGGCCTTCGGGCGCGAGCATCGCATCGCCGAGACGCTGCAACGCAGCCTGCTGCCCGATGCGCTGCCCGCGCTGCCCGGCATCACGCTCGCCGCCCGCTACCTGCCCGCGGCGGCGGAGGCGGAGATCGGCGGAGACTGGTACGACGCGATCACGCTGCCGGGTGGGCGGATCCTGCTGGTGATGGGCGACGTGTCGGGCAAGGGGCTGGCGGCCGCATCGATGCTCGGCGCGCTGCGCAACGCGATCCGCGCCTACGCGATGGAGGGTCACGGCCCGGCCGAGATCGCCGAGCTGGTCAACCGCTTCGTCCTCTGGGACGACTCCCGCGACCACATGGCGACGCTCGTGCTCGCGGTCCTCGACGCCGTCTCGGGAGAGCTCGAGTGGGTCAACGCCGGCCATCCGCCGCCGCTGGTCGTCGGCGGCGCCGCGACGACGGCCTTCCTGGAGGGGGTGCGCTCGGTGCCGCTCGGCGTGCTGGCGTTTCCCGGCTATCGCGCGGAGCGGACGGCGATCGAACCGGGCGGAGCGGTCGTGCTCTACACCGACGGGCTGATCGAGCGCCGCGGCGAGCACCTCGAGACGGGAATGGCCGCGCTGGCAGACGCCGCGGCCGGCGGCCCGCTGCTCGCCGACGCGCTCTGCGATCGCCTACTGGCGACGGTGTCGTCGGCGGGTGCGGCGGCCGACGACGTGGCGATCCTGGCCCTGTGCCACGTGGCGCTCGGGGAGCGCCTGGAGCTCACCGTCCCAAGCCAGCCAAGCGCGCTGAGCTCGCTGCGCGGCCTGCTGGCACGATGGCTCGCGCTGTGGGATGCGACGGACGCCGATGTCCACGCGATCGTGCTCGCCTGCAGCGAGGCCTGCGCGAACGCGATCGAGCACGCGGGGGCGCCATCGGGCTCCACGATCGACTTCGTGGCGGTGCTGCGCGACGGCGAGGTCGATGTCACGGTCCACGATCACGGCCGCTGGCGCGCACCCCGGCCGGCGGGCGATCACGGTCGCGGCCTGGATCTCATCGCGGCGCTGATGGATGATGTCCGGATGCAGCACGGCGACGACGGGACGACGCTGCGACTGCGGCTGCGACTCAGCTCGAGCGTGACGGCGTGAGCTCGCCGGCGACGGTTCGCTGCGAGCGCCGCGGCGATGACGTCGTCGCGTCGCTGCGCGGCGAGCTGGACGTCTTCAACTCCGCCGAGGTGACCGCGGCGGTCGCGTCCGCGGTCACCCCGGACGCGCTGGGAGCGGTGCTCGACCTCACCGACGTCCAATTCCTCGACTCGTCCGCGGTCCGCGGGCTGTTCGAGCTGACGAGCCTGCTCGCCGAGCGTCGCCATTGGGTGCGGGTGGTCAATCCCGCCGGCAGCCCGATCGCCCCAACGCTCGAGCTCGTCGGGTTCTCGCGTGCGGCGACGATCCACGAGACGCTCGACGAGGCGCTGGCGCAGGGCCGCCGCGACGCACATCACCGGCGGGATCGCGCGAACGCCGGCAGCGAGTCGCCAACCGCTTCCTGAGGAAGCGTCAAGGAACAAGATGGCGACGAGCGCGCCGCGCTGAAGCGCGAGCCCGACCCATGACGCAAGGACCCCGTCTTCTAGGGCCTGGCCGGCCCGCCTGCAGGCCACGGTTCTGTCCGCGGGCTCGTGGCGGTGACGCGGAGGTGGCCTACAGTCGCGGCCATCCGTTCATCGCTGGCCCACGAGCTGGTCGAGGTGAGCGCACGCAACGGCCGCCGCCGACGCCGACACACTCGCCTCCCAAGCGGGCCTTCGGGCGCAGACGAAACGATCTGTCCGAGAGGACCTGTTGAGTCTGGTCACATGGACTCCGGCCTCCGCCCGGCGGCACGGAAGGTTGCCGGGGATTCCCGGCCGCCCACGCCGAACGCTTGCCACACAGACCGCCGCGGACTGCCCGCCAGGGTTGGCGCGACGATCGCTGTAGTTATCGGCCCATAGAAAAGCCCCGCCGGAGCGGGGCTTTTCCGTAGCAGGCCGGTAAGCCGGATTCTGTCGTGAGCAACCATCCATCTAAGCGGCCGACCTGGACCTCGGCGGGCAGCCTACGAGCGGTCCTGCTTGGCCTTGCATCGGGTGGGGTTTGCCTGGCCGCCGTGTCGCCACAGCGCCGGTGCGCTCTTACCGCACCCTTTCACCCTTGCCTGTGCGCGTCGCACGTGCCTGACGCGCCATCGGCGGTGTGTTTCTGTGGCACTTTCCCGCGGGTTTCCCCGGGTCGGGTTCCCGACCACCCTGCCCTGTGATGTCCGGACTTTCCTCGAAGGGCAACCCTCCGCGGCTGCTTGGCCTGCACCATGCAGGCTAGTGGCTCATGGCCCTCGACGCACGACGCGCCGTGGGTGGCGGCGTCCGGCCTCCCGCAGGGATAGGGTCCGGACATGCAGCAACGCGATGTCCTCGGTCGGCGCATTGGCGCGGGCGCCATCGACCTCGGCGTCGTGCTCGTGATCGTGCTGCTCGTCGGCGGCATCTTCGGCAACGACGTCGGGCCCGACGCGCCGGACTCCGCACGCTTCGGTGCCCTCGACCGCCTGCTGGTCGTGATCCTCGCGTTCGCCTACTACTGGATCTCCGAGGCTAGATCGGGGCAGACGCTCGGCAAGCGGGTGCTGAACATCCGCGTCGTGAGCGTCGACGGCTCCAAGGCATCGGTGGGCGCGACCGGTCTGCGCACCCTGCTACGCGCGATCGACGGCCTGCTGTTCTACGCCGTCGCCCTCGTCGCCGTGCTCGCCACCGGACAGCGGCGCCAGCGGCTCGGCGACATGGCGGCCAAGACTCGCGTCGTGGACGCAAGCGAGCCACTGGATCGGCCCAGCGACCCGCCCCCGCCGCCGCCCGACGAGGACATCATCGCGCAGATCATGCGCTGACCGGCGCGCTAGCTCAACTCGGCGCGGCAGCTGCGGCAGCGACCGCCGACCGCAGACGGCCCGGATCCATAGCGGGCCATCAGCGGCCCGTCACAGATCGGGCACGCCGCGGCACGGTGCGCGGAGAGTTCCTCCCAGGCGCCGGAGATCACGTCCTCCAGCGTCGGACCCTCGCGCGGGCACGTCATCGACGTTCCGAGGGGACGTTCGAGTTCGATCGTCGCCATCAGGCCACGCTCCTAAACAGGCCCACCACGCGTCCGAGCACGGTGACCTCGCGCGTGCGGATCGGCTCCATCGATGCGTTCTCGGGCTGCAGGCGGATGTGGTCATCCTCGCGGAAGAAGCGCTTGACCGTGGCCTCCTCGCCGACCAGCGCGACGACGATGTCGCCGTCGCTGGCGGTGCTCTGCGGCCGGACGACGACATAGTCATCGCACAGGATGCCGGCGTCGATCATCGAATCGCCCCGGACCTTCAGCACGAACTCGCCGTCGTCGCCGCCGGCGAGCTGGGGGACCACGACGTACTCCTCGATGTTCTCCTCGGCAAGGATCGGCGAGCCGGCGGCCACCTGCCCGACGAGCGGCAGCCCCTCGGGCCGCACGATCGACTTGACCTGCTCGACTGCGCGATCGAGCAGCTCGATCGCCCGCGGCTTCGTCGGATCTCGTCGCAGCAGTCCGAGCTTCTCGAGATTGGCGAGATGCGCGTGGACGGTCGATGACGATGCCAGGCCCACGGCCTTGCCGATATCGCGCACGGTCGGCGGATAGCCGTGGCCCGCCGAGTACCGCTTGATGAACTCGAAGATCTCCTGCTGGCGCTTGGTCAGGTCCATCGGGTGAGCTCCTTGCGGGACGAGCTGGTCGGGTAGGCGAACATCTGTTCGTATAAGCTAGCGTGCCCGACGGATGGAAGCAAGCGCCTATACTGCGCGAGCCTGCGCCGGTGGCGGAATTGGTAGACGCGCAAGGTTGAGGGCCTTGTGGGGGGATTCCCCCGTGGAGGTTCGAGTCCTCTTCGGCGCATCACGAAAGGCCCGCATATGCGGGCCTTTCATCGTTGCCGTCCGTGGCCCGGACGCCTCGATCCCGTCTCCGTGGGGGACGGCATCGGCGCCGCCTACTGTGCCGCGCTACCGCATCGGGACGAAGACCTGTGACATCCCCCACGGGTATCCGCGGGTCAACGCGAGCCTGATGTCGCGTTGTCGCGCACCTCAGGTGTGTACAGGATCGGCGCAAGCTCCTTGCGTGCCTGCACCAGCAGCGGTGGTGGCTCAGTCTGCATGGCGAGCCGCTCGGCGTTGCCGTACGGAACAAACGGGGCGTCGAACCACGCCGCCAGGTCGACGTGTTCGAGCAGCGTCGATGCCGTTCCCATCGGCTGCGCGCGCCAGGACGCGGTCCGCGGTACGCGACCCACGTAACCGGGGCCGAGGAGCTGGACACCGAACGCATCGGGCGCGTGCGCATCCTCGAACGGAGCAGCGTGGAGGTCATGCGCGCGCCGCCCGTTGTCGTACATGCGCGGGGGCCAGTCGTATCGCAGCGATTCAACCGCGCGAGCGCTCGTCACTGTCGAGCCGCGCTTGACGAACGCATATGCCAGCACATCGGCATGGACACGCAAAACGTCGATCAGCTCGGCAAGCGCGGTCCGCCATCGGGCCCCCTCGACGCGGGCGCCACCGGCGACGAGCACAACAGGATGGGAATGCGCATCCACCGTCAGGATCCGAAATCCGTCGGAGGCCACCGCCGACAGGGCCATCGTCGCCCCGCCATCAGCGGGGTCGCGCAGGCGCTGCAGCACGTCCTCGCCGGGGGCGATCGCCACCAGCGGCGCGACGGCGACCGCCAGAGCCTCAGCGGCGCGCTCGCCGTCGCGGCGACACCAGCGTTCTGCGCCCTCGAGCACCGCGGCACGGGCGTCGGGATTGGCAACCCAGCGGTGATTGTCACCCTCGGAGTGCCGGTGCCCGCGGATCCTCAGCCGGCATTCGAGCAGATGCGCGATCCGTGGCGGCTCGGATACCGGCGGGCGATCGGCAACGTCGACGACCCCGTCGATTCCCCGGCGTTCTAGGAGCTCGCCGATCGCCGGGAGCATCGCAGCGAGGATGTCGCACTCCACGACCTTCACGAGCACGACATCGCCGTCGCGCACGACATCCCACTCGCCGGCGAATGGCGGATCATCGTGGACCTCGGACGCCTGCGAGCCGCGGGCATCCTGGACCTCGCGGACAGACTGCAGAACCGCGCGCTCAGCGACCCCGGCGTCCCCGACCGGAACGAAACGCAGCAGGATCGACGGCTCGTCGGGAAACTCCTCACACACCGCATCCCACGCCGCCCAGGTGCGGTCGGATATCTGCACCATGCTCCGTGAGGTTATGGCGTTGCGATGTGCAGGTTGTACGTGCCGCTGCGGCCGCGTGATGTTGAGTCAGAAGCCGTCGTCTCGAGGATGCCGGCTCCTGGCATCGGTACCCAGTTGGAGATCGCGACCGGGGAAGGCTGATGCTGAAGACCTCCGCGGTCGGCTGCGACAGGATGCCGATCTTGTATGTGCCCGTGTAGCTGTTTTTCGTCACAACAAGGCGATAGTCGCCGGCGGCAGGGGGCCGGCTATGTCTACGTCTCGACGATGCGTAGCTTTGTCGAGACGCTCGGCGGACATCCTCGTGTCCGCCGACAGTTGCTTCGCGCCGCGATCACGGCTAGCGGTCAGAGCTTCAGCAGGAGAATCGTGTTCAGGACGAACGCGACCGCGAACCCAACCGTCCAGCGATTGAGGTTGCGCTCCACGAGCGAGCCCCCGCCGAACGGGCCGGCGCCGGTGCCGACCCCGAACGCGCCCGACAGCCCGGCGTCCTTGCCCGAGTGCATCAGCACGAGGAAGATGACGACGACCGACAGCGCGACCTGGACGACCGAGAGGATGTTGACCATCGTTTCAGCGTATCGCGCGACCCGAGCGCCCGTGCGCCTTCCGGCTCAGCCCTCGTCATCGATCGCGCGCAGGATCTCCATCGCTTCCGCGCGCAGCTGGCGGTCCAGCGTCCGATGGTCGTCCTCCGACAGCTTGCCCGTCTTGAAGTCCATCTCCGTGTCGCGGATCTCGCGGTACTTGGCCTCCTTGCGCGCCTCGAGCTCGGCGATCTCGTCGGCGGC
>Ga0136619_10000360_pt1 | contig 17169 bp, 5 predicted proteins | sample AntDrymUQ3532106_2_FD_104807 | JGI IMG/M metagenome (GOLD analysis project Ga0136619, IMG submission 104807) | Polar desert sand microbial communities from Dry Valleys, Antarctica - metaG UQ353 (21.06) | ecosystem: Environmental > Terrestrial > Soil > Desert | place: Antarctica: Dry Valley...
CGAACCCCCAGCCACCAAGGACGACGCCTCGTGCATGCCGGTGAACACCGGGTTGTCCGACGAGCCGAGACCGTGCCCGACCGGGAACCGCGCGTCCGGGGCGGCTCGTACCGCGTCGAGGTAGCCGGCCGAGTGCGCGGCCAGCAGCTGCTCGTCGGTCGCGACCACCGGCGCGAGCGGCGCCACGCCGTCGAGCACCCCGAGCGAGCGCGCCAAGCGCATCGTCAGGTCCAGCCGGACCGGGTCGAGCGGATGCTGGCCACCCAGGTCATAGGCCAGCAGGGCGTCATCCCATACGACGGCGGCAGACCCTACGGCGACAGAGCTCGGCATGGGCCGAGACGCTACCGGCCCAGCCCGGCGCAGTCGCGTCCCTCCCGCGCCGACCCCGCGATGCTCTAGCTACTGTTGGCCGCTTGTGCGCCCAGCCCCCAGCCCCGGCCCGGGGTTCTTCGAGGCACAACCACCGAAGGTAGAGAACGATGAGCATCACGTTCGAGTTCGCCGCGCTGACCCTGCCGGGACTTGCCGAACCCGCGATCGCGATCGCAGCCAGTCGAGCTGGAGCAGTCGGCATTCTGGACGTGTCCTTCGTTCGCGATGAGCAGCGCGCCGTTCAGGCGGTCACCAGGCTCGCCGAATTCGCTCGCCGCCGCTGCGGCGTCAGGCTTGATCCTTTCGACGAGACCGTGGCCGATGTGGTGATCTCGACGCTGCCGCCGGCCATCGACCGGGCGATCCTCACTGCCGCGGATCGCGACCTCGTCCGGCGCCAGGCTAAGCTGCTGCGTGCCAGGGGCGTCGAGTTGTGGCTCGAGGCGACGACCCTGGAGGAGGCACGGTTCGCTGCTGCGCTGGGCTTCGACGGGGTGGTCGCGAAGGGGCACGAAGCCGGCGGACGGGTGGGTGAGACGACCACGTTCGTGCTGCTCCAACAGTTCCTGTCGGAGATCGAGCTGCCGGTCTGGGCGCAGGGTGGGATCGGGGAGCACTCGGCGGCGGCGTGCGCCGCGGCAGGTGCGGCAGGCGTGGTGCTCGACGCGCAGCTCGCTTTGACGAGGGAGTCGCGCCTGCCTGCGGAGCTCACCGCGGACATCGCCCGGATGGACGGCAGCGAGACGGTGTGCGTCGGCGGGGAGCAGCGGTGGAGGATGTACGGGCGCCCCGGCGGCCCGGCGCTGGAGAGGGTGCGCCGGCTGGAACGCACGCTCGCGGCCGAAGGCCGGCAGCGCGCCGCAGCGTGGCATGAGGGGCTCGGCGGCCTGGTCGGCGGGAGCTCGCCGGATGACGCCTGGTTGCTCGGTCAGGATGCCGCGTTCGCCGCGGGATTGGCCGCACGCTTCCACACCGTAGGAGGCGTGCTCACCGGCCTGCGGCAGTCCGTCGAGGAGCATCTGGCGCTGGCAGCCAGACTGCAACCGCTCGCTGCGGACGGCCCGCTCGCCCATTCTCACCGAACGCGATACCCCATCGTCCAGGGACCGATGACCCGGGTGAGCGATGTGCCCGCCTTCGCCGAGAAGGTCGCCGAGGCCGGGGCGCTCCCGTTCCTCGCGCTCGCCGTCATGCGCGGCCCGCAGGCGGAGGACCTGCTGCGCGAGACGCAGCGCGAACTCGGCGAGCAGCCCTGGGGCGTGGGCATCCTCGGGTTCGTCCCGGTCGAGCTCCGCGAGGAGCAGCTGCAGGTCCTCAAGCGCTACCCGCCGTCGTTCGCGCTGATCGCGGGCGGGCGCCCGGACCAGGCGCTGCACCTCGAACAGGCCGGCATCCCGACCTACCTGCACATCCCCTCGCCCGGTCTGTTGCGACTGTTCGCCGAGGCGGGGGCCCGGCGGTTCGTGCTGGAGGGACGGGAGTGCGGGGGGCACGTCGGGCCGCGAACGAGCTTCGTGCTGTGGGACACGATGATCGACACACTGCTCGGGTCGGTGCCACCCGGCGACCTGCCGGACTGCCACGTGCTGTTCGCGGGCGGCGTGCACGACGCCCGCTCGGCCGCGATGGTCGCCGCGATGGCGGCGACACTGGCCGAGCGGGGCGTCAAGGTCGGCGTGCTGCTCGGGACGGCCTACCTGTTCACCGAGGAGGCAGTGACCGCGGGTGCCATCACGCCAGGGTTCCAGCGCGAGGCGCTGCGCTGCACCGGCACCGTACTGCTGGAGAGCGGCCCCGGCCACGCCACCCGCTGCGCGGAGACGTCGTTCGCGGCCGACTTCCGGCAGGAGCAGCAGCGGCTGACCGCCGAAGCGCGCCCCGCCGAGGAGATCCGGGAGCGACTCGAGCGGCTGAACCTCGGGCGGCTGCGCATCGCATCGAAAGGGATCGACCGCAACCCGCGGCATGAGCCCGGCGCACCCGAGTTCGTCCCGCTGACACCCGACGAGCAGGCCGCCCAGGGCATGTACATGCTCGGGCAAGTCGCTACCCTCCGCGACTCGGTTGTGACACTCAGCGAGCTGCACTCCGACGTCTCCGGGCACGGCTCGGCGCTGCTCGACGAGCCGACACGGCCTGCCCTGTCGTCGACTGCCGTCGCGGCTGCCACTGCGCCCTGCGACGTCGCCATCATCGGGATGAGCTGCCTGCTACCCAAGGCGCCCACCCTGCGGACCTACTGGCAGAACATCATCGACAAGGTCGACGCGATCACCGAGATCCCCGGGGACCGGTGGGACTGGCAGCGGTACTTCGACCCCGACCCGAGCGCACCCGACAAGATCTACTCCCGGTGGGGCGGGTTCCTCGACAAGATCCCGTTCGACCCGGTTCGCTACGGCATGCCGCCGAACAGCCTGCGCTCGGTCGAGCCCCTGCAGCTGCTCACCCTCGAGACCGTCCGAGCGGCGCTGGACGATGCGGGCTACCGGGACCGGCCCTTCGCGCGACAACAGACCGGGGTGATACTCGGCGCCGGCGGACTGGGCGATCTGGGTAACCAGTACAGCGTACGGGCGGCCCTCCCATCGATGCTCGACACCGTGCCCCCGGAGGTGCTCGAGGCGCTCCCGACCTGGACCGAGGACTCGTTCCCGGGCATCCTGCCCAATGTCGCCGCGGGGCGGGTCGCCAACCGGTTCGACCTCGGCGGGGTCAACCACACCGTCGACGCCGCCTGCGCCTCGGCGCTCGCCGCCGTCTACCTCGGCGTCCGGGAGCTCGAGGCCGGCACCGCCGATATGATGATCGTCGGCGGGGCCGACACCATGCAGAGCCCGTTCGGCTACCTTTGCTTCTGCAAGACCCCCGCGCTGTCGCCGCGGGGTCGCTGCCGGCCGTTCGACGCCGCCGCCGACGGCATCGTGATCAGTGAGGGGATCGGCGTCGTCGTGCTGAAGCGGCTCGCCGACGCCGAGCGGGACGGCGATCGCATCTACGCCGTCATCAAGGGGGTCGGCGGCTCGAGCGACGGCCGCGACCGGGGCCTCACCGCCCCGCGCCCCGAGGGACAGGCGCTGGCGCTGGCGCGGGCCTATGCAAAGGCAGGTTTCTCGCCTGCCACCGTCGGCCTGCTCGAGGCGCACGGCACCGGGACGGTGGTCGGTGACCGGACGGAGGCGCAGACGCTCACCCAGTTCTTGGGTGCGGCCGGCGCGCGGGCGCAGAGCTGCGCGATCGGGTCGGTCAAGTCGATGATCGGCCACACCAAGGGCACCGCGGGCGTGGCCGGGCTGATCAAGATGGTGCTCGGGCTGCATCACAAGGTGCTGCCGCCGACCCTGGGCGTCGAGCGGCCGAATGCCACCGCGGGCTTCGCCGACGGCCCGCTCTACGTCAACACCGAGTCGCGCCCGTGGCTACGTGCCCCCGCCGCACCGCCTCGGCGGGCCGGCGTCAGCGCGTTCGGCTTCGGTGGCACGAACTTCCACGTCGCCGTCGAGGAGTACGCAGACGACTACCTTCCCGGTGCCTCGGGCGCCCCGGTGCAGGGCTGGCCGAGCGAGCTGTTCGGCTGGACGGCCGTATCCCGCGGGGCGCTGCGCGAGCGCCTCGACGCACTCGACCGCGCGCTCGCCGGTGCTCGGGAGGAAGTCCCGCTGCGCGAGCTGGCCTCTGCGGTGTGGCAGCAGGACATCCGGTCGCGGTCCGCCCAGACCGGGCCACCGGTCCGACTTGCCGTCGTGGCGGCGTCGGTCGAGGATCTGCGGCCCAAGCTCGCCAAGGCCCGCGACGTGCTGGCATCCGGGGCGGGCGGGATCTGGGACCGCGCCGGCGTCTATCTCACGGACGAGCCGCTGGCCGGCGACGAAGCCGTCGCCTTCCTGTACCCGGGCCAGGGCTCGCAGCGCCCCGACATGCTCTCCGAGCTCGCCATCGGGTTCCCCGAGGTGCGCGAGGCGTTCGAGCTGGCCGACGGAACCCTGGCCGAGCGGTTCGCACGTCCGCTCTCCTCCTATGTCTTCGCGCCACCCGCTTTCAGCCCGGACGACGAACGAGCGCGAGCCGGTGCGCTGACCCGGACCGACCGCGCCCAGCCCGCCCTGGGCGCAGCCGGGATGGGGCTCTCGCGGCTGCTCGCGGCGCTGCGGGTGCGGCCGGACCTGGTCGCCGGGCACAGCTACGGCGAGTACGTCGCGCTGTGCAGCGCAGGTGTGATCACCGAGGAGGTGCTCTACCGCCTGTCGGAGGCGCGGGGACGCTGCATCATGGCGGCGGCCGAACACGACCTCGGCACGATGGCCGCGGTGTCGGAGGAGCCGGCCAGGGTGCAGGAGGTCCTCGGATCCCTGCAGGACGTGTGGGTGGCCAACCTCAACGCGCCGAAGCAGACCGTCATCTCCGGGACCGGCTCCGGCATCGAGCGGGCGCTCGAGCGTCTCGCCGCCACCGGGATCGGCGCGCAGTCCCTGCCGGTCGGCTGCGCGTTCCACTCCCCGCTCGTCGCCCCCGCCCGGGACCGGCTTGCGGAGGTGCTGTCCGACGTGCCGTTCGCCGCCCCGCGGCTGACCGTCTACTCCAACACGTCGGCGGCACCCTATCCGGCCGAACCAGGGCAGATCGCCGGTCTACTCGCGGATCACCTGGTGCGACCGGTGCGCTTCGCCGAACAGATCGAGCAGATGTACGCCGCGGGCGCCCGCCTGTTCGTGGAGGTGGGCCCGGGCGCCGTGCTCACCGGTCTCGTCGACCAGGTGCTGGGTGCGCGCCCGCACCTGGCCGTGGAGACCCAGGGCCGGGGACACGGCCTCACCGCGTTCCAGCATGCGCTGGCCCAGCTCGCCGCCCACGGCGTCGACGTCGACCTCGACCGGCTGTACCAGGGGAGGGTGACCAGGCACCTACGGCTGGACGCCTTGGACGAGGACCTGCGCCCCGCGCCGCTGCCCCCGACCACCTGGCTCGTCGACGGAGGCTCCGCCGTGCCGCTGGGCTCGGCGGCCGCCGCCGGAGAACCCGCTCTACCAGCGCCGTCACCGGCTTCGACCCAGCCCCTCGTGACGCCGCCACCGATCGAGACGGCACCGCCGATCCGGACCGACGCGGTCGCCGAGAACACCGGTGCGCATACGGACCGCGCGCAACCGGCTGCGACGAACGGTTCTGTCGGGGAGGACGCTGACGTCGTGATGCTGCGGTTCCAGCAGCTCATGGGAAAGTTCCTGGACACCCAGCAAGAGGTCATGACGGCCTACCTGCACGGACCGGGGGCCGGCTCCGGCCCGGTTGCCGTGGTCGAGACGGGCGCGCCGGGCGGCGCCACTGTGCCACCGGCACCGGTCCCTGCCGCTGCACCGCCCGTCGCACAACTCGCCGCGGAGGCCGTGCCCGGTGAAGGGAGCGACGCGGGGGCCGTCGACGGCGCGTCCGCGGCACCGCCGGACGCCGAGTGGGTGGCGAGCGAGCTGGTGCGGCTGGTGGCGGAGCGGACCGGTTACCCGCCCGAGATGCTCGGCGTGGACGCCGATCTGGAGGCCGACCTCGGCATCGACTCGATCAAGCGGGTCGAGATCCTCGGCGCAGCTCAGGCGCTGTGGCCTGCCGCCGGCGCGCGCAACGGTGACGGCATGGAAGTCCTGATCAAGGCCAGGACCCTGCGCGCCCTGGGTGAGGCGCTCGTGGCCCTGGTCGGGTCCGGACACGACGACCCTGGCACCGGGGCGGCGACCAACGGCAGCAGGGCGACCAACGGCAGCAGGGCGACCAACGGCAGCGGTCCGGGCGCCGTCGCCGAGCTGCCCCGGTTCGCAGCCATCGCGGTCGACGCGCCGATCGGCGAGGCCACGCTGCCGCTGTCGGGCGTGGTCGTCATCACCGACGACGGGCAGGGCATCGCCCGCGAGCTCGCCGCGCTACTGCGCACCCGGGGGATCGAGGTCGCCCTGCTCCGCGACCGGGAGGGCCCGCTGGAGGCCGGACCGGACGGGAACGCGGCGAGGCTCGGCGATGCGGAGACCGCACGGGCACTGGTCGAGGCCGTCCACCGGCTACAGGGGCCGATCTCAGGTCTCGTGCACCTGCTCCCCCTGCGAGGGTGCCCGTCCTTCGAGGAGCTGGACGTGCACGGCTGGCAGGCGCGCCTCGATCTCGAGACGAGGTCGCTGTTCCACCTGGCCCAGGCGGCGAGCGACGATCTACGGCGGGCGGGACCGAAGACGCGGCTGCTGGCCGCGATCCGGTTGGACGGCGCCTTCGGCTACCACCGGACCGGCGCGCCGTTGCAGCCCAGCCAGGGCGGTGTCGCCGGGCTGGTCAAGACGGTGGCACGCGAGTGGCCCGAGGTCGTCTGCAGCGTCGTCGACCTGGATCCGGCGATCACGAACGCCGCGGAGCTGCTCGCCGCGGAGCTGGAATCCTGCGGTGAGCAGGTCGAGGTCGGGTGGTCTCCCGGCCGCCGGGTCGCGATCGGGCTCGCTCCCACGCCGCTGCCGGCACCCGGCGCCGACCAGCCGGTGCTCGATGCGGACTCCGTGTTGCTCGTCACCGGCGGCGCCCGGGGCGTCACGGCCGCCGTGACCTGCGAGCTCGCGCGCCGCTACCGGCCGACGATCATCGTCGTCGGCCGCTCCCCGATGCCGGACGCCGACGAGGCACCCGACACCGCCGGGATCACCGATCCGCGGGCGTTGAAGGCCGCCCTCACCGCCCGGCTGCGGCAGACCGGCTCACCACCCGCCACGCCGAGCCAGGTGGAGCCGGCTTACCGGCGCCTGCTCGCGGACCGCGAGATGGGCGCCAACCTGCTGGCCATGACCGACGCGGGTGCTCGGGTCCACTATCACCAGGTCGACGTCTCCGACCCCCAGCAGCTGGCCCGGTTCATCGACGACACCTATGCCTGTCACGGTCGGATCGACGGCGTCATCCATGGCGCCGGTGTCATCGAGGACAAGCTGATCGAGGACAAGACCACCGAGTCGTTCGACCGGGTCATGCGCACCAAGACGCTCGGGGCCTTCGTGCTCGCACGCGCACTGCGGCCCGAGCACCAGCGGTTCCTCGTGCTGTTCTCCTCGATCAGCGCGCGTTTCGGCAACCCGGGCAGGGCGACTACGCGGCCGCCAACGAGGTGCTGAACAAGCTCGCCACCTCGTTGGACGCGCGCTGGCCGGGCCGGGTGGTGTCGCTGCTCTGGGGGCCCTGGAAGACAGCCGGGATGGTCTCCGCCGAGGTGGAGCGGCAGTTCGACCGGCGTGGCATCCACCTCATCGCACCCGAACGGGGCGTCGGCGCGCTGATCGACGAGCTCGAGCGCGGCCGCAAGGGGGAGGCCGAGGTCCTCCTCGGCGCCGGACCCTGGCAGGGCGCCGCGCCGTCTCCCCGGGTCGAGGGCTTCCCGCTGCTCGGCGACGCGACCCTCACCTCCGTACCCGACGGTGTCGAGGTGACCCGCGTCCTCGACCCGGACCGCGACCTCTACCTGCGCGACCACCGGCTCGACGGCCATCCGGTGCTGCCCGCGGCGGCCGCGATGGAACTGATGGCCGAGATGGCGGCACTGGCCCGACCCGGTCACGAGGTCGCCGAGCTGCGCGAAGTGCGGGTCCTCACCGGGGTGATCATGGACGACGGGCCCCGATCAGTCACCGTCCGGGCCACCGCCGCCCGGCCGATCGACGGCGACGGCATCGTCCTCGACGTGACCGTGGTCGATGTTCGCACCGGGCGGACCGGCTACCGGGCCGAGGTCGTGCTGCGGTTGACGCTGCCCGCCGCACCGCGGCATACGGCCGGTGCCTCGAACCTCCTCGAACCGTTCCCGATGTCGCTCGAGCGGGCCTACGACGAGCTGCTGTTCCACGGTCCGCTGCTGCGCGGGATCACCGGGATCGAGGGTATCGACGGCGAGGGCATGGTGGCGACGCTGGTGCCGTCCTCCCCTCAGCGATGCGTGACCGGTGGGACGGGCCGCTGGATCGTCGATCCGGTGCTGATCGACAGTGGCTTCCAGCTGTGCATCCTGTGGGCGCGCACCCGCTTGGACGCGACCCCCCTGCCGGCGCGAATCCGGCGCTATCGGCGCTTCACGGCCGCTCTGGACGGGCCGGTACGGTGCGAGCTCCGCGCCCAGGTGCGCACCGGCGGCCACATCCTCGACACGCAGTACGCCTTCCTGGACGGCCAGGGACGCCTGCTCGCGATCATCGAGGACATGGAAGGCGCCTGCAGTCGTTCGCTGAACCGGCTGGCGGGCGCTGCGGCCGGCGGTGACGGTCGATGAGTCTCCCAGGTGACATCACCGGCGACATCGCCATCGTCGGCATGGCGGGTATCTTCCCCAAGGCACCGGACGTCGCGACGTTCTGGCCGAACATCCTCGACAAGGTGGACGCAGTGACCGAGGCGCCACCGGGATGGGGCGCCGACCTCGTCCACGATCCGACCTCCTCCGCCGGCGACCGGGTCTACACCGATCGCGGTGGCTTCCTGGACGGGCTCGCCCGCTTCGATCCTGTCGACTACGGAGTCCTGCCGCGGTCCATCGACGGCGGCGATCCGGAGCACTTCATCGCCCTGCGGGTCGCCCGCGAGGCCCTCGCCGACGCCGGCTACCTGGATCGGCCCTTCAACCGCGAGGCCACCGCGGTGATCCTCGGGCGCGCCAACTACGGCAGCCGCGGCTACGGCACGCTCTTCCAGCACACGGTGGTCGTCGACCAGACGATCCGGCTGCTCACCACGCTGCACCCCGAGTACTCGGCCGCCGAGCTGGCCGGGATCAAGCAACAGCTGCGGGCGAGCCTGCCGCCGTTCGACCACGACACCGCACCGGGTCTGGTGCCGAGCGTGATGTGCGGACGCATCGCCAACCGCCTCGACCTGATGGGTCCGGCTTACGCGGTGGACGCCGCCTGCGCCTCCTCGCTCATCGCGGTCGATCTCGCCATCCACGAGCTGACCAGCGGGAAGGCGGACATGGCGCTGGCCGGCGGGATCCACGTGTCGACCCACTTCCCGATCCAGTCGGTGTTCTGCCAGCTCGGCGCCCTGTCCCGCAGCGGCGCGGTGCGCCCCTTCAGCCCGGACGCCGACGGCACCCTGCTCGGCGAGGGGGCGGGCATCCTCGTGCTCAAACGGCGCGCAGATGCCGAGCGCGACGGCGACCGGGTCTACGCCCTGCTCAAGTCGGTCGGGGTCGCCAGCGACGGGCGGGCGGTCGGCATCCTCGCCCCGCGCGTCGAGGGCGAGGAGCTGGCCATGCGCCGAGCCTACGAGCAGGCGGGCGTCGCACCGCGGACGGTGTCGCTGGTCGAAGGTCACGGCACGGGGACGCTGGTCGGAGACGCGGTCGAGATCGAGGCGCTGAACAGGGTCTTCGGCCCTCGCGACGGCGACGGACCGCGGTGTTCCCTCGGCTCGGTGAAGTCGATGATCGGCCACCCGATCCCGGCGGCGGGGGTCGCCGGGATCATCAAGGCCGCGCTGGCGCTGCACCACAAGGTGCTCCCGCCGACCCTGCACGCCGGGATGGACAACCCGACGCTCGACCCGACGCACTTCTGTCTCAACACCGAGACCCGCCCGTGGATCCACGCCGGCCCGGAGCCGCGGCGCGCGGGCGTGAGCGCGTTCGGCTTCGGGGGGATCAACGCCCACGCGGTCCTCGAGGAGCATCCCGGCGGACCGTCCCCTCCGCACCTGCACCGCCGCCTCGACGCCGAGAGCCTCGTCGTGTCGGCCGGCGACCGGTCGGGGCTCCTCGCCCGCGGCGGCGAGCTCCGCCGGACGCTCGCAGACCAGCCGGACTTGGCCCTGGCCGACCTCGCCTACACCGTGAACTGCCCGGCACCCACCGGGGAGACCGGGGGGGTCCGGCTCGCGATCGTGGCCACGTCGATCGCCGACCTCGACGGCAAGCTCGCGCGCGCCCTCGACCGGCTCGCCGATCCGGCCTGCCACCACATCGAGGACCCCCGCGGCGTCTACTACACCGACGCCCCGCTCCACGGGCCGGGCGCGCTCGCCTTCCTGTTCCCCGGCCTGGGCGCCCAGTACGTGAACATGCTCGACGATCTCTGCGCGCACTTCCCCGAGGTCCGCGCCTGGTTCGACCTGATGGACCGGCCGTTTCGACAGCGCGGCCACGGCTACCTGCCCAGCCAGGTGATCTTCCCACCGCCCAGCGGGCCGGAGGTCGCCGACCCCGGGGCCTTGTGGGCACTGGACTACGGGCTCGCGGCCGTCTACACGGCGAACCAGGCGCTGGCCGGCCTGCTCGACAGGCTCGAGATCCGTCCCCACGCCGTGCTCGGCCACAGCGCAGGCGACTTCTCCGCCCTGTCGGCGGCGGGTGTCCTTCCGATGGACGGCGACGCCGAGCACGTCCGGCGGGTGCTCCTGCTGAGCGAGGTGTACGAGCAGCTGCTCGACGAGGGCCGTCTCCCGGACGGCGCGCTGCTCGCGATCAGCACCGCCGATCCCGAGCAGGTCGCGGCCCTGGTCGAGCGCAGCGACAGCGCCCTGACCGTGGCCATGGACAACTGCCCGCACCAGATCGTGATCGGTGGTTGCGCCGAGGCGGCGGCCGCAGCCGCCGACGAGCTCCTGCGCACCGGGGCCGTCTGCACGAGGCTGCCCTTCGCCTGCCTCCCGCACACCCCTCACTTCGCGGAGTTCGCGACCAGGCTCCGCGAGCTGCACGCCCGCCGTGCGGGTCAGGTCGCGTTCCGGGCACCTCAAACGGCGTTGTACTCATCTGTCACGGCCGCGCGCCACCCCGAGGACCCGGCGGCCGTGCGCACGCTCGTGGACGACCAGTGGTCGCATCCGGTCCGGTTCCGGGAGACGATCGAAGCGATGTACGCCGACGGCGTACGGATCTTCGTCGAGGTCGGCCCGCGCGGAAGCCTCACGTCGTTCGTTGACGACATACTGCGCGGCAGGCCGCACCTCGCCGTGCCGGCCGATGTCGAGGACCGGGCCGGGGTGACCCAGCTCGCCCATCTGGTGGGGCTGCTGGCCGTGCACCAGGTGCCGATGAACCTCGACCATCTCTACGCCAACCGGTCGCCCCGACGGCTCTGCACGGACGACGGCCGTGCGGCCCGGCCCGATGTCCAAGGCAGTTCCGTGGCCGAGTCCGTAGACCGGTCCGTACGGCTCGCCGTCGACCTGCCGATGCTCACGCTGGACCAGCCGCTGCTGCCCGTCGGCAAGCCGGACCGGCCGGACCGGCCGACGACCGCTCCAGCGCCGGAACCGGCCGTGTCCCGCGTTGCTCACCCGTCGCCGCACGGCCCGAACGCGCGCGAGCAGGTCATGCTGTCCTACCTCGACACGATGGACCGTTTCCTGGACGTCCAGCGCCACACCCTGAGCGCTCGGCTGACGGCGGGAGACGGGGAAGTGCCCGCGACCGTGCTACCGAAGCACGGCCCCCGGTTCCCACTGCTCGGTTCGGTCGTGTCACTGACCGAGGGTCGGGAACTGATCGCCGTCCACCGCCTCGACCCCGAGGAGGCCCTGCTCCTGCGCGACCACACCTTCGGACGCGACGTGTCGCAGACCGATGAGTCGCTGCTCGGGCTCCCGGTCGTCCCCTTCACGGTCAGCATGGAGATGTTGGCCGAGGCCGCCGCGACGTTGCTGCCCGGCCGGGTGGTCGTCGGCATGAAGGACGTCCGCGGCCACCAGTGGATCGCGCTGGACGACGGCCCGGTGACACTGCGCCTGATCGCCCGGCGGGACCCGACCGGGGACGGTCACGAGGTCAAGGTCGAGCTGCGACGCCTGGCCGCAGGCGATGACGTCACCACCCAGGCCGGCACCCGCGTAGTGGAGGGGACCGTCACACTCGCCGGCGCCTACCCCGCGCCGCAGGCGGCCGCCGAGTTCATGCTTCGTGCCGAGCGGTCCTGCCCCCAGGACACCACGGACCTGTACCAGGGGCGCATGTTCCACGGCCCCCGCTTCCAGGGCGTCGTCTCGCTGGATCGCCGGGGTGCGAACGGCATCCAGGCCACCATGGCGATCTTGCCGACGAATGACCTGTTCGCCGGGACACCCGACCCTGCCATGGTCACCGATCCCCAGCTGCTGGACGCTGCCGGTCAGCTCGTCGGCTTCTGGGCAGCCGAGCATCCTGACCGCGACTTCGCCTTCTTCCCGTTCGCGCTCGAGGAGCTGCACCTGTTCGGTCCACCACCGCAGACCGGGACGGCCGTGACCGGGCAGGCCCGGATCAGCCCGGTCGGCGACCAGCAGCTGCGCTCGGACATCGACCTGATCGGGCCGGACGGGCACCTGCTGGCCCGCCTGATCGGCTGGGCCAGCTACCGCGTCGGCCTGCCCGGACCGCTGTCCCGACTGGTGGGGATCCCTCGCGACACCACATTCGCCGAGCCTTGGACGGTACTGACCGAGCGGCTGGCAGCGCCGGATGCAGTTGCTTGTTGCCGCGTCGACAACGTCCCGCTGAGTCTGCAGCACGGCGGCATCTGGCAGCGTGCGCTCGCCCACCTGGTTCTCAGCCGCCGTGAGCGGGTGACCTGGTCGAGCCTGCCGGGGCCCGATCGGGCGCGCAGCGAGTGGCTCCTGGGCCAGGTGGCGGCCAAGGACGCCGTCCGTGCCTTCCTTCGTTCCACGTCCGACGTGATGCTGTGCCCGGCCGACGTCGAGATCGTCGAGGATCCGCATGGCCGGCTGCTGGCGGCGGGACCGTGGACGCAGCGAGTCGAGCGGATGCCGGTCGTGTCGCTGTCCCGCTGCGGCAACATGGTCGTGGCGGTCGCCGGCCACGACGGGCACTGCCGAAGCATCGGCATCGACCTCGAACGCCTCGACCACGCCGTCGAACCCCACGCCGTCGACCCACCGGAACTCAGCCCTCCGGAACAGGGGCTGATCGCCGCCCTCGACGAGCCGCTCCGGGAGGAGTGGGCGCTGCGCCTGCGGTGCGCCACAGCAGCGGCGGGCAAAGCACTCGGAGATCCGAACGGCCTCATTGCCGCCGACCTGGACGTACCGACCGGAACGGTTGTCGTCCGCACCGCTGCGCAGCCCCTCACCGTGCAGACGATCCGCGACGGCGACTGGATCGCCGCTCTCGCCATCTGCTGACCCGGGTCAGGGGGGTCAGGGGTGCACCTGCACCGCACCGACGGTCACAGGTAACCGTACTTTCGCATGTTTTCGCGACAGATCGCCTCTACGACCTCGAAGCCGGTGTATTGGCCGGGAGCCGAGCCGGTCCTGATCTCGTCGACCTTGCGCCAGAATGGCGCTCCCCGGTCGGCGACGTCCGGCAGCTCGCAGAACTCCATCAGCTTGGCGATCTCCGTCTTGGGGTTCGCGAGGATGTCCTCGTACCGCACCTCGTAGCAGAACGGTAGCTCCGCCTTGGCGTCGTTGACAAGCGAGATCGAGTCGTTCCAGATGTTCGCCGTCGTCCTGATGTCATCGCATCCGTAGGAGTCGATGTACTCTCTCAGCTTGGGAACCCGAGGGTAGGGCACGAACGGGCCACTAGGGTGATCCTGCTCACCCAACTCGGCCCTGATCCTGGCCTCCTGCTCCATATGGCGTCGATACAACTTGATCATCGAGTTGGCACACATCCTGGCGTCTCGCACCAGGTGGATGATCCTCGCGTCCGGGAACCACGCGTGGATGAAAGGAAGGAGCGTGAGAAGGCCCGGTCTTTTGTTGAAGAACCGGTTGGCCTTCCCGTCGTAACACCAGAGCACCCTGCGTATGATCTCGCGCAGCTCCTCGACCTTGCGGTCGGGGAAGTCCTCCAACCGGCACGTCGTGACGCTCAAGGAGTAGGGATCGACCTGGAGCCAATCCGCCAGGAACCGGTGGCCCTCGTTGGGTGAGCCAAGTCGGATCTCCATGCCGTCGAGGATGTAGCGCTCTCCCGTGAAGTCGAGCCGCAGACGTTTGCGCACGTGCTCGGCGGCGCAGAAGCAGCTCCTGAACTCGTGCATCGAATTGGTGACGTACCCGATGTCCGGATGCGCGCAGATGATGTCCTGCACCATCGTCGTGCCCGAGCGGGGAAGTCCGACCAGAAAGATCGGCCGATCGATCTGGATGGCGCTCGTGTCCACCTTGAGGACCCGTTGCTCGTACCACCGCAATGTCCGCTCGAGGAGCGCTGGTGGCCGGCCCAGCGGGATGACGAACTGGCGCGCGAACGCCTGCTGCAGGAGGAGGCGGGAGCGTAGGTTGCGATACTCGACCCGCGGTTCGCTTCGCGGGCCGCGCTGATCGTCGACTCCAACCTTGCTTCCCATCTCAGTCTGCCTCCTGGCGGGTGTGCGCGGGATATCGGCGGTCGTCATCGTAGCGACGGCGGCGATCCAGTCGCGGTCGCAGCACGTGCGGATGGTCAAGCGCCGGGCGTCGCCGGTTGCGACCTCGACGGCGCGGCGTCTCCTGCCCCGACGGCTCGGCCTCGTGCCGCCCGACCCGCTGCTGCCGCTTCCGCAGCGGTCTCGGTGCCCACCAGGCGGCCTCGCCCAGCAGTCGCAGCAGCGCAGGCACCAGCAACATCCGCACGACGGTGGCGTCGAGCACCAACGCGAGGATCATGCCCACGCCGATGAAACGCATGGTGGACACCGAGGAGAACGCGAACGCCCCGGTCACCACGATCAGCAGCAGCGCCGCTGTGGTGATCACCCGCCCGGTGCGGGCCAACCCGGTGATCACCGCCTGGGTCGTCGTCGCGCCATGGGTCCGCGCCTCGACCATCCGTGAGAGCAGGAACACCTCGTAGTCGGTGGACAGCCCGAACACGATGGCCGCCATCAGGATCACCACGCCGGCTTCCAGCGGCGCGGGGGTGACGCCGAGCAGGTCTGCCCCGTTGCCGTCGGAGAAGACCCACACCAGCACGCCGAAGGTGGCACCCAGGCTCAGGGCGCTCGTCAGCACGGCCGTGACCGACAGCACCACCGAGCCGAACGCGAGGAACAGCATCACCGTGGTGGCGCCGATCAGCAGTGCCGCCATCCAAGGCAGGGTCTCGGCGATCGCCGCCAGCCCGTCCGCGCCCTGCGCGGTGGGCCCGTCGACGAGAACGCGGGTGGCGGCCGGATCGGGCAGCGCGCGCATATCGTCGACGGTCCGGCGGGCCTTCGCGGCCAGCGGGTCGTCGCGCAACGTCGCCGACAGCGTCACCACGTCGCCGCCGGCCTTGGCCGGCGCGACCGCGGCCACCCCGGGTAGCGCCGCCACGTTCCGGATGACCTGCTCGACCGCCTGCGGCGCCGGTGGGCCGGTCGCGCCCTGCAGCACGATCGTGGTGGCGTTGCCGGTGAACCCGGGAAAGTCGCGCTGCACGGCGTCGGCCGCGACCCGGGCGGGGTTGGTCTGCGGCAACGCGCGCTGGTCGAGCTGCCCGAACTGGGCACCGAACATCGGCGCGCTGAGCACCAGCAGCCCCGCAGTGATCGACACGGCGACGAGCAGCGGACGGCGCATCACCGCCCGGGCAAGCCGCTCCCAACCCTGGGCTGCGACGGCGTGCCGACCCCGCTTGGGTCGCCACACCCGCAGCTTGTCAACCCGGTGGCCGAGCATCCCGAGCGCCGCGGGCAGCAGTGTCAACGCCGCCGCAGCCGCCAGCGCGACAGCGGCCATCCCGCCGTAGCCCAGCGACTTGAGGAAGCCCTGCGGGAACAGCAGCAGCCCGGACAGCGCCACCACCAGCAACGTCGCCGACACCGCCACGGTGCGCCCGGCGGTGGCGACCGTGACCTGCACCGCCTCGCCGGTCGACAGCCCGCGGGCCAGCTCCTCCCGGAACCGCCCCACCATGAACAGCCCGTAGTCGATGGCCAGGCCCAGGCCGAGCAGCGTGACGATGTTGACCGCGAACGCGTTGACCTCGACGCCCAAGGCCACCACCCGCAGCACCGCCAGCGACCCCGCGATCGCCAGCAGGCCGACCGCCACCGGCAGGCAAGCGGCGACCAGGGACCCGAACACCATCGTGAGCAGCACCAGCACCACCGGCAGCGACACCGACTCGGCCCGGGTGAGATCGGCGGCGGTCGCCTCGTTGACGGCCTGGTCGACCGGGGTGGTACCGGCGACCTGGATGTCGATTCCGGGCGGCGCGAGCCGGCCTGCGATCCTTTCGTAGGCGTCGAGCCGGTCCGCGGAGTCACTGCCGGACAACGTGACCACGGCGAGCCCGCGGGTGTGGTCGGGGTTGACCAGCTGCGGTGCACCGGTGCTCCAGTAGGACACCGAGCCGCGCACGGCGTCCGGGGGCAGCGCCGCGAGGGTGTCGGTGACCGCCTCGGCGACGGAAGGGTCATCGACGGTGGCGCCGGGCGGCGCGGTGTAGACGACGGCCATCTCACCCTGCGGGCCCAGCGCCCGTTCGGTGACCGCCGCCGCCCGGGCCGACTCGCTGTCCGGGTCCCCGAAGCCGCCCCGGGAGAGCCGGTCGGTCACCCCGGAGCCCCACAACCCCCCGAGCAGGGTGACGATGACGACGGCAAGCAACGTCCCCAGCCGGTGCCGATACACCCGAGCGCCCCAGCCGGCGAACCCGGACGGGTCAGGGGACGCGGGCACGGTGGACCTCCAGTCGACGGCGCAGGGCTCCTTTAGCGCGGATTTCCGCGCTAACCGGGCTGGGGTCCGGTCGCGACTGGACGCGACGGGTCGGTGCACCATTGGGACCACGATCCCGGGTAGAGCGCCACCGGGTGGTCGGGGTCGCTGAGGCCGGCGTACTCCAGGCCCAGCACCAGTGCGCACGCCGTGACACCGGAG
>Ga0136619_10000367_pt1 | contig 17084 bp, 17 predicted proteins | sample AntDrymUQ3532106_2_FD_104807 | JGI IMG/M metagenome (GOLD analysis project Ga0136619, IMG submission 104807) | Polar desert sand microbial communities from Dry Valleys, Antarctica - metaG UQ353 (21.06) | ecosystem: Environmental > Terrestrial > Soil > Desert | place: Antarctica: Dry Valley...
ATTCCGCGCTGGCGGTCAGGACGAGCCCAGGAGCTTACAGCCTGCGAGTTGCCACCTCTAACCTGCCCACCGATTACCCTTACGTGAATTACAGCGCTGACATAGGAACTGAATGTTGTCTACTATGCTAAGTACAAACAGATTAGTTCCGAGGGATGTAAGCTTGTGGGCGAAGGAGGAGCCCATGAAACCCATCCGCGTTCCCGCCCTCGACCCCGAGCAACTCGCCGCTTTGGAGAATCTGTACCGTGCCACCCGCGATGCCCGACTCAGGACGCGTGCCCAGATGGTCCTTTTAGCCACCGAGCGGCGCCTGACCGCGGCGAAGATCGCCGAGATCGTCCGCGCGAGCGAGGAGACGGTGCGCCGCTGGCTCAAACGCTACCTTGCCGAGGGGGTCGAGGGGTTGCGCGACGTTCCCCGCCCAGGTGCGCCGCGCAAGGTGACCGCGGACTACAAGGAGCGATTGCTCCACGCCGTCCGCCGCCGTCCCCGTAGCTTGGGGCTGCCGTTCTCGCTATGGACGCTGCGACGCCTGGCCGACCACATGGCGGAGCAAACCGGCATCCGGGTGGAGTACGAGACCGTCCGGCTGCACCTGAAGGCCCAAGGCATCGTCCTGAGCCGTCCCCAGCACACCATCACGAGCCCCGACCCCGAGTACGCCCTCAAAAAAAGGCCATCGAAGAGACCCGCGACAACCCCGGAGCGGGAGATCACTTCTACTACGCCGACGAGTTCAACCTGAGCTGGATGCCAACCCTCAAGGCGATGTGGAGCCCGAAGGGGCGGCAGGTGATGATTCAAACGCCCGCCCAGCCCACCAGACGCTACGGCATCGGGGCGGTGGACTACCACACCGGCCAGACAGTCGTCTTGATCCGCCGCCGCAAGCGTAGACCGGAGGTAGCCGAACTGCTCGAAGCGCTGCTGGAGAAGCATCCGACGGGCACCGTCTACGTGGCCTGGGACAATTCCAATACCCACGAAGATGAGGAGGTCGAGGCGATTCTGCGCGGGGCGGCGGGCAGATTGGTGCTGCTCTACCTGCCGACCTACAGCCCGTGGCTCAACCCCATCGAGATGCTCTGGCGCCACTTCAGGCGCGAGGTGACCCACTGCGAGCTGTTCCCGAACGTGGGGGCGCTCATCGCCGCGGCCTACGACTTCTTCGAGCGCCACAACCGAAGACCCAGCGACGTCCTCTCGATCATCGGTTCCAATCCCGCAGAAATTACGTGAATGTACTTAGGGTGGGCCTGGCTATCTCGGGAGCGTGGCCCCGCTTATAGACCATGAGGGTGCGTTTGAAGGTTATGACCGTCGTGCCGTCACCTTTGTACCCGGTGGTCTTGACCGTCACGATCCCGATGCTGGGCCGCGACTCCGACTCCCGCTTCTCGAGGACCTCGGAGCTAGAGTAGATGGTGTCCCCCTCGAAGACCGGGGCAGGCAAGCGGACCTCGTCCCAGCCCAGGTTGGCGAAGACGTTCTGGGAGACGTCCGTCACGCTCTGGCCCGTTACCAGCGCGAGCGTGAAGGTCGAGTCGACGAGCGGCTCGCCGAACTCGGTCTGGGAGGCGTAGTTGTGGTCGAAGTGGACGGGGGCGGTGTTCTGGGAGAGCAGGGTGAACCAGATGTTGTCCGTCGTGGTGACCGTGCGTCCCAGGGGATGCACGTAGACGTCCCCCAACTCGAAGTCTTCAAAGAACCGGCCCCTCCAGCCTTCCTTTACCGCCATAAGACCTCCTTCGCTCCTTCTCCTGGTTGCGACGTCAGAAGGGTTCGCCACGCCAAATCTACGGAACCCATCGGATGACTACGAGGATGGTACGCCCTGCCCGGCCCCGAGGGGCAACGGCCTCGCCCCGAAAACGCCGCGGAAAGCCTCGAGGGAGCCCAGCAGTTCTTCGGGACGGATCCCTTTCGTGATAAAGACTATCCGCGAGCGGTGGTCCTCGTCGGGCCAACGGTCGAGGTGCTCGGGGGGATGGATGGTGTGCTGGACACCGTTGACGACTACGGGCCCCATCTCACCGACGTCCAGGAAACCCTTGACGCGCAACACGTCCTCTCCGCGGGCGTGGAGCAACATGCTGAGCCAGATCCCGAACGCCGTCCAGTCGACCGAGCCGTCGAAGGTCAACGAGACGGAATGCGTCTCGCCCACGTCGTGGGGCTCCCCGGCCGCTGGCGCCGGCACCGCGTGAGAACCCGCGCCGCCCGGACGGAACAGTTCGTCGACATCCGTCTCGCCGAAGGCCGCCTCGAAGACGCGGGCGGACGGGTTGATCGCGCCGAGGCGGGAAAGGAGGCCCCGCACGGAGTCCGGCTCCGCCGCGTCCGTCTTCGTCACGATGACTTTGTCCGCCGCGGCGATCTGCTTAACCGACTCCAGGTTGCGGTCGAGGTGGAGGTTGCCGTTGACCGCGTCGACCGTCGTCAAGACCAGGTCCACCGAGAAGTGGTGCTGCAAGACGGGGTCGGCGAAGATCGTGTGCAGTATCGGAGCCGGGTCCGCGAGGCCGGTCGTCTCGACGACGACGCGGTCGAGGCGCGGTATCTCCCCGCGCTGGTCCAGATCCAACAACTCCAGTAGCGCCTCGGTGAGGTCCTCGCGGGTGGTGCAGCAGACGCAACCGTTCCCGAGCAGCACCGCACGCTCGTCTACCCGGCGCAGCAGGTGGTGGTCGAGCCCGACCTCCCCGAACTCGTTGACGAGGACGGCCGTGTTGGACATGGAAGGCTCAGAGAGCACCCGGCCGAGCAGCGTCGTCTTGCCGCTGCCGAGGAAGCCGGTAACGACCGTTACCGGCCGCGTAGCACGCCCGTCGGCCACGGACCTACCCGCCGTCCGCCGGGGCGAACGCCGGCTCCCCGACCAGCGTCTCCCGCAGGGCGGGCTCCAGGGGGTCCAGGGTTCGGCCGACAAGCCTCTCCGCTGCGGGCCAGAGAGATCCGAGGTCCTGGACGATCTCCGAACGCCCCTTGCGGTCGCGGAGCACGTACTTGCTCCCGCCCCAGTCGTCGAGCTTGAGGCCGTAGTGGCGCAGGATTTCGTTGGTCAGCACGACCCGGTGGGCCCGGTCGCGGCGCCGGTCGCCCTGGGGGGCGACCGGGTCGGAGCCGGGCGCGGCTGCCCGCGCCCGGTCCTCGAGGTGCCGGTCGGTCCAGTGGACCTGTGCGACGAAATCCTGTCCGCAGAGCACGCACATAGAGAGAGCCTCCTAGGAGGAGGCCCCTTCCGCGGCCGGGGTCCCGATGCCGTACATGTTGATGCCGGGGTCATGGTTGGGCTGGGACCGCGGGTAGCGCTGGACGAAGTCGTCGGCGATATCCTCCATCGTCGCCCACTTTACGCCGTCGTGACCGTTGATGTAGTCGATCAGGCGCTCGAGCATCAGGAGCACCTGCGGCCTGCCCGAGACATCCGGGTGGATCGTCAGGCAGTACGTCGCGTAGTCCATCTCGCGGTAGACCCAGTCGAACTCGTCCCGCCACAGCTCCTCGATGTCACGCGGGTTGACGAAGCCGTGGGTGGCGGGCGAGGTCTTTATGAACATCATCGGCGGCAGGTCGTCGAGGTACCAGTTGCCCCCGATCTTGACGAGATCTATCTCCTCGCCCCTCACGAGCGGCTTCATCCACTCCCCGGCCGTCTTGGAGTAGTCGATCTTGGTCCACGAGTCGCCCTTGCGCGCGTAGTAGGGCGTGAAGTCCCGGTGCTGCAAGGAGTGGTCGTACTTGTAGCCGTACTCCAGCAAGAGGTCGTTGGAGACGCTGGAGACCTCCCACCAAGGGGCGACGTTGCCTACGGGTACCCTGCCGGTGAGGCTTTCGATAAGCTCGATGCTCTTCTCCAGGACGTCCCGCTCCTGCTGCGGCGTCATCGCGACCGGGTTCTCGTGCGAGTAGCCGTGGCTCCCGATCTCGTGCCCCGCGTCCACCACCATCTTGACCTGGTCAGGGAACGTCTCGATCGAGTGCCCCGGGATGAACCACGTCGTCCGGAGGTCGTACTTCTCGAAGAGGTTCAGCAGCCGCGGCGTCCCGACCTCACCGGAAAACATGCCCCGCGAGATGTCGTCGGGCGAGTCCTCGCCCCCGTAGGAGCCGAGCCAGCCGGCGACCGCGTCGATGTCTATGCCTATCGAACAAAAGATCTCTTTGTCGGCCATAGAGCTTTCCTTCCCCTTTCTTCTTCCCCTTTTGTCTGACCAAAATGATTGTACAAGAACCCACGCGCCCCGCTCAACCCGCCGCCGCTCTATCGCCGGTCCCCCGCAGACCGGACGCGCGTCGCGGAAACCGGTACTGTACGATTGTCAGACAAATCAGAGATGATGGAAACTAACGCGTAAGGAGGAGTGGTGGGGCTTCCGCGGGTAACGGTTTTCTCGATGGGGGGGACCATCTCTTCGGTTGACTCCGGGGGCAAAGGCGTCGAGCCGACTTTGACCGGCGAGGCGCTGGTTTCGGACGTGCCAGAGATAGCCGGGATCGCCGACGTGTCGGCCGTCTCGTTCCGCCAGGCGGCATCGGGCGAGATCGGGGTGGAGGATCTCGTCGAGCTGGCGGCGGAGATCGAGGGCCGGATCGACGGCGGCGCGGCGGGGGCGGTCGTAACGCAGGGGACCGACACCATAGAAGAGACCTCCTTCGTCCTGGATCTCCTGGTGGACCGTGAGTCGCCGGTCGTTGTAACGGGCGCGATGCGCAACCCCACGCTCCCGGGCGCCGACGGCCCGGCGAACCTGCTCGCGGCGATACAGGTCGCGGCCAGCGACGTAGCCAAAGGGCTAGGGACGGTGGTCGTCCTGAACGACGAGATCCACGCGGCGCGCTTCGTCCGGAAGACCCACACCTCCAACCCGGCGACCTTCCGCTCCGACCCGGTTGGCCCGGTGGGTTGGATCTCAGAGAGCGTACCCAGGATCGTCCTGCGCCCGACCGGAAAGCACAAGGTAACACGTCCCGAGGACGCGCAAAACGGCCCCGTGGCGCTGTACCATGTCGCGCTCGGCGACGACGGGAGGCTCCTTCCTGAGATAGAAGAGAAAGGGTATGCCGGGCTCGTGGTGGAGGCGATGGGCGGCGGGCACGTGCCCTCGGTTATGGCTGAGACGCTGGAGGACCTCGCGTCAAAGATGCCGGTCCTGCTCGCTTCCCGCACCGGGGGCGGGGAGGTCCTCCGCTCCACCTACGGGTTCATCGGCTCGGAGACGGATCTGCTCGAGCGCGGCCTGATCTACGCCGGCCCCCTCGACGGCCGCAAGGCGCGGCTCCTCCTGACCCTGCTCCTGCGGTCCGGGGCGACGAAGGAGGAGGTCAAGGAGACCTTCGATACCTGGCTCGAGAGTTGACACCTCGCCAAGCCAGGCTATTTGTTTGACAAATAAAAAGCCGGTGGACTATAGTGGCGGGCACTGGCATAGGGAGCTGGTAGGGGAAGGTCTCCTCGGGCGGGAACGCCCGCGGTCGGCGGGGCGCGGTATACGCCCTCTCCGGGGCAGCGAAGCATGGTGTCCGACGAGGCGCGAGAAAGCATAGTAAAAGGTCCGTCAGGATCGCCGTGGTTACCTCTCCCGCGCCGGCTCTTTGACAACGACGAAAAAGGAGGTTGAGGTGCAGAGGGTAGTAGATCTCTCGCTCACCGTGACGGACAACATGCCGGCACACAAGCTCTTTCAGAGCCCGGTCGTCCTGCCGGCCCTGACGCACGAGCAGACCGGGGACTTCGGGCTGGGCATACCCGAGGACAGGATGACCTTCGCGACCAATTACCTCGGGATGCTCGACCACGTCGGGACCCACGTGGATGCCTTCTACCACACCAACCCCGACGGGGATTCCGTGGACGAGATGCCCCTCGAGATGTTCTTCGGCAAGGCAGTGTGCTTCGACCTGACGCACATACCGGACCTCGGTGAGATCGGCGTCGAGGACCTCGAAGCGGCCGAGGAGAAGTGCGGCGTGAGGGTCGACGGTCACATCGTCCTGCTCAATACCGGGCTACACAAGCGACACTACCCCAACTCCGAGGTAGTGAGGAGCAACCCCGGCCTCACCGCTGAGGCCACCCACTGGCTCGCGGACCGCGGCTCGATGGCCCACGGCGTCGAGGGGCCGTCCACGGACGTGCCGAGCAACGACCTCTTCCCGAGCCACCGGGTCTGCCGTGACCGCGGCATCTTCCACTGGGAGTGGCTCGTCGACCTCGAAGAGCTTGTCGGCAAGGGCGAATTCACCTTCTACGGGGCGCCGCTCCTCGTAAAGGGCGGCAGCGGCTCGCCCGTCCGGGCCTTCGCCGTCCTCGACGAGTAGCTCGCCGGAATCGCCCCCTGATGGGTCATGACGCTTACGCCACCGCGCAGGAGATACGGAATCGGATCGTCGGGAAAGAGGTCTCGGCGACCGAGGTCATGGCCCAGACCCTCTCCAGGATGGAGTCCCTCGAGCCCACGCTAAACGCCTTCGTCACGCCGACGCCCGAGCGGGCGATGGAGGCCGCGAGGGAGGCGGACCAGCTGCTGGCCGAGGGAGGCGAGCCCGGGGCGCTTCACGGCGTCCCGATCTCGGTGAAAGACCTCATCAACGTTGGAGGGGTCAGGACCACGTTCGGCTCCCGCACCATGGCGGAGAACGTTGTCGAAGACGACGCGCCGTCTGTGGAGCGGGCCCGCGCCGCGGGGGCGTGCATCATCGGTAAGACCACCACGACCGAGTTCGGGTGCAAGGCTGGCGGCGGCGACAGCCCGCTCTCGGGCATAACGCGCAACGCCTGGGATCCGTCGAAGACCACCGGGGGCTCCAGCGCGGGAGCAGCCACCTCGGTGGCTGCCGGGGTAACGCCCTTCGCGCTCGGCACCGACGGCGGCGGCTCCATCCGCATACCGGCCTCCCTGTGCGGCGTCTTCGGCATAAAGGCCCAGTACGGCCGCGTGCCGGTCTTCCCGACGAGCGCCACCCCGACGCTCGGGCACGTCGGTCCGATCTCGCGGACGGTACGAGACGCCGCGTTGTTGCTCGGCGTGATCTCCGGCTTCGACGACCGCGACCCGGCGAGCGTCTCCGAACCCGTCCCTGACTTCCTCGCGGCCTGCGAGGCGCCGGTCGGCGGGATGCGCGTCGCCTGGAGCCCCACGCTCGGCTACGCGAGGCCCACGCCCGAGGTGCTGGAGATTACCGAGGGGGCCGCCCGTGCCCTCGAGGATCTAGGCTGTTCGGTGGATCTCGTAGAGGAGGTGATGGACGACCCGGTCGGGCTGTGGAGCGCCGAGTTCTACGCGGGCGCTGGTACCAGGCTCAAGGAAGCGCTGCGAAACTCGCGCGAGCTCCTCGATCCCGCCGTTGCGGAGATACTGGACGGCGCCCTCGAAGGGACCATCACCGATTACTACGGAAAAGTCTTCACGAGGTACGCGTTGCGCGAGGAGACACGCCGGTTCTTCGAACGGTACGACCTGCTCGTCACGCCGACCCTGCCGGTTCCGGCGTTCGGGGCCGGGGTGAACGTCCCGCCGGAGTTGCCGGACCGCAACGTCGTCTCGTGGGTCTACTACACCTACCCCTTCAATCTGACCGGCAACCCCGCGTCTTCGATCCCCTGCGGCTTTACCGCGGACGGCCTGCCCGTGGGGTTGCAGGTGGTCGCGGGTACGAACCGCGAGGCGGACCTGCTGCGCCTGAGCGCGGCCTTCGAGTCGGCGCGGCCCTGGGCAAACAGCTACCCTGAACTGCCGGTCTGAGGGCCGTCCGGCACGTTATCGTGGCGAGGCGTCGGAGCGAGAAGGGAGAACGAAGATGGCAACCCAGCCGTTGAGCATAGACCGGGCCAGGAGCACAGGGCGCATCGAGCGCGACATAGAGACCCTGGCCGGCCCCGACTACACGCGCTCCGACGAGGCAGTTCGACGCTACGCTTACACGCCCGAGTACCGCAACACCCTCGACTACTTTATCGGGGAGCTGGAGGACCTCGGTTTCGAACATTACGAGGACCCGGTCGGCACGCTCGTCGCCCGGAACCGCCCGGGGGGAGAGAAGGTCTTCGGCGTCGGCTCCCACTGCGACTCGAACCGCAACGGCGGCAAGTACGACGGCACGATGGGCGTCGTCGTGGCGCTAGAGGTCTGCCGCCTGAACGAGGAGCTGGGGCTGGGCCTCCCACTCCAGCTCGTCTCCTTTCTGGAGGAGGAGGGCTCGGGCTTCGGGCAGATGCTCCTCGGCAGCCGCATCATCGCGCAGAGGGTGAGCGAGGAGGAGCTGCGCGAGGGGTTCCGCGCGGTAGACGACGGCCGGAGCTTCTGGGAGCACGCCGAGGAGGCCAGCTACGAGCCGGGGCGGTGGCGGGAGGCGATCCACATTCTCGACGACTTGATCGGCTGGATCGAGCTGCACATCGAGCAGGCGCGCGTCCTCCAGGACACGGGGAACCGCATCGGCGTGGTCAACGCGATAGCGGGCTACGTCCACGCCGACATCACCGTCCACGGCCGCGGTGACCACGCCGGGGCGACGCCGATGGACTTCCGCCAGGACGCCGGCCTCGTCGCGGCCGAGTGCATGCTCGAGCTCGAACGGCTCGCGCGCGAGGCCGGCAAAGGCACGGTCGGAACGGTCGGGGAGATGGAGTTGCGGCCGAACCTGATCAACGCCGTCCCCGGAGAGGCTAGGTTCTCGCTTGACGTCCGCGGCGTGGACGAGGAAGGCTTTCGCGGCGTCGCCCGCGACATCGCCGCGTTCGCGGAGGAGGCCGCCGGGAGGCGCGGCATGACCGCCGACTACGCCCAGCGCCAGACCCTACCGGCGACGCCCCTCGACGAGCGCGTGGCGGGCGCCCTTGAAGAGGCCGCTGAGGCGGGCGGGGAGCCGTACATGGTGATGCACTCGGGTGCTGCCCACGACACCATGAGCATCGCCGACCGGGTCCCGAGCGCGATGGTCTTCGTCCCGTGCAAGGACGGCATAAGCCATTCGCCGGAGGAGGATGCCGATACTGCCGACGCCGCCCTGGGGGCCGAGGTCATGCTCAACGCCATAAGGAAGTTCGTGGAAGAAGAGGTCTAGGTCCAGGGTTTTCTCGATCAGAGAGGAGCGTGAATCAGATGTCCGTGCTCATAAAGGGTGGCCGCATCGTCACCGCCGCCGACGACTACATCGGGGACATATTCGTCGAGGACGGTAAGGTCTCGCTCATCGGGGCGTCGCTCGACGTGCGGGCCGACAAGGTGATCGACGCCGGCGGCAAGTACGTCATCCCAGGCGCCATTGACCCCCACACCCACATGGAGATACCTTTCGGCGGGACCGTCTCCTGCGACGACTTCACCTCGGGGACGACCTCGGCGGCCTTCGGCGGCACGACGACCATCGTCGACTTCTGCCTCCAGCAGCCGGGCCAGAGCCTCCCGGACGCGCTCGCGACGTGGCACGAGAAGATAGAGCGGGCAAAGCCCGTCGTCGACGTCGGCTTCCACCTCGCGGTGACGGATTTAAGAGAGGGCGGGACGCTGGAGGACCTGGCCAAGGCACCAGACGAAGGGGTGACGAGCTACAAGCTCTTCATGGCGTACAAGGGCGCGATCATGGTCGACGACGAGACGCTCTTCAAGACGATGCAGGTCGCGGCCGAGACGGGGGCTGTGGTCATGGTCCACGCCGAGAACGGCGACGCCATCGACGTGCTCGTCAAGGAGGCGCTCGCCGAAGGGAAGACCGAGCCTAAGTGGCACGCCGCGACGCGCCCGCCGATCACGGAGGGCGAGGCGACGAACCGGGCGATACAGCTCGCGAGGGTGGCCGGGGCGCCGCTCTACGTCGTCCACGTCTCCTGCGACGAGGCGATAGAGCCGATCGCGCGCGCCCGCACGAACGACTGGCACGCCTGGGGCGAGACCTGCACCCAGTACCTGTTTATCGACGAGACGGCGCTGGACCAGCCCGACTTCGAGGGCGCGAAGTACGTCTACACGCCGCCGCCGCGTCCGAAGAAGAACCAGGAGCTCCTGTGGCACGCGCTCGCCACCGACGTCCTCTCTGTCGTCTCGACCGACCACTGCCCCTTCAACTGGGACGGCCAGAAGACGTTGGGCAAAGACGACTTCTCCAAGATCCCCAACGGCGGGCCCGGGATCGAGAACCGCCTCCACATGCTCCACCACTTCGGCGTGCGGGAAGGCCGCATCTCGATGAGGAGGTTCGTCGAGCTCGTCTCGACCAACCCCGCGCGGTTCTTCGGGGTGTACCCGAGGAAGGGGACCATCGCCGTCGGGAGCGACGCGGACATCGTCGTCTTCGACCCCGACAAGAGGCACACGATCTCCGCCGAGACCCACCACTCGAACATCGACTACAACCTCTACGAGGGGACGGAGGTGATCGGGGCGCCCGAGGTCGTGCTCGTCAGAGGCCAGGTCATAGTCGAGAACGACGAGCTTGTCGGCAGGCCCGGCGCCGGCCGGTTCGTGAAGCGGGCCCGCTTCGGGGAGGATCTCCGATGAGCGACGAAACCAGGGAGGTCTACGAGCGCGCCCGCCTCGGGCAAAGCGTGACGCCCGGTTCGCGCCCAGCCGTGCTGGTCGTCGACTTCAGCCGCGGCTTCACCGACCCGGAATGCACCATGGGCTCGGACCTCACCAGGGAGGTCGAGACGACGAACCGCCTCCTCGCCGCCGCGCGGGAGAAGGGTATCCCGGTCATCTTCACCACCATCGGCTTCGAGTCGAACCTGAAGGACGGCTCCCTCTGGCTCCAGAAGGCCCCGGCTCTGGCGGAGCTTCAAGTCGGCGGAAAATGGGTCGAGATAGACCCGCGCCTCGAACGCAAGGAAGAGGAGACCGTAATCCTGAAGAAGGGAGCTTCGGCCTTCTTTGGCACGAATCTCCCCTCGGTCCTGGTCTCCCAGAACGTGAACACCATCGTCCTTTGCGGCGCGACGACGAGCGGCTGCATCCGGGCGACGGCCGTGGACCTCCTACAGTACGGCTACCCGACGCTCGTCCCGCGCGAGTGCGTCGGAGACCGGGCTCAGGCGCCGCACGAGGCCAACCTGGTCGACATACAGGCCAAGTACGCCGACGTGGTCTCCGTCGAGGACGCCCTCTCCTACCTGGAGAGCGTCGAAGAAAAGGCCGGCGCCCCGAAGTAGAAGGAACAAAGATCGAACGGAGGGCGATGGAGAGCTGGAGAAACCGCAAGACCTTGATCCTGAGTCGCACCGACATGATGGGCCTGCTGGAACCGGGGGAGTACAACGACCGCGTCGAGCACGCCTACCGGATGCACGGCGAGGGCCGTTACTACATGGAGCCGAAGGGCCACATCGTCCTGGACAAGTACCCGGGGGAGTGGGAGGTGATGCCCTCCTACATCGAGGAGCCCGAAGCCGCCGCCTGCAAGTGGGTCTCCATCCGCGAGGAGAACCGCGCAAAGTTCGACCTCCCGACCGTCTTCTCGATCCTGATCTACACCCATCCCGAGACCGGCTTCCCGCTCGCCATCTGCGACGGGAGCTACCACACCGTTATGCGCACCGGCTCTGCTGCGGCCGTCTCCGCGAAGCACCTCGCCCGCCCCGATAGCAAGACGCTCGCCATCGTCGGGGCGGGGAACATGGCCGAAGGGACGCTCGCGACCTGCAACGAGGTCTTCGCCTGGGAAGACGTCCGCGTCTGGAGCCGCTCTCAAGAGACCCTCGATGATTTCGTGCGGGAGCAGCAGCCCAAGTACGAGCGCTTCGAGATCCGGGCCTCCACCAACCTGGAGGAGGTGGTGCGCGGCGCGGACGTCGTCGTCACCGTCACGCCCGCACGCGGCCCGATAGTCAAGAGGACCTGGATCTCCGAGGGCACCCACATCGCGGCCCTCGGCGCCGACAAGGAGGGCGACCAGGAGCTCGACTCCCAAATTCTCACGCGGGCCCGCATTTTCGTCGACGACATCCGCCAGTGCCGGACGGACGGCGAGATCAACGTCCCCTTGAGCGAAGGCATCATCTCCGAGGACGACGTCGCCGGAGAGATCGGCCAGGTCGTCGCCGGCAAGCTCGAAGGCCGCACCTCAGATAGTGACATAACCGTTTTCGACTCGACCGGCTTCGCCCTCCAGGATTCGGCGACCGTCCCGCTAGAGTACGAGCGCGCGCTCGCCGCCGGGGTCGGCATCGAGAAGAAGATGATCTCGACCTGAAAGGGAGATTTCAGGCTACAGGCATCAGGTTTCGGCTGGACCGACCCTGCCTGCCGACGCCTACTCTCTTGAACGCCGGAGTCCTCGTTCTACGCTGCCATCCGGCCTCGTGACGGGGACGACTGGGGAGGACGGGTTGCCGCCGGAGACCGACGCCGCGTCCATCATCGTGGCGGCATTCGCGCCGCTCGTGGGGAAGCGGCTACTGGATATCGGCTGCGGTGCCGGCGTCCTCGCACGTTCGTTGTCGGCCCGGGGGGCGCACATTAGCGGGGTGGATCCCAACGCAGAAGCGCTGGCGCTCGCGCGTGAAGCGGTCCCTGCGGGGACGTTTCACCTGGCCGGCGCGGAGGCGCTCCCGTTCGCGGACGATTTTTTTGACGGCGCGATCTTCCTAAACTCCCTCCACCACGTCCCACAGCCCGCCATACGCCGGGCCCTCCAGGAGGCGGCCCGCGTCGTGGGGCCGGCGAGGCCCATCGTCGTCGTCGAGCCCCTCGCCGAAGGCTCGTTCTTCTTCGCGTTGCGTCCGGTGGAGGACGAGACGGACGTTCGTACCGCCGCGCAGGACGCTCTCCGTCAGGTCCTGAAGGGCGGAACGTTCGAGCAGCTCAGACGCGTCGACTATCCGCGGCGCGAGCTATTCGAAGGCCTGGACCAATTCCTCGTGCGTATCGTAGCCGTGGATCCAGCACGCGCAGCGGTAGTGGCGGAACACCGTCCCGAAATCGAAGCCGCCTTCCGGCGCCACGCACGGGTCGCCGGGGACGGCCGCATGGCCCTGGAGCAACCCATGCGCGCCCACGTCCTGACAGCCAATGCCTGAAGCCCTTTAGTACCGGCCCACGAGCAGACCGCCGTCCACGACGACGACCTGGCCGGTGAGGTAACGGGCGGCGTCGGAGGCGAGGAAGAGGATCACGTCGGCGATCTCCTCTGGCTCGCCGATCCTACCCATCGGTATGAACTCGGCGGCCTCTTCGAGACCTTGCGGGCCGAGCGAGTGCTCTTCGGAGAGCGCCTGGGCGGTCCGGATGTAGCCCGGGGCGATGCCGTTGACCTTTATCCCTTCGCGGGCGAGCTCCACGGCGAGGCCGCGCACGAGGCCGACGATGCCGGCCTTGGCGGCCGAGTACTGGACGTGCTCGTCCCAACCGTAGGCGACGCCCATGATGGAGGAGACGGCGATCATGCTCCCCCTCTTCGCCTCCCGCATGGCCGGGGCCGCCGCCCGGCAGACCCGCATGACGCCTTTGAGGTCGATCTCGTGGGTATGGTCCCACCTCTCGTCGGTGAGCTCGGTGAGGGGCACCTTGTGGGCGATACCGGCGTTCGCCACCACGCAACCGAGCGGCCCGTAGCGCTCCTCGGCCCCGGAGACCACGCGCTCGACCTCCTCGGTGCTCGTTACGTCGAGGTGCTGGTACTCGGCCTCACCGCCCCTTTCCGTGATCTCCGAAGCCACCCTCTGCCCTTCGCCATCGAGCACGTCGGTGACGACGACCCGGTAGCCGGCGTCCGCGAAGGCGCGGGCCGTGGCCGCACCGATGCCGATGCCGGAGCCGGTGATCAGGACTGTCTCTCTCTCCGAGCTCTCCATACGAACCTCGCTCCTCCAAGCCCCTACGCGGGGTTTTCTCCGCCTCTCACAGCATCACGTCCCCGGAGTTCGGGCCGAGCGTCTGCCCCACGTAGAGCGCGGCCCCCTCGGAAGTGAGAAAGGAGACCGTCTCGGCGACCTCCCAGGGCTCGCCGAAGCGCCCCAGGGGAAGCTCCGCGGCCTTGTTCTGGCGCCACTCCTCGGAGAGGCCGAGGACGAGATCGGTGTTGATCGGGCCCGGCGCCACCGCGTTCACCCTCACGCCCTGCGCCGAGACCTCGCGGGCGAGCGACTTCGTCAGGCCGATGATGCCGGCCTTCGCCGCGCTGTAGTGGCAGAGCTCGAAGCCCCCGATCTGGCCGAGCTGCGAGGCGACGTTGACGATTACGCCCCGGCCCCTAGACAGCATCTCCGGCAGCAAGGCGCTGGTGCACAAAAACGTCCCGCGCAGGTGGACGCCGATCATGCGATCGAAGTCCTCCACGGTGAGGTCCACGAACAGCTTCTGCTGGCCGTAGCCGGCGTTGTTGACCAGGATCTCGACCGGCCCGAATGTCCCCCGCGCCGCTTCCACGATCCTCCTCACGGCCTCCGGGTCCGAGACGTCACCCGGGGCGCTCGCGGCCTCTCCCCCAAATTCCTTTATCCTGGCTACGACCTCGTCGGCGCTCGCGTCCCTCAGGTCGTTGACGGCGACGCGCTCCCCGTCCCTCGCCAGCTTCTCGGCGATGGCGCGGCCGATCCCACTCCCAGCCCCCGTGACCAGGGCGACCCGGGAACTTCCGGACATGTCGAAGCCTCCTTTCCAACCCTCCGAAACCGCGGAAGGACGGCCCGATCCCGGGCCGTCCCTCCGTAGCTCTGGGTGTTAAGTAGCCCTGGCGATGGTCGACTCCGGATCGGTCACCTCGGCCGCGAGCGGGTCCTTCACGTCGCGGGTACCAAGCATGAGGAAGCCCGACACGAACGTCGCGATGGCGCCGGCAAGAAAGGCGGTGAGCACCACGCTCAGCCCCAGGCCGGTGAACAGGCTGAACAGGGCCGACCCGACGATTGCGCCCGCCGGGCCCATGGCGTTGACAAACGAGGACCCCGTACCGCGCACCCGGGTCGGGAACGACTCGCCCATGAAGAACAACAGCGCCGCGTAGGGACCGATTATGAAGAAGAGCCCGGCGGTGTACATCGTCAGCACGAAGGCGGTCGAATCGGGCCCGAACAGCATCAAGGTGTAGGCCACGGACGATATTAGCCAGCCGCCGGCGATGGTCAGGCGCCGCCCGATACGGTCTCCGACGAACCCGTGGCAAAGGTAGCCGATGTACGCGGCAGCGTTGGAGATGACGAGAATGATCAGCGAACTGGAGAACTCCACCCCCTTGCCCTCCGTAAGCACGGTAGTGCCGAGGACGGCGAAGACCTGGATGCCGACCCAGTTGCAGAGCATCGCCAGGCTGATAAAGATGGTGTGCTTCCTGAGATCTGGCTCGAAGAGCTGCTTGAAGGTCGACTCTTCCGAGTGGTGGACGTCTATGTCGAAGCCCCGCCCGAACTCGACGGCCTCTTCGTGACGACCGTTTTTCTCCAGTTTCTTGACGTACTTCATGGCCTCGAACTTTGGGGATTCCCGAAGCTTGATGGCGAGGACGGCGATCACGATCGCCGGGAAGGTGGCGACCAGGAAGGTGTTGCGCCACCCGATGGCGGGCAACAAAATCGCCGACAACGCCGCCCCCAGCAACACCCCTATCGGCCAGCCGCCCTGCACCAGGCTGTAGATGAACCCCCGCCGCGGGTGGTTGCCGTACATCTCGTTGAGGTACGTCGCGTTCACCGCCTGCTCGGCGTATCCGAGACCGGAGAAGGTCCGCACCACGGTCATGTAGGCTCCCGCGAAGCTCGTGGGGGCCAGGGCCGTGAGGCCGGAGCTGAGGGCCGCGCCGACGGTTGCGATGACCAGAGACGGTTTCCTGCCCAGGTAGTCGAGCATTGGCCCGACCGCGAGCGCCACGAAAATAGTCCCTATCGCCACGAGAGTCACAATAAAGGTGCCGAACGAGGTCGACCACCCGAATTCATCAGAAATAACCGGAAGCAACGCCCCGAACAGCGTGTAGTCGTAGACGGAGAAGACCCATGCCAAAAAGCAGACGACCGAAGAGTAAACCAGGGTCTTATTAGTGATATTGGTGTCGATTACCGGGGCGTCGGACGGCGTCCTGCTCGGACTTCCGGCAGAACCCTCGCCCCCACCACCTGGTCGGTCAACCATCTTTGCGGTCCTCCTTGTCTAGTCTCTCACCACTCAATAGTCCGGCGCTACGCGTTCTTTACGCCACCGCACCAGACACCCAAACGGCAAGATAGCCAAACCGCGTTTATTTGTCAAACAAATACTTTCGCGGGTTGCTCATTTCCCGCCCCGACTGGCCTGTCTGCCGCTGCCGGTGTGGTGCCGTTTTGGTCGAGGTTCATTCGCGTTTCATCGCCGTCCGGTACCCTGACGTTGGCTACCGGACCGGGAACGAGGGAAAGCACACAGACAAAGAATGCCGGGGCGTTTATGGTGAAGAAACGGTTATTTCGGATATAGTATTGTAGCTATCAGGAAGGAAGCTTTAGCATGACGGGAGACAGCCTGAACGGGACGAGGAAGGTCGGCAAGGCCTACGAGCGGATAATCAAGCATATTCGGGGTGAGATCTCTTCCAGGAAGCTGCGCCCGGGCGATAAGCTGCCGCCGGAGACGGATCTAGCCCGATCCCTCGGTGTCAGCCGGCCAACGGTGCGCGAGGCGCTCAAGGTGCTGGAGTCGCAGAACGTTCTAAGGAGCTCGACGGGTCCCACGGGCGGGACGTTTGTCGAGGCCATAGACGGGGCGGGCGTGGCAGAGTATCTGACGGACTCCATATCTCTGTTGCTGGACGTGGACGAGCTTACGCTCGAGGAGTTGTGGGACGCCCGGGAGGTCACGGACGTACCGGCGGCGGAGCTGGCCGCCGCCCGACGTACGGAGCAGGATATATTCGTGATCGAAAAGACGGTGGAGATGGACGAGCTAAAGGAGGGCGTCGCCATAGTCTCGGACATCTCCTTCCACAGGGCCGTCGCCGAAGCCTCCAAGAACAGAATGTTGAGCCTGTTCGCGAGTTCTATCCACATGACCCTGAGGACGCTGGCCGAACGCTACGTCATACCAGAGAACGTCCTGCCCGAGGTCAAGCGGATCTCCCAGCAACAGCACCGCCTCGTCTACGAGGCCATCTCCGACCAGGACGGGGTTATGGCCGCGGCC
>Ga0136619_10000368_pt1 | contig 17071 bp, 17 predicted proteins | sample AntDrymUQ3532106_2_FD_104807 | JGI IMG/M metagenome (GOLD analysis project Ga0136619, IMG submission 104807) | Polar desert sand microbial communities from Dry Valleys, Antarctica - metaG UQ353 (21.06) | ecosystem: Environmental > Terrestrial > Soil > Desert | place: Antarctica: Dry Valley...
CGCGCTCGCCGCGCTCTTCCGGCCGACGACCGTGCGCCCGTCCGGCCACGTCGGGGGACCGGCGCGGCCCGTCCTCGCGTGGGTAATCGACGGGTTCGTCATCTCGCTCCTCGCGCGCGTCATCAACGAGGCGATCGCGTCGGTCCGTGAGGACGCCGAGGTCAAGAAGAAGGAGGCGGAGCTCCTCGAGGGAGCGGCGCGGGGCCAGCCTGCGGGGTAGGGAGACCCCTATCGGTAGGCTTGCCCGGGATGGCCTCTCCGAACGTCGTCGCTCTCGCGTGCACCGGCTCGGATCAGCCGGGCACGCTACACCGGATCACCGAGGTCATCCTCGCGCACGGTGGCAACATCAGCGCGGTCGACATCCCGGAGCGCGGCGACCGCGCGGTGGTGCATCTGGAGGTCGAGCTCGACGCCGAGATGACGCCGGACCGGCTGCTCGCCGACCTCCGGGCGCTCGATGTTCTCGATTCCGTGGAGCTCGTCCCGCCGATGATCGAGGTGTTCGGGAAGCGGATCATCGTCGTGGGCGGCGGGGCGCAGGTCGGGCAGGTCGCGGTCGGCGCGATCTCCGAAGCCGACCGCCACAACATCCGCGGCGAAAAGATCAGCATCGACACGATCCCGATCGTCGGCGAGGCGGACCTTGCGGCTGCCGTGCGCGCCGTGGCGCGGCTGCCGCGCGCGGTCGCGCTGGTGCTGGCTGGCGCCCTGATGGGAGGGGACATCACGCGTGCCGTCGAGGACGTGCGCGCGAAGGGGATCCTCGTCATCAGCCTGAACATGGCCGGGTCGGTGCCGCGCGCAGCGGATCTCGTGGTGAGTGATCCGATCCAGGCAGGCGTGATGGCGGTGATGGCGGTCGCGAGGACCGCCCGGTTCGACATGGCGCGCCAGCGCGGCCGCAGGTACTGACGACCCGTACCGGCGGGCGAGAGGGTCAGCCGAAGAGGAATCGCAGCGCGCCGGGCAGCCGGCGAGCCCAGTGGCGCTCGTCGTGCGATGCCCCCTCGTCGATCTGGAGCCGCAGCCGCCGTGGTCCGAGGCCTTTCCCGCGGAGCACCTGCGCGAGATCGAGGGCGTCTGCGAGGACGCGGGCGCTCACGTGTGGGTCGCGCGCCTCAGCCGTGCCGATCGCGAGGTGCACCCTCGCCGGAAGCCGCGTCGCATCGCGGGTGTCATCGACGAGCCTCCGCCCACCGATGAAGAGCGATGGGCTTTCGAGGAGCAGCCGGTCGAACGTTCCCGGATACCTGAGGGCAGCGTGGAGCGCGCTCACCGCGCCATATGACGAGCCGCCGATCCCGACACGCTTCGCTCGCCTGCTCTCTGGGTATCGCCCCGCGAGCCACCCGAGCAGCTCCTCCACGACGAACGCCAGGTACCTGTCGCCCTGCGGCCGGCGGCCGAGCGGATCCGCAGGGTTCGCGTACGGCAGGTAGTCGCGGCCGCGGCCGTCAGCCGCGTTGTCTATGGCGACGATCGCGAGTCCCGGGACGAGCGCCGCGGCGGTATCGGCGCCCCACTTCTCGCGCGTGCCGACCGTACGGGGCCGCGTGAAGATGTTCTGCCCGTCATTCAGGAACAACGCTGCCCGCGGCTCGTCCGGCATGAATACCCGCACGAGCCGGACCTCGTGGAGGATGCGGCTCGCAACGCGGTGCGTTCGCAGCGTCGCGCTCACCGTCCACGGCCCGAGCGTCGCGTGACGACCGCGAGCCGGCGCGCCAGCGCCGCTGTGAGCGCTGCGGAATCCAGCTGCCACCCCCAATTGCCCGCAGCGCGTCCCGGGTGATTGACGCGGGCCTCCCCGCCGAGCCCCAGGACGTCCTGCACCGGCGCGATCGCCAGATCGGCTCGGGATGCCCACGCCAGCTCGAGCAGCTCCCAACCCGGCTCTCGTCCGTGCAGGCCGCTGCGCTCCCTCGTTCGGTCATCCAGCGAGCGCCACCACGCCGCCGTCGTGTCGTTGTCGTGTGTCCCCGTGTACACGACGGCGCGCCGCGGGTGGTGCTCCACCCGATGCGGGTCGTCCGTCCCGCCAGCGAACCCGAACTGCAGGACACGCATGCCGGGCAGCCCGAGACGCTCACGCAGCCTGTCAACAGCCGGCGTGATGACGCCGAGGTCCTCTGCCACGAGCCGGAGCCGCCCGAGCTCGCGCTCCGCGGCGCGGAACAGGGCGTAGCCCGGACCCCGCAGCCAGCGGCCGCGCCGGGCGGTCTTCGAGCCTGCGAGGATCGCCCATGACGCGACGAAGCCGCGGAAGTGGTCGACGCGCACGAGGTCGGCCAGCCCAAGCTGCCGCCGGAAGCGTTCGATCCACCAGCGATAGCCGCGCGCTCTCTGCGCCGGCCAGTCGTACAGCGGGTTGCCCCAGCGCTGGCCGTCCGCGCTAAAAGCGTCCGGGGGCACACCCGCGACGATGCCGCGCAGGAAAAGCTCGGGATGCTGCCGGTGATCGGCGCCGCCGCGGGAGACGAAGATCGGCAGGTCGCCCAGGAGACGAACGCCTCTTGCGCGGGCATACGCCCGGAGCGCGGACCACTCGCGGTCGAACCGGATCTGATCGTCGAGCGCGCTCTCGCCCGCGTACGACATCCAGTCATCAAGCCAGAAGGCGTGACGCGCCCTGTACGCGTCGCGGTCCCGGACGGTGACCCGCGCGTCGGGATCCGCGAGGTACCCGCGGTGCGCAGCGAACGCGGACGCGGAGTTGTACGGCGACCCGGTGAAGTCCGGCGGCCCGAGCGGCAACACCTGCCACCAGGCCTGCCCCGCGGCGCGCAGCCAGTCGACGAAGCGGAACGCCTCGCAGTCGAGCGTCCCGTGCGGGAGAGAGGCGACCGGCAGGAGGATCCCGCTCGAGCGGCGCACGGCCACGGACTGTACCGACGACGGCCGACGCCTCGCGTCGGCGCCGGAAACGGATCGTGTCGCGTCGGACCAGCACGGCCGTTCCGGACCGCGCCAGTAGACTCGATCGGTGACCAGGGCGGACCGTCCGTACGGCAGCTTCCCGCGCGAGGGCGCGCCTGACGAGGCCCCGGCGATCGTCGCGGTCCGGCGACGCCCGATCCGCGAGCTGCCCGGGATGGCCGGCCGGGCGCTGTTGCTCGGGGCCGCGCTCGTCATGACGCTCCTTGCGCTCCGCACGCTCATCGCACCGGCGCCCCCACTCTCGGCGCAGGACGTCGCGGCCACCGTCGGTCGCGTGATCGCCTCCCTGACGCCGTCCCCGCCTGCGGCCGTCGCCGTGTACGAGCAGGTGCGCCACTCGGTCGTGCAGGTCCGCGCGCGCGTGCCGGGCCGATCCGGCCCGTCCGGCGGGTCGGGCGTCGTGCTGGATACGAGCGGCCGGATCCTGACGAGCCTGCACATCGTGCAGGGTGCCTCGGAGATCACCCTCACGTTCAGCGATGGCACGGAGTCGCCCGCGCGGATCGAGGAAGAGCGGCCCGACAACGACATCGCGCTGCTGCAGGCGACGCGCCCACCCGCCCTCGTCGTCCCGGCGACGCTGGGCGACCCGCGCAGCGTGCGGATCGGCGACGACGCGATCGTTGTCGGCAACCCGATGGGCCTCACACGCTCCCTCTCGACCGGGTCGATCTCAGGGCTGGACCGGGCGTTCCAGGGAGGCGGGCGCAGCGAGGTCCTGGCCGGTCTCATCCAATTCGACGCGGCGGTGAACCCCGGCAACTCCGGCGGTCCGCTGCTCAACAGGAACGGGGACGTGATCGGGATCGTCACGGGCCTCGCGAACCCCGCGGGACGTGATGTGTTCAGCGGGATCGGCTTCGCGGTCCCGATCGACGTCGCCGCGTCAGCCGCTGGGTCCCCACCGTACTAGGTGAACCCTCTCGCCTCGCTGACTGCGTCTGCTCGGCTCGTGGGGCCCTGCGGCTCGGTCGGGCAAAGCCCTCCCTCGCCTAAGGTGAACCCTCTCGCCTCGCTGACTGCGTCTGCTCGGCTCGTGGGGCCCTGCGGCTCGGTCGGGCAAAGCCCTCCCTCGCCTGAAAGGGGTACCTGGTGACAATCGCGTCGAGACAGCCGTCGGAGATGGGCAGGCTGCTCTTCGAGATCAAGAAAGTCATCGTCGGGCAGGACTACCTGCTCGAGCGGATGCTCGTGGCCCTGCTGGCGCGGGGGCACCTGCTCGTCGAGGGTGTGCCGGGTCTCGCCAAGACGCTCGCAGTGAAGACCGTCGCCGACGCCATCCAGGGCGAGTTCAAGCGGATCCAATTCACGCCCGATCTCGTGCCCGCCGATCTCGTGGGCACGCGAATCTACGACCAGAAGAGTGGCGAGTTCCGCACCTCGCTCGGCCCGGTGTTCACGAACCTGCTGCTCGCGGACGAGATCAACCGCGCGCCGGCCAAGGTCCAGAGCGCGCTCCTCGAGGTCATGCAGGAGCGTCAGGTGACGATCGGGCGCGAGTCCCATCGCGTGCCCGACCCGTTCCTCGTGATGGCGACGCAGAACCCGATCGAGACGGAGGGCACCTACGCGCTGCCCGAGGCGCAGGTCGATCGCTTCATGATCAAGGTGCTCATCGGGTATCCGAGCGAGATGGACGAGTTCGTCGTCGTCGAGCGAATGACCGCGCCGCGCGAGCCCGTCTCGCCGGTGCTCACGACCGCGCGGCTCGTCGAGCTGCAGCGGGATGTCGATAGGGTGTTCGCCGACCCCGTGCTCATGGAGTACGCGGTCCGTGTGTCCACGGCGACGCGCCGCCCGAAGGACTACGGGCTCGACGAGCTCGCCAAGTACATCACCTACGGCGCGAGCCCTCGGGCGTCCATCAACCTCATCCTCACGGCGCGCGCCCTCGCACTGCTGCGTGGGCGCACCTACGTGCTCGTTGGGGACGTCGTCGACATGGTCCCCGACGTGCTCCGTCATCGGCTCGTTCTCTCGTACGAGGCCCTCTCGGACGGCGTCACCGCCGACCAGATCGTCACGCGCGTCGTCGAGCGGATCCCTCGACCCGCCCAGCCGCTGGAACGGCATGTCCGCGCCGGCGCCTGAGGGGCAGCCTCCGGTGCTTGCTCCCGAGGCCGTCCTCCAGCGCCTCGACTGGACCGTCGTGCGCCGGCTCGACGGTCTGCTGCAGGGCGACTACCGGACGCTCTTCTACGGACACGGCCTCGACCTCGCCGACATCCGGGAGTACCAGCCGGAGGACGACGTGCGGTACATCGATTGGAACGTGACCGCCCGCATGAATGCGCCGTACGTGCGGCAGTACCACGAGGACCGCGAGATCACCGCGCACTTCCTCTGCGACCTCTCGCCCTCACTCGATTTCGGCACGGTGCGCGCCCACAAGCGCGGCGTGCTCGAGGATCTCGTCGGTGTCCTGGCGCGGCTGCTGACACGGCACGGCAACCGCGTCGGAGCGATCCTTTACAACGGCACGGTCGAGCGCGCGATCCCGGCCGGTGGCGGCAGGGCGCAGGTGCTGCGGGTCCTCTCCGAGATCCAGCGGAGCCCGCACCTTTCGCACGCGCCGTACACCGCGCTCTCGGATCTCATCGACGCGGCGGCCCGGACGATCCGCCGGCGCTCGCTCATCTTCGTCGTGTCCGACTTCTTCAGCGCGCCCGGGTGGGAGAGCGCGCTCGGACGGCTCGCGATGCGGAACGAGGTGATCGCGGTCCGTGTCACGGACCCGCGGGAGCGCGAGATCCCCGACATCGGCTGGGTCACCATGACCGACGCCGAGACGGGACAGCAGGTCCAGGTGGACACGCACGATCATGGGTTCCGCATGCGGTTCGCCGATGTCGTCGCGCGCCACGAGGGGTCGCTGCGCGCGGCGTTCGCGCACGCCGGCGTGGACCTGCTCAGCGTCTCGACCGAGGACAGCCTCGTGCAGGCCCTCCTCCGCTTCGCCGAGGCGCGCCGCCTCCGACGGGCTCGGCACTGAGCGCCGGCTGATGCAGTTCGTCTGGCCCACCGCGCTGTGGGCGCTCCTGCTGGTCCCTGCCCTCGTCGGGCTGTACGTCCTCGCGCAGCGGCGCCGGCGCCGCTACGCGCTGCGCTACGCGAGCCTCACGCTGGTGCGGGACGCGCTCGGCAAGGGCCCCGGCCTGCGGCGGCACATCCCGGCAATGCTCTTCCTGCTCGCGCTCACCGCGATGCTCATCGGCCTCGCCCGCCCGCAGTCGGTCGTGACGCTTCCGACCGAGGAGGGCACCGTCATCCTCGCCATCGACGTCTCCGGAAGCATGCAGGCCGACGACGTGCGGCCGAACCGGATGGAGGCGGCGAAGTCGGCCGCCATGACGTTCGTCGAGAGGCAGAGCGCGAAGGCGCGCATCGGCGTCGTGTCGTTCTCGGACAACGCCGCCATCGTGCAGGCACCGACGGACGACAAGGAGGCTGTGAAGGCCGCGATCTCGCGGCTCCGCCCACAGCGCGGGACCGCCATCGGTCGCGGGATCCTGACATCGCTCGAGGCGATCTTCGAGAACAGCGATCTCGACTTTCCGGTCGCCCCGGCACAACCGGCACCGGGCCAGCGCGCGACCCCCGCTCCCGCCACGCCGCGCGCCACGCCGGTCCCCGAAGGGCACTTCGCGCCGGCGACCATCGTGCTGCTGACCGACGGCGAGAACAACGTGTTCCCACCGCCGCTCACCGTGGTGCAGGAGGCGATCGACCGCGGCATCCGCGTGTACACGATCGGCCTCGGCAGTCCCGAGGGAACCATCCTGCGGATCCAGGGGCGACAGATCCGCACCCGTCTCGACGAGGCGACGCTGAAACAGATCGCTGAGCTCACCAAGGCCGAGTACTACCTCGCATCGAACGAGGCGGAGCTGCAGAAGGTCTACGAGAATCTCACGACGACCCTCGTGCTGCGCACCGAGAAGACGGAGATCACCTTCGCGTTCACCGCGCTCGCGGCGCTGCTCTCCCTGCTGGCGGGAGCGCTCTCGCTGCTCTGGTTCCAGCGGCTCCCCTAGCGCGCCGGACGGCGCACACCGTTAGACTGAAAGGCGCGGCGCGTATTCGCCTATCCGCAAGACCAGTACACGATCCGATGCCCGTTCCGTGCGCGACCGAACAGGTACGCATCTTGCGTTGATCGGAGCGCATCGCGAGGGGGTAGTCCGTGGACCCGTTGCTGTGCTTTTCGCACCTCCGGTGGGATTTCGTCTTCCAGCGCCCTCAGCACCTCATGACGAGGGCGGCGCTCCAGCGGCGTGTCGTCTACGTCGAAGAGCCGGTCGTCGACGGCACGCACGCGCTCGACGCGCGGCAGTCGGACAGAGTGACCATCGTGACGCCGCACGTGCGCGCGAGCTCGACCGCCGACCCGGAGACCCGGTCGCTGCTCGACATTTATCTCGCCAGGCAGCCTCTCGCGCGCCCCGTCCTCTGGTACTACACGCCGGCGGCGGTGCCGCTCACACGCCATCTCGCCGGAGGGGTGACCGTCTACGACTGCATGGACGAGCTGAGCGCGTTCCGTGGCGCGCGCGCCGACATGCGCGATCTCGAGCGCGAGCTGCTCGACCGTGCCGACCTCGTGTTCACCGGCGGGCAGACGCTGTACGAAGCGAAGCGTGGTCTCCACCCGAGCGTGCGCGCGTTCCCGAGCAGCGTCGATACGCCGCACTTCGCACGGGCGCGCGCCGGCCTCGAGGACCCGGGCGACCAGCGAGGCATCCGGCGCCCGCGCGTCGGATTCTTCGGCGTGCTCGACGAGCGCCTGGATCAGGAGCTCCTCGCGGGTCTCGCCGACGCGCGCCCAGCGTGGCAGATCGTCATGGTCGGACCGACCGTCAAGATCGATCCCAGAGAGCTCCCGCGGCGCGACAACATCCACTACCGCGGGCAGCGGGCGTACGCGGACCTCCCGTCCTACATCTCGGGCTGGGACGTCGCCTGGCTGCCATTCGCGCGCAACGAGGCGACGCGCTTCATCAGCCCGACGAAGACGCTCGAGTACATGGCAGCTGGGCGACCCGTTGTCTCCACCTCGATCCAGGATGTGGTGCGCCCATACGGAGCGCAGGGGCTGGTCCGGATCGCCGACACGGTGGACGAGACCGTCCAGGCCATGGAGGCTTCGCTCCGCGAGCCCGCCGCAGGCCGCGTCGCACGCTTCGATGCGCTCCTCGCCACGCGCTCCTGGGACGCGACCTGGGACGAGATGACCCGGCTCATCTCCGAGACGGCCGAGGCCGCGGGCGAGGAAGCGGCATGACGTTCGACCACCTCGTCGTTGGTGCGGGCTTCTCCGGCGCCGTGCTGGCCGAGCGTCTCGCGCGTGGTGCCGGGAGGTCGGTGCTCGTCGTGGACCGCCGTCCACACATCGGCGGCAACGCCTACGACGCGTACGACGATCACGGGGTGCTCGTGCACCGGTACGGGCCGCACATCTTCCACACGAACTCCGTCGACGTCCATGAGTACCTCAGCCGCTTCACCGAGTGGCGCCCCTACGAGCACCACGTGCTCGCGCGTGTGGACGGCATGCTGGTCCCGATCCCGATCAATCTCGACACCATCAACCGGCTGTACGGGTTGGACCTGGACGCCGCCGGCATGGAGCGCTTCATGGAGGGAGTCGCCGAGCCTCGCGGCACGATCCGGACGTCCGAGGACGTCGTGGTCAGCCGAATGGGGCGCGAGCTCTACGAGAAGTTCTTCCGCGGCTACACGCGCAAGCAGTGGGGGATGGACCCCTCCGAGCTGGATGCGGCCGTTGCCGCTCGCATCCCGCTCCGTCACGACCGCGACGGCCGGTACTTCACTGATCGCTTCCAGGCGATGCCATTGCACGGGTACACGCGCATGTTCGAGCGTATGCTCGCGCACCCGAACATCAAGGTCATGCTGAACACGGACTGGCGCGAGATCGACGGCGTCATCCCGTACCGTGACCTTGTCTACACGGGCCCGGTGGACGAGTTCTTCGACCACCGCTACGGGCCCCTCCCGTACCGATCGCTCGATTTCCGGTTCGAGACGCATGACGGGGACCGCGTGCAGGCCGCAGCCGTCATCAACTACCCCCAGGAGCATGACTACACACGGGTGACCGAGTTCAAGTGGCTGACCGGGCAGCAACATCACAAGACCACCGTCGTCTACGAGTACCCGAAGGCCGGCGGGGACCCCTACTATCCGGTCCCGCGGCCCCAGAACAACGAGCTGTACAAGCGCTACAAGGCGCTGGCGGACGCGCTGCCGAACGTGCACTTCGTGGGACGCCTCGCGACGTACAAGTACTACAACATGGATCAGTGCGTCGCCCAGGCACTCGCGACGTACGAGCGCCTGATCGGCACGGGTCGCCATTCCCCCGTCACACACGCCCCCCACCTCGCCGCCGAACACAGCCCGCGCGCGGCCATCGTGGGCTCAGCCGAGCAACGCCTGCGCGTCCCGTAGCGCCGCCGCGTAGTCCTCGTTCATCACGCGCCGCAGCGTGCCGTCGGGCTCCGGCGCGATGTCCCAGAGACCGCTGTTGTGCCAGTGCCCGTCCTCCCAATCAGGACGGTCGACGATCGGGTAGAGACAGAGGCCCTCAAGTTCGATGCCCCAGGCGCGCGCCAGGCGCACCTCCGACGCGACCTCCCGCAGCCACCGCGCGCGACCGCTCCCGAAATGGCTCGTTTCCGCGATGAAGATCGGCCGCGCGTAGCGTTCGCGGGCGTCACGCAGGAGCAGATGGAGAGGACGCCACCGCGGATCGCGCGGCTCGTCCTCCCAGCGCAGCCGGGCGCCTGCGCCGCCGGGCCAGTCCCACTGATTGTCGTGGTAGAAATTCAGACCGACCAGGTCCAGGTAGCGGGGGCCGCCGCCGAGCTCCGGCTCGCCACGGCCGGTGATGAGGTCTGCCGTGTCGTACTGCGCCCGGTTGTGCCTGGCGGCGTTCGGCTCGAGGTCGCGACGGTCGCGCGGCGCGAGCACGTGGATGAGCGGCTCGACGATCGCGACGCGTGAATCCGGGAGCACCTCGCGGAACGCGTCGACGGCCGCGATGTGCGCCCGCACGAGGATCCGCTTCAGCTCGTCGCCGCGCCGGCGGGCGCGCGGCCAGATGAACCCGGCGTCCGCCGCGGCCCACGCGAGGAACGAGATCTCGTTCACGGGCGTGATGATCGGCGCGGTCTCGCCTTCGTCGCGGAGCGCCCGGGCGACGGCGTCGCAGAACGAGGCGAATCGAGCGACGAACGATCTGTCGAATACATCGACATCGTCCGGCCAGCCGTAGTGACAGAGCGTCCAGACGAGCTGCACGTCCGCCTTGCGTGCCGAGGCCACCAGGGCCAGGACGGTCGAGAGGTCGAACCGGCCCGGCTCGCGCTCGATGACGGGCCAGCGCACGGCCTCGCGTGCGACCCTGAACCCAAGGTCGGCGATCCGCTGGTGGTCGGGCTCGAGCTGCACGTCGTGCTGGGTGGAGGCGACGAGATCGAGCCGCTGCCCGCGGGTATTCACGTGACACGCCGCCTCGAAGCCCGCGATCCAAAAAGAGCGGAAGAATCGTGTCAGCGGGCGAACAGCTCGAGGAAGTGCGCTTCGGCGACGCACGCGTTCTCGAAATCGCCGAGATGCAGGCTCTCGTTCTCGGAGTGCGCGTTCGACGCGGGATCCTCGACACCGGTGACGAGGAGGGCGGCGTCCGGGAAGACGTCGGAGAAATCGGAGAGGAACGGGATGCTGCCGCCGAGCCCGACGTCGATCGACCTGGTTCCCCACGCAGCGGTCAACGCGGCGTGCATGGCTTCGTACGCGGCGCCGTCCCGCCTGCCGACGAACGCCTCGCCCGTGGTCCCGCGCGTTACCACCACCTCCGTGCCCCACGGCGCGTGACGCTCGAGGTGGCGGAGGAGCGCGGCCTCGGCCTGCGCCGCACGGGTGCCCGGGGGGATGCGCAGGCTCACCTTCGCGCCGGCCTCGGGGACGAGCTGGTTCGAAGCCTCGTGCACGGTCGGCGCGTCGAGGCCGGTGATCGAGAGCGACGGCCGCGACCACATGCGCGACGTGAGCGAGCCATGACCGATCGTGCGAACGGATGGCCGCGCGCCGGTCCACTCCCGGAGCTCCTGCTCCGTCAGGTCGAGCGGGTCCGCATCCTCGCCGGCGATCCCTTCGATCGCGACGTTGCCTTCGTCGTCGTGCAGCGAGGCCAGCAGGCGCGACAGCGCCATGAGCGCGTCGGGGAATACGCCGCCGTACATCCCGCTGTGGACGGCGTGGTCGAGCACTCGCACTGTCACCGTCGTCGTGACGTTGCCGCGGAGCGTCACCGTCAGCGACGGCTGCCCGAGCCGCCAGTTCGTGGAGTCCGCGATCACCACCGCGTCGGCTCGCAGGAGCTCGCGCTCCTGTTCGAGGAACGTGCGCAGGTTCTTCGAGCCCGCCTCCTCCTCGCCTTCGATGAAGAGCACGACCTCGCACGGCGGGCGGCCGTCGTGCGCGAGGACCGCGGCGAGGTGCGCCGCGATGCCGGCCTTGTCGTCGGCGGTCCCGCGGCCGTACAGGCGGCCATCGCGCTCGACCGGCTCGAATGGGTCGGACGCCCACCGTTCGCGCGGACCCGCCGTCTGCACGTCGTGGTGGGCGTAGAGGAGCACCTTTCGCGCGGCGACCGGGCCCGGCAGGTGGCCGAGGACCGCCGGGTGCCCTCCCTCGGCCGCCAGCACACGGCTCGGGATCCCCGCGCCCGCGAGCGCGGCGGCGACGGCGTCCGCGGAGGCGCGCACCGGCGCAGGATCGTGACCCGGCTGGCTGATCGAGGGGATGCGCACGAGGCCGGCATGCACCTCGCGCACTCGCGGCATGACCGCCCGCACCTTCGCGCGAAGCTCCTCTGGAGGCACCTCGGAACACGCTAGCCCTTCCGTCGGTCCGGTGTCTGCGGCGAGGACCGGCACCCCCCGGGCTCCAGGCATCCGAGCTCGCGCACAGGGCCTCCCTGCTCCGCGGTGGCGAGCATCCTGCACAAGCTGCTCGTCGTACCCCGGGGAGGTGTCGCATGTTGCGTTTCATCGCGATCGTGGTCGGGATCATCTTCGCTGCGCGGGCGCTCGCCCCGCGCGGGCGAACGACCGAAGCCGAGTGGAGGCCGTTGCCCGCCGGTCGGGCCGGCGAGGACCTGGTGGGGCAGGAGCTGCGCGCCGGACGCTAGGCCGCGGCGCCTTCGCCGAGAGCCTCGACCACCTCGCCCGCGTGGCCGTCCGAACGTACCCCGTACCAGGCGCGCTCGATCCGGCCGTCGGCTCCGACGATGAACGTGGAGCGGATGACGCCCTCGCCGCGTGGCGGCCGGTCACCCCACGCACCGTACGCGTCGTGCGCTGCGCGATCGGGATCGCTCACGAGCGGAAAGCGCAGCCCGTATTTCGTGCGGAACGCCTGGTGCGATCCGGCATCGTCGCGTGAGACACCGATCACCGGCACGCTCGCCTGCTGGAACGCCGCGAGGTTCTCGTTGAACTGGCAGGCCTCTGTCGTGCAGCCAGGCGTATCGTCGCGCGGGTAGAAGTACAGGACGTACCGCGTCCCGCCCAGCGACTCGGACGAGACGCTCTGTCCGGAGTCATCGGTGAGCGAAAAAGGCGGGGCGTCGTCTCCCGGCCGGAGCTGACCCATCCCCCGATGGTAGGTCAGCGCGCCCACGTCGCACGAAGCACGCGCATCGCGTTCCCGCCGGCGATCTTCGCCACGTCCAGGTCCGCATACCCGTGGCGCACGAGCCAGCCGACCGCGTTCCGCATCGCCTCGGTCGGGTTCTCCATCCCGTCGACGTAGGGCACCTCCTCGAACGTCGCGCCCTGCTGGATCGCCCCCAGCGAGAGCGGGCCGGCGAAGGCGTGATGGAGGGCGACATGGTCTCCGAAGAGCGTGTCGGGCCCGAGCCCGACGTGATCCACCCCTACCAGGTCGACGCAGTACGCGACGTGCTCCATGACGGATTCGATCGAATGCCTGGGGTGCGCCCTGGTGAGCGTCGTGTGCGGCGCGGCCTCGATCCCGATGACGCCGCCTTTCGCGGCACAGGCCCTGATGACCTCATCCGGCTTCATCCGCCGCGTGTCCCAGAGCGAGCGGGCACCCGCGTGGGTGACGAGGATCGGCTTGTCGCTCGCTTCGATGACCTCGAGCGACGTGCGGTCGCCACAGTGCGCGACGTCGATGGTCATGCCGAGACGGTCCATCCGGCGCACGGCCGCACGACCGAGGTCGGTGAGACCCGCATCACTCCGCTCCCGGAGGCCGGAGCCGAGCGCGTTCGCCTCGCTGTAGGTGATGCCCATGCAACGCACGCCCAGTCCGTACAGCACATCGATGCGATCGATCTCGTTCTCGATCGGCGTCGCGGCCTCGAGACAGGCGACGAACGCGATGCGTCCCGAGGGCTTCGCCTCGTCCAGATCAGCCAGGCGCTCCGCCCGGTACACGAGGTCCTGATGAGCGATATCCGAGAAGCGCATCCCCAGATCGAAGACGATGTCGTCCCACTTCCAGCCCTTGGAGGAGGTGATGAGCGCTGTCCCGTCCATGAAGTTCTCGAAGAACACGTCGACGTCCGAAGCGGCAAGGCCGGCGTAGCCCGTCCACTCGCGGCCCTGCCTGCGATACTCGAACACCTCGTCCATATCCGCAGGGAAGATCGCGGTGTGGTCGTGCATGGAGACGATCGGGTGCTGCGCGAAGATCTCGTCGACCCGCCGCTGTTCGTCGCGCGTGAGGCCGTACGCCGAGGATGGGACGCGCCGGACGTCGGCGGCGAGCGCGAACCGGCGGTAGTCCGCCCCGTCCTCGAGGTACTCGAAGGACCCGTAGCCCCGGTATGCCTTCTTCATCACGCCCCTCCGACCCGCGTACGATCCTTGGGGTGCCTCGTGCGATCGCCGACGGGATCGAGCTGTACTACGAGTCGCTTGGCGAAGGCACGCCGATCGTCTTCCAGGCGCACGACCATACCCCGTGGCTGTTCTTTCAGGCTCCGGTGTTCTCGCAGCGGTATCGCGTCCTCACGTATGACCGGCGCGGCACCGGACGCTCGGAGAGCCCGCCGGGGGACTGGAGCGCCGCGGACCTCGCGCACGATCTCGCTGCGCTGCTCGACGCCATCGGGATCGAGCGCGCGATTATCGCCGGCGGCTCGCTCGGCGGTGTGGTGACCGCGCAGTTCGGCCTCGACCATCCCGATCGGGCCCACGCGCTCGTGATCGGGCACACCGTCCCGTACCTGAACAGCCATGGCCGGGCCTGGCTCGAGGCCGAGATCCGGACGGCGCTCGAAGGCCGCCCGGCGATCCAGCTCCAGCCGCGCTCTGACGACGGCGAGAGCGAGGGGCCGCCGACGACCGATCCCGCGTTCGCCGCATCGCCGCTCGGGCGCATGGTCGCGAGCACCGGGACCGGGCTCGGCCGCAGTCCCGCGGACATCGCGCGGGCGATCGCGGTCCTGCGCCACTGGGATCAGCGTCCCCGGAAGCCGGAGCTCGCCAGGCTCACCGTGCCGACGCTCGTCATCGTCGGCGAGCGCGAGCCACGGCTCACCCTCGATGGCGCGCGCGAGTGGGCATCCTGGATCCCGGGCGCCGAGTTCGCGGTCCTGCCCGGCGCTCATCACGCCGCGCCGCGCGAGGCCGCACCGGCGTGGAACGCGGCGGTCCTGGCATTCCTCGAGCGGAACGGTCTCTGATGTCCGCACACGGGCCCCCGGGCCGGGCCGAGGAAAACCGGACATGTGGGCGTGACATGGCGGGACGGTGTGGCACGATGCCGACGTGACGCGCGGAGCCGGCAGGCAGGCGCGCGATGTCGGAACGGCCTTGCTGTTCCTGCTGCCCTCGCTGCTGCTCTTCACGGCGTTCGTCTTCTTTCCCCTGGGGAAGACGATCTACCTGAGCCTCTTCTTCACCTCGCCGCAGGGCAACCCGCGCGTTTTCGCGGGCCTCGATCAGTACCTCGAGCTCTTCGCCTCGCCGGTGTTCCACGCGGGGCTCGTTGCGACGTTCTGGTTCGTCGCGCTGTCGGTCCCCGCCGGGATCGCGCTCGCGCTGGTGCTGGCGACGCTCGCGAACCGCCGGGTCCGGGGGATCAACGTATTCCGCACGGCCATGGTCAGCACGATCGCGGTCTCCGCCGCCGTCGGCTCGCTCATCTGGCTCATGCTCTTCAATCCGAGCCTTGGGCTGCTGAACTACCTGCTGTCGCTCGTCGGTCTGCGCGGCCTCAACTGGCTCACCGAGCCGAGCGTCGCGATCGTCGCCGTGTCGATCACCACGATCTGGCTCAGCCTCGGCTTCAGCATCATCATCCTGCTCGCCGGACTTCAGGGCGTCCCCGAGGAGCTGTACGAGGCGGCAAAGATCGACGGAGCTTCACCGGCGCTCATGTTCCAGCGCATCACCGTCCCCATGCTCACCCCGTTCCTCTTCTTCCTGCTCGTGGTGAACACGATCCACGTGTTCCAGGCGTTCACGCAGATCCACCTGCTCACGCGCGGGGGTCCTGTCGACGCGACGCGCACGCTCGTATACAGCATCTATCTCGACGCGTTCCACAACTTCCAATTCGGCTACGCGAGTGCGCAGTCACTCGTGCTGTTCGCGATCATCCTCGTGCTCACCGTCATCCAATTCGCGTTCGTCGAGAAGCGCGTGCACTACCAATGAGATACCGGGTACTCCACCTGGTTTCAAGCGGCGCGCGAGACGAACGCCGTCCGGGTCCGCGCGACGTAGTGGACCGCGTCGAGGAGCTTGCGCATGCTGGCGATGATCGCGACCTTCTTCGGTTTCCCCGCGGCGATGAGCCGCAGATAGAAGGCTCGGATCCAGGGGTTGCAGCGGATCGCGGTGAGCGTCGGCATCCAGAGCGCGTGGCGCAGCGCGGCGTGTCCGAGCGGATGCAGCCGCGCGTGTCCGGGCCGGCGCTTGCCCGACTCGCGCAGCCCGGGGACGGTGCCGACGAAGGCGGCGATGGCCTTGCCGGAGTCGAAGTCCGCAGGGTCGCCGAGCACCGCGAGCAGGTGCGCGGTCGTCGTCGGGCCGAAGCCCGTGATCGAGCGCAGCAGCGGCGCCAGGTCGGACCCGCCCAGCGTGCGGCCGATCTCGGCGTCGAGCTCGGTGATGCGCTCGCGCAGTCGCGTGATGTCCTCGCAGGCGTACCGGACACCGCGGGCGTACGCGGCGCCCTGGTGGGCGCCGACGGTCGTGCGCGCGCTGTCCTGGAGTCGCTGGGCGAGCGCGGGACCGAGGGTGTGCCGGCCGTCGTAGCGCAGGCCGGCGAGCGTGCGTGCCGGCGCGGCGGCGATCGCCGTGGCTGTCGGGTAGCGCGAGAGCAACGCCGTCGCGCGCTCGCTGTCGAGGGTCTTGATGAGCCGGGTGAACTCGGGGAAGGCGAGGTCGACCAGCCGGTGGAGCGCGCGGACGCGGTCACCGAGGTCCTGCACCGCCCGCAGCCGCAGGCTGACCAGCTCGCGCAGCTCGACCAGCGTCTCGTCGCGCAGCCGGGCGGGCGCCGGGCGCTTCTCGAGGGCGAAGCGGGCGATGCCCAACGCGTCGATGGCGTCGGTCTTGGTCCGCTGGAGCTGCTCCTCAGCGTACCGCGCGGTGCGCAGTGGGTTGATCACCGCGACGGCGAAGCCGCGGCCGACCAGCGCGGCGAAGAGGTTCTGCCAGTAGTGGCCGGTCGCCTCCATCGCCACGGCGACCTCGGCCGGATCGCCGAGCAGCGTGAAGAGCCGCTCGTAGCCCGCGGCATCCTCGCTGAGCGTGGTCGGCCGCACCAGCGTGGTGCCCGAGTCGTCGAGGATCGCGAGGACGTGGTGCTCGCTGCCGATGTCGATGCCCGCTGTGCGCACGCCTTCCTCCTCCGACGTGCGCTCCGGCTCGCCCCGGTGCCGGCGCGGGTACCCGAGCTTGTGCGTGCGGGGACGTTGCCCCTGGATACCGATCGGGCATCGCACGCCGGCCGGGGGCGCCGCTCTCATTTACGGGAACTCCGTCCCATGCGACGAACGGCGACACCCCACCGGGCCACGTCTGGAAGGAGATTGTCGGAGTGAGTCAAGGACACACAAGCG
>Ga0136619_10000369_pt1 | contig 17029 bp, 17 predicted proteins | sample AntDrymUQ3532106_2_FD_104807 | JGI IMG/M metagenome (GOLD analysis project Ga0136619, IMG submission 104807) | Polar desert sand microbial communities from Dry Valleys, Antarctica - metaG UQ353 (21.06) | ecosystem: Environmental > Terrestrial > Soil > Desert | place: Antarctica: Dry Valley...
CTCTTCCTGCCATCCGGTGACCCTTTTGATCTCTTGTTGTTCCGCACGAGTTGCCACCGTTTACCTCCCGCTCCTCGCCTGCACGAGAAGCGTACACCACAAAAGTGCGGTTGTAGTATTAGACGCGGCGCTCGCGGGCGCGTTGCACATCGAGTACGTTCACGGGCAGGACGTGATGGTCGCAGGGCATCCCCACCACGTCCTCTTCCAGACCTCGACCATCGATGCGTTGCTCGATGGACGCTATGACGGGGACGTCACCTTCGCGGAGCTTGGGCAGAGGGGGGATCTCGGACTCGGTACCGTGGATGCGCTGGATGGCGAGATGATCCTGCTCGACGGCCGTTTCTACCAAGTGAGGTCCGATGGCCGTGCCTACGAGATCGACAGTCGGACGAAGACGCCCTTCGCCGTCGTGACTTTTTTCGAGCCGGGTCTGATCCAATCTCTGCCAGGTCCGATGGACCTCACAGCCCTGTACTCGCACCTCGACGCGCTCGCGCCCGACACGGCGACGCTCTACGCTGTCCGGGTGGATGCCTCTTTCGAACACGTCAGGACGCGGAGCGTCCCGCGACAGCGCAAACCCTACCCGCCGTTGGCCGAGGTGGTCCAGAATCAGCCGACCTTTGATCTCGACAAAGTCCAGGGCAGTCTCGTGGGCTTTCGTTTCCCCGTGCAGACGCAGGGGCTCAACGTGGCTGGCTACCACTTCCACTTCATCACCGACGACAGAAGCGCCGGCGGACACGTGCTCGGATGCCGTATCTCCGGCGGCGAGGTCCGTATCGACCACGAGACGGATCTCGGTATCGAATTGCCCGCGGGTGTGGATCTGCCCACGCCCGGCGCGCCTGGACGGGAGGATGAGATCTACCGCATCGAGCGGGAGAGATAGGGGCTACACCAAACAAACCGAGAGCCGGACTGTCCTCGAAGTATGGGAGAGCGGTTACCCTCCACAACCTCGTCCGGGCGCGGAGCCTGGAGCGTTTCTACAATTTTTACAGTTTCGCAGTGGCTTCGGTCTGGAGCGCGGCATCCAGGATCGACTCGACGAGCTTCTCGAACGGAAGGCCGGCGGCCTCGGCGGCTAGCGGGAAGGTGGAGGTCTCGGTGAAGCCGGGGATGGTCTTTACGTCCAGGACCCGCGGGACGCCACCCTCGTCCACGATGGTGTCCATACGAGCGTAGCCGGAGCATCCTAGAACCTCGTAAGCGGTCAACGCCGTCTCTTCGAGGCTGGAGGCGACTTCCGGCAGTATCTCCGCCGGGATGGCGAAGTCGGTGGCGCCCGGGGTGTACTTGGCCTCGAAGTTGTAGGCGCCCTCGCGGGGGCGTATCTCCACCAGGCCGAGGACTTTCGGGTCTTCGCCGGCGGGTTCGAGGATGGGCACGGAGACCTCTCTGCCTTCCACCCAGCTTTCGAGCAGGATCTTGGCGTCGTACCCGAACGCTTCGTAGACGGCGTCGAGGAGCTGCCCCGGCTCCTCCACCCGCGAGAGCCCGAAGCTGGATCCCTCGCGTGCCGGCTTGACTACCAGAGGGTAGCCTAATGTTTCGGCCGCCAGATCGAGCGCCGCAGAGGCGCCCATCTCGTTCATCGCCCGCCGCAGGAAGGTCCGGAACGGCGGCGTCTCGATGCCGGCGGCCTGGAGCGCCCGCTTTGCGTAGTCCTTGTCCATGCACCGGATGGAAGACAGCGGCCCGCTCCCCGTGTACGGGATCTCCAGGGTCTCGAGCAACGCCTGCACCGTGCCGTCTTCGCCGCCGGGGCCGTGCAGGCAGATGAAAGCAGCGTCCGGCGCGAGCTCCATGAGCCTCTCCGTCGTGTCGCCCTCGATGTCTAAAGGATGTGCTTCGTGGCCCAGGCGTTCGAGGGCGTGCTGCACGCGCCGCCCCGTCACGACGGAGACGTCCCGCTCCATCGAGTGCCCGCCCCGCAAGACCGCCACGCGCGCCATCGCCTGCTTCCTATCCGTCCGTGCCGATGGCGGAGCGGGAACCCTTTGGGCTCCGCGAGCCGCGTTGCGCTCCGCGCTGGGAGCCGCGTTCCAGGTCGCTGCGCAGCTCCATGCGCTCGCGCACGACCTCGGCGAGAAGCTCGATGCCGCGCCTTATTTTGTCCGGCTCGACGAACGAGAAGTTGAGGCGCATGCAGTTCTTGCCCTTTCCGCCCGCGTAGAAGCCCTCGCCCGGCACGTAGGCGACATTCCTGGCTATGGCGCGCGGCAGCATCGCGGTGGCGTCCAGGTAGGAAGGCAGCGTCGCCCACACGAAGAGACCGCCTTGAGGGTGGGTCCAGTGGACTTCCTTCGGCATGAACTCGGCCAGGGCGTCGAGCATCGCGTCGCGCCGCTCATGGTAGATGCCGGTCAGACGCTTCACGTAGGCCCGCCAGTCGGCGTTCTCGAAGTAGCTGGCGATGAGCATCTGCGAGAGGTTCGAGGAGCAGAGGTCGGCGCCCTGCTTGCCGATGTTGATCTTGTGCAGAATCCCCTGCTGCGCCCGCACCCACCCAAGCCTCACGCCGGGGGCGAATATCTTGGAGAATGTTCCCATATACACCACCCGATCCACGTCCCCGTCCTCCTGCTCCAACGCGGACAGAGTGGGGAGTGGCTCCCCCTCGAAGCGGAGCATCCCGTACGGGTTGTCCTCCACTATCACGAGATCGAACTCGCGGGCTATCTCCAGCAACTCCCACCTCCGCTCGGCTACCAGCGTGACGCCTGCGGGGTTCTGGAAGTTGGGGACGGTGTAGACGAACTTTACCGGGATGCGGTCCCGGCGGGCCTTCTGGAGCGTCTCCCGGGCGGCGGCCGGTATCATGCCGGCCCGGTCCATCGGTACGTGCATGACCCGTGGACGGTAGGCGGCGAAGGCGTTGAGCGCGCCCGCGTATGTCGGACCTTCGCACAGGATGCCGTCGCCTTCGTCCAGGAACGTCTTCGCCACGAGGTCGAGTCCCTGCTGGGCGCCGGTGGTGGTGAAGACTTCTTCCTGGCTGGCTTGCGTCCCCTCGGCGGCCATGACCTCGACGATGACGTCTTTGATCCTTTCGAGGCCGGCGGTGGGACCGTACTGGAGGGCCTGGGCGGCGTCGGCGGCGACGTTGTTGGAGATTTCGCGGAACGCCTCCTCCCCGAAAGCCCGCGTGTCCGGGAAGCCCCCGGCCAGCGAGATGATGCCCGGCCGCGACAGCGTAGCCATCAGGTCGCGCGTCGCGGCGGTCTTCATCCCCCTGACGCGGTTGGCGTACAGGAAGTCGAACCTGTCGAGGTCTACGAGTGGCAACCGCGCCTCCTTTGGACTGTTTCCCGGTGCCTCCGAACGACGGCGACTGTATCACAGGAGGCTTGACGATTGTAGACTTGCCGCTATGAAACCGGTCTTCGTCACCTCCAATGCGAACAAGCTGCGCGAGGCCGCGGAGATACTGGGCCTGGACCTCGACCGCGCCGACGTGGACGTACCGGAGATCCAATCTCTGGACTTCGGGGAAGTAGTCGCCGCCAAAGCTCTCGCTGCCCATGAAGCTCTCGGGTCGCCATCGTACCCCGTGATCGTGGACGATTCAGGGCTCGCCGTCGGAGCCTGGGGAGGCTTCCCCGGCCCGCTCACCCGGTGGCTGATGAAGAGCGTCGGCAACGCGGGCCTCTTGCGGATGCTGGCCGCCGAGGAAGACCGCTCCGCCCTGGCCGTGTGCGCCGTGGCCGTGGCGGACGCTTCCGGCTCCGTCCGTATCTTCCGGGGCGTCGTCGAGGGGGATATCTCCCACGAGCCCCGTGGCGAAGGAGGCTTCGGCTTCGACCCCATCTTCGTCCCCGAAGGCGGGACCCGAACCTACTCCGAGATGGGTGAACAGAAAAACACGGACTCCCACCGGACACGGGCCTTCCTGGCCGCCCGCGAAGGACTCGCCAGCCTGCTAGCTGATGGGTAGAGTGTTTTCCTGGAAGATGAACCGGCCATGACCGGCTCCTCGCGCTTCGCCGGACGGTGCCACTGCGGCAACATCCGGTTCGTCTTCGAGACCGCGAAGACGCCCGGGCAGCTCGGCGTGAGGGCGTGCGATTGCTCGTTCTGCACCAGGCACGGGGCGCGTACCACGACCGATTCGCAAGGCGGCGCGAGCTTTATCGTCCGGGATGCCGCGAAGCTCAACCGCTACCGCTTCGGGCTCCGCACGGCGGATTTCCTGGTGTGCGCGGCGTGTACGTTGGCGCGGTCCTGTCCGAAGGCGACGAGGCATACGCTACCCTCAACGTCAACGCCTTCGACGGGCGCGAGGCTTTCCCGAAGGAGGCGCCGCCGGCACGTTACGGTCACGAGACCGGAGAGAAGTGGCAGTCGCGTAGGAAAGAGAAATGGACTCCGGTACGGCGTTTCGAGGAGGATGACGGCGGGCCTGACGGAGCGCCTGACGGAGCGCGTTAGAGAGACACCGGCTTTCGGGTATATCTCCGGGTGTGAAATTTGGTGGTGGAGGCGAGGCGAGCCTGCGGGGTAAATGCCGGGAGTTTGGTATTCTGTTTGCAGGTTTTGTACCTGGATAGGGAAGGGGCGGCGGATGCCGGCAGAGAACGACAACGGGGAGAACGGGGGAGTAGAGACCCGCGAAGAGGGCGCGGTAGCCACGGGCACGGATCGCCTGGTGGATCTGTACCGTGAGATGGTCACAGTTCGCAGGTTCGAGGAAGCGTGCCAGAGGGCTTTCCGGCAGGGTAAGATCGGGGGCTACCTCCACGTCTACATCGGCCAGGAGGCAGTGGCCGTCGGCTTCCTGGACGCCTTCAAAGAGGGCGACCGGGTCATCACCGCATACCGCGACCATCCGCACGCGCTGCTGCTGGGCAGCGATCCCAAGAACGTCATGGCCGAGTTGTTCGGCCGGGGGAGCGGCATCGTCAAGGGCAAGGGCGGCTCGATGCACCTCTTCGACGTGGAGCGCGGCTTGATGGGCGGATACGGCATCGTCGGCGGGCACATCCCCATCGGCGTCGGCATCGCCTACGCGCTCAAGTACCACGATACGGACAACATCACGCAACTCTACCTGGGGGACGGCGCCATGAGCCAGGGCGCCTTCCACGAGGCGGCGAACCTGGCCGGCCTATGGGGCAAGGACGGCCTGTGCCCTTGCCTGTTCATCATCGAGAACAACCAGTATGGAATGGGAACCAGCGTGGAGCGCACGACGGCCATGACGGACCTGGCCGCCAAGTTCGACTCCTACGGTATCGAGCACGAGAAGGTTGACGGCATGGACATTGAGGCCGTACTAGAGGCCGCCGAACGCCTCACCGAGCAGGTGCGCGAGACCGGCAAGCCCTACGCCGTCGAGGCACTCACCTACAGAACCGCGCCGCACGGCGCCGCCGACTTCTTCGAGAAGTACCGGGACAAAGAGGAGATCGAGGAGTGGCGCAAGCGCGACCCCGTCGGCATCCTGGAGCAGAAGCTGCTGGAGTCCGAAGCGGCCGACGAGGAGAAGCTAGAAGAGATCAAGAACGAGGCCAAAGAGCAGATAGACGAGGCCGTGAAGTTCGCCGACGAGAGCGACCAGCCGCCCATCGAGGAGCTCTACACCGACGTCTACTCGGGCGCCGACGAGTATATGGGGGAGGAGTAAGACCGTGGCGGAGACGAAGACCTACCGCGAGGCCCTTCGGGAGGCCATGGTCCAGGAGATGGAGCGCGACGAGAACGTCGTCTTGATGGGCGAGGATATCGGCGTCTACGGCGGCACCCACCTCATAACCGACGGTCTCATAGACGAGTGGGGACCGAAGCGCATAATGGACACCCCCATCTCCGAGAACGGGTTCACGGGGGCTGCCGTCGGGATGGCGATGATGGGCATGCGGCCCATCGTGGAGATGATGACCTGGAACTTCTCGTTCCTGGCGGCCGATCAGATCATCCAGCACGCCGCCAAGGTCCGGTACTTCTCCGGCGGACAGGTGGAGGTGCCGCTCGTGATCCGGGGCCCCAACGGCGGCGGTGTCCAACTCTCCGCCCAGCACACCCACTCGCTGGAGAACTTCTACGGCCACTTTCCCGGCCTGAAAGTGGTGGCCCCCGTAACCCCCAACGACGTGAAGGGTATGATGATCACCGCCGTCAGAGACCCGAACCCCGTGATCTTCCTCGAAGCCGGCGCCCTCTACGGCACGAAGGGCGAGGTAGAGGATGGCGACAACGCCGTACCTTTCGGCAAGGCCCGCATCGCCCGCGAGGGCGACGACGTGACGCTCATCGCCTACGGTCGGCAGGTCAACCTGTGCCTGCGGGTGGCCGACACGCTGGAGGAAGAGGACGGTGTCAGCGCCGAGGTCATAGACTTGCGCTCCATCCGGCCTTTCGACGAGGACGCCATCGTGGAGTCGGTGGAGAAGACGCACCGGGCGGTGGCGGTGCAGGAGCAGTGGCGGTGGTTCGGGGTGGCGAGCGAGGTGGCTGCGATCATCCAGGACCGGGCTTTCGACTCGCTGGACGCTCCCGTGGAGCGGGTGAGCGGGGCAGAGGTCCCCGCGCCCTACGCCCGCAACCTGGAGTTGGCGGCGTTCCCGAGCGACGAGCAGGTGGCGAATGCGGCCCGTCGGGTCCTTTACATGGAGGAGAAGTAAGGTGCCGGAAGTTTTCATGCCCAAGATGGGCGACGCGATGGAGGAGGGCACCCTCCTCAAGTGGCTCGTGAGCGAGGGCGACGATGTTTCCGAGGGTGACCCGATAGCCGAGATCGAGACCGATAAAGCCTCGATGGAGATAGAGGCCGAGGACTCGGGAACGCTCGCCCAGATCATCGCCTCCGAGGGCGACGATATCCCCGTCGGCGGCGCCATCGCCTTCATCCAGGGCGAGGGCGAAGAAGTCCCCGAACGTGATAGCGGCGGTGGCGAGGAGGCCGAAGCCGAAGAAGGCGGCGAGGACGAGGGACAGGCTCAGGCCCAGACGGCTACGGAGACGGAAGCCGGAGGCGCCGAAGAGGAGGATGAGCAGCAACCGTCCGATGGGCGGGCCAACGGCCGCTTCCGGGCCTCGCCCATCGTAAAGCGCCTGGCGGCGGAGAACGAACTGGATCTCTCGAAGGTGGAGGGCTCGGGACCGCGGGGCCGCATTGTCGAGCGGGACGTGCGGGCCGCGATGGAGCGGGGCGGCGCGCAGGCGGACGGTCAGGCGGATGGCCAGACCGGCGGTGGGGCCGAAGCGGCTGAGGAGCCTCAGGAGGCGCCGCAGGTTGGTTTGCAGCCCGCCCGTCTGCCGGAGCCCGTGGAGGGACCGGACACCGAGCTCGTGGAGCCGACCCGGATGCAGCGGGTCATCGGCGAGCGGATGACGGAGGCCAAGCAGCACATCCCGCACTTCTACGCCACCGTGGAGGTCAGGATGGACGCGGCGATGGCCCTGAGAAAGCAGCTCAACGAGCAACTCGAGGCGGAGGATCTCAAGCTCTCGGTCAACGACTTCGTGATGAAGGCTTGTGCGGTGGCCCTTAGAAGCTACCCGAACCTCAACGCCATCCAGACCACCCAGGGCTTCGAGCTGCACGAGAAGGTGGACATGGCGATGGCCGTCGCTCTCGACGCCGGCCTCATCACGCCTGTCATAAGGGACATCACGAGCAAGGGGCTCGCCACTATATCGCGGGAGTCAAAGGACCTCGCCGTCCGGGCCCGCGACGGCAAGCTCCAGCCGGACGAGTACCAGGGCGGGACCATAACCGTTTCCAACATGGGCATGTTCGGCATCGAGAGCTTCACCGCCATCGTCAACCCGCCGCAGGCGGCCATCATCGCCGTCAGCAGCATCCAGAAGCGCCCGGCCTACGACAAGAACGACGAGGTTGTCCCCGCAAGCATGATGAAGCTAACGCTCTCGGCGGACCACCGCATCGCCAACGGCCGCGACGGCGCTCTGTACATGGCTGAGGTCAGGCGCGTGCTCGAGAACCCCGTACTCCTGATGGTCTGAACCGCGGGAGGTGTTGCTCGAACGTCCGGCGCCCCGGCATCGGCCGGGGCGCCGGTTCATCGGGATCAGACTTCTTCTAGGTCGCTTCGGGGAAGTTTACGTCCACCACGTTCACGTTTACCTCCGTGACGGTGAGGCCCGAGAGGCTTTCGACGCGCCGGATCACGTTGTCCCGCACGGCCTGGGTGGTCTGGGCCACCGGCCGACCGTATTCGACGACCATCGTGAGATCCACGGCCGTCTCCTGATCGCCGACCTCCACCGAAATCCCGCGGGTCTGGGCCTCGCCGCCGCCCAGGCCGCCGAAGAACTCGCCTACCGTGCGGGAAGTGTCGCCCGGCAGCCGCGTACCACCGGTGCTCGTAGTTGCCCCGTCTATCTCGTTGGCCGCCACCCCCACTATGGTCTTCACCGCCGCGTCCTGGATGACCGTCGTACCCTGGTCGCTCTGGAGCGGGTGTTGCTTGCTCTGGCTCCTCGTGCTCCCCACCTGCGTATCCTCCTCTCGATCTTGTTCCAAACCACCCTTTAGCATACCCGTTCGGGCGCTTCGCTGCTGGCAATGCCAGCCGAAGACCCTCGACGCGCTGCGCGAAGCGTGCCGGTGCGTTAAGCTGGACGCCCCGCCGTGAGGAGGCGGGAAACAGGGGGTAGGCGCGGAAAGGAGAACTCGTGGCGGCGGAGCCGGAGTTGATTCGCAATGTATGCTTGATCGGGCACCGGGGGAGCGGCAAGACTTCTCTCGGGGAGGCGATGCTGGGGCTTGCTTCGGGGAGGGGAGGTTCCGCAAACGGCATCCTGGACTACGCTGATGAGGAGGCCGAGCGCGGCATGACGCTCGGGATGAGCGTCGCCCACCTGGGGTGGAAGGGGCGCGAGATCAACCTCCTCGACACCCCGGGCGACGGGGGCTTCATCGCGGATGCCTTCGTGGCCCAGAGGGTGGCCGACTGCGCCGTGCTCGTCGTTCACGCGCAGGACCCCATCCAGGTGGTCACCGAGCGCGTCTGGCGCAGGGGCGAGAAGGAGGACATCCCGCACTTCATCGTCGTCAACCACCTGGACCGGGAGCGCACGAACTTCGGGGACGTTCTGGAGCAGCTCCGGGAACGCTTCGGGCAGGCTGTCGTGCCGCTGAATTTGCCCATCGGACGGGAGGACGATCTCCGGGGCGTGTACGGGCTACTCAGCGGCACCGCGTTCGTGGACGGCGAGCAGAGCAGGAACATCCCGGAGGGGATGGAGGACGAGGTGGACGTCGCCAAGACCCAGCTCTTCGAGGCCATCGCCGAGAGCGACGACACGCTGCTGGAGAAATACCTGGAGGGCGAGGAAATCTCCACCGAAGAAGCCTTCGAGGGTATCCGCAAGGGAATCGCCGAAGGACTCATCATCCCGGTGCTCGCGGCGAGCGCGGAGCGTGGGATCGGGGTTGACAGGCTTCTGGACGTGATCGCCGGCAGCGCACCCAGCCCAACCGACCGCACCCGCTGGATCTCCGAGGACGGCGACGAGATCCCCTGCGACCCGGACGGCCCGTTCGCGGCCTACATCTTCAAGACCTACGTGGACCCGTACGCCGGGCGTCTCAGCGTCATGCGGGTCGTAAGCGGGCGATGCCGCTCAGACGAGGCGCTCACCAACCCGCGCACGGGCTCCAACGAACGCCTCGGCGGCATTTCGCACCTCACCGGCAAGGAGAGGTCATCCGCGGACGAGGCGGTCGCGGGGGATGTGATCGCGGTCGCCAAGCTCCGCGACACCAGCACCTTCGACACCCTTTGCAAGCCGGACAGGGTCATTTCTTTCGAGCCCGTGGAGTTGCCGGAGCCGACGACGGCCTTCTCCATTGAGGCGAAGGCGCGCGGTGAGGAGGAGAAGGTCTTCGAGGCCATCCGGCGCGTCGCCGACGAGGACCCGTCCCTGAAGCTGGAGCGGTCGGAGGACACGGGGGAGGACATCCTGGCGGGGCTGGCCCAGATGCACGTGGAGTTCGCGCTTGAGCGCATCAACCGGCGCTACGGCGTGGAGGTCGAGGCGAAGGCCCCGAGGGTGCCGTTCAAGGAGACGATCTCCGGCAGCGCCAGGGCGCAGGGGCGCTACAAGAAGCAGACCGGCGGGCGCGGGCAGTTCGGGGACGCGAGGATCGAGTTGAGCCCACTCTCGCGCGGCTCGGGCTTCGAGTTCGAGAACGGCGTCGTCGGCGGGGCCATCCCACGCCAGTTCATCCCGGCGGTCGAGAAGGGGATAATCGAGGCGATGCGCCAGGGTACCATCGCCGGCTACCCGGTCGTGGACGTGAAGGTCCGGCTCTACGACGGCCAGTTCCACACCGTTGACTCCTCCGAGGCGGCCTTCAAGGTAGCGGGCTCGATGGCCTTCAAGAACGCCGTCGCGGACGCGCATCCCGTTCTACTGGAGCCGTTCGTGAAGGTGGAAGTGCTCGCCCCGACGGAGCTGGTCGGCGACATCATGGGCGACCTCTCGGGTCGCCGGGGGCGTCCGATGGGCATGGAGCAGCGCGGCGAGCGTCAGGTCATCCAGGCCGAAGTCCCGCAGATCGAGATGCTCACCTACGCCCGCGACCTCCGTTCCGTAACCGGCGGGAGGGCCAACTTCCACGTCGAGCCAGGCCACTACGAAGAAGTCCCGCCCAACCTCGTCGAGAAAGTCCTCGCCGCCAACCAGCGCGAGGAAGAGAAAGCGGTCAGCTAACCGAACCGAGACGCGAAGCCTGGCGCGAACCACGCGCCGGGCTTCGCGTCTTCGCCGAAAAGGTAGGGTTACCGCTCGGGCGCCTCGAACTCGAACGTCCAGGGGCCTTGTATCGTCCTCTCCTGTCTGGCACACACCTCGTCGTTGCCCGATGGGCAGTGAGGGATACCCTCGATCTGGGCCACCGTCACCGACGAGCGTCCCTCCAGTGGGCCGTTCAGCAGCATCTCCAGGCAGTGTCTTTCCCCAGGTACGGGGCCGCCTTCAAACGCCAAGTCGCCACCGGTTGGGAACCAGTCGTGCTCGTCGTCCGGGGGCTGGAAGCAGAAGACGCCCTGGGGTCTGCCCGGTGAGTTCGATACTCGCTCCAGGCTGAGCGTCAGCCCGCTGGCCGTTTCCTTCTGGTTGATCTCCGCTACGGGAACGGGCCGTACAGGGATCTCGAAGTCGAGGACGAAGGGCTCGCCGACCGGCTCCGGGGCCGGGATCTTTTCGCCCATAGAGATGATCGCCCACTCCTCAAGCGGCAACTCCAGCCGGAAGTGGTGGTTGCCGCTTGGGTCGATCCTGTTCGGGGCCTCGAAGACCGCCGAGTTGGCGAGCGGGCCCTCGACTATGTTGTCCGGCGCCACGGAGGTCTGTCCCTGTCCACCGACAACCCGGAACTCGCTTCCGCTTTCGTCGGAGAGCCTAGCTCGTTCCGGGTACTCTTCGTCCGTGTGCCCGCTGTACCCCGGCTCGTCCATTACCATGGTGGGCTGCAGTTCGGCAGGGTACCCGGCTACACGACGCCCGTCCCTAAGATCCTCCACGCTAAACCCAACTACGACGAACCTGGCGTCGGCGTAGGCCCACTCCAGGGTTACCCTGGCACCGTCTGCGGTCTGAGTCTGGTCGATCTTCTGGCCGAAAACTGGCCCCTGGGCGCCGGGCAACTCGCCCACAAAGGTCTCGTAAACCAGCCCGGAGGCCGCGTAAGCACCCGTGCTCAGGATCAGCACCAGAAGGGCCGCGAGCACCCACCCCGCCCGTGTTCGAGGCACGAGCCGGGGGAACGAGGATCGCCGTGGGGAGCCGGTAGATGTCCGACCTTCACCCGTCACCGTTGCGCTCGTCCGCTCAACGCCTACCCGATCCCTTATTCCGGGCCACAGATCCACCGTGTTGGGCACCCCCGCATCGGCGCAACCGCGGAGGGCCTTCTCCATGCGCTTCCTCTGATCAGTCACGGTCGTCGCCTCCTTGCTGCGTGCGAAGCGCGGTGGCGCTTGGCGGTCCTCCGGCGCGGAACTGCGGACGCAGGAGCTTCGCCAGACGCTTGCGCGCGGCGTGGAGCCGCCACTTGATCGTTCCTGATGGGGAATCGTCACGTCTGGCCATCTCGGCCTCGCTCATCCCGAGGTAGTAGCGTTGCACCACCACCGCCCGCTGCGCCGGCGGCAGCTTCTCCAGCGCCGCCCACACCCGCCGTCGCTCTTCCTGCACCTCAGCCAGTTCGTGCGGTCCTGTGTCGGGGTCAGGGAGTTGGAGGATCGGGTCTTCCACCTGGTGGCCGGATGATGCCGTCCGCTCTCGACGGGAGGCGGCCTTGATCGCGTCGTTGACGACCACCTTCATGAACCACGGTTCGAAAGGACGTTCGACATCGAAGCCCCCGATGCGCTCGTAGGCCCGCACGGAAGCGCCCTGCACCACGTCCTCGGCGAGGGGGCGGTCACGGACGATCAAATACGCTGCCCGCACGGCCCGGACCTGATGCGCCCACACCAGATACTCCAGCCCGCCGGCGTCGCCAGCTTTCAGGCGACCTACCGCGCTTCGTTCATCCATCCCCACCCTTTCCTGGCCGCTGACCGGCGGGCGTCTCTACCCCGTGTATCCGCCGGCGGCGAAAAAGGTTTGAAAAAAGTGGTGGGGGTCAGGCCGCGCGCGATTGCGCACGGGGAACGCTCACCCCTATCAGGGCGTCCCGTGTGACGAGGGCCGCTAGCTCTTCCTCGCTCATGTCCTCCGTGGCGGACGGGCGCATGGGGAGGACCATGTAGCGGGCGTCGGCGGTGCTGTCGTGGACGGCTACTTCGACGCCTTCCGGTGGTTCGAAGCCGAACTCGCGCATGACGGCACGGGGCTCGCGGACGGCGCGCGAACGGTACTCGAAGCTCTTGTACCAGTCCGGCGGACGGCCGAGGATGGCGCGCGGATAGCAGGAACATAGGGTGCAGACGATCAGGTTGTGCGTGTCGGGCATGTTCTCCATGACTATGAGTTCCGCTTCGTGAGTCGGGTCCAGGCCGAGTTCCCTCGCGGCGGCTTTGGCATCGGAGAGCAGGCGCTCCTTGAAGGCTGGGTCCGTCCACGCTCTTGCAACGAGCTTCGCGCCGTTGGCGGGCGAGCGGGATTCCATGTACTCAATGCGGTCCTGTATCTCCGCCTCGGTGAGGACGCCTTTCTCCACGAGCAGGGTCTCCATCGCCCGGATGCGGGCCGCGTAGGGGCTGCGCTCCTGCCGGATCTCTTCATGCGGATGGCCTTCGCTCATGCCTCTCCTTCCGGCGCTAGCCAGTGCTCGTAGATGTCGGCGTACAGGAGGTCACTGGCGGGGCCGTCGTAGCCGTCCCAGAGATCGGTTTGCCTGAAGCCCACCCTGTAGAGCTTTTTCTCCGGGATGCCGGAGAGGCCGTAGGCGAGGTCTTCGGGGTTCGGGAAGCGGCCGAGCACGCCTTCGATCCAGCCCGGACAGCCCTTGAGATAACCTGGGGTGCGGACGTGGCCGGGTTTTTCGGCGGGACGGACCCTGACGCGGTCACCTGGGGCGAAGGCCATCACGACTCGCCCCAGCGGCGCTCCAGCTCTCCGGCTTTCTCATCTATCTCTTCGCGGGTGAGGATGCCTTTCTCGACGAGGAGCTTCTCGGTGGCGGCGGCCCAGCGTTCGTAGTAGCCGAGGTCCCGGTAGTCCGGGAGGCTCTCTATGACGCGGCGGTGCTGGTCGGTGGTCTGGAGTCCCTTGCCGCCCAACGCGGAGTTTATGGCGTCGGCGAGGCGCTCCCAGTCCTCGACTTCGTGCCCGCTCCGGTCAATGGGTCCGCCGGAGGATCCTCCGAGGTCGTGAGCGCCTGACATACGGCCTCGTCCCCGGCTTACCCGACCCTCAGGACCTCGGACATCGGAGGCCGCTCGACGAGCTCTTCGACGTACTCCTGTATCCTGAGTCCCTCCGGTGTCGCCACGGCGTGGTGGTAGTCGGAGAACTGGAAGAGGGAATCGGGCAGGCGGGGGTCCCGCGCCTGATTGAGGCGCCCGTCCTGCCTGAGGCGCCGGGCCACGGCCCTCAATACCGAGTAGGACATCCTGGAGAGGTCGCGCAGGGGCTGGTGACGGTTCTGGCGGGTGCCGAGATCAACCTGGGCCATCGCCCCGAGCCCGACTCTCTTGAGGACGTCTATCATGATCCCGGTCTCCACAGCGTAGCCGGTGAGGAACGGGATGGATGAAAACAGCTCTCTGTCGGCGACGAACTCCCCGGCCAGGGGCTGTACGAAGCCGGTCAGCTCGGGGTAGAAGAGGTTGAAGAGCGGCTTGGTGGAGAGCTCCGTGACCCGGCCTCCGCCGTCCACCTCGACCGTCTCGTGGCTCTTGAACGGCCGCCGGTAGGCCGCCTTGACGTAGCGAACCTGGGGGACGCAGAGCATCGGCCCCAGTACCCCGTAGACGAACTGGGGCTTGAAGTCTTTGGTGTCGGCGTCCACGTACATGACGAGGTCGCCGCGGGCGACGGAGAGTGCGCGCCACATGGCATCGCCCTTGCCGTGAGCCCCGCCCAGGTTGGGGATCAACTCGTTCTCCGAGTAGACTTCGGCGCCTTTTGATGCGGCTACCTCGGCCGTCCCGTCCTCCGAGTCGGCGTCCACCGCGAGGATCTGGTCTATCAGGGGGCTCCCCATCGGCGTCCGCTCGTTGACGGCGTGGATCTGCTCGACGATCCCGCCGACCGTGTCCGCGACGTTGCGGCACGGTAGAATCAGGCTCACCGTCAGGCCGAGGTCCCGTTTTCGCCCGGCCAGGGCCTCCACGTCGGAAAAATCTCCGTGATCGTATGAACGATGCCTAAACCACTCCACGGCGTCTTGCGGGCTTATGACCCTCTCGTCGATATTCATGCCGCATAAGCTACCGCACGCACGAGCTTTTGTCTAGAAGAGCTGGTACGCCAGGGTGGTTTGCCACGTCCGAATACCGTTTTATTGCAAGCCGGGTTGCGATTCGTATAACACGCGGCGTCCGTCACGGGGAGTAATCCCGGACCAGGTGGAGGGAGCATACGAGGTGTTGGCTTCTGAACGCCGTTCCTGGTGCGCGGCCGGACCACGATAGGTGATGACGCTGGAAGATGCGGGAAGGCAAGACCCTCACCGGCATCCGATCCGCCGGCTGAAGCCCCCGGAACCCGTTTCCCGAGCCTGTTCCGGTGGATGGTAGAATCGGTGGCCTTGCGAACCTTGCAAACGATGACGGTCGCGTGACGGCCGGGGTTGGAAGTATTCAACGATGCGGATCGTACTTACAAACGACGACGGGATAGACGCCCCCGGGCTCGTGGCGGCGCGTCGGGCGCTGGAGGGGATTGGGGACGTGCTCACCGTCGCCCCCGACCGGAACCGAAGCGGGGTCGGGCGCAGCATCTCCTTCGGACGCTCCCTGCGCGTCGAGGAGCGCCGGATGGCCGACGGCGCCACGGGCTACGCCTGCAGCGGCACGCCGGTGGACTGCGTGAGGCTCGTGGCCCTCGGGCTCATGGACTTCGAGCCGGACATCGTGGTCTCCGGCATCAACCACGGCGAGAACCTGGGCGACGACATCACCTACTCCGGGACGGTCGCGGGCGCGTTGGAGGGGATCGTGATCGGGGTCCCCGGTATCGCCGTCTCCCTGAGCGTCGGCCGTCCCTGGCACGAGACCGCGGACGAAGAGAGCCTCGGCTTCGACGACCGGCTGAACTTCGAGCCCGTGGCGGACTTCACGGCGCGGCTGGCGAAGGTCGCCCTGAAGGGGCTGCCAAAGGGACGCATCCTGAGCATCAACGCCCCCAACCTCCCCGCGTCGAAGCTCCGGGGCGCCCGCGTGACCCGGCTCGGCCGCCGGTTCTACAAGGACGAGTTGGTCGAGGTTCGCGACGAGGAAGGACGCCTCGGCTACGACATCTACAACAACCCTCCGGGGCACCATCCCGAAGAGGGCACCGACTTCGCCGCCATCGAGAGCGGCGAGATCAGCGTGACCCCCATCCACCTGGAGCTTACCGACAGGGCCGGCATCGAGGAGATAAGCTCCTGGGACTTCGAGAGCCTCCTCGCGAGCGGCGAAGCCGGCGGACGAGACTAGCCGTGCTCCGCGCCGCCCTCTTCGACTTCGACGGCACCCTCATAGACACCACGGAGCTCATCCACCAGTCCATGCGCCACGCCGCCCGCGAAGTCCTCGGCCGCGACGACCTCTCCCGTGAAACACTACTGGCGAACGTAGGCCAGCCCCTCCCGCGCCAGATGGAGTTGCTCATCGGCGACGAGAACGCCGACGGGGACAGGCTCGCCCGCGAGATGCTGGAGACCTACCGCGTCTACAACGAATCCAACCACGACGCCCTCATAGCAGAGTTCCCCGACGTAGATGAATCCCTCGCCCGCCTGAAAGACGCCGGCCTCGGGATCGCGGTCGTCACCTCCAAGCGCCGCTTCTCGGTGGACATGGCCCTCGCCACCTTCCCGGAGCTCGGCAAAGTCGTGGACCACTTCGTCGCCATGGAGGACACCGCCGAACACAAACCCCACCCGGCCCCGCTCCTGAAAGGATTGGAACTACTCGGCAACGTTCCCACCGAAGATGCTGCCTACGTCGGCGACTCACCCTTCGACGTGGCCGCCGCCAAAGCCGCCCGCCTGACGAGCGTGGCCGTGAGTTGGGGCGCCTTCACCGAAGACACGCTGCGCGCCGCGGAGCCGGATCACCTCGTCTCCGACCTCGACGCGGCGGTGGATACACTACTTTCGCTGGAGGCTGGTGGCGCGAAGCCGGATCCCAAATCATAGTCCGGCCACCGCTCTAGCCAGCGCTTCCTCAGTATCGTGGAGGTGCGCGCCTCTTGCTCGCATTTGGAAATGTTCCCGTGGAGCGTGGGGAGACAACTCCAACAGGTTTGTGCCGAGTATGTAGCAATGATACCGAATCCGGGTGAATAGTATCTGAAACGTCATGCCGTCTGGGGCCACCAGTGGTAGTTGGTGAGATCTCTTATGAGATCGGGCTGATCGAGTAGCTCGACGCAACGTTGGACCAATGCC
>Ga0136619_10000371_pt1 | contig 17006 bp, 17 predicted proteins | sample AntDrymUQ3532106_2_FD_104807 | JGI IMG/M metagenome (GOLD analysis project Ga0136619, IMG submission 104807) | Polar desert sand microbial communities from Dry Valleys, Antarctica - metaG UQ353 (21.06) | ecosystem: Environmental > Terrestrial > Soil > Desert | place: Antarctica: Dry Valley...
CGCGAAAGCACTCGCCGACCCCATCGACGAGCCCGAGGAGGTGATCGCCATCGCGGCAGCCGCGTAGAGCTCAGGCGAGGATGACGCGCTCAGCCTCGTACACCACTTGACGGGACGTGACCCGAGCTCGACTCGAGTGGCCCCGGGTGGAGTCGAACCACCGCGCGCAGATTCGAAGTCTGCCGCTCTATCCGCTGAGCTACGGGGCCAGGCGCGAATCAGTATGCCGCAGCAGCGCCGCTATCCTGTCCACGCGCGGTGGCGGTAGCTCAGTTGGTAGAGCCCCGGGTTGTGGTCCCGGTGGTCGCGGGTTCGAGTCCCGTCCGCCACCCTCCGTCGTGTGCGAATCTGGCGACTGAGGCCGGCGATACGCTTTCTGGGCGCGCCCGTAGCTCAGTGGACAGAGCGGCGGACTTCTAATCCGCGGGTCGGAGGTTCGAATCCTCCCGGGCGCACTGACGAAGAGCTGCAAACGCGAGCTATTACCCTTCCGCCCGCTCAGGCCAGGGCATTGGGGGGCAACAGACGGGGCAACGCGAGTATGGCAGTAGGGCGCGCTACCCTCGGGCTCATATGGCCAGGAGCGTCTCCGAGCTACTGCCTCGTCCGTTCGCGGAGCTTGCCCTCGGAGATGTGTCGCAGATTCTCGCGAACGTCGGCGAGGAGCGAGAGACGCTGTTCTTTGAACGCAAGGCAAGCGTGACAGGGAAGACTCTCGCTAAAGCGTGCGCCGCGTTCGCCAACACGTACGGCGGGCTGCTCGTCATCGGCGTGGGCGATGAAGACGACACGCTCGTTGGAGTTCCCTCAATCGCAGCTGAGGCGCAGCTTTGGGTCAAGGACACGCTCCGTGGACAAGTGCTCCCCTTGCCGCCGTTCCGCGCCCGCTGGCTTCCGATGGAGGGCGAATCGCGGGATCCTTCTGGTGCTCGTCGAAGAGTCGTCGACGACGCCGCACCTCCTTACCCGCTCGGGTGCGATCTACGTTCGGAATCCAGGCGCAAGCGACCCCGTGCCGATCGGTGATCAAGGTCGGCTTCTCGACCTCACTGCACGAGGTGAGCGCGCTAGGGCGGCAGCCACCGACAACGCGCGCGCAGCCCTTGCCATTCGCCGCTCCGACGAACGGGCTGAGGCAAGCGCGCCACTCGAAGTGCTGGCCCTGTCTGCGACGGGTATCCCGGTTGACTTCGAGGAAAGGCTCTTCGCCCCCGAAACACCCTCGCTCATCGGCGAAACGATGTGGGGCGACCGGCACCCACCGCAGGAAGCACGTAGGGAGTCATGGGCGCCCTCATATGTGGCCGTAGAGCGCTCGCTTCGCGGGGGCATCCCGTTCGACCCTGAGCTCCACGAGACGGCCGTCGTGCTTCGGAACGGAACGATGCGATCTCGCCCGCCTCGGCGCTATCGGCGCGTCACTCGCCCCCGTCGCAGGGGTCGCCCGCCTTGCGGGCGCCCCCCATCACCTTGTCGGCGTCCTCCTGGTCGACGTCCAGGTCCTTCAGCGGCTCCTGGTCGACCTGCGCGTCGTCCTGCTCTTTGCGCTCGTCCATCTCGTCACCTCCTCTGTTGACTCGTGGCCTACGAGCTTGTCATGTTCAGAGCGAGGCCCGCGTTCCGTGGCTCGTCTACGCTCCGCGAAAGGAGGAGAGGAATGGGCGAGCGACGCGAAGCACACGCCGTGGAGCGCACACTCCGCGCCGAAGACGTTCTGGCGGGCGCGCTCGCCGACAGCCGGAAAGCGTTCGCGGGCGGACGGGCGCGGAGCCGCGGCGGCGAGCTGGAACTGATCGACGACCTCCTCCGGGAACTCGAAGGAGCAGGCCCAGCGGAAGATCCAACGGAATGGCTGACGGCCTCCGCCGGCGCGGCCGGGGAACGTCGCGACGTGCTGGGAGACGTGCTCGGATCCGTCGCGCGGCGGCTCGCGCACACGGGCGATGCCCCGACCGAGGGCGCCGCGGCAGAGGTCTGGAGCGCGCTCAAGACCGCGCTCGACCTCCTCTTCGGCAGCGGCGTCCAGCCGCTCGGACGCCTCCCCTTCGTCAGCGACGCGGTGCTGGAGCTACTGCGCGCCGAGGCACGGCTGCAACTGCCCGAGCACGGCGACGCGAGCCGGACTGCACCGGGTCTTCCGGGGCGGGCCCTCGCCGGCCTCGCGGTCAGCCCAAAGCTCCGGGACACGGTCACGACGGCGTTCGGGCGCCCCGTCAAGCCGACGTACGACGCCGTCTACCTGTACGACCCACCGGGATCGCACGTGCGCACGCACGTCGACACGCGAGACTACGAGCTCGTGGTCCATCTGATCCTCGAGCACTCGACGCCCGGAGACGGCTCGCCGGGCTCGGCCCTCGTCGTCCACCTGCCCGCGGACCCGCACCCGAGGCGGTTGCCGGTCGAGCCGGGCGAGGCCATCGCCCTCAGGGGGCGAGGCACGATCCACTCCTGGGAGCCGCTCCACGACGACGAGCACCGGGTCATGACCGCCATCGGCTTCGCGAGCGCCTCGTGAGCTTGAGGATGGGAGCGCCGGCCGGCCAGTCGCTGTTCACGGTCGACGGCCGGACGTATGCGTGGGAGGACGTGCTGCTCGCGGCCGAGCTGTGTGGAGACGTCGGCGCGCTCCAGCGCCGGACGAGGCAAGGGCTTGCCTGCCTGCAGCGGCTGGCGGCCGAGGGGGGCACGCTGCCGACGGAATCGCTCCGCGGCGCCGCCACGGTCTTCCGCTACGAGCGTAGCCTCCTCGCCGCCGAGGAGCTCGAGGCCTGGCTCGACGCCCGCGGGTTGACCGTGTCCGATTGGAACGGGTATCTGCGGCGCCTGCTCCTGCGCGAGCGCTGGGACGGCGAGCTCGAGCAGATCGAGTCCGAGTTCGCCGTCGGTGACGAGGAGGTGGAGGCTGCGCTGGCGGCGGAGGCGGCGTGCACGGGCTTCCTCCGGCACGCCGCCGAGCGGCTGGCGGAGGACGCCGCGCTGTCCGCTGCGCTGGCCGCGGCCGACGACGCGGTCGAGGACAGCCCCGACCCGGGCACGCTGATCGCCGACCTCGCGCGGAGAGCGGACGCCGTGCGCGCCCGCGTCCCGAGCCAGCAGGAGGTCGAGCGCGAGGTCGCGGCCCACGCGCTCGACTGGATCAGGGTCGAAGCCGAGACACTCGAGCTCGTCGACGCCGAGGCGGCGCGCGAAGCCGCGCTCTGCGTCCGCGTCGACGGGCGGCCGCTGGCCGATGTGGCGGACGACTGCGGTGAGCCGGCGACCGCCCTCGTGCTCTACCTGGGGGACGCCGACCCGGAGCTCCGGCTCGCGCTCGTCAGCGCCGGCCCGGACGAGCTGGTCGGCCCGGTCGAGCGCGGCGCCGGCCACATGCTCCTGCAGTTGCGGGCGAAGGCCGAGCCGAGCGCGGACGATCCCGAGCTGCAGCGCCGCGCGGCGGCCGTCCTCGCAACCCGCGCCGTCGAGCGTGAGGTGCGCAACCGGGTGCTCTGGCATGAGCGTCCCTGAGGCCGTCGACGCCAGGGAGCTCGTCGGCGAGCTCCCCGGCTTCGCGATCTTGCCGAACGAGGTTCGCGCGCTCGTCGCCGAGAGCTTCGAGCTGGTCTCGTTCCCGTTCGGGGCCGTGATCGTCCGCGAAGGCGACGAGGCCGATGCGTTCTATGTGCTGGCCTCGGGCTCCGCCCGCGTCGTCAAGCAGGGAGATCACGGCGAAGAGGTGCCGCTCAACGTGCTCCGCCGCGGCGACAGCTTCGGCGAGATGGCGCTGCTCGCGGACACGGTCCGGCTCGCCACCGTCCGCGCGAGCAGTTCCGTGCAGGCGCTCCGTCTGGGCAAGTCCGTCTTCGCGGCGCTCACCCGCTCGCACCCGCAGGTGCGCGAGGCGTTCCAGGCAATCGTCAACGGTCGCGCGCTCTGGAACTTCTTCCGCGTGCACTCGAGCTTCTCGCAGCTCTCGAACGAGGCGCTCGCGCTCCTCGTCTCGGCGCTGGAGCGAGTCGACGCGCCGGCCGGCGAGATCATCGTGCGCGAAGGCGATCCACCCGGGCCGATGTACGTAATCGAGCAGGGGCGCGTCCGCGTCTACAAGCACAGCGACGGGTCCGAAAGCCACCTCGGGTTCCTCCGCGCGGGCGACTTCTTCGGTGCGCTGTCGCTGTTTCGAGACGAGCCGCGCGCCGCGAGCGCGCAGGCGGTCTCGGACTGCACGCTGCTGCGCTTCCCGCCCGAGCTCTTCCGGCGGCTGATCGACGAGCATCCCGACTTCCGGCTTCGGCTCGAGCAGCGCATCCAGCAGTACGACTACCGCCGCGTCGCCAGCGTCCCGCTCGACTTCGCCGAGGAGATCCTGCCGGCCGAGGCGTCGGTTCGACACATCTCCCCGGAGCAGGTCGAGCTCGAGACAGAACTCGAGGCAGAACTCGACGCTGGGGCGCTAGAGAAGACGGGGACGGCGGCGAAGCAACGCCCGATCCGCCGCTTTCCACACGTCTACCAACTGGACGAGATGGACTGCGGCGCCGCCTGCCTCGCGATGATCTGCCGCCACTTCGGCCGCTCCGTCGGCATCTCGTACATCCGCCAGGCCGTGCACACCGCGACCGACGGGACGACGCTGGCGGGGATCACGCGGGGAGCCGAGGAGCTCGGGCTCTCTGCCCGCTCGGTCCGCGTGTCGAAAAGCCGGCTCGACGACCTGCCGCTCCCCGCGGTCGCGCACTGGGAGGGGAACCATTGGGTCGTCGTCTATCGCGTCGAGGACGACCACGTGCGCGTCGCCGACCCGGCCCGGGGGCTCCGCAGGGTCCCACGCGATCAGTTCCTCGAGCGCTGGAGCGGCTACACGTCCGTCGTCGGCTACACCGAGCGCCTGGCGGAGGCGCCCGAAGCGCGGACGAGCCTCGCCTGGATCAGACCGTTCCTGCGTCCGCACCTGCGGCTGATGCTGTTCGCCGTGGGGCTCGCGGTCGTGGCCGCGGCGCTCGAGCTCGTTCTGCCGATTCTGACCCAGGTCGTCGTCGACCGGGTCCTGCCGCGGGGAGACCTCGGCCTGCTCTGGGTCCTGATGGCGGTGATCGTCGCCGTGCTGCTGGCGATCACCGGGGCGACGCTTGTGCAGCGGTACCTGCTGAGCAAGGTCGCTGTCCGCTTCGACGTGGCGACGCTCGACTTTCTCACCGGCCGCCTGCTCGCCCTGCCGATGAGCTATTTCAGCACGCGCAGAACCGGCGACATCGAGCGGCGCCTCCTGGGCGCGCGTCAGGTGCGCGCGTTCTTCATCCAGAGCGGCGTCGAAGCGCTCACCTCGGTGACGCAGCTCCTGGCCGCACTCGGACTGATGCTCTTCTACAGCTGGAAGCTCGCGCTCGTCTACCTCGCGACCGCCCCCCTCTACGCGGGCCTGATGCGCTACTCGGCCAAGCGGCTGCGCCCGATGTACGACAACCTCGAGGAGGCGTACGGCAGGTACTCGTCCGGACAGATCGACGCGATCCGGGGCATCGAGACAGTCAAGGCCCTCGCCGCCGAAGAAGCGTTGCGACGGCTGATGCTGGGCCGCTTCCAGGCCCTCGCCGACCGCGTCTTCCGGACCGAGTTCCTCGTGCTCGCCTACCAGGGCTCGCTGCAGCTCGTCGCCTTCGCGTCCTTCGGCCTCTTCCTCCTCGTCGGCTCGATCGAGGTCGTCCACGGCAACCTCTCCCTCGGCGAGTTCGTGGCGTTCAACGCACTCGTCGCGCTCGCGACCGGTCCGATGCTGACGCTGCTCTCGCTGTGGGACCAGGGCCAGCTCGCCCGCGTGCTGTTCGACCGGCTCGACGACGTGCTGGGCCCCGAGCCCGAGCAGGGCGCCGATCGCGACCGGCTGCGAACCGTCTCCACGCTCGAGGGCCGCGTCGAGCTGCGCGGAGTCGGCTTCCGCTACGGCGGCCCGGAGGCGCCGGCGATCCTCGAGGACGTGACGCTCACGGTCGAGCCGGGCGAGACTGTGGCGCTCGTCGGGCGCAGCGGCTCCGGCAAGACCACGCTGATCAAGCTGCTCGCCGGCTTGTTGGAGCCCACCGAGGGGGAGATCCTCTTCGACGGGTTCGAGCTGCGGACCCTCGATTACCGGACGCTCCGCCGCAAGATCGGATTCGTGCTCCAGGAGAGCTATCTCTTCGACGACACGATCGCCGCCAACATCGCCTTCGGCGAGGAGGCCCCCGATCCGGCCAGGGTCGCGTGGGCCGCGAAGGTCGCGAACGCGCACGAGTTCGTCGAACGGCTGCCGCTCGGCTTCGACACGAGCATCGGCGAGTCCGGCCTGCGGCTCTCCGGCGGCCAGCAGCAGCGGATCGCGATCGCGCGCGCGCTCTACCACCGCCCGCCGATCCTGCTCTTCGACGAGGCGACGAGCGCGCTCGACACCGAGTCGGAGCGCGCGGTGAAGGAGAGCCTGGACGAGTTGCTGGTCGGTCGCACGTCGTTCGTGATCGCGCACCGGCTCAGCACCGTCCGCGACGCGCACCGGATCATCGTGCTCGAGCGCGGCCGGGTCGTCGAGTCGGGCACACATGACGAGTTGATGGCCCGGCAGGGCCTGTACTTCTACCTGGCAAGCCAGCAGCTCGAGCTTTGACATCGGCATGCACCGACGCGCTCGCCAAGCTCCACGAGCACCTGGAGCATGTCGGCTACGACGAGGACGGCGTCGACCGGCTCGTCCGCGACGACGGCGCCCTTGGATTCGAGGACGGGCTCGCGGCGCTCCGTCTGCGACCGGAAGCCGACGAGCCACTCTCGCTGCTCGTCCGCCTCTTCCTCGCGCGTGAGAGCCTGCCGGTCGCAACCGCCGCGGTCGCACTCGGGGCGGTGGACCTGCCTGAGCTCGTTCGCTCGGGTCTAGTCGCCGTTCGCGACGGCGTCGTGCGGACGCGGTTCGCTCTGCAGCCCTTCGAAGGGCTCGTCCTCGCGTCGGACCGCTCCGCGGGCCGCTTGCGGGCAGACCACGTCGTCCAGGTCGGGCCCGCGACGCGAATGCTCGCTGCGCTGACGGTGCGCCGGCCGGTCGATACCGCCCTCGACCTCGGCACCGGCTCCGGCGCCCAGGCGTTCCTCGCGGCGCGCCACAGCGACCGTGTCGTCGGCCTCGATCTGAGCCTCCGCGCACTCCGCCTCGCTCGCCTCAACGCCGCGCTGAACGGCGTCGAGAACGTCCAGTGGCGGCAGGGCAACTTGTTCGAGCCCGTCCGGGACGAGCGGTTCGGGCTCGTCGTCGCGAATCCGCCGTTCGTCGTCTCGCCCGTGCGCGAGCTCACCTACCGCGACGGCGGACTCGAAGGCGACATGCTCTCGCGCGAGGCCGTCACGGGAGCCGCAAGACATCTGCGCGAAGGCGGATTCGCCAGCGTCCTCTGCAGCTGGATCACGGCGCCGGGCGACGAGCGGGTCGACACGCCGCGGCGCTGGCTGGACGGCTCGGGGTGCGACGTCTGGGTGGTCGAGCTCTCGACCGACGGGCCGGTCACCTACGCCGTGCGCTGGAACGGCCTGCCGGGACGGCGACCCGCGACTGTCGCCTCGGCGGCCGAGCCCTGGCTGGCCGACTACCGCGCCCGCGGGATTGAGGCGATCTCGACCGGCGCGATCGTGATCCGGAAGCGCAGCGGGAAGAACTGGACGCGCTTCGACGAGCTCGCGCTCGCCCCGCGGGGTGACGCGGCAGCCCACGTGGAGCGAATCTTCGCGGCCCAGGACTATCTCCAGTCGCTGCTCCAGCCGCTGGGCGACGAGAGCAAGCTGCTGACGGCCGCTCTGGCGCTGGCACCGGGCACGCTGCTCGTCGAGCGCCGCCGGCCGGGCGGCGAACTCGAGCGGGCGCGGTTGACGGTCGAGCAGGGGATCCCGTTGCCGGGTCGCGTCCCCCTCTCCGTCGCTCCGGTGCTCGCCGCGCTCGACGGACGCCGGCCGCTGGCCGACATCGTCGCACCAGCGGCGCGGGCCGAAGCTCTCCCGGCCCTGCGCGAGCTCGTCGCTCGGGGCCTGCTCGTTCCTGACGCCGAGCGTTGACTTCCGCAGCCGTCCGCGCAACACTTGATCGTTCACCCACGGAAAGGAGGACATCCGGTGGAGAACGACGAGAAAAAGGCGAACGAGGATCAGCAGGCCGAGCGCAACGAGATGGACGATCTCGACGTCACGCAGCAGCAGGCCGAGGACGTGAAAGGCGGCCTGGCTACCCCCCGCGCGATCAAGGGTGGCCGCTTGAGCAAATAGCGACGCTCGCCGACGCCGGCGTGACGGCCCTGGTCACGCCGGCCTGCTGCTTGTGGAGCTCGATGATCGCCCGGAAGAAGGCGACGTCCTGCGGGAACTTCGACGGCTCGGCCATCGACCAGTGCATCGTCACGTCGAGCATGCAGTAGGCGGCCTCCAGCGCCAGCCCCTCGACCGGGATCACGTCGTCGCTGCGCCCGACGAGCACGTCCTCGATCGCGTCGGCCAACGCACGTGCACCCTCGACGCCCTCGGTGCCGAGCTGACCGGCGGCCTTCCTGCGTAGGTTCTCAGCGAAGACGGTGGCACTCCGCTCGGGGATCGCGAACGTCTCCCCATCGACGTCGAAGCGCACCTCCCACGAGTGCAGCGCCGGGAAGACCTCCGTGTCATCCCAGGTGCCGATATAACGACAAAGAGCACGTGACGAACGCGTAGCCCCAGGTCGAGGTCAGTACCTCAACGACGTGCCCCGGCGGCAGCGTCTTTCCAGCGCCGACGTCCGTTCGCGTAATCAAGCTTACCCCCGCGACGGCGTCAATCGCCCCGGCCGGTGGGCTCGAGGTCGAGGGCATCGCCCCACGCTGCCTTGCGCGCGCGACGGTACCGCTCCTTCTCACGTCGAGTGACGACTTCCCGGCGGATCCCCTCGGGCTCACAGAGGTCGAGGTACACATGCCCGGAGCGGATCTGCGGCGGCCGGATGACACGAGAGACGGCCCGCCGCTCGCGGCTGCGCGTCAGCGCTGCGTACGACAGCTTCTCGTCCTCGAACCCGCGCGAGACGCCCTTGACGACCCGGTGCGCCTCGCTTCGCGGCAACCGCACCGCGAAGTGGCACCAGTCGCCCGGCGCCAGCGGACAGGGGAGGTCATGCGGGCAGGGAGCAATCGTGACGCCGCCTTCGCCTAGCACCGCGTCGCGCGCGAGCAACACTCGGGTGTACCCGTCCGGGGTGCCCGGCTCGAGGAAGACGATCGTGTCCAGGCTGCGCCCCCAGAGCGCTGTGGCGAGAGCGCTGACCCGGGATTCCAGTGTCTCGTTGAGCACGTAGGACACGAGCACGAGATCCGCCGGGCCGGCCGTCACGGACGCATCGCCCGTGATCCAGGCGGCGTCACGTAGTGCCCGCTCCGGTGCGACCCCGGCGAGCGCCCGCCCCAGCCGCACCATCTCGGGTTCGACCTCGACGAAGGTCACTCGCTCGAGCTCCGGCCAGGCTGCTACCGCCGCCCAGGAGGCAACGCCCGGACCCGCGCCGACATCGAGCACTCCGCTGGGCCGCCACTCGGGCCGCTGCTCGCGAAGGCGCGAGAGCACATCGAGCATCGCCGCGTAGGTGGCAGGGGCGCGGTACGCAAGATAGGCGACCACGTCGACCTCGCTTCGCGCCGCCCGTGCGGCTCCCGCCCCCTTCGCGCGATACGCCGCAGAGAGCCGCTCGGCCGCCGCCTCGACTGCCGCTCTCCCGAGACCGGCGACGAGCTCGTCTGTCCTGGCGCGAAGCGACTGCGACAGTTCGGGGGAAATCCGGGCTACGCGGTCGCCTCCGCGCCGGGATGGCGGACCCGGGCTCGCGCCTCGGCGAAGCGGATCGCCTCGTAGCCGATCAAGGCAGTCACGATCGCGGCCACGGCTGCGAGCGTCGCGAGCGCCGGCAGCTCGACGGCGAGCGGGATCAGGGCGAGCAGCAGGATGCTGGCGACGAGGCGCTGCCGGTTGAGCGAACGAACGTTGCGCAGGCGGAAGAGGAGGTGCGCGACCAGGTAGAGCGCGACCCCGCCGCAGAGCGCAACGGCGGGGACCGGCTTCAGCGGGTCGCCAACGTGCTCGAGGGTCTTCTTGATCCCCACCGCCAGAAGCACGATCCCGGCCACCATCGGCAGGTGCAGATAGCTGTAGGAGTCGCGAGCCATTGCGAGCTGCGCGTTCCCCGTCGTCTCGCGGAGCTTCCGCTCCGCCACGATGGCGACGACGTCGAAGTAGGCCCACCAGAGGCCGGCCGCGATCACGATCCCGAGGAGGGCAGCAGTCACGACCCCGGCGTCGAGGTCGCTCGTGGCGCCCACGCCGACCGCGACGATCGACTCGCCGAACGCAACGATCACGATCAGAGCATGCCGCTCGGCGAAGTGCCCGGCCGAGAGGCGCCACCCGCGTCCGCCGCCGAGGTACACGCCGGCCAGGTCGATCCCCAAGGCAAGCGCCCACACGGCGACCTGCGCCGGGCCGTCCAGGGCCGAGGCGGCGAACAGGAGGCCGATCCCGAACGAGGACCCGATCGCGAGCCGGGCGACTGCGGCGATCAGGTCCCGATCGCCACGTCCCGCGAACGCGTACAGAGCCAGATGCGCGATCCGGACGAGCGCGTACGCACAGGCGAAGAGAAACGCGTCGTCGCCAAACACGTCCGGAACCGCGAGCGACGCAATCAGCATGGCTCCCATGGCGCCGAACATGGCCAACCGGATCTCGCCCTCGTCGGGGTTGATCGTGTTCGTCAGCCAGGCGTACGCGGCCCACGCCCACCAGAGGACGCCGAGCACGAGCAGGCCCTTCACGAGGCCGCTCCAGGTGGGATCGTCCGAGATGAAGCCGGTCACCTGCGTGAGCGCGAAGACGAAGACCAGATCGAAGAAGAGCTCGAGCGGCGTCACCCGCTCCTCGTTCGCTGCGCCGCTCCGCGCCTGCATCGTCACCGCGACCTGCGCCTTTCGAGCAGGAGCTAGAGGGCCTCGGGCTCGAGCACGAGCCGGATCGTGCCGCTCCGGGCGCCCGAAGCCGGGACGTAGCGTGCGTAGAGAAGCTCATGATTGGACGCGACGACCCGCAAGTGGATGTGGGGCGGCCGGCCCTCGTACGAGACCGGCCGCGGTCCCTCGAAGCGGAAACGGCCGTTCCGGCCGGCGATCACGGTCGCGCTCCGGTCTCTGGTGTACTCGCCCCGCCGATTCGCCTGCCAGAGGTGGATGCGTGCTCCGCCAAGTGGCCGGCAGTCAGTCGAGAGGATGACCCCGGTCAGCACATGACCCGTGCCGATCCTGGCTCGAATCGGCGGAGCGCCGCGGCCGAAAGGACCGGCGCCGTCGTTGAAGGTTGGCGCGCAGCGTGCCACGGCGGAAGCGCTGGCCACAGACGCAACGTGGAGGACGAAGGTGACAAGTCGACCAGCAGCACGAGCCGCTTCACGTGACGCAGTCTAGTGGAGCACGTCGCGTCACGATTAGAGCACGCCATTCCGGGTACCGGTCCTGTGCAAGCGACAGAAGGGGGTCATCATGGACGAACCTCGCGACCGGACAGGCGCCGAATCCGGCGACGTCGCGACGGCGGACGTCTGGACGTTCCGGCAGGAGCAACTCCGTGCCGGCACCGACCTGATCGGCTTCTCCGTGGAGGCGACCGACGGCGGCATCGGCAAGATCGACGAGGCAACAGAGGAAGCCGGTAGTAGCCACCTCGTCGTCGACACAGGCCCGTGGATCTTCGGCAGGAAGGTGATGCTTCCGGCCGGCATCGTCCAGAACGTCGACTACGACACCGAGACGGTGTTCGTTACCCGGACAAAGGACGAGATCAAGAACGCGCCCGAGTTCGATTCGAACACGCAGCAGAACGACGAGGAGTACCGAAGCCGGCTCGGCGGCTACTACGAGGGCTTCTAAGAGCGCGCGGCTTCGCCGGGACGGGGTTCCTCGAGCCCCGTCTCCGGCGGGCCCACCGGCACCGGGGCGAGCGGCCGGAGGTACAGGTAGTCGTAGAGGAGCGCGGCCGCAGCGGCTCCTGCTAGCGGGCCGACGATGTAGACCCAGAAGTCGTCCCAGACGTTCTGCACGAGCTCGGGGCCGAGGGCGCGGGCCGGGTTCATTGCCGCACCCGTGAGCGGGCCGCCCGCGAGGATGTCGAACGTGATCGTGAAGCCGATCGCCAGGCCGGCAATCGACTTGAAGGCACCGCCGGGGTCGGCCGCCGTGGCGAAGATCACCCAGACGAGAAAGAAGGTGAGGATGGCCTCGAGGAGCACGGCGGGACCCGCGTCGACGGCCGGATTCAGTTTGGGCACGCCTGCGTCGAGGTTCGCTTCGCCCGGGAAGACGGCGTTCACGGCCAGGGCGGCCAGGACCGCGCCCGCGAGCTGCGCGACGACGTAGACACCGGCGAGCGAGGGAGCGATCCGCCGCGTGACGAGGAAGCCGAAGGTGACCGCAGGATTGAAGTGCGCCCCGGAGATGTGCCCGACCGCGGAGGCCATCACCGCGATCACGAGCCCATGCGCGATCGCGATCCCGAGGAGGTTGGCACCCGGCACCGCGATCGCGCTCATGCCGACGAAGACGAGGGCGAAGGCGCCGACGAACTCGGCGACACCACGCCGGAGAGGGTCGTGCTCCACGGCCGCTCACCGTAGGCGCCGGGGCGGACGGACAGCCGTCGCTGGGGTGCTACGGTGAAGCCATGGGTGTCGAGATCCGGTCAGGCAGCGAGCACCAGGTCGCCTGCCCGCACTGCAAGAAGCTGTTCGCCGCCGCCCTGATCGCGGGGCGCCGCAGCCGCGGCTTCAAGTGCCCGCACTGCCGGCTGTTCGTGCCGCTCGAGCGCTCGGCCGACGCGGCGCTCACTCGCGACCCCGGCTAGACGCAGTCCTTCAGCGGCTGCGCCTCGGGAAGCCCCTCGAGCTTCTTCAGCGTGTTGTTCTCGATCTGCCGGATCCGCTCGCGGGTGACGCCGAAGGCTCGGCCGACCTCCTCGAGCGTGCACGGCGGCGTGCCCGCGAGGCCGAAGCGAAGCTCGATCACCTTCCGCTCGCGCTCCGGGAGCGCCGAGAGCGCGAACTCGACGTCCTCGCGCCGCAACGACAGGGACGCCGTGTCGAAGGGGGACTCGGCTGAGTCGTCGGGTACGAAATCCCCGAGCGAGCTCTCCTCTTCCTCCCCGATCGGCTTCTCCAACGAAACCGGCAGCTGCGCCATCCGAAGGATCTCGCGCACCTCCTCGGTCGTCATCTCGAGCTCCTCCGCGATCTCGTCTGGCCGCGGCTCGCGCCCCAACCGCTGCACGAGCTGTCGCTCGATGTGCACGACCTTGTTCAGCTTCTCGACCATGTGCACGGGAATGCGGATCGTGCGCGCCTTGTCTGCGATCGCGCGCGTCACCGCCTGACGGATCCACCAGGTGGCGTAGGTGGAGAACTTGAAGCCCTTGCGGTAGTCGAACTTCTCGACGGCGCGAATGAGGCCGAGCGAGCCCTCCTGGATCAGATCCAGAAAGGAGAGGCCTCGGCCCAGGTAGCCCTTGGCAATCGAGACGACGAGTCGGAGGTTGGCCTCCACCATCTGCGTCTTCGCCGACATGTCGCCGCGCTCGATCCGCTTCGCCAGGTAAATCTCCTGGTCAGCCGTCAGCAGCGGCACCTTGCCGATCTCCCGCAGGTACAGCCGCAGCGAGTCAAGGGACGGCTCGACGGTGAGGTCGAGCTTGGGAGCCGCCTTACCGTCCTCGGCAAGCGCCGGCTGCTCGTGCGGCGGCGACTTGTACTGCTCTCCCTCGACGAGCTCGATGGAGTGGTCGATCAGGTAGGTGTAGAAGTCCTCGATCTGCTCCTTCGTCAACTCGACCTCCTCCAGGCCGCTGACGATCTCGTCGTAGGTGAGGAACCCCTTCTCCTGTCCGTGCTGGACGAGCTTCTGGAGTTCCTCGACGTCGGGGAGGGCGATATCGACGGTGAGCATGGACCTCCGCTTTCCTCGTGGGGGACGAGACCTGGAGCGACGAACCTGCCTAGAACACAAGAAGAGCCGGTTCGCAGTGCACCGGCTCTGACCATCGAGGGCTCGATCTTACAACGGAATCCACGACTTGTGGAGCTGAATTTTTCCCAGCCGTCTACCGTTCGGCAACCAGCTCGCCGACGAGCTCGCGGCGGGAGTTCTCGAGCGGGACAACGCCGAGGTCGCCCGTCTCGAAGCCCAGCCGCCGCAACAGCTCGGCCGCGCCGGAGCGCGCGGCACGTGTCGCTCCGTCCTCCACCTTCAACGCGAGCCCGATCCCGCCCGGGCCAGCCGCGCAGAGCAGGCCCTCTGCCCCGCCCTTGGCGGTCCACCCCTTCAGCTCGCGCATCAGCAACGTGTCGGCGGCACGCGGCCCACGAATCAACTCTGGATGTGCCCGCATCGCGGCGCAGACCTCGCCGCCCCCCTCGAGCTCCTCCAAGCGCGCGAACGCGAAGGCGATTCGCTCGAGCGGCACGGCCCACGTGGGGACGCCACAGCCGTCGACCGCGACGGGAAGCTCCTCCTCGCTCAGATCGGTCGCTGCAACGATCTCGGCGAGGCAGCCGCGCTGCACGGGGTGTGTCTCGAGCCTGTAGCCACCCGCGGCCCAACCCTTGGTGCGGCAGAGCACCAGCATTCCCGCGTGCTTGCCGGAGCAGTTGTGCTCGATCCGCGACGATCCAGATCCGCACTCCAGCTCGTCCTCGGAAGCGGGTGCCTTCGCGAGCAGGGAACGCACCGCCGCGAGCTGCTCGGGCGAGGCCACATGCGAGGCCGAGGCGATCGCGATCTCCTCGGGCGCCAGGTCAGCTCGCGCCCGAACGAGCGGCAGCGCCTGAAACGGCTTGGCCGACGAGCGGAGAAATGTGACGAGCTCCGCGTCGCCGGCCTCGGCGACAACCGCGCCGTCTTGAACCGCGACGGCGTGCACACGATGGCGCGCCTCGACGACGCCACCGCGCCGCACGACCACGGTCAGAGGATCCACCCGGCCAGCCTAAGCGATGCGCAGCCTTGCGGACGGGCGAGGAATCTCGTATGGTCGAGAATTATCGACCAATCAATCGTCCTTCCTGTTCCCGATTACGAGGCCGTCGACATTCTCATTGTCGACGAGCCCCAACAGCTGCGCGCTCTTGCCGGCGAGAGCCGCCTGCGGATCGTCGCCCTGTTGCGCGAGCGCGCCGCCTCGACGACCGAGCTCGCGGCTGAGCTCCGACTTGCGAAGGGCACCATCGGCCATCACCTGAAGGTGCTGGAGGAGGCGGGGCTCGTCCGCGTCGTACGGACGAGGCAGGTACGCGCGATGACGGAGCGCTTCTACGGTCGCGTCGCCCGCCTCTTCCTGATCAAGGGCGCGGAGGAGGACGAGGCCCTGGCGCACGTGCGGGTACGGCTCGACGCGGCCGACGCCCGGCGCTTCGAGCGACGCGTCGGGCGCCTCGTCCGCGACATCGAAGCTTGCGACAGCGGGATCGGCGAGGAGTACGCGCTTGTGATCGGGTTGCACCGAACGGGGAGTCACACGTGAGGCGCTGGCCTCGCGGCGGTCTGTGGCGCCACGCCGACTTCCTGAAGCTGTGGTCGGCCGAATCAATCAGCGTGTTCGGCTCTCAGTTCAGCGGGCTGGCGCTCCCGCTCGTCGCAGTGTTGCTGCTCGACGCGAGTGCGTTCGCGGTTTCGGCGCTGGTGGTCATCCAATTCCTGCCCTTCATCCTTCTTGCTCTCCCCGCGGGCGTCTGGGTCGACCGCATGCGGCGGAAGCCGATCCTCGTCGTAGGAGACCTCGGACGCGCGGCGCTGCTCGGCTCGATCCCGCTCGCCTATGCGCTCGACGGGTTGACGCTCCCACACCTCTACGTCGTCGGCTTCCTGGTCGGCGTCTGCACCGTCTTCTTCGACGTCGCCTACCAGTCCTATCTGCCGTCGCTCGTCGAGCGCCACCAGCTCGTCGAGGGAAACTCGAAGCTCGAGATCAGCCGCTCGACCTCGCAACTCGCAGGCCCCGGCGCCGCGGGCGGCATCGTGTCGGCTTTAGGCGCGCCGGCGGCGATCCTGCTCGACGCAATCAGCTTCGTGCTCTCTGCCGTCTTCCTGTTCGCGATCCGGAAGCGCGAGACGCTGCCGGAGCAGGCGCCGAATGCCGAGCGGCCGAGCATGCTCGCCGACGCGCGCGAGGGGCTGCGCTTCGTCGTCCGCAATCCCTTCCTGCGCGCGATCTCGATCTGCACCAGCTCCGCGAATTTCTTCTGGAGCATGGGCGGCGCGCTCCTCGTCGTCTACGCCGTGCGCGAGCTCGAGATGTCGCCCGCGCTGCTCGGCCTCGCATTCTCGCTCGGCAACGTCGGACCGCTGCTCGCCGCGTTCACGACGAGCCGGATCTCGAGTCGGCTCGGCGTAGGCCCGACGATCCTCTGGACGTCGACCCTGTTCTCAACCTCGCTGCTCTTCCTACCGCTCGCCACGAAGGAGCTTGCGCTGCCCTTCCTCGTCGCCTCCGGCGTGCTCGGCGGCTTCGGGGCGGTGGCCTACAACATCACCCAGGTCAGTTTCCGGCAGGCGATCTGCCCAGAGCGGATGCAGGGTCGAATGAACGCGGCGATCCGCTTTCTCGTCTGGGGAACGATGCCGCTCGGCGCGCTACTCGGTGGCACCCTCGGCACCTGGCTCGGCTTGCGGACGGCGTTGTGGATCGCTGCGATCGGTGCCTTGTTCACGTTTCTGCCGATCCTGTTCTCGCCGGTCCCTAAGCTCCGGGAGATACCGGCGCCGGTCGAGGAGCCGCCGCTGCCCTCGCAAGCCGAAGCGGCTGGCGGCCTGATTCCGGCGCCAACGACGTCGCCGGCTGCGACGCCGCCTGTGGAAGCCGATGCCTGAACTGCCGGAGATCGAGGCGTGGGTACGGGACTTGGACGGGCCCGTCTCGACCACAGCGGTACTCCGCGCGGGTCCCGCGCACATCGCGACGCTAAAGACCTTCGA
>Ga0136619_10000374_pt1 | contig 16935 bp, 11 predicted proteins | sample AntDrymUQ3532106_2_FD_104807 | JGI IMG/M metagenome (GOLD analysis project Ga0136619, IMG submission 104807) | Polar desert sand microbial communities from Dry Valleys, Antarctica - metaG UQ353 (21.06) | ecosystem: Environmental > Terrestrial > Soil > Desert | place: Antarctica: Dry Valley...
CAGCCGCCGACCAGCGATGCCACCGACGCGAACATCAAGAATCGCCTGGTCATGGTCTTCTCCAATGAAATCGATCAGCCAAGGATGCCGCGACAATCGGCTTAGCACGAGATTCGGCCGAATGTCCGCAATGAGTCGAAAGCGGACATTAGCCGCGTTAGCGGCAAGCGCTTAGGTGCCTGTTAGAGTCGGTTGCAGCGGCGTGGGGGAGCGCACTGCATCGCGACAACTTCCCGTCCGGAGCGCGGTGCCTATTTGAGAATGTTGCAGTGCAACGCGCGCATTGCAGCGGCTCGCCCAAGCCGCTGCATCGCCAAAACTTCCTTTCCGGAGCGCGGTGCCTGGAAAACTGGTGCATGCGCAGGGGAGAGCAGTGCAACGCAAATTCCCGCGTCCCGAGCGCAGTGCCTGGAAAACTGGTGGATGCACCCGAGCGCAGTGCAAGCTTCTCCGAATGTCCGCTTTGGGTGGAAATCCGACATTCGGGCGCGAGCGACGAAAGGCTTCAACGCGCCAACTTGAAGTTGGCGGTGGTTGGCGTAAACCTGTTTGGCCATGCCCAATGCCGACGAACCATCCCAACAGCAAGACGCCGCTGAAGCGGATGTCGAAAGCTTTCGCGACGATCTTGGCCCGTTTGTAGTTGCCGCTGATGCGACACGAATGGCGATGGTGTTCACGAACGCGAAGGAGGCTGCGAACCCCATCGTTTACGCTAATCAGGCATTTCTAGAACTGACGGGTTGGAGCCGCGATGAGGTGCTTGGCGAAAGCTTCAATTCGCTCATGGCGCGCGGCGCAAGTCCGAATGCGCTCAAGGAAATTGAGAAGGCAGTCGGTGGCAGCCACGAGGACGATCCAGAAATCTGTTACCGCCGCAAGGACGGCAGCCAGTTCTGGGCTTCAATTTTCGTCACTCCTGTGAAGGATGAACAGGGCAAGATCGTCCAGCATTTTGCCTCGTTTGTCGACCTCACCAGCTTCAAGACGGAGCAAGCTACGTGCAAATTGCTCATCGACGAGCTCAATCACCGCGTCAAAAACACGCTGGCGACGGTGCAATCCATTGTTCGACAAGCGTTGAGAGCCGCGACAGATCCGGCCGTCCGGGAGTCGATCGAATCCCGCATCTTCGCGCTTTCACGCTCGCATGACATCCTGAGTCGCGAGAACTGGGAGGGCGCAGGGCTCCACGATTTGATCGACGCGGCGCTCGAGCCGTTTGCGGTGACCGACGGCCGGGTGGAACGCGTCAACGTGGAAGGGATCAACCTGCGGTTGCCTCCAAAGGCAGCACTTGCGCTAAGCATCGCTTTCCACGAACTTGCGACCAACGCATTCAAATATGGTGCACTTTCGAATGATGCAGGAACAGTCTCGATCACTTGGGGAATCGAGCCCTCGCGGTCGGGGAAGCGGCTAATCCTGCATTGGCGCGAGAAGGATGGGCCAGCGGTGACGCCTCCGACTCGAAAGGGGTTTGGCTCGCAGGTGATGGAACGAGGCTTGGCCCACGAACTGCATGGCGAGGTCCATGTGGATTATCCGCCCACCGGCGTTGAATGCACGATCAACGTCCCCGTGCCGCAAATTGCCGGGGATAGTTAGGTTGTTCCAAGGTCGCAGCATTCTCGTCGTCGAGGACGAAATGATGGTTCTCATGAACATCGAAGGCGTGCTCAAAGATCACGGATGCACGTGCGTCGCCGCCGCGGCCACGGTTGATCAGGCGCTCGCGGTTCTTAATACTCAATCGTTCGACGCCGCTGTTCTTGATGTGAATCTCGACGGCACGATCAGCCATCCCGTTGCCGACGATCTATCCGCCCGAGGCATCCCGTTTGTCGTTTCAACTGGCTATGGACACCTAGCTCTCGACGGCAACTACAAGAATCAGCCCGTTCTGATAAAGCCATACCGTGATGAGGCACTCTTGAACGCACTTACCCAACTAATGGGCGGATGACGCCACGGCCAGACAGGACGGCAGTGGCGTTCGCGTTACTCATGAGCACCTTGCCTTCGGCAGCAGAGTTGCACACAACTGGATGGCGCGAAGCGGACATTTTCAGTCGGGACTTGCACCTGCAAGATAAGCTCAGCCCGGGCGAATCTATGACAACTAGACAGGCCCTCAGCGCGAGGCGGGCAGCTCGAAATTACTGCAATCACTTGCCCCCGATGGTTTGATCAACCGCAAGCGTATAGCCTCGGCCATTCCATAAGAAGGTGCGGAAGCGCCGGACGCCGTTCGGTCCGACCCTCCAGTCCCATCCGAGCGTCCGATCATCTGAATGTCCCCGGCCGAAATCGTCGGGCGCAACGCCGCCCGGCCCTTTCTTTGTCGAGGGTGGCGCCATGAGCGGAGGACCCGGTGCGCGGCCTCGGCATGAACCCTTGCGCACGATCGGCGTCTTGCGCGCAGCAAGCGGCTTTTTAAGGGTGTGTCTGCCGTCAGAAATCCAGTGCCACTGGCCCTTCTCCTGCTCCCACACGGTCGTGAAAAACCCGTGTTGCCGGCCATTCGCGCTTTGCCACGGACCGGTGTTAACGGCAATGCGACCGTCGCACGAAACGTAACTGGCGTTGGGTGACCAACGGAGCGCTACCGTTGGATTCTTTCTGCCTTTTAGGAAATCGCGCGCCCAAATCGCCTGCGGCGTGAACATAACCGCGTCTGGGTCTGCGTAAGCGCGGGACGCTGTCCATTGACCGTTCCGTTGTGCATCGCGGCTAAACGCGCGCTCAGCGTCGACGGCGGTCGGCGTTGCCGCGCCAACGGCCGCGAGAATGAATGTGAGCATTAGAGACCTTCCGGATTCCGAAGCCGGCGCACAGTGCGCGGCGACGACCATATTGGGTGAAGAACGCACAATACGGGCGACCGGGCTCTTACGGGGACTGAATGACCGCAACGGGTGGAAAGCCGACATTCCGCCTGCGTTAACCACGCTCAGAAACTTCGCGGTGTCATTCAAGCGGTAAACGGTGGCGCCACCCTATCGCTGGAGCTTGTAATGCGTGACCGACCCTACTCCGATGAGGCCAGATCCTGCCGTGATCTAGCCTCCGAGTTCGTGGATGGCCCGGAAAGGCCATTCCTCTTGAGGGTTGCGGAAGCTTTCGATGATCTTGCTGGACGAAAAATTTATCGGCCGAAGAGAGTCATTGGGCCGCTTGGGGAGTCGCTGACGCTCGAAAACCTCCCCGCAACGAACACGCCGCGCTGGACCCCGCGTCGCAAGGCCGAAGTGGTCGCGGCCGTCGCAGGAGGACTTCTCAGTTTCGACGAGGCCTGCCAGCGGTATTCGCTCAGCACTGAAGAGTTCAGGAGCTGGCAGCGTGCTATGGATCACAGTGGCATGAAGGGACTGCGTGTTACTCGCATCCAGGACTATCGCGATCTTCTATGAACGTCGGCCACGCTACTGAGCGGACCCGATGCAATTGCGCATTCGGACCAAACGAGATGTTAGCGTGCCGACTCGGCGTTTAAGGATTAGTGTGATAGATCAAGCGCATCGCCGCCGATGACCTAGCGAGGCGCGACCGAGAGACAGCTGAGAGCTCCCCGCTTATTGAGGAAGAGCAATCATGCCCGACCAACAAGATTCAGGCTATTATGGCGTGCGGGCGGGCGAAGAGCGCCGGATGGCCGAGACCACCGAGGACCCGCGCGCATCGGCCGTTCATGCAGACCTCGCCGCGCGCTACCAGGCGCTGTCGTTGGACCCCGCTTTTGTTTTGCCCGCAATTCGCAACGCCGATGCTGGCAGCGACGAGGGAACTTTGACCACCAACGTTTGCTGACCTGCACATTCATTCCCACATCCCCAGCGGCTAAGCGGCAGCGGCCACCTACGAGCAGTGAAGCGGCGGCCGCGCGGCCGTAGGAAAGGCATATGATCGACCGTTTTGAAGGCTCTGTCGAAGACATTAGAGCCGAGGTGGAGCGGATCGTTCAGACAATCGTCCCAGAGGCTACCTGCGAAATTAGCGGCGACGGCAAACAAATTTCGTGCGGAACAGTCGATGGCATCAGGCAAAATACACGAGTTCTCCCTTGCGATCGGCGATCTCGACAGGGGCATTCTGGAGGCAAACGCTCGCGCACTCGAATCGAGTCTGGTTGCACAAACGCCAGAGGGCGCGTTCGAAGACGGCTACCGCGATGGCTGGGGCAGTGTGGCCGGCAATGCGCCCTTGCCAGCCAATCCCACGCGTCCGCCACCGGACGAAATAGTCGACATGACCGAGTTCCAGCTTGGCTTTGAGTATGGCCGCGCGGATGCACTAAAGCGGTTCAAGCCGGGAAGCGGCGGCGAAGACGGGTAGCACTAGTGATCCTACTGCCGGTCCTGTCCGCTTGGGGTGGAAAGCTGACATCACGCCGCAGCCGTGACCAGCCCGTCCAAGGAGGCTTTCGATCCCAGGGGAGCGCCAAATCTGCACCGCGCGTAAGCGGCCTCCCGTGCAAAGGTCTAATGCCGAAGCCCTCCTGCTTGAGCGCTTCTTCCGTACGTTCCAGCGCCTCGCCGAATGAGATCGGAAGCATCGCTGCCATGTAATAGTTCACTACGCTCTTCCTACTGATCGAACAGCGTCGAAGCGCCGCTCAGGTTCCATTTAGGGTAGTAATGTCCGCAATGGGTCGAAAGCGGACATTAGGGGTTTGCCTGATCCAAAGTGGAGTGGCCATCGTGCAGGACCCTGCTACATCTCGGAAAGGAATAACCCCAAAATGTTTGAGGGGTGTAAGAATACACATATACACCTCTCGTGGCTAGAGTTTTCTGTCTGAATCTGTCTTTCAAGTACGCATAAATTGTCTATGAAACTCGACGACGATCAGCTCCGCGATTTTGTTTGGCTCGAGCTACATGCGCGTCCCTACGTGCGCTTCTCCGCAGCCGCGCATGTTTTGCACTTGTCGTTCTTGTCAGACGAAAAAACCGCCAAGAGCGCGTATCGTTACAGCTTCGAGAGATTGGTTGCCGCACTAGGCCTTGTCGCGACATATGAGACTCCGAGACACAGCATCCACGCAGCAACGATTGAACGCGTCGGACGGCTGGTCGTGGCGTCGGAAGAACACACCGGGTTCAGCGCCTGCACCTTATATCTCTATGAGCTGCAAATACCCTTCGACCCGTTCGGATTCGACTGGCTCGGCCTGCTTCCCGTTGACTGGCTCAAAGACATAGGGCGGCCGCCGCTGGTCGCGACGAGCATGGCGATCGGCACAAGGGAAAATATGCCGAGCACCCCGGAGGCGCGCAAGGCGCTGTTCGACGGACATACGATCAACGGCAGCCAAGTAATGGCCGGAGGCGCCGAGGTATGGAGTGCTTATCGGGCGCATGCGGATGGATGCGGCAGGATCGCCGTAATTGTCGATCGAATGTCGCCGCACGAGCTTGGCCGGACCGTCGAACGCCTGCTGACAATCGAAGATTCGTATCACATGATTTTGCTGTCGCTGCAGCTCGCCCGGGAAATGAGTCCTACCCTGGCCGCCGCGGAATCATGCATGGTCTCCGTGAATGATGAGCTGCTGGGTGCGGATAGCGTCGTCCAGAAACGCGCCCTTCTCGAATCCTTGTTTCGTCTCGCCGCGGAGGTCGAGGATCTGAACGCGCGCGTCGCCGACCGGTTCGCGGCATCCTCCGCCTATTTCGCGATTCTGGAAAGTCGCTTTGCGGAACTCCGGGAATGCAAGATCGAACATGTCTTCGGCCTGAGTCGTTTCGTCATGCGGCGCTTGCAGCCGGCGGTCAAAACCTGCCGGTCGACGGTTGAACGACTGACCAGCCTGTTTGAGCGGATTAATCGTACCAGCGGGCTGTTGCGAACCAGCATCGAGCTGAGCGTCCAGGAACATAATCAACGGCTGCTGGAAAGCAGCGACCGTAGGGCCTGGTTGCAATTGCGTCTGCAGGATGCGCTCCAGATCCTATCGGTCTTCGTGATCGGCTACTATGCGCTCGGTCTGCTTGGATATCCGCTGCGGGCGTTGAGAAAGGTCGGAATCGGGCCCGATCCGGAGATCACGATGGGCTTGGCGGTGCTGCCGATTCTGGCGGTGGTCTGGGCGCTGCTGCGCCAAATCCGGCGCCGCTTTCAGGATCGCTCCGAGTAGCCCGGTTGCGCCATCGCGGGGCCAGCATGCCGGAGCCTCCGGGTTCCTGCGGCGACTGGCACCGTGAAAGTCAAAAATAACGCGCTAGTTCAGCACTTCGCGTGCCAGTTCCAGTGTTGCGGTGGGATAGACCCCCAGGACGATGGTGGCCGCCGCGGTCAGAAGCAGCGGAAGCAGCAGAAACCAGGAGGGATCCAGGCTGGGCTGGGCTCTTGCGCGCTGCTGCCTCGGCGAAACGGCGGCCGCGCTTTCAGGCACGGCTTCGGGGTCGAAGAACGCGCGGCGGATGATCTTCAATAAATAGACGGCGCTCAACAGCGTGCTGACAAGAAGCACGATGAACACGGGATAGAGCTCGGCCTCCAGCGAACCGACGAGTATGAACCATTTGGTGATGAAGCCGGCAGTCGCCGGAACCCCGATAATGCTGAGCGCGCCGATGGTGAAAGCGCCCATGGTCAGCGGCATTCGCCAGCCGATGCCCCCAAGTTCCGAGATGTCCGTCTTGCGCGTGGCCACATAAATTGCGCCGGCGCAGAAGAACAGGGTGATCTTGGAAAAAGCGTGATTGGCAATGTGGATGATTCCGCCGGTCATGCCTGGCACGGTCAACATCGCAGCGCCCAGTACGATATACGAAAGCTGGCCGATGGTGGAATAAGCAAGGATGCCCTTGAGGCTGTCGAGCCGATAAGCATAGAAGCCCGCGAACAGGATTGTGAAGGAAGCTACGTAGGCTGTGATGATGCCCAGATCGAACGCCCGCATGAGGTCGGGACCGAATACGTCGAACACCACCCGCAGGATCACGAACGCGCCGACGTTGACCACAGCGACCGCGTGCAACAGCGCGCTCACCGGAACCGGCGCAACCATGGCCGACGGCAGCCAGTTGTGGAACGGCATCACCGCAGCCTTGGCGCTTCCTGCCAGAAACAGGAAATAGATGACGTAAATGGTCATGCTGTCAGGATTGTCCGGAAACGATCCCCCAGGACGGAAATCAAAAGTGCCGGTTACGCCGTAGGTCAGGATTATCGCCGGCAGCAGGAAGATGATCGAAGTGCCAAGGTGGTACAGGAGGTACTTTTTGCCGGCGGCCGTCGCTTCGTCCGAACCGCGGTGCGTCACCAACGGATAGGTCACCAAGGTCAGGATTTCATAAAAGATATAGACAGTAACCAGATTGGCCGAGAAGGCGATTGCCAGGGTGGCCGCAATGGTGAGGGCGAAGCATGCGTAAAAACGCGTCTGCGCGTGTTCACCCAGCCCCCGCATGTAGCCGATAGAAAAAATTATGGTCAGCAACCATAGAAAAGAGGCTGTTACTGCCAGTAAGAGCCCCAGGGCGTCCACCCGAAATGCGATCGCCACCTGTGGCAGGAACTCGAATACCGTATAGTGCAGAGTGTGCCCGGAAAGCACCGCCGGAAGCATGCTGACAACGAGCAAGCACTGAATCGCCGCCGCTGCCAGCGAGCAGCCCTCGCGCAGGTTGGGACGGCTCCTGAAGAGGGAAATTCCCGCCGCTGCCAGGATCGCCACCAGCACGGCCCATAACGGCGTCATCGATTGGATCCCGGTGGTTTCCATCGCTACTTGCGTCCACTCGCCGGCGCGGCGCGAGCCTGGTCCACATGCGCCACCAAAGTTTCCACAGAGCCTCGAGTCATCTTGATCAGCGGCTTGGGATAGAGTCCGATCCAAAAGATCAGCCCGCCGATGGAAGCCGCGATCAGCATCTCGCGGGCATTGAGGTCGCGCATGCGCGCGACCGCCGAATTGGTCACCGGACCAAAGAAGGCGCGCTCGTAATACCACAGGAAATAGCCGGCGCTCAGGATCACTCCCAGAACCCCGACCGCGGCGAGTGCCCAGTGCGCGCGAAATGCCCCCATCAGGATCAGGAATTCACCGATGAATCCGCTGGTGCCGGGCAGCCCGATGAAAGCCAGCCCGAAGAGGAAAAAGAAAAATGCCAGCACCGGAACATGTCGCGCCAGTCCGCCGAAAGCTGAAAGGTCCGACGAGCCGGTCCGGCGATACAAGAAGCCGGTGAGAAACAGCAGGCCTTCGCCAACTATGCCGAGACTGATCATTTGGATCAGCGCGCCCTGCACGCCTTGCTGATTCAACGAGAACAACCCGACGACGATGATTCCGACGTGACTCACGCTGGCGAACGCCAGCAGCCGGCGGAAATTGGGCTGCACCAACGCGATCAATGCCCCATACAAGAGTCCTGCAAGCCCCAGGATCGCAATCAGCCAGGACCATTCTGCGCTCGCCTCGGGCAGCAAGGGAATGACGAATCTCAGCATCCCATAGACCCCAAGCTTCAACCCGACCAGGTAGACCCCCATGCCGATCGGGCCTTCCATGAGCGTGGTCGGCAACCAAGTATGGAAAGGAACCATCGGTCCTTTGGCAGCGAAACCCAGCATCATCAGGAAGAAGATCAGTGTTTGGTTCTCAAACGAGATCGGGACGTCAAACTGAAGCACCAGCAGATCGAATGAAAAAGCCGGCCCGGCCACGGCTCCTGCCCCCACGGCCTGATGATGGTTGAGGGCGAGCAGGACGATTGCGATTAGCAGCGGCAATGATCCGCCCAGCATGTAGAGCACATACTTGCTCCCCGCATACTGGCGCTGCGGTCCAATCCCCCAGCGTTTGATCAAGAAAAAGGACGGCACCAATGCCAGTTCCCAGAATACGAAGAACAGGAGCAGATCGAGCGAGACGAAGATACCTATGGTAAACGCCTGCAGAAGCAGAATGTTGATCAGATAGAAGCGGGTCAGAAACCGCACGCCCATGGCATAGAGCATCAACAAGACTGTCAGGAAACACATGAGCGGCAGGAACAGGATGCTGATGCCGTCGACCCCGACGTGATAGCTGCTGCCCAGCGCCGGCATCCAATTAATCTGCTCGGCGAACTGGATGTCCGGGACGCCGGGCGCGAAGTGAAATACAACGACCAGGGAGAGCCCCAACTGCACCAAGGCGCCGGCCAGCGCGGTAGCTCGCAACCGCTGCTCGTCACGGATCACGAGCAGCAGCAAGGCGCACAGCAAAGGCAGCGCGATCAACGAGGTCAGAACTGGAAAACCGAGCTGTTCGTCGGCGAATGTCTGATTCACGCTTCATCCCTTGCTGTGCACGAAGGGCATCTGGACACGATCGTCGCGTTCATCGCAGCCCTCTGCCGTGGTCGGTCACCGGTTCTGGGACGAAACTATCATTTGAGCCATGGTCCATGCGCTCGGTCAGCGCGTGCAGAGACCCTTCCATGATGTTCAAGAAGGGAGTGGTCGCCAGCCCGATCCAGAAGATGATCACGCCCATGCTGAGGGCGATCGCCATCTCGCGCCGATCCAGGTCCGGAAAGGTTCTGACCATCGGGTTGTGGACCGGCCCGAGAAAGCCGCGCAGGTAATAGTATAGAAAATAGGCGGCGCTCAGAAAGATACCCAGACCGACCGCGCCCGCCATCAGCCAGTGCCTTTCGTAGGCGCCGATGATGACCAGGTGCTCGCCATTGAAACCGTTGGTACCGGGCATGCCGATGCTGGCCATGCCAATAACAAGGAAAGCGAGGGACAGCCTGGGGATGGAATCGAACAACCCGCCAATGGATGCGATTTCCGGCGGCCCCGCTCGTGTGTAGATGAAACCGGCGACAAAAAACAGCCCAGCTCCTGCCGCGCCCAGATTGATCATCTGTAACAATCCGCCCTGAAAGCCCGAGAAATTGAGCGAGAACAGACCGATCATCACAACACCCATGTGACTGAGGCTCGCAAACGCCAGCAAGCGCCGCAGATTGGTCTGGATAAGCGCGATCAGAGCGCCATAAATCATCCCCAGCGCACCCATCAGCGCGAGCAACCAGAACCATTCGTGGGCTGCTTCAGGCAACAGCGGAATGATGAACCGCAAGAACGAGTAAGTGCCGAGCTTGATGCCGACCAGGAACACGCTCACCCCCACGACCGGACCTTCTTCCAGCACCCTCGGCATCCAGGTATGAAAAGGGAAGATTGGTGCCTTGACCGCGCATCCCAGACACAAGAGGAAGAAGATGGTGGTTTGAAGGGCAGCCGGCACCGGCACGGCGAGCAGCTCGACAAGATTGAACGACAATCCGTCGCCGGTACTGTCCGCATGGTTGATCGCGAGCAGGACAAAGCCCGCCAGCATCACCCCCGCGCTCGCCAACATCACCCCCACATAGTTCCTGGCAGCGGCGAGACGCTTCTCGCCGGTGCCGTAACGCACGATAAGATAGTAGCTCGGGACCAGCTCCAGCACGAAGAAAGCCCAGAACAGGAGCAGATCGAGAGTCAGGAATGCGCCCATCATGGCGGCTTCAAAACCCAGCACCGCCATTACATAGCCGCGACCGTTGGCCTTGACGGCTGGCTCCGTGTAAAGAATGGCCAGCACGCTCAACAAGGCGGTGAGCGGGACGAACAGGGCGCTGATTCCGTCCACCCCCAAATGATAATCGATGCCCAGCAGCGCGCCGGGATGCTCGACGAACTGCATGTCGGCCACGCCGGTACGGAAGACGATCAGCAGCACTGCCGAGAGCAGAAACTCCACGCCCGCCGCAGTCAGAGCGATCTGATATGCTCTGCGTTCGTCGCGGATGAAGGCGAGCATCGCCAATGCCGCCAGCGGCAGCCACAGCAGGAGGCTCAGGATCGGAAAGCCGATCTGGTCGATCGCGAATATTTCGGTGAGGATCATGCCGGACGCCCTAACACCAGGGCCATGACGACGCCCGCCGCCAACAGCGCGCCGGTGACCAGGCGGTGGCCGATGATCCGTTCAAGCCGCAACAGGGCGCGACCGAAAAGCGCACCCGCCGCAGGGATGCCGCTGTGCACGCCTTTCTCGAAGATCAATTTTTCAATGCCGTCAGCGATCGCTGCGAAAAAGTCGGCGATGGAGTCGATCACATTGGTAACGCGCCCGACGAGGCGGTTCTCGATCCAGCCCGAAATCGCCGACGACATTTCGGCTACGCCGCCCAGTGCGCCTGGCGCGCGCGACACAAACCTGGTTTCGATCCAGCCGGAAACGGCACTGACTCGGTCGGTGGCCCAGCCCATTCCCCCCGTAGCGCGGCCGATCAGCTCGCGCTCCGTCCAGCCCGAAGTGCGGGCACTGGCCGAAGTCAGCCAGCCAGCCACACCGGATGTATCGGCAAAGCGGGCAGCATCGTCCTGCTGTTCCTCTCCTTGCGAGGGATGCCGCGGACCCGATGCCGCTTGCGCCGCCTGAGCGCGAGCCATGGCCTCCAAGGCCCGGTAGCGTTCGTCCCAATCGGCCTGAATGCCTTGGACCGGCGTCACCGCTGCGGGTGCGCCCACAGCCCGGTCGATGATGTCGGTATCCACGCGGTCAAGGAATCGCCCCAACTGGTGGCAGGGTTGCACAACGAAGCGACTGTAGAACTGGTCGAGATAGAATTTGTTCGAGGCCAGGCTGTACAGCCCGCGTAGCCGAAGCATGGTGCGACCCGGCAATTCGGCCCTGCCACGCTCGAAATAAAGCGCGGTCGCCCAGGCGGCGAAGAGGATTAAGGCCAGTAGTGCAAGCAACAGCACCGTCAATAACGGGTGGCCGGTTGAATCGGTCGGAGCCGAGATCACGGGCGCAAGGAAATCATGGAACCAGCTGCCTTCGGTCCCGCCGGGCAGAATATCGAGGGCGATGCCGACCAGCACTATGGCCGACAAGGCCGCAAACGCCAACGCGAGTTTGATCTGGTCGGATTTTGCCCTGCCGGACACAGATCCCCCATGCCCTTCGGGGACATCGAAGCTCCGGCGAGTAAGCTTTATGCTATAATAGCCGGCCGCGAACATCGCCATCGTGCCGCCCGCGAGCAAGGCCAGCTCGGCTATCGAGGTGCCGGTCATCCAAGCCTCACTTCGCCCCGGTATGAACGGCACCAGCAACAACGCCAGCGTGGCGGCGAGCACGAGCCAGTAGAGCGGTGATACGGACTCCTTGGCTTGCACCTGACGCACGTCCACCTTGCCGTGCAGGTGATGCAGGATCGATGGCGCGGTCAGGAACAAATAGGTTTTGAGGAAGGCGTGCGCCACAAGATAGAATATCGCCACCGCGTAGGCGCCCAAGCCGCAGGCGAGGAACATCAGGCCCAGATGGGCGGTGGTAGAAGAGGCGAGAATGCCCTTGATGTCGGTCTGGGTCAGCCCCACGAGGGTCCCGTAAAGCGCGCTGACGGCGCCGACGATCGCTACCACCAGCAGCGCATTGGGCGCCATATCGTAAAACCCGTGGCTCCGAACGATCATGTACACCCCGGCGGTCACCATGGTAGCAGCGTGGATCAGTGCACTCGAGGGCGTCGGCCCCTCCATCGCCTTGGCAAGCCAGATGCCGAGCGGCAGCTGCGCCGACTTTCCGATGGCTCCAAGGAGCAACGCGAGACAGATCGCCGTCGCGGTTCCGGAATCGATGCGGTCCAGATTGGCGAATACTTCGGAAAAATTGACGGTGCCGAAATGGGTGGAGATGAGAAAGATGCCCATCAGAAAGCCCGCATCGCCGACACGATTGGCGATGAAAGCGATTGTGCCCGCACGAGCCGCGGAGGCGCGTTGGTAATAGTGGCCGATCAGCAGATACGAACATACTCCCACGGCCTCCCAGCCCAAGAACAGCAACACGAAGTTGTTGCCCATGACCAGGACCAGCATGGAAAACACGAACAGCGAAAGCGCGCTGAAGTAGCGTGTGAAACTGTAGTCGTTATGCATGTAGTTGATGGAATAGAGTGAGATGACGAAGCTGAATGCGGTCACCGCCAGCATCATCACCGCCGACAGCGAATCGATCAGGAAAGCGACGTCTACGTTGATGTCGCCGCTCGCAAGCCACTGGTACAGCACGATCTCGCGCGGCTCGGGATCGATCAGCACCTGGATGAAGACCCAGACGGACCCTATGAATGCGAGCGCAATCGCACCGCAGCTGATACCCTGCACCAGCCGGTAGTGAAAGCGGTCGCCCAGCACTAGGTTGAGGCCGTTGGCCAGCGCCGCAGCCAGCGGCAGCAACACGATCAGCGCAACGATAAATTCGAACATGCCCTAGGCCTTCACTGCGGCTACGGGCTCACGGATGATGGCCGGGGGAATAAAATCGCGCTTGCCCCTATACCATTCGAAGGAAGAGTCGACCTCGGGAATCGGCTGCAGCGCCTTGTCCCAGAGAACGAAACCGGTGCCCGGCACGAACAGGTTGAAGGCGCCGCTGTCGGGATCCATGGCGATCAGGTGCACCCAGGCGCCGTCGAGCAATTGCTGGATCGCGGGCTGACGCCCGTAGATCTCGCCCAGCACCTCCATTCGGGACTCAACGATGAGCTGCAAGCGCATGGGTTCGTGGATTTCGGTCATCTGCGCGGGAAGGCCGGTGCGAAGGTCACTGTGCGCACCCTCCATCACCCCAATCATACCGGTGACGTTATGCGGGACCTTGGTATCGCAGCCGTATTTTGCCGGGTCCACCGTTGAGAAATAATATTCGAGATTGATGCCGGCGCCGACCGGTCCCACTGCAAGCAGGATCCGCTCTAAGAAAGCCCCGTCCGGATCCTGGGTCGGATCATAGGAAATCACAAAGGTGCGCCGATCCAGAAATACCCTTTGAGTGATGGAACGCCGCCCGACTACCGCCACCGCGTTTGTCGCATGCCCCCATTCCGGGCGGACCTGCGAAAAATCCGCGGCGCGATTTTCGACGTGCCTCAGCGAGCGCGCCGGGGGCGAGTCCTTTGGTGCCGAAGCGAAACGCCGGCATCGCTCTTGCGCCGAACGCGCGCGTGCCTCGTCGAGATCGGCACGAAGCTTCGCCCAGTCGTCGCTGTGCGTTGCCGGGACGTCCTGGGTGTCGAAATAACTCATGCCGTCGTGGGCGGTGTTGTGTTGGGCGCCGATGAACCAGGTGTCATCGGGGATGTCGAGGCCGCGCTCACGCAGCAACGCGCGCACGGCGGGACGATTGGCCATGGCCGCGAAGGCGCGCCCGTTGGGCCCGCCATGCTTGCCCCCGCAGGCGCCGCAATCGTGCGCCCCCTCGTGCGGATTATTTTCGCTTTGCGAGCCGTGACCGGCCCAGATGACCAGGCGCGAAAACCCGTAAGTCAGACCGATATTGCGCAAAAGCGCCTCGACGCGATCGGCCTGTTCGCTGTCGGTGAAGCCGATCGGCCGCGTATCGGGTTCGCCGGCGCCGTGTCCGTGGTCGTGAACCTGCGGGTATTCGCCCCGGGTTACCGTGAGCTCGGTTGCGACCGGCGGAACCAGCGCGCCGCGTACGGCGGCCATGGCCCCGAACCAGCGCTTGGGCATGAAGATCCGGCCAATCAGGGGCAACGCCATGATCGGCCCGAACAGGTTGGTCAGGAAGAATGACGCGACTAGGTTGCGCTTGCTCTCCCAATAGGCGTTGTTGAAGACATCGCGCCATTTGAACCGCCGCACGTGCCCGGGCAATGTACTGTGCTCCGCGCTCTTCCGGGCGATTTCGAATACACGGTGGGCAGGGGTCACTACGTTGGGGCAGAGGGGTGTCGGGTTGTGATCGTCCAGCGCGGTATAACTCATGGCGACGCCGAAAAAACCTGCCGCGCCGAGCGATTCATAGTCCGGGTCCAGTTCCTCGAAATGGCGGTGGATGGCTTCCTCGCGCTCGTCGATGCAGAACACCACCTGAGCCTTTGGCCTGCGATCGCGTTTGCTCCAGCGCCCGTGTCCGTGATTGAGCGCGAGTGCGTTGAGGATCTCGTCGCGGTAATGCCGCTCGAACGCGACCAGCCAAACATGGCCGTGGGCCTCGGGCGGAAACGCGTCCAGGGTAGCCAGCAGCTCCTGTCGCTCCTGCGTCGTCAATACCTGCAACTCGCTCGCGGACAGTCCCAGAAACTGCGCCATGTGAAAAGATCGCCAGGCTTCTTCTGTGATCCGGCGCATCGGTGCCCTGTACTCGCGGGCGATCCAGATCCTGTCGGCCAACGACAGCCAGTGCGGATCTTCCGCGCCGTCCGGCTTGCGAGGATTGCGCGCGACCAGCGTACGCGCCTCGGCCGCCAGGTGTTCCGGCAGCTGACCTGTAAACAGTTCACGGCGCACCAGGAATTCGCAGAAGTGCTGCTGAAAATAGCGGTGGAGGCTATCGATGCCTCCGCCAATCCCCCATCTGTCTCGGCACGCCTTTCGGACCAGCAAGGTTTCGTAGAACAGCCGCACAGCCAAATATTGCAGAATATCTACAGGCTGACCCATTTGCTTGGGATGAGCGGGATTTTGCTCAAGCCAAGCGATCATCCCGGCCCAGCCCGGCAGCCGCATGATCACGCGGCCCAGATACTCGCCCCAATGTTGTGGCTCGATCCCAAGAATTTCCAATTGCTGGATGACCGCATCGGCCGCTGATTCAGGCAGTCGATCGAGTTCTTCGCGCCAGCCTTTGAGCCCGTCGAAATCGAAATTGCGATCGCGAGGGGCCAGCAGGCGCCAGGAAGCGTAGAAGCCAAGCGGCCGCCCGGGCTGGTGCCAGGCCGCCAGCCCCTCGTCCAGATATGCGGTGCAGACCCGAATCATGTAACGGTTGACGCGCTCGACCAGATCCTCGCCGATCAACGGACGCAGGAAATCGGAATGGTTTCGGCCATCGCGCAAACCCCCGGTTTCTTGCTCGAGTTGATCATGCGCGAACCGCCGCATGAGTTCACGCGGGTTGTTCTCCTGCAGGCGCTGACGCAGCTCGCTACCGCCGCTGATCAGCTCGCCGCGTTGCGTGAACAGCGTTTCCAGCGCCTCGAAGCCGCGCCGTGTCAGGTGCGAGCGACCAAGGCCATGCATCACGATCCAGCACAATTCCGCGGTTTCTACAGCTGGCGCCTGTTTCCGGGCGACATCATCCTGCAGCTTGGCCAGTTGCGAAGTGACGGCGCGCTCGATTTGCTGCCTGAGCTCGGCGCTCAACGGAAGCGGTGGACCGCCCCAGCGTTCGGTGTACGCGAACTGCTCCCACAACACTTCCTTGGGGTTGCCGACGATGTTGTGTGCCAAGAGCGTGTTGGGGTCGCTGGGCGAGAAAGGGTCACTCAATGAGTCGTGCGCGAGACAGGCCTGCCAGAGCGCTCCGACGGCGTATTCCTCCGGGTGTTCGTGGCAGAAAGCTGCCAGTGCCTGTACCGTGCCTTTGACGCCGAAATGACGGCGCGCGATTGTGCCAGCCAGGGCCGCTTCCTCGCGCAGCCAAATGGCTTGGTGCCAGGGACGTGGCACCGCATCCTGCTGGCTATCGAATTGTGCGTCGATACAGGCGAGATAGCTGCGCGAACGCGCGTCCTCGATGCCCAAAGCGCGCAGTTCGCGTTTGATCACCGGCTCCGCATCCTGAACCGACGCGGCGTCTGCCGGCATGTCATCGACCAAGTCCTGTTCGGCCTGACGCGCAGCAAGCGCATGGTGGACCCGTTCGCGCAGCCAGGCCGACAAATTCAGACCGGTGTGCGCGCCCAGCCAGTCGGCCAGCGTCCAATCCCGGCCGATGCGTTCCAGGCCGGCGCCAAGATCCGTTAGCGATTTTCGCAGGATTGCATTGCGGGCGTCGGCCGGGACATCGGCGCGAAACGCGCGCGTCGCGCGGCGTTCGATCACCTGGTCGTAGAGTTCGTCAGCTTCGATCGCATCGATTCCATGAATCAAATGCAAACGGTAGATTTCCCCGGCGCGAATGGG
>Ga0136619_10000375_pt1 | contig 16921 bp, 18 predicted proteins | sample AntDrymUQ3532106_2_FD_104807 | JGI IMG/M metagenome (GOLD analysis project Ga0136619, IMG submission 104807) | Polar desert sand microbial communities from Dry Valleys, Antarctica - metaG UQ353 (21.06) | ecosystem: Environmental > Terrestrial > Soil > Desert | place: Antarctica: Dry Valley...
TAGCAAGCATCGACGCTACAGCCATTGCGCCTGGCTCGATCAAGGTTATAACTGGCTCTTTGACTGTACCACCCGATGCGAGAATAACGTGTGCGAGGCGATTGGCCACGTTATTCACCGCGCCGTACGTGAATTCATCGCTATGAGTTTTTACTGCCAAGCGTTGAGAACGTTTGCGCACTTGTTCTAGGAATCGCTCAGGAATTGATCGTTCAACATCGCTCTTCTCGAATTGGGAGAAAGCGTTGCCGCAACCGGGGCAACTCGGGCGATTGGCGCGCCTTGGTGAACTTTGGAGTGCGAAGCGACGTTCTTGCATGTTGGCCTCGAATAGGTGTTTCTACGGCCGCAGCCTGAAGGGGGCTAAACTGAGTTTACAGCGGAAATGTATCAGATTCGAGCACCCCAGGTTGCAAAGGCGAAAGATGCGAGAGTTGCTGCGGGGGCCTTTCGGCTTTGTCGGCGACGTCTGGACCCGCTCGCGCTGCGACACGCGACGAAGATGCGATCACGCAGTGGCGTACGGACGCCTGGCGCACGCTACTCATGTGAACGTCACAGCATTCGGGTGCATAATCGCGGCGGCCGCAGTCATCAGTCCCGCCCGGCCAGTGATTAAGCGCCTTCGTACTTCGCATTTCCCAGCGGCTCGCTCAGCTCTTGACCCTCCAACACCGCGTCAACGCGGCAGCGCAGGCGCCCTCGGGCCAGGCGCGTGTCGATCCGGCAACCGGGCGCGACCCGTGCAGCGTCGCGAACGATCTCACCTCCGGGCAGCAGGGTGACAATGGCATAACCACGTTCGAGGGTCGCGAGCGGGCTCATGGCTTGTAGGGCACGGCGTAAATTTACGAGTTGCCCGGTTGTCTTTGCCAGCGACTGATCGATCCCGTGCCGCAGTCGCCTCACATAGTGGTCACACTCGGTCAGGTGCAGCGCGATTAACGCGGACGGCGCCAGGCTCCAAAGCCTGGCCGATAGGGTTTCGATCCGCGTGTGCTTGACCCCGATCCCGCTGCGTGCGGCGCGCTCCAGACGCAGTGATAGCTCATCGGTGCGCTGGGCGAGATCCAGCACGCGCCGGCCAGGATGGACCAGCCGTTTTCGCAGGTGGTCCAGTAGCATCTGCACGCGTGCAAACGATCCGCGGAATAGATGCGCTAGCCGCCGTTCCAGAATCGCGAGCTGCTCGTCGATTTGGCGCCGGTCTGGACTCACAAGCTCGGCGCTCGCCGAGGGCGTCGAGGCGCGGCGGTCGGCGACGAGATCGGCGATGGTAAAATCGATCTCGTGGCCGATCCCGGTTACGACCGGAAGCTTACACGCGTAGATGGCCCGCGCGACCACCTCTTCGTTAAACGCCCAGAGGTCCTCCAAGGATCCGCCGCCGCGCGCCACGATCAGCACGTCGCACTCGGCACGCCCATCGGCAAGCGCGATCATCCGGCCGATCGCCTCGGCGGCGCCCGCTCCCTGCACCGGTACCGGATAGATCACGATCGGAATGGATGGGAAGCGCCGCCCCAAGACGCTCAGAATGTCGCGGATCGCGGCCCCGGTGGGTGAAGTGATAACACCGATCATGCTCGGCAGGGCTGGGATCGGTGCCTTATGCACCTCGCTGAACAGCCCCTCGGCCGCGAGCCTTTGTTTAAGCACCTCGAACGCCAAGCGCAAGCGGCCTTCGCCCGCGGGCTCAAGGTGCTCGACGATAAGCTGGAACTCCCCCCGCCCCTCATAGAGGCTCACCTGAGCGTAGGCGATGACCTGCATTCCGTTGTGCGGATTGAAATTGACGCATAAATTCCGCGACCGGAACATGGCGCAGCGGACCTGACACTGCGCATCCTTCAGCGAGAAATACAGGTGCCCCGAGGCCGGGCGGGCGAGGTTCGACACCTCGCCTTCGATCCATAGCGGTGGAAAATGTCCCTCGAGAAGAGTACGCGCCTCGCGATTTAGGCGCGTGATGCTATAAATGTCTTCCGCGGTCGATGCGGCGGGGACAGGTTCTGATATCATCGCACCGGCGGCGATGGTTGGACTAGGCGTTTACCCACGGTGCACCGCCCCTTTATAATGCAAGATCCGAATCATTACTACGGCCATGATCATGCGTCTTGCCGATGAAGCCCTGACTTTCGATGACGTTTTGCTGGTCCCAGCCTATTCCCAGGTTGTACCTCGGAACGTCAGCGTGGAGACCCGGCTTACCCGCGAGATCCGCCTCAGCATACCGATCGTTTCGGCGGCCATGGACACGGTCACCGATGCGCGGCTCGCAATCGCGTTGGCCCAGCAGGGGGGCATCGGTGTTATTCATAAAAACCTCAGCGCCGAGCGGCAAGCGGGCGAGGTGCGGGTGGTCAAGAAATATGAAAGCGGGGTCGTCAAGGATCCGATTACGGTGTCGCCGGAAACCAGTATCCGTGAGGTATTGAGCTTGACCCGCGCTCACAAGATCTCCGGCGTGCCGGTCGTCGATGGGGAAGCGCTGGTCGGGATCGTGACGAGCCGTGATCTGCGCTTCGAAACCCGCTTCGAAAACCCGGTGCGAAGCATTATGACCCCGAGGGACCGGCTGGTGACGGCGGAGGAAGGGGCTACGCGTGAGGATGTCATCGCCCTGCTACACCAACATCGTATCGAAAAAGTGTTGGTCGTTAACGATCGGTATCAATTGCGGGGCCTGATCACCGTCAAGGATATTCAGAAATCGCAAGAGTTTCCGAACGCCTGCAAGGACCAACACCAGCGCCTGCGTGTCGGGGCGGCCGTGGGCACGGGCCCCGGCGCCTATGAGCGAGTCGAAGCCTTGGTGCATGCGGGCGTCGATGTGATCGTGGTCGACACCGCCCACGGCCATTCCCGCGGGGTCCTGGAGACGGTACGGTGGGTGAAGAAAAACTACGCCGCGACCCAGGTCATCGCGGGCAACATTGCGACCGGGGAAGCCGCCAAGGCATTGGTTGAGGCCGGTGTCGATGCGGTCAAGGTCGGGATCGGCCCCGGATCGATCTGTACCACCCGGATCGTGACGGGCGTCGGCGTACCGCAAATCACTGCGGTGTCGGAGGTGACCGCCGCGATCGAGAATTCCGGCGTACCGATCATATCCGATGGGGGGGTCCGTTACTCCGGTGACATCGCGAAGGCGATCGCGGCCGGTGCCCATGCGGTGATGATCGGGGGGCTCTTCGCCGGCACCGAGGAGGCGCCCGGGGAGGTTGAGCTGTATCAAGGGCGTTCCTATAAAACCTATCGCGGCATGGGATCGCTGGGCGCCATGGCGCAGCCACATGGCTCCTCGGATCGTTATTTTCAAGAAGCCGATGACATCGAGAAAATGGTGCCCGAGGGGATCGAAGGCCGCGTACCGTATAAAGGGAGCGTCACCGCGATCGTCTTCCAACTGCTCGGGGGTATTCGCGCGGCCATGGGTTATACCGGTTGCGCGACCGTGGACGAACTGCGCACCCAATCGAAGTTCGTGCGCGTCACCTACGCTGGGATACGGGAGAGTCATGTACACGACGTGGCGATCACCAAAGAAGCACCGAATTACCGCATCGAATAGAGCCCGCGTAGTTTTCATATTGGACCTTCCCGGACGACGGGCGCCATGGCAGATATCTATCGCGATCGCATCCTCATCCTCGATTTCGGCTCTCAATATACCCAGCTCATCGCCCGGCGCATACGCGACGCCGGGGTCTATTGTGAGATCCATCCCTACGATCTCGCCGACGAGCGGATCCGGAGCTTTGAGCCGCGCGGCATCGTGCTCTCGGGCGGTCCGGAATCCGTCACCCTGGCGCCTAGGGCCGCGGCGCCCGCGCCAGTATTTGCGCTCGGTGTGCCGGTCCTCGGAATCTGTTATGGGATGCAGACGCTGGCGGCGCAGCTCGGCGGCGCGGTCGAATCCGCGCGCGTTCGGGAGTTCGGGTTCGCCCAGGTCTCGGTGTTCGGCCATTCCCTCCTGCTCAAGGATATCGAGGATCATCTGAGCCCGGATGGCCACGGGGTGCTGGATGTGTGGATGAGCCACGGCGATCGCGTTACCGAGTTACCGCCCGGATTTCTCCGCATCGCCGCAAGCGAGGGGGCACCGATCGCCGGCATGGCCGACGAGGCACGCCGGTATTATGGCCTGCAGTTCCATCCTGAGGTCACTCACACGCGCCAAGGGCAGCGCATCCTCGCTCGGTTTATCCATGAGATCTGCGGCTGCGGCAGCTCCTGGACCACGGCGAGCATCATCGCGGACAGCATGGCGCGCCTGCGCGAGCGGGTCGGGCGGGATCGGGTCCTGCTGGCGCTTTCAGGTGGCGTCGATTCCTCGGTGGTCGCCGTGCTCTTGCGGCGTGCGATCGGTGATCAATTGACCTGCGTCTTCGTCGATAACGGCTTGCTGAGACTGAACGAGGCCGATCAAGTCATGGCGACATTCACGCGCCACCTTGGTGTCCAAGTGCTGCGCGTGAACGCCGCCGATCGCTTCCTCAATGCCTTGGCGGGCTTGCACGATCCCGAAGAGAAACGTAAGGCTGTCGGCCGGGAATTCATCCAGGTATTCGAGGAAGCGGCGCGGACACTTCCCAACGTAGCCTGGCTGGCTCAGGGCACTATTTATCCCGATGTCATCGAATCGGCCCATGCGGCGACCGGCAAGGCCCACGTCATCAAATCCCACCATAACGTGGGTGGCCTGCCAGAACGCATGCGGCTGAAGCTGCTCGAACCCTTGCGGGAGCTATTCAAGGACGAGGTCCGCAAGATCGGTGTCGATCTCGGTCTGCCTTACGACATGGTCTACCGCCACCCTTTCCCCGGCCCGGGGCTCGCGGTCAGGATTTTAGGGGAAGTCACCGCGGCGCGCGCCGAGACCTTGCGCCGGGCGGATATAATTTTTATCGACGAGCTTCGCCGGCAGGAGCTGTACGAGAAGGTCAGCCAGGCCTTCGCGGTGTTGCTGCCGGTCAACTCGGTGGGCGTCACCGGCGATGCGCGCCACTACGCGCCGGTCGTCGCCTTGCGAGCCGTCGAGACCTTGGATTTCATGACCGCCCGTTGGGCGCCGCTCGCGCACGAATTCCTGGATCACGTGGCGCGGCGAATTCTCAACGAGGTTCCCGGCGTCTCAAGGGTGGTGTATGACATCTCCGGCAAACCGCCGGCGACCATCGAGTGGGAATGAACGGCGAAGAATCGGCGTTGCGGGCACGGTACCTAACGGAAGCCAATGATGAGCGCTGGATGCGCCAGGCGCTCGCTCTCGGCCGCCGTGCCGAAGAACATGGCGAAGTCCCCGTCGGCGCCGTCGTGGTGCTGAATGATGAGATCATTGGGGAAGGCTGGAACCAACCGATCCACCGGAACGATCCCACCGCCCATGCCGAGATCGTCGCCCTGCGGCGTGCGGCGGAGCGGATTGGAAATTACCGCTTGGCCGGTTGCTCTTTGATCGTGACCTTGGAACCTTGCGTCATGTGCGCGGGCGCCAGCGTGCATGCCCGGATCGCGCGGGTGCTCTACGGTGCGCGTGATCCGCAGGCGGGGGCCGCGGGCAGCGCCTTCGAGATCCTAGGCAGCGGCCGCTTTAATCACTACGTGGAAGTACGGAGCGGGATCCTCGAAGCCGAATGTTGTAGTTTACTTAAACGATTCTTTGAGCGGCGCCGCGCCGAAGAGAGTTTGGCCGCGACGGTGTCCCGGTGCGGCGGCTAGCGCGAGATCTCGGGCGGCGTTTGCAGCATCGGGGGTACCGGCTCGCCACTGCCGAGTCCTGCACCGGCGGTTATGTCGCCCAGGTGGTGACCTCGATCGCGGGCAGTTCCGCGTGGTTCGAGCGCGGTTTCGTGACCTATTCGAATGCCGCCAAGCAGGAGATGTTGGGCATCAAAGCCGAGACGCTCGAACGCTTCGGCGCTGTGAGCGCGGAGGCCGCCATCGAGATGGCCAAAGGCGCGCTCATGCATAGCCGAAGTCAGATAAGCGTTGCCATTACCGGGATCGCGGGGCCGGAGGGCGGCTCCGAGGACAAACCCGTCGGGACCGTATGGTTTGCCTGGGCCGGCGGCGGCCGTCCGCCGGTCGCGGTGTGCGAGCATTTCGAGGGCCACCGGGGCAGCGTGCGCCGCCAGGCCGTCGAGACGGCGTTGCGCGGTCTCATCGAGCGTCTGCAGTGAATGCCGAAGGAGAGAAATCGCGCCTTCCTCGGGTTGAGGCGCCCACCCAACGCTTGTTCTTTGCCTTGTGGCCGAGCGAGGAGGTGCGTTCGGGCCTAGCCGAGGTGATGGCCTCGTTACACGTAGGCCGCGCCAAACCCGTGCTTGCGGAAAACCTCCATATCACGCTCCTTTTTTTAGGCTCCGTCACGGCGCAAACACGGATCTGTGCCGAGACGGTAGCCGAGGGGATCGCGGGACACCCGTTCGAGCTCCGACTCGATCAAATCGGCTTGTGGCCAAAATCCGGGATCCTTTGGGTCGGTGCGCGCGAAGTGCCGGAGAGTCTCGCTGCTTTGGTTCGGGATCTACACCTGGGGATCGCCGGCTGTGGCATCGATCTCGATGCGCGGCCGTTTAAACCCCATGTGACGTTGATGCGCAAGGCGCTGGTGGTCCGGCGCGAACGGCCGCTCGTTGCCGTCGCCTGGCGCGTCGATGACTTTGCCTTGGTCGAGTCCAAAACCACTCCCGACGGCGCGCATTATCAGGTGCTTACGAGTTGGCGGCTCGGCGCTGATTCACGTGGAGTGCAAGGGAGTCTTGGAGCATCGTCCCCATACCCTTAAGCCCAGCAAGCGCGCCAAGCCTAGTGCGATGTGGTAAGCTTTTTTCCTGATAATCCTTAGTTAGCCGCAGCAACAGAACAATAAGGAGGAGCCACTCCATGACCGATTACACATCTGTACTGACAGAAATCGCTAATGCGGTTAAGATTATTGCGGGAGCACCCAACTATTGGTGGATTGCGCCTATAGCAGTTCTAGTAAGCGCGGGTATAGGTTACTGGGCATCACAAAGAACTATAGCGAAACAGATTGAGAAGCAACGTACTATCGATGAAGAAAAGAAGAAATTAGTATTTTATCTGCTACACGACGAGATAACAAAGCGCTGGAAAGGTCGGATTAGGCCGTACCTTCTCAGTCTTCTAGATATGAAACCTATCGAAGGCCTCGATCATTTGGTAAAAACAGCAATTCGCCCTGAAGATCTCTTGGTCTTTAAATTGGTGAGTGAGTCGTTTTCGGAGCACTATTACATCGGAGACCACAGACTAATTTCCGAAATAGTACATGGCCACATCCTTATGGGTGACCTAATCGATGTAAAAAACCAGGTTGCTCTAGTCATAAATGATCGTAGGAGAATGAGTGAAGATCTCCGGTCCTTATCTGCGGAGGAGGTCAACAACAAGCTTAATGAAACCTTTTCGAGACCGATTGAGAGATGGTGGAAAGATTTCTCAGAGATACTTAAGGAAATCGATGAAAGGTTTGACGATTTACTCCCCGGGAATGTAACCAGCACGGCTAATCGGGTGGGTGTTTAGCCCGCGCAGGTGTGCTGAGGAACGAAGCGCATCGGTCGAGTGATGTCCCGCGACTGATGCGCCTCCTTACGTCGGCACATCCTACGATTGTTTACATGGGAGATAACCGTCGGTCCAACGTTTCATTCAACTCGGACTGGCGCGATAAAGCCGCGCCAGCCGGTTAATTCTTACGATTATCTTACGCGCGCGGGAGGACGGAAAATCAATGGATGAGAATCGAAAAAAGGCACTGGGAATGGCCTTGAGCCAGATTGAGAAGCAGTTCGGAAAGGGATCGGTCATGCGCATGGGTGATGTGCAAGCGGTCCGCAACGTGGAGACTGTCTCTTCGGGATCGCTTGGGCTCGATATCGCGCTCGGTATCGGGGGTCTCCCGCGCGGCCGGGTCATGGAAATCTACGGTCCGGAATCCTCGGGCAAGACCACCTTGGCCTTGCACGCCGTGGCCGAGATACAGCGGTGCGGGGGCACCGCCGCCTTTGTGGATGCCGAGCATGCCTTGGACCCGAGCTACGCGGGAAAAGTCGGGGTCAAGGTCGATGATCTGCTGGTCTCGCAACCGGACACCGGCGAGCAGGCGCTCGAGATCACGGACATGCTAGTGCGTTCGGGCGCGGTCGATTGCATCGTTATCGACTCGGTCGCGGCGCTGACGCCGAAGGCCGAGATCGAGGGTGAGATGGGCGATACGCACGTGGGCCTGCAAGCGCGCCTCATGTCGCAAGCCTTGCGCAAACTGACCGGCAACATCAAGCGTGCCAATGGCTTGGTAATTTTCATCAACCAGATCCGCATGAAAATCGGCGTCATGTTCGGCAACCCCGAGACCACGACCGGAGGCAACGCCCTCAAGTTCTACGCCTCGGTTCGGCTGGACATCCGCCGCATCGGTTCCATCAAACGCGATGAGGAGATCGTCGGCAACGAGACCCGCGTCAAGGTCGTGAAGAACAAGTTGGCGCCCCCCTTCAAAGAGGCGATCTTCGATATTCTGTACGGCGAGGGTGTCTCGCGCGCCGGAGAGGTGGTGGACCTCGGGGTCGCGGGCGGGATCATCGAGAAGACCGGCGCCTGGTACAGCTACGGGGGCGAGCGCATCGGGCAGGGAAAGGAAAATGCCCGGACCTTTCTCAAGGAACATCCCGATAAAGCGGCCGGGATCGAGCAGGCAATCCGCGCGAAGTTCCTGCCCGGTAATGCGGAACGTAGCCCGGCGGCTGAGGAGGCGCGGGCCTGAACGACGCGGCGCGCCGGTATGCTCTTAGTCTTCTCGCGCGACGCGAATACAGCCGCAAAGAGCTCGCGGCGCGGCTTACGCGGCGCGGCAGCCCGGAGGATCTCGCGCAGCAGGTTTTGCGCGAGCTCGCGGCCGCGGGCTGGCAGAGCGATGAACGCTTTGCGGGCGCCTTTGCCGCGTCGAAAACCGAACGCGGATACGGTCCCTTGCGGATCATTGCCGAGCTGAAGGAATGCGGCATCGACGCGGAGACCATTGCGGTATCAATCCGTACCGGGGACCCGTGCTGGGAAGAACGTATGCTTCAAGCCAGGGTCAGACACTTTGGCACGCGGGTACCTGCGGATAGGAAGGAACGGGCGCGTCAAGCACGCTACTTGGTAAACCGAGGATTCATTCCGGAGCGGGTCCGGCGCGCGTTAGATACAGACGATTGAATCCTATGTCGATAAAAAGCAGCTCCGAGGTCCGGCGGGCATTCCTGGATTTCTTTAGCGCGCGCGAGCATACGATTGTTCCCAGCTCACCGCTGGTGCCGGCCAACGATCCGACGCTATTGTTTACCAATGCCGGTATGGTGCAATTCAAGAATGTCTTCTTAGGGCGCGAGCAGCACCCCTTTCAGCGCGCCGTCTCCTGCCAGGCATGCGTGCGCGCCGGCGGCAAGCACAACGATCTCGAGAACGTCGGATACACCACACGCCACCATACCTTTTTCGAGATGCTTGGAAACTTTAGCTTCGGTGATTATTTCAAACGTGAGGCGATTCACTACGCCTGGGAGTTTTTAACCGAGTCCCTGGGCATCGACCCCGCAAGGCTCTGGATCACGGTGTTCCAGGACGACGACGAGGCGGCCTCGGTCTGGCTCGATGAGATTCGCGTCGATAAGCGCCGCCTTTCGCGCTGCGGAGAACAAGACAACTTTTGGACCATGGGCGCGACGGGCCCCTGTGGTCCCTGTTCGGAGATTTTTTTCGACCACGGCGCGGCGATCGCGGGCGGGCCGCCCGGGAGCCCGGAGCAGAACGGGGATCGCTATGTGGAGATTTGGAACCTGGTATTTTCCCAGTATAACCGTGATGACAGCGGCCGCTTGCACCCGATTCCGCATCCCTCGGTCGATACCGGGATGGGCTTGGAGCGCATCGCCGCCGTCATGCAAGGGGTCCACAGTAACTACGACATCGATGTGTTCCGCGCCCTGACGGGCGCGGTCACCGCTTTGGTTAGCGACAAAGACGGCGTCCATCGGACCTCGGTTCAGGCGATTGCCGATCACATCCGTTCCTGCGCTTTCATCGCCGCGGAGGGCGTGGTCCCCTCCAATGATGGCCGGGGTTACGTGCTCCGGCGCATCATCCGCCGGGCCATTCGGCACGGGCATCGGCTCGGGTTTGGGGAACCTTTCTTTCACCGGCTGGTAGCGGTGCTCGCAACCGAGATGGGTACGGTTTATCCGGGATTGCTGGAGCGGCGAGCTGCCATCGAGCGGGTTTTGAAACAAGAAGAGGAGCGCTTTGCCGAGACGCTTGATCTCGGGCTCAAGCTTCTGGAGCGTTCGATTGCTGATCTGTCTGGGAGCGTGATCCCGGGCCGCGACGTGTTTCAACTCTACGATACCTACGGGTTTCCGGTCGATCTCACCGCCGACATCGCGCGTGAGCGCGGCTTGACGCTGGACATGGCGGGATTCGAGCGGGAAATGGAGCAACAGCGCGAACGGGCGCGAGCGGCCAGCCAGTTCGGGCAGCCGGGAGCAATGGAGGCGCTATTGCCCGCACTTGCGGCCGATGATCCCCTGCGCGTCTCGGGCAGCGAGTTCACCGGTTATGCGGGGGTAAAGTGTGAGTCGCGGGTCGTGGCGCTGTATCGGCAGGGGGAGCGGGTTCCCGCGCTGCAAGCCGGAGAGCAGGGGGTCGTGGTGCTCGATAGAACACCGTTTTACGCCGAAGCCGGCGGACAAGTGGGTGATATTGGGGATGTATGCGCACGCGAGGGCCTGTTTCGCGTCTCGGATACCCAGAGACTCGGCGGCGCCACGCTGCATCTCGGATGGCTTAAGACGGGAGCCCTAAAAGAAGGGGAGTCCGTCTACGCGCAGGTCGATCCGGCCTTGCGCCGCGCCACGGCGCTTAATCATTCCGCGACGCATCTGTTGCACGCGGCCTTGCGTCAAGTTCTGGGCACGCATGTCATACAAAAGGGCTCTTTAGTGACGCCCGAGCGTTTGCGCTTCGATTTCTCACACACGGGGCCACTCTAGTCCGATGAGTTGCGTGAGGTGGAGCGCTTGGTCAACGGCGAGATCCGCGCCAATCGCGAGGTCGAGACCGAGATCATGCCCGTGGGCCAGGCGCTTGAGAGCGGTGCCCTGGCGCTTTTCGGGGAGAAATACGATGAGCAGGTGCGGGTGCTCAAGATAGGGAGTTTCTCGGTCGAGCTATGCGGCGGTACGCATGTGCGGCATAGCGGCGACATCGGTTTATTTAAGATCGTGTCGGAGACCGGGGTTGCGGCCGGAGTTCGCCGAATCGAGGCCCAGACGGGGGAGGGGGCGCTCGCCTGGGTGAACCAGAGCGACCAGCAACTACGGCAGATCGCGGATCTCTTGAAAGCGCCGCGCGAGCAGCTCGGCGAACGAATAGAGCAGTTATTGCAGAAGCTCAAGCAGGAAGAAAAACAGAATCAGCAGCTTCGCGCCCGGATCAGCACCGGACGCGATCTTGCCGAGGCCGCGGTGGATATCGCTGGCGTCAAGGTGCTTGCGGAGAGCATAGAGGAGGCCGACTCCGCCTCCTTACGCGCGGCCATGGATCGCTTGAAGGATAAGCTCGCGCACGCGGTCATCGTGCTTGGGAGCGTGCAGTTGGGAAAGGTGGTCCTGGTGGCCGGCGTGACCAAGGATTTGATAGGCCATGTGAAGGCCGGCGATCTGGTGAATTTCGTCGCCCAACAGGTCGGCGGCAAGGGCGGGGGGCGGCCTGACTTTGCTCAGGCCGGCGGTAGCGAACCGGGCAAATTAAAAGCCGCGCTTGCCACGGTGAGCGATTGGGTTCGGGGCCAAATCGCGCCGTGAGGCTAGCCTCTGTTCTCGTTCCTTCGCTCTTCGGTTAAAGTGGCCGGCCTTTGCGGCGACGTTGGCCATGGCTTTAATCGTCCAAAAGTTCGGGGGAACCTCCGTCGGTAGCGTTGAACGCATCCGCGCCGTCGCGGATAAGGCTAGCGCGGCGCACCGGACGGGTGCTCAGGTGGTCGTGGTCGTCTCGGCAATGAGCGGCGAGACGGATCGGCTCATCGCGCTGGCGAAAAATATCACCCCGCGACCGAACCCGAGGGAGCTCGACGTGTTGCTGGCGACGGGCGAGCAAGTGACGATTGCGCTCCTGTGCATGGCCTTGGAAGCGTCCGGGCAGCGCGCCCGCTCCTACACCGGTGCGCAAGTGCATATCCTGACGGACAGCGCTCATAACAAGGCCCGAATTCTCGACATCAACGGCCAGCGCGTGCGGCAGGATCTCGACACCGGTATGATCGTGGTGGTGGCGGGATTTCAGGGGGTGGATGAAAAGGGAAATATCACCACCCTGGGCCGCGGGGGGTCCGATACCACGGCGGTGGCGTTGGCCGCCGCCCTCAAGGCGGACGAATGTCAAATCTTTACCGATGTGGACGGGGTCTATACCACCGACCCGCGCATCGTGCCCGAGGCGCGCCGCCTCGATCGCCTTACCTATGAGGAAATGCTGGAGATGGCGAGCCTCGGCGCCAAGGTCCTGCAAATCCGCTCGGTGGAGTTCGCAAGTAAATACAACGTGCCGCTGCGCGTGCTCTCCTCGTTCGCGGAGGGCGGCGGAACGCTCATCGCTCCTGAGGATGCGTCTATGGAACAACCCCTACTGTCCGGAATTACCGTTAATCGTGACGAGGCGAAACTCACGGTCCTCGGTGTGCCCGATAAGCCGGGGATCGCCGCGCATATCCTGGGTCCGATCGCCGATGCGAATATCGAAGTCGATATGATCATTCAAAACGTCGGAGCGGATGGGACCACGGATTTCACCTTTACGGTGCATCGCAACGACTATGACAGGGCATTGGAGTCACTTGAAAAAGTCGCCCGCGATCTGGCAGCACGCGGAGTCGAGGGGGATAACAAGATCGTGAAGATCTCGGTGGTAGGCGTGGGCATGCGTTCCCACGCCGGGATTGCGTCCAAGATGTTTCGGGCCTTGGCCGAGGAGGGCATCAACATTCGCATGATTTCAACCTCCGAAATCAAGATTTCCGTCGTTGTTGATGAGAAATATCTAGAGCTTGGGGTTCGGACCTTGCACAGTGCGTTCAGCCTGGAAAAAAGTTCCACCTAAGCAGTTAATAGCTCAGCAATTCATCCATCTCGCATTTAGCGTTTGCACAGGTTAAACTGATCAATGTAGGGCAGGAGTCCTTTGCTTAAAGGCGGGGAACAAAGCGCAATTTCTCAGGCGTCAAGTACGCTAGTGATAATGGAGGCAGGAGATGCTGATACTGACTAGGAGAGTCGGCGAGTCATTGATGATTGCCGACAACGTCACTGTAACGGTGCTCGGAGTGAAGGGGAACCAAGTACGTATAGGCGTGAACGCACCGAAGGAAATCGCCGTGCATAGAGAGGAGATCTACCAGCGGATCCAACAGGAACAGGCGGGGGGGATAGGCAAGGCCAGCGTCGCCGTGGAGCCGGAGTTAGAAAAAGAAGGTGTACAACAACGATAAACCTTAACTTTAGACTGGGCGCGTTTGCGATAACTTAGACAAAGCGCAGGTGTTTAAAGCGTGGAGAGATGGCCGAGCGGCTGAAGGCACTCCCCTGCTAAGGGAGTATGGGGCTAAAAACTCCATCGAGGGTTCGAATCCCTCTCTCTCCGCCATCCTCGCGTCTACAACCCACAGACGATCGGGGATCCTCGACTGCGCCCGTAGCTCAGTTGGATAGAGTACCTGGCTACGAACCAGGGGGTCGGGAGTTCGAATCTCTCCGGGCGCGCCAAATCATATAGATATAGCTGGGCCGCTGTGATGGCTTAGAGTACCGCCCCGTTTCTATCCCAGCGCGTGAGGGAGAGCGCCCCGTGACCCATCTCGTCGTGGATTACCGCCAGCAGGCAGAAACCCTGCTCCAATTGGGCCGCGAGTTCCATGCGCGCGGATGGGTACCGGCTACCAGCGGTAATTTTTCCGCCCGCGTGGATGCCGGCCGCGTCGCGATTACCGTCTCTGGCCGTCACAAGGCCCGCCTCACAACCGACGACATTATGCTGGTGGATTTGGATGGAAATAGCCTGTCCCCCGGCAAGCGCCCGTCTGCCGAGACACTGCTACACACGGCCCTTTATCGCCGCCATCCCGAGGTCGGTGGCGTGTTGCATACCCATTCACCGGCCGCCACGGTGCTGTCACTCACAGTCGGTGACACGCTGATGTTGCAGGGCTATGAGCTGCTCAAGGCCTTTGCTGGCGTTGCTACCCACGAGACCCGGATCCGGATCCCGATCTTTGCCAACGACCAGGACATAACGCGCCTGTCGGCCCAGGTGGACGCCTGGATTACGGAACACGGCGCCCTCCACGCATATCTCATTGCGGGACATGGCCTCTACACTTGGGCGCGCGACCTGCGTCACGCCGGCATTCAGATCGAGGCCCTGGAATTCATGTTTGAATGCGAGCTGTTGCTGAGGAGGATCGGATCATGAGTGAACTGCGCATCTATGGAGAAGCCGCGGTGCAGCCGCTGACGGTGCTCACGCGCTTTGAGGAGATCGTGCTCGCGCTGGGCGGGATTGATGTCCTTTTCGAACGCTGGACGGCGGACCGTGATCTCGACGCCGAGGCCACCCAGGACGAGGTGATCGAGGCCTACCGCGAGTCTATCGAGCGGCTGATGCAGAAGTACGACTTCCAGTCGGTGGACGTGGTAAGCATGCATCCTGGCCACCCGCAGAAGGATGTGCTGCGCGACAAGTTCCTGCACGAGCACACCCACAGCGATTTCGAGGTGCGTTTCTTCGTGGACGGCGAGGGCCTGTTCTACATCCGCAAGAACTGCAGGGTCTACGCCACGCTGTGTACTCGCGGTGATTTGATCAGCGTGCCGGCCAGTACCAAGCATTGGTTCGACATGGGCCCACGCCCGTACTTCAAGGCCGTCCGTCTGTTCACCACCCCCGAAGGCTGGGTGGCGAATTTCACCGGCGACAAGATCGCCGACCGCTTCCCGTGGCTGGAGAATGCTGGTTGAGGCCCGCCCGTACTTCGACAAGCTCAGCACGAGCGCCCGCCCAGGAATGGTTCAGATCAACTGACGTGATAAATGCAATCCTGACGGATATCGAAGGTACCACCACCGACATCGCCTTCGTGCACAAGGTGCTGTTTCCCTATGCGCGCGCTCACATCGGCGACTTTGTGCGCACCCACGCCCAGGATCCCGCGGTACGCGACCAGATTGAAGCCGTCGCGGCGGAGGTCGGGCGGCCGCTTTCGGTTGATCAGGCCATCGCGCAACTCCGCCGTTGGATTGACGAGGATAAAAAGATTACCCCGCTCAAGGCCCTTCAGGGCATGATCTGGGAAACCGGCTACAAGGCCGGTGATTTCCAGGGGCACATCTATCCGGACGCGGAGAAGAATCTGCGTGCCTGGCATGCGGCGGGCAAGAAACTTTACGTCTATTCCTCCGGCTCGGAGCAGGCGCAGAAGCTGATTTTCGGCTACACACCCTACGGCGACCTGACGCCGCTGTTCAGCGGCTATTTCGACACCCGCATCGGCCACAAGCGCGAGGCGGCAGCCTACGAACGCATCCGCGAATCCATCAGCCGGCCGGCGAGCGAAATTCTGTTTTTGTCCGACATCGGCGAGGAGCTGGATGCGGCGTTTGCCGCCGGCATGCAGACCTGCTGGCTGAGGCGGGATCGCAAGCCTGATCCCACCGCGCGCCATCGCCAGGTGCAGGACTTCGACGCGATCCAAGTCTAAGTCCGCCCGGTGAGCGTCCGGTTATACCGCCAGTCCGCAACGAAGAGGTAATGCGTGCAGGACAGGACAATCATGTCTGCGCCCGCCGCATCGGCTGGATGAAGCCGCGCAGCAGTGTTTCCGTTTCCGCGCCGACGAGCAATGGATATCGACGAAATAGCGATCGAGCACATCTCCGTAGAGGACTTGCGAGTAGACAAGTCGGGGGTTCTGATCGAGCAGATAGCGTCCCTGGCGTATCGGGCCTTCCGCGAGCCCCCTTGGAACGACGACTGCGCGTTGGCGCGCCTGCACCTCGGTCTCGGTGTCGATCTCATGCGGAGGAATGCCGTGGCCTTGATTGCCAAGACCCGGGGCTCCGGCGAGATCACGGGGTACGCCCTCGGATATGAGGTGCTGCGAGAGAGCGAAGACCCTCGGGACCTCACGCTCAGTACCATCTCGGGCACCACCGCGCTCGATTACCTGTTCGAAGCAGGCGGCCGTGTGTTCTATGGAGATACGCTCTGCGTGGACCCCGATGCTCGGCGGCGGCGGATCGCCTATGGACTCGTGGTCGCGCAACTCCGCCTGATCCGCAGCGAGGGATTCACGTACCGCATCGGGCGCACCGCTGTCAACGCAACCGCGATGCGGGCGCTCTTCGCCAAGCTCGGGTTCGAAGAGCTACCCGTGCAGGACGCCGTATTCGCAGATCGAACCTATTGGCTGCTCAGGCTTTGAGTTGAGGCTGAATCTCGGACGCCGTCACGGCCGAGCACATCGACATCCTGGCCGTCAACACCCTCTCGGACCGCAGCACCGAGACGGCCCGCATGACCTTCGTGGTCGAGATCGAGAGCGCCGAGCAACTCGATCACGCGATGGACCGTATCACGTCCGTCCCCGCCTTACTCAACGCCCGTCACCTCAGCCGCACCGTGAGGCGGATCTTGTCCGTGCCTCCCGCGCTGTTTCTGATCTGCATCTCGCCCCTGAGCTTTTTCCTACCCTGCTGGACCAGCATGCTCGCGACCTCCCTGCCCTTCGGCGTCAGCTTGAGCGGCACATTCGTCGTTTGACCCCCGGGGAAATTCCTAATAACGGCAGCGAAGGGGA
>Ga0136619_10000376_pt1 | contig 16917 bp, 29 predicted proteins | sample AntDrymUQ3532106_2_FD_104807 | JGI IMG/M metagenome (GOLD analysis project Ga0136619, IMG submission 104807) | Polar desert sand microbial communities from Dry Valleys, Antarctica - metaG UQ353 (21.06) | ecosystem: Environmental > Terrestrial > Soil > Desert | place: Antarctica: Dry Valley...
CGGTAAGCTTCTCGACGATGCGCCACCCTTGCCACCAGGATCAGCAAGGCGTCCTACCCGACCTTGTAGATGATCCGGTAGCGTGGCCGGGGTTCTTCTCCGGGCGCTTCCGCCCCCCGCACCGTGCGACGCCGGCTCTCGCCGCGCTAGTCCGGCTGCTTCACGCTCCGCCGCGAGATGCCTATGAGCGCGCGCAGGGCGTCGTTTACCGCCTGTGAATCGGGAAAAGCCTCGGCTACGTCCGGTGAGAGGACCACGACGTTGCTGCCTTCCGCGTAAAGCCCGGCATACTTGCCCCGAACGCCTCCACCGAACTCATACTCGTCCAGCATATCCTCTTTCTTGTCCCTTTCATCTTCCTTCATAGTTCTCTCCGATCGACGTGGACAACGACCAGAAGTTCATAACCCACCGACTCGCCTATCGTGACAAAGCGTTCTTCTTCCCAGGAGTGCAGAGGATCGTCGATGGTCAACGAGAGTGGGTCTCCGAATACGGTGGCGGCTTCCTCGAAGGAAACGCCATGTTTCTCGATGTTCTGTCTTGCTTTGCCTTCATCCCACTCGAACCGGAGGCTCATGCGGCATGAGTATACAGCCGCATCCAGAAATTCTCGAAATATTCTTCGCCCCAGGTGTCTAGCTCGGCTCGAAGTGGGCCATACCTTCTCAACACGGCTTCGTACGGGAAGCCCAAACACAAAGGAGAGCAATATGCTCAAGTGGTTCAGTAAGCGCCTGCGGGAGATGCAGGAGAAGGACGGTCAGGCGGGCTTCACCCTGATCGAGCTTCTCGTCGTCGTGATCATCATCGGCGTCCTCGCCGCCATCGCCATCCCGACCTTCCTGGCCCAGAGGGAGCGGGCGTGGGAGGCCACGGCCCAGAGCGACCTGAGGAACGCCGCCGCCGCCGCCACGTCGTGTTCCGTCGCCAACGGCGGTAGCTACTTGGCCCCTACTGATTGTGGAACTACGGCCGCCCTTACCGCGAACGGCTGGAACAGGACCGACGCCGTGACCTACGCCCCCCTCGCGGGCACGCCGACCGCAGGCAGGTGGGCGGCCACGACAACGCACAACAACGACAACGGCACCACCTACACGTTCGACACAGCGGGAGGTGGACAGGTCAGGTGTACAGCGGTTTGCCCGTAATCTAGGGTAGACGCGACTGGCCTAGCCGGTCTCTTAGAGGGCGCCCCTTCCGCATCGGGGGGGCGCCCCTTCTTTTTGTCCGCGGTTTGCCCGCAGGAGGACACATGGAACAGGCAGAGCCAAAGGCAGAGCCAACCGCCGCAAGAAGCGAGAGGGTCCACGAGCGCTACGCCTGGGTGATCCTGGCCGTAGACGTGGTACTGGGTATCTTCTCCGCCCTCACGACGACTCTGCCGCCTCTCAGTTGGTTCTCCGACCCTCTTTTTACTACCGAGTATTCGGTCATGGGCGCGTGGGGGATAAGCTGGGTGGGCTTCGAGATCCTGGCCCTCGTCATCATTCTCATACCCTTCAGGCGCGGGGAGCGGTGGGCGTGGTGGACGCTGTGGCTCTTGCCCGGCCTCTGGTTATGCCTGTTCGTCCTCGCCCCCGACCTCTTCGGGCTCCTCCTCCTCGCCCTGATAAGCCTTGCCGGGCTCATCCTGTCGTGGCGGCGGTTCTTCCCCGGCGCGGAGAAGGAATCCCCGAGGGTGAAGTGAGGCGCGAGGCGCTCCTCCTTCGCGGAGAGCGCCTTTTTCGTGCGAGGAGTTGTCTTCCCGCTCCGCTCTTTTCCGGTACGGTATCATCGAGATCGTGAAAACAACCTGGAACCTGGCGCTTCGAGCGGAGAAGGAGCGGATTTCATGGACGCGAAGTACATGGTGGACGAGAACGGCAAGCGCGTCGGCGTGTTTCTTGACATCGAGGAGTACGAGCGCCTGATCGAGGAGCTCGAGGAGTTGGCTGACGCTCGGGCGGCAGAGGAGGCCCGGCGCGAGCTGGCGAGTGGGGAGGATGAAGTAATCCCCTTCGAGCAAGCCGTCCGTGAGATACGGGAGGGCAAGGTTCTCCGCGACTGATGGCCTACCGGGTCTCCATCCGGCGCAAAGCCCAGAAGCAACTCGACAGGATACAGGAGCAGCACCGGGAGCGGGTAATCGCCGGTGTGCTCGCTCTGGCCGAAGATCCTCGACCGCCTGGGTGCCGCAAGCCGCGCGGCTGCGCGGTAGCGATCCTGGCATTCCTCGCCTACCGCAGGCTCGGAACCTTCAAGCCCCTGCTCATTCCGTTCGCTGTGGTAGCGGTTGGAATCCTGAGCGCCGTGCTCCTCAATCCTCTACCGACAAACTTATCCAGCCACGTTGGGGGCACCAACGTAGCCACCAATCCGGGCGAGGTTCCGAGCGGCGGCGACACGAGTATTACGACGCGGTTCCTCATGTGGCGAGACGCCGTCCCCATGATCGCGGATAGGCCGTTCTTCGGATACGGTCCAGACAACTTCCTGGAACCGTTCGAGCGGTACAAGAGCGACGAGCTGGCCGCCTTCTTTCCCGAAGGACAAGGCGTAGATAAGGCCCACAACGAGCTCTTGCAGGTGGCGGCGACCACCGGGTTGCTCGGCCTCGCGGCGTACCTGTGGATCTTCGTCTCCTACTTTCGCAAGTCCTACAAGAGCGGCGGATGGCCGCTGCTGGCGCTCTCGGGCGGCGTGCTGGCGTACATCCTCCAGCTACAGACGTGGGTCACCACCATCACCACCGGGGTGATCTTCTGGGCCATACTCGGCGTGTCGGTGGCGATCATGCGTCTTCAGAGCAGGGAGCAGGAGGAACAGAGAGTTCCTCGTGTGAGGTAAGTCGCCTTTACGGTGTCCGGGGCGGGACCGTGGCCGGAAGCCTCCGACCGAAGGCATAAAGTCCCTGGTTGGTTTAGAATCGGGAGCGCGATGATCGGTCAGTACATCAGAGCAGCCATGAAAGAGGCGAGGTACGAGATCCTGGAAGATGGTAGCTTCTACGGAGAGATCGCCGCCCTCAAAGGTGTGTGGGCAAATGCCGATGCCTTGGAGGAGACGCGAGAGGAACTCGGAGAGGTTCTCGAAGAATGGATAGTGCTCAGGCTGTCCAGAAGCCTACCCATACCCGCCATAGGTGGTGCTACGCTTTCGGCACCCTCCGTAGCCTGATGCCACTATGCCCGCCTTCGGTCCCGTAAGCCGTAGGGATCTGATCCGGCACCTGAAGACTCTGGGGTTCGAGGGACCTTATCAGGGTAAGCGGCACGACTTCATGGTCAAGGGCGGCCTGACGCCTAGAATTCCCAACCCGCACAGAGGCGATATAAGCAGGGATCTGCTGGACCGCATTCTCAAACAAGCCGATGTCTCGAAAGAGGAGTGGCGTAGACTCTAAAGAGTCCACCGGGCGTTTATCATCTTTCGAGTCTCGCCCTCGGCAATGTGGGTTGCCGTAGGTTCTTCTTCTCTTCCACACTGTCATCGGCTAGGAGGTTCAAGCGATGTTCTCTACTGGATACAACACATCAGCCCGCCTCGCTCGTAACAGGCTACTTCATTGTACCGGAGCGGTGGTTGGCCATTGCTGGCGCTCTCGGGCGGGGTGCTGGCGTACATTCTCCAGCTACAGACGTGGGGGTCACAACCTTCACGACCGGCGTACCTTCTGGGCCATACTCGGGGTGTCGGTGGCGATCATGCGGATTCAGAGCCGGGAAGGCAAGATCGAAGAGCCTCATAGCGTAGAGTAGATTCCGCTCTGATAACCTTCGTTGGCTACGCTTTCGGCAAGCAGTCCTTCGTTCCACGATACCGTATTATTGGCGTGTCTGGAATCCGAAAAGTCAGGCGAGGGAAAGAACTTTGGGACGCAAGAGAAAGCTCCTGGAACGTATTCTGAGTGGGCAGTCAGATGCCAACATCTCCTTTGATCAGGCCCGGACGCTGCTATCGTCGCTGGGTTTCAACGAGCGGATCAAAGGCTCACATCACAGCTTCTGGAGGGAGGGCATGAGGGAGAGGATCAACATTCAGCCGACTCGAGAGGGCAAGTGCAAGCCCTACCAGGTGCGTCAGATGAGGAGGGCGCTGCTAGAATACCGAGGAGAGTTAGGAATCTGAGATGACGAAGTATGAGATAGACATCTTCTGGAGTGATGAGGACGACGCTTACATAGCCGTCGTCCCGGACCTTCCCTACTGCTCTGCCTGGGGCGAAACCTACGAAGACGCGCTGCGCGAAGTGCAGGTTGCCATTGGTCTTCATCTGGAGACCCTTCAAGAGGAAGGTCGCCCCATCCCGAAACCAAAGGCTCGACAGGCTTCCTGATACAAGCGACACGAATAGCTGGCGGAACATGATCTGCCGGTCAACGCCTTCGCCGGCGAGGAGGTTCAAGCCGTGTTCTTCGTGGGATACACCACATCGGCCCGCAAGGCTTCGGAGGCGAAGGAGATCGCGGCAAGCACAGCCTCTCTGCTCAGCCGGGGATGTTCGTCCAGTATCTGCTCGATATTCTCTCCGGCGGCGAGTTTCTCCAGTATCGACTCTACCGTGATGCGAGTTCCCACGACGACGGGCTTGCCCATCAGCACCGCCGGGTCAGATTGGATGAGGTCTTTTTGGGCCATCGCGTTTCCTCGCTCGTTCGTGATCTACCATCCTATTGTACTGCTGCTCGCGCCCTCGGGCGGAATGCCAGCGTACATCCTCCAGCCACAGACGTGGGTCACAACCTTCACGACCGGCGTACCTTCTGGACCATGCTCGGCGTGTACGCGGCGATCATGCGGATTCAGAGCCGGGAGGGTCTTGCACAAAAAGCCCCTCTACCATGCGACTTGTTGGTGTGTGTCTTCTCGAAACCACATCATCTAGTGCCACCATCCGAGTTTTTGTGCAAAGCCAGCCGGGAGCAAGAGAAGCACCAGACCGTCGAAGGGTAGCTCCCACACGAGGTAAAGTCCGGGGCGTTCGCGGAGGCCGGAGCTAACGTCATCGGCATAGACACGGACCCTGACAAGCTAGAGTCGTTGAACCAGGGACGTTCGCACGTCGAGGACATTTCCGCGGATAGGGTGCAATCCCTCGTTAGCTCCGGCAAGCTGCGTTTCGCGAAAGACTATTCGGCTTTGAGAGACTCCCGTGCGGTGATGTTGTGCCTTCCAACCCCCTTGAATGAGCATCGGGAGCCGGACCTCTCCGCCGTGACAGCGGGCGCGGAAGCGGTTGGCGACAACCTGTCCACAGGGGCGCTGGTGGTGCTGGAGAGCACGACTTATCCGGGCACTACGAGAGAGGTATTGCTGCCGATCCTCGAACGCGGAGGAGATCGTGCCGTAGGCAGAGACTTCTTCCTGGCTTTCAGCCCCGAGCGGGTGGACCCCGGCAACAGACGGTACACGCTCGAGAACACCCCAAAGGTAGTAAGTGGGATCACCGCGGAATGCGGGGAGAGAGCCGAGTTTCTATATCGCCTCGTTGCGAAGGAGGTTCATAGGGTATCCAGCACGGAGAGCGCGGAGCTTTCGAAGCTGCTGGAGAACATCTTCCGGAGCGTGAACATAGCCCTGGTCAACGAGCTCGCCATCTTATGCGAGCGCATGGGCATAGATGTCTGGGAGGTGGTGGACACCGCGGCCACGAAGCCCTTCGGGTTCATGCCCTTCTATCCTGGACCGGGGCTGGGTGGACACTGCCTTCCCATAGACCCTTTTTACCTGGCGTGGCGCGCCCGGGCGTTCGGGTTGAACACCGAATTCATAGAACTTGCCGGGCGCGTGAACGTGGGCATGCCCCGCTACGCGTTCACCCGGATCAGCGAAGCCCTGAACAGGGACGCCAGGCCCGTAAACGGGAGCAAAGTCTTGATGCTGGGCATGAGCTACAAGCCCAACATCGGCGACCTGCGGGAGAGCCCGTGCCTGGAAATCTTGCGCCTGCTCCGCGAGTCCGGGGCGGACGTTGCCTATCACGACCCGTATATCCCTTCGCTTCCCAGCCACGGACTCGCCTCGGTTGCGCTGAGCGCGCCGGAAATAGAGAGAGCTGACTGCGTCGTGATCGGCACGGACCACGATTCGATTGACCTGCGGGCCGTAGTATCGTCGGGTGTGCGGGTGGTGGATTTGCGTAACGCTGTGCGGAAAAAGCTAGGACACCCTTTGCCGGGAAACGTAGATGTACTTTAGTGTTGAGCGCTAGTGTCAGCTTCATCAAAGTGGCATCGAACCGCATCGCGCACCTCGGTCTTTAGTTCTTCCAGGGTCTCTGCTTGCGAGTAGATCGAGTACCCCAGGGCCCTGGCCTCGAACCCCTCCTCCAGCGATTCCTCGACCAGAAAGATGATCTCATCCCGCGCCATCTACACTCCTTCTTGGGTTTATTAACAACCGCCCGGTGTTGGTCTCTGAGTATCACACAAAGTCGCTGGAAGCGTCCCTCGCAAACGTTCGTGCGTCGCGGAAGATAAGAGGTTGCGGGCGTGTTCTAGAATGAGTCCGTGGAGCAGAGCGAAAAGGGAAGCGCCGGGCGGGTCGGGATGCGGTGGGCGTGGTGGACGCTGTGGCTCTTGCCCGCTCTCTGGCTATGCCTGTTCGTCCTCGCCCCCGACCTCTTCGGGCTCCTCCTCGCCCTGATAAGTCTTGCCGGGCTCCTCTTGTCGCGGCGGCGGTTCTTCCCCGGCGCGGAGCAGGAAACCCCGCGAGTGAAGTAAGACGCGGGGCGCTCACCCTTCGCGGGGAGTGCCTCTTTCGTGCGCCGGCTGAGCCGAAATGGAGCGTCATCTTCCGGCTTCGCTTCCTCCGGTACGGTATCATTGAGGCCGTGAAGACCACCCTGTACTTCGAGGGGAAGGTGCTGGAGAACCCGGAGCGGCGTGGGATCACGGTGGAGCTGTGCGAGAGGATCGTTAGTGAGGCGGAGCATGCGGAGGAACAACGGGATGGCCGGTTCCGGTTCTGGGGCTATGTACCGGAGCGGCAAATGTACTTGCGGGTCATTGCTTCTGGAGATAGAGAAGTTCTGATCAACGCCTTTTTCGACAGCAACTTCACCCGTAAACAGAGGAGGAGCAGATGAAAGTCGAATACTACCCCGATACTGATAGTCTGTACATAAAGCTGAAACCGGGTATTGAGCATGAAGGTGCGGAGGTCGAGCCTGGGATCGTCTTCCACTACACCCCCGACAATGAAGTCACCGCTATAGAGATGGATTCGGCGGCGAGCAAGCTGGTGGACATCTCTCGCCTGGAAGTCGAGGGGCTGCCGATCAGTGTTGCCGGCGGGAAACGCCAGAAAAGCAAAGCAAGCTAACACCGAGCATTCAAGACAATAGAGTCATCGAGCGTCCCTGGCTTTTCTCGGAGCGCCTTTTTCGTGCGGTGGCGAAGGGAAAGGCGGTTCGGCTCCGGTCGCCGGCGTTCTTGTAGAATTGGCCGGGATGCTGCGGATATGAGGAGGTTTTCCCGATGGATGCACGGTATCTTACGGACGAGAAGGGCGAGCGCATCGGCGTGCTGCTGGACATCGAGGAGTATGAACGGATGGTCGCGGAGCTAGAGGAGCTTGCAGACATTCGAGTCTACGATGAGGTGGAGGCGGCCATTGAAAGAGGAGAGGACAAGCCGACGCCCCTCAAGAAGGCCCTGCCCAGGATAGAGCGGGAGCGCGAGGAGTTGAGGAGGAAAGGGATTGTATGAAGTCATACTCTCCAACAGGGCCGAGAAACGGCTGTCCCGGCTTCCAGGCGGCGAATATGAGCGCGTCCTTCAGGCGGTGATGAACCTTGCCGAAGTTCCACGCCCCAGGAACTGCCAAAAGCTTCGGGGGAGGGAAGGCTGGCGGATCAGGGTAGGCGACTACCGGGCGATCTACAAGGTGGATGACGAAGCGCGGGAAGTGCTCGTCGTAGACATCGGACACCGTAGAGACATCTATCGTTGATCCCACCTCTCAATCCGATGAAGCAAGCGTCTGCAGCTTCGCCGCGGGCAGGGCGCCTGTTCCTGTCTGGGTATGGTACTGTGTATGGCATGAAGAAGACCACGGTCTATTTACCTGACGAGTTGAAGGCCGCGCTGGAGCGGGCGGCAGCGTTGCGGGGGCAGAGCGAGGCGGAGATCATCCGGGAGGCGGTGCGGGAGTTGATACGAGGAGCGGGGCAACCGAAGCCCCGGTTGCCGTTGTTCTCCGGTGGTGATCCGACGCTCGCCGAAAGGTTCGAAGAAGAGCTTCGCGGCTTCGGCGAGTGACGCTAATACTGGACAGCAGCGGCTTGCTCGCTGCCGTGAACAGCGATCAGCGCATGCATCGTGCCGCCAGAGAAGCTCTGGAGCATGCCGAAGCTGAGCCGAGGATCATCTCCCCGTTCGTGCTCGCCGAACTCGACTACATGATACTTACGCGTTATGGCCGAAGCGAAGAGGCGTTGTTACTCGGTGAGATCGAGCGCGGAGCTTACCGTCTCGAAGCGTTTTCGGCCTCGGACGTTGCCTCGGCGACCGGGGTGATCGAACGGTACGCCGGTTTCGGAGATCTCGGCCTCGCCGATGCTTCTAACGTCGTGCTCGCCGAACGTTACGGCGCCCGCGACATCCTCACGCTGGACGAGCGCCACTTCCGTGCGGTCCGGGGATTGGGTGGACATCCGTTTCGTTTGCTCCCGGCAGACCTGTAGCGGATCTCCGCCTGACACGCTTTCCTCGTATCTGACGTAGACGATACGGACGCCTCTGCGGCAGAGGAGGGAAGGCTATCTTCCCTTCCCGCTCTCTCCGGTACGGTATCATTGAGGCTCCGAGTATCGCTGGATGAGGCCGCCGGTTGATCGGAGTGGAAGACGCCGGGGAAGGAGCCGGGATCTTATGGACGCGAAGTACATGGTGGACGAAAACGGCAAGCGCGTCGGCGTGTTTCTGGAGATCGAAGAGTATGAGCGGCTGCGGGAGATCGAGGACGAGCTGGAGGACATCCGCCGCTTTGACACGGCGATGGACGGGATCGATCGTGGAGAAGCCGATTTCCTTCCGTGGGAGGAAGCCAGGCAGGAAATAGAAGCCGAAAGGGAAGATATCAGGCGTCGCGGTGAGCTACGAGACCGTTGTTGAGCGGAAGGCCCGAAAGGCCATAGCCCGGCTTCCCTCCACGGTCTACGGCCGCATAACGAACGCCATCGAGGGCCTGACCGAAGACCCTCATCCCCCAAACAGCCTCAAGCTCCAGGGTAGGGATGGATACCGGCTCAGGGTTGGAGATTACCGGATCATCTACCAGGTGGACGACGAAGCCGGCGAAGTTCGCGTCCTGGAAGTCTGGCACCGGCAGAGAGATTACCGCTGACCTCCTACTCGACTCGGCCACACTGGCACCCCACCGGGGCGCCTTTCGTGCGCCGGCGGAGCCCCGGTGGGGTTGGGCTGCGGATGTGCTTTAGAATGCGCTGATGGAGCAGAAGGAACAGGGAAGCGCCGGGCGGGTGGGGATGCGGTGGGGCGTCTTCGGCGGGGTGGTGGCTTTTCTGGTGTCGTTGCTCGGGTCGCTGGCGGGGATGGTAGCGGCTATCTTCGTCGGGGTCTCGTTGGGGCGGCGGGCCGTGGCGGCGGACGCGGGGCGCGAGCAGAGCCGGCCCGGCGCGCTCTCGGGGCTCGTGGGCGGGGCGGTGGCCGCGCCGGTGTTCGTGATCGGGGCCGCCGCCGGGTCGCTGGTGGCGGCGCGGGGTTTCGGGACCGTCCGAATGGCCGAGACCCTCTCGGAGATGCTGGGGACCCGTATCTCCCCGGACCAGGCATGGCAGCTCTTCCTCCTGAGCCTCGTGTTCTCGGCGGTGGTGCAGGCGGCCATACTGGTGGCCGCGGCTACCGCCACCGGCGCGTGGGTGGCGAGGAAGTGAGCCGGAGAGTGGCTCAGGACCGGCGGCCGGCGATGGCGCGGTAGAGGAGGAGGACGAGGATCGAGCCGAGCACGGCCACCACCAGGCTCCCGAGGCTGAACTCGGCGATGAACGGGCGATCCGTCAGGGTACTGTAGAGGAACCCGCCGACGAAGGCCCCGGCGACGCCGAGAAGCATGGTGATGATGCACCCGCCGGGGTCCCGTCCCGGCAGCAGCAGTTTGGCGATGATCCCGGCCACCAGGCCGAAGGCGATCCAGAACAGTACGTTCACGACTCTCCTCACGTCAGCGGAAAGGTCCAACGTCCATCATATACCGCGTTTCCTGCCGGGGTAATCCGCACGACGCCGCCCTCCCCCGGCAGCCCGGACAAAAAATAGTGCGTTCGAGGGATGGCCCGGGAGCCGCTCCGGACCAATATTCATGCCATGCGCGCAGCCGCCGGGAGACGACAGCGGTTACGTGCTGTTCGAAGACAGCTTCAACGTCTTTGCGCCGCTGGACTCGTTCTTGTTCGGCGTCCGGACGAACTTCGGCGACGCCAACGCCGGCTTCTGGCCGACGCACTGCCGCATAGAGCGGCCGGTCCTCTTTCTTTAGGCGGCGCTGTAGAGGTCGAGGTCGGCCTTCATGACCATGTCCGCGGTGTCGCGGCGCAGTTCGAAGCCCAGCCTTCTGCTGATGCGCTGCATGGGGCGGTTGTCGAAGAGGATGTCGGCTGTGATGCGCCTGAGGCCCTCGGAGCGGCCTACGTCCAGCAGCTTCTCCAGGAGCAACGTGCCGACGCCCCGGCGCTGGTAGGCGTCGCTCACCAGCACGGAGAACTCGGCCTCCTCGCGCGCGGCGCCGTGGCGGCTCAGGCGGGAGACGCCCAGGATCTCCGGTTCCCCCGTCCGGGGGTTCTCCCGCTCGGCCACGAGCGCCATCTCGCGGTCGTAGTCTATGAAACAGATGCGCGTCAGCCGGTCGTGGGCGGTGCGCTGGTCCAGTCCCATCATGTGAAAGTAGCGCATGTAGACGCTCTGCTCGGAGAGCGACCCGTGGAACTTCACCATCAAAGGCTCGTCCTCGGGCCGGATGGGACGCACCACGACCCTCTCGCCGTCCTTCGTCTCCTCCTCGTACACGTACTGCGTAGGGTAAGGTCGGATGGCCGGACGGGGCAGGTCCTCGTCCTCCACCTCCGGGTCGTGCAGCACGACGCGGGCGTCGAGAGCCAGCAGACGCTCCGGGGAAGCGAGGAGCGGGTTTATGTCCATCTCCCGGATCCTCGGTTGCTCCACCACGAGCTGCGAGAAGCGCACCAGCAGCTTCTCCAGCGCCTCCCGGTCCACCGGCGCCCGACCCCGCACGCCCTCCAGCGCCTCGGAGATTCGGGTCCGCTCCATGACGCGGCGGGCGAGGGTTGTGGTCAGCGGAGGCAAGGCCAGCGCGCGGTCGCGGTACACCTCGACGAGCTGGCCGCCAGAGCCGAAGAGCAGCACGGGACCGAACTGCGGGTCGGGGCTGCTGCCCAGGATCAACTCGTACCCATCCAAACTGACCATCGGTTGCACCGTGACGCCCGCGAAGTCCTCCGGCGTGTACTCCTCCCCGATGCGCCGCTCCATCTCCTCGAATGCCCGGCGGACCTCGTCCGTGTCCGCCAGGTTCAGGCGCACGCCACCCACGTCGGTCTTGTGGGTGATGGTCTCGGAGTCCAGCTTGAGTACGACAGGGTATTCGATGTCCTCCGCGGCCTCGACGGCCTCGTCCGCGCTGCGAGCGATACGGGTCTCGACGGTAGGGATGCCGTAGGCTGCGAGCAACTCCTTGGACTCGTACTCGGTGAGGATGGTGCGCCCGGTGTCGCGGACCCGCTCTACCAGCTCTCTAGCCCTGCCGCGGTCCACGGACCCGTTCTCGGTGGCGAGCCTGGGGGTCTCGTAGATGGTGCGGAGGTTGTAGTTGTAGCGCCACATATCCGCGAAGGCGCGGGCGGCGGCGTCAGGGTAGTCGAAGGTGGGGATGCCGGCGTTGTTTAGGATGAACTCGCCCGCGGATATCTCGGGACCGCCCATCCAGCTCGCCAGCACGGGTTTGCCGGTGCTTCTCGCGTAGGGGACGAGCGCCTCGGCGGTGGCGGTGGGGTCCGTCATGTCCTGCGGCGTGAGGACGACGAGGAGGCCGTCGCTCTCCGGGTCGCCGGCAGCCGTCTCCAGCGTTTTGGCGTACCGCTCGGGGTCGGCGTCGCCGAGCACGTCCACCGGGTTGCCGTGACTCCAGGGGCCTGGAAGAAATTCGTTCAGCTTCTCCATCGTCTCCGGCGAAATCTCCGCGAGCTCGCCGCCGTTGCCGATGAGGGCGTCGGTGGCGAGGACGCCGGGGCCGCCGGCGTTGGTGATGGTGGTGAGGCGCGGGCCTTTGGGGCGAGGTTGCTTGCCGAGGACTTCGGCCATATCGAAGAGAGAGGAGATCTCATCCACCCGCAGCACGCCGCTGCGCCGGAACGCGGCGTCGAGCACTTCGTCGGAGCCGGTGAGGGAGCCCGTGTGGGAGGCGGCTGCCTTGCCGGCGGCCTCGGTGCGACCGGCCTTTATGGCGATGATCGGTTTCGTCAGGGCTACTTCCCTCGCCGCCGACAGGAACGAGCGGGCGTCGCCGATTGACTCCATGTAGAGGACGATGCTCCTGGTCTTCGGGTCGTCGCCGAGGTAGGAGATAAGATCCCCCCACCCCACGTCCATCATGGACCCGACGGAGACGAACGCCGAGAACCCGACGTTCTCCCTGAAGCTCTGGTCCAGTATCGCCGTCAAGAGCGCCCCGCTCTGGCTGAGGAAACCGACGCTGCCGGGGCGCGCGATGCCGCCGGCGAACGTGGCGTTGAGCCCCGTGTTCGGGTTCATGACGCCGAGGCAGTTGGGGCCGACGATGCGCATTCGGCCCCGCCGGGCCTCTTCCATGACCTGCTCCTCCAGCGCGGCGCCCTCGGGGCCCGTCTCCCGGAAGCCGGCGGAGATGATGATGGCGCCCTCCACCCCTGCTTCCGCGCACTCGGAGACGATGCCGGGGACCGCGGGCGCGGGGGCTACGATCACGGCGAGGTCCACCCTCTGGGGCACCTCCGCGACGCTCGGATACGCCTTGATGCCCAGCACGTTCGGCCGCCGGGCGTTCACCGGGAAGACCGTCCCCCCGAACGGGCTGGAGACCAGGTTCCACATGATCGTGCGCCCCACGCTCCCGGGGCGCTCGGTAGCCCCTATCACCGCGACCGTCTCCGGCCTGAAGATGGCGTCCAACGGCTGCCGCTCATACCCCAACACGTCGTGCGCGGGATCCCCGTCTCTCGACCTCTTCATCTTCCACTCCTCTCGTGCCACCAGTGCCCGGTCATCATCAGCGTACCCAAATACGACTATATCCATTTCGCATCTATGTTCTTAACACGAGGCACCGGCGGAGCGCGTGAACTTCGCCACTTGGGACTGGGGTGGCGGGCTGGGCGCGAGGTCCGCAAGTCTAATCTGGTCTCCTTCGTAGTTCGGGTCCTATCCAGTGTGGAGCGCGGCGCCGGAGCGTCCGGTGGGTCTCCAGCGTTGAAACGGGATCTCCCTGCGGTGGACGGAGGATGGTAGCGGAAAGCAGGCGGTGCGGTTCTGGCTCAACGGGCAGTATCTGGGGTCTCCCATGTCGCGGAACCCTTCGGGGCACTCTCGCTGAAGGTCTGGAGCGACAACCAGGCGCCCACGCCCAGCGGTATCGAACACCGGAACCCCTCCGCCAGGCAGAGCTTCCAAGTGGACTACATTAACGCGTCGCGAACGTAACGGAGGAGCTCGTCGTGTAGTCTTGAAGCAAGCGTGGCTTCGGGACGAACCGGCTGCACGGTGTGGCGTTTCCCGTGAGTAGTACGGTCGGGACGGCAAACGTCCCGGCCTATTCTTTGTCCGGGGATCAGGCCCGTGGAGATTCCGTAGGGCTTTGCGAAGGGTCCCGTGTGCGGACGACGTTCTCCAGGAGAGTGCGGTTGGGGATACGGTGCAGGTACCCGTCCTCGGAGCGGAGCGTGACGGACGCGTACCCAAGCTCCTCGACGGTGCCCTCGATGCCGCTCACCGAGATCACATCTCCCACCGCCGCGGTGTCCCGGACGTAGCGGCCGGCGGCTATGTTGCCCGAGAGTAGCGTCAGGCCCTGGCCGATCGAGACGGCCGCGACGAGGCCTAAAGTGCCGAGGACGACGATGGCGAGGACGACGAGCAGGTAGGTCTCCAGCCCGAGTTGCCCGGCGGCCAGGAGCGCGGTTATCGCGACGACGGTCACGAACGTGACGCGCCGGAACGCGACCACGCCCCTGAGGTCCGCCCGCTCGGCCTGGTTGGCGACGAGATCGGCGAGGCGTCCGGCTGCCATGACGCCGGCTATCAGGATGACGAGGGCCACCAGCGCCCGCCCGGCGAGGTTGACGATCCCGTCCATCGTGGTCTCCAGCGAGGAGAGCCCGAGCACGCTCAGGGCGGCGGCCAGGCCGGTGAGGATTACGCCCCAGAAGAGCACGACGCCGAGCAGGCGCGAGGGGCCGTTCGTGTAGCCGAGCTGCCCGAGGGCGTTCGAGGCGCCGGTCTGCTCGAAGAGGTTGTCAAGGCCCACGCTCTCCAGGAAGCGGCCCGCCAGGCGCTGCAGGACGCGGGCCACAACCAGCGCCGCCAGGAGCACGACCACCGCGCCCAGCAGCCGGGGGACGAAATCGCCCAGCGTGCCCAGCAGGTCCTCGAGAACGTCAGTCACCCTGCATCCCTCCCTAGCCTTCGGAGCCCGCCGGACGCGCGGCCCGCAGGCCGAAATAATAGACGAAAGCGTCGAGGTACGAACGCCCGACCCCGCCCAGCAGGGTCTCCGTCTGCCGCAGGAAGGCCGAGACGTAGGCACGCCTGATGGCGTGCCCGATCGCCGCCTCCGGCGCCACCACCGGCTCCTGCCCCAGGGTGCCGAGCATGACGAGCATCCGGGCGTAGGACTCAGCCAGGCGCCGGTAGTCCGGGCGCTCGAAGATGAGCCGCTCGGCCTCGTGAGCCTCCTCTCCTTCCAGCTCTCCGGCGGCGTAGGCCCCGATGAGCTCCAGCGCCTCCCACCGCTCCTCCTGGGTGGGGCTCATCGTTCACCCCCTTCGCCGGACTCCTCCGGGGAGTTCCCGCCGGCTCCTCCGGCTCCATCTGAAAGGACGACGAGCATGGCGGCGCGGCCCCGACTGACCCAGCCCTTGGCCGTCCCGTCGGGCACGTCGAGGACCTCGGCGATCTCCGCGTAGGAGAGGCCCTCCATGTGCCGCAGCACCAGCGCGGCCCGGTGCTCCACCCGGATGTGTTCGAGGGCGGCTTCGATCTCCGCCCGCCGCTCTCCGCTCAGGGCAGCGGCCTCGGGATCGGCCTCGCCGCCGGACGGCTCCGGGAGGAAGGGCACTTCCTCGTCCAGCTCCCGCTCCCGCCGGAGGGCCTCCTTGCGGCGGGCGGTCAGGCAGGTATTCACCGTAATTTTGTACAGCCACGTGCTAAAGGCGCTCTCACCTCTGAACTTCCCTATGTTGCGCCAGATCCGGATCCAGACCTCCTGGCTCGCGTCCTGGGCGTGCTCGGCGCCGGATATTCGCATCGCCACTCTATATACGAGACTCGAATGGGTTCGAACTAGTTTCGTGAAGGCTTCGACGTCGCCCCTGGAGGCGCGGACGGCGAGATCCCGGGCGTCCCTGCTCAAGCGGCGTTTTCCGCCCGAAAGGAGAGGCCGGGGATGGCGATTTGCCGTCGCATGGCAGGAAGATAGCAGACCCGTGCTCCCGAAGCGTAACGGCTTGCGCTGCCCTATGGTCACGCGTACACTGGCACTCGCCTACGGTGGTCTCTGGCGACCGCTTCCGGGGAAGGTGAGATGCTGCACGCCATCGAGTTGACGGAGTCCGATGGGGACGGGACGCTGCTGGAGTTGCGGGGAGACCTTGACGGTTTTTCTCTGCCGGAGTTGAGCGCGGCCCTGGACCGGGTCGCCGGACTGCGGCGCTCGGCGCTGATCGACCTCTCCGGCGTCACCTTCCTGGACGTGCAATCCGCCCGAGAACTGACGAGGCGCTCCTGGCTCTACGGCCATCACGTGGCCCTGGTCAACCCCTCCTGGCAGGTGCTCGCCAGCGTCGGGGCGTGCGGGATGGGGGACTGGGCGAGGTTCGGGACTGGGCATAACCGGCCGGAAGTGGCGGCCTTCCCGGAGCCTCCCGGACCCGCCTAGTCCTCGGGCGTGGCCTTGCTGGGAGTCGCGGGGTCCACGCGCTCCAGCCCCGGTATGAGGCCCTGGCTCACCATTATCCCCAGGATGAGCGCGGCCCCCGAGAAGACGGCCGCCGCCAGCCCCAGTCGGCGCGCCCCGAGCGCGTAGCCCACCATCCCCAATACGGCTCCCATCGCCGCCATCGGGACCAGCCCCGTCACCGCGGGTCCGACCCCGGACGCCGTCAATAGCCCCGGCACGACCAGCAATATGCCAGGCCAGGCCGAGAGCCGGCCGAAGAGCAGCGCCGCCTGCGCTTTGCCGGCTCCGGATTCGCTGGAACTACCTCTCCCCGCATGTTGCTCGCATGCTCTCACCCCTCGAACGTGGCGTATGCAGAGCCGTATACCCGCGCCGCGCGAAACCTCGTCCCCGATCATTCCTCGTGGGGATGCATGATCCATCCCGATGTCACAGCACGTTGCAGCAAAGGTGAACTGATGACAACCTGGCTGCATGAATGGTTATTCCGAAGACCTTCGAGAGAAGATAGTCGCTGCCGTAGGAGGTGGGATCTCCAAGAGCCAGGTGGCCCACACCTTCGGCGTGAGCCTCTCCTCGGTCAAGCGCTACGTGAAGAAAGCCGACCACGGAGAATTCTTAGCTCCTAATACTACAACCGCACTTTTGTGGTGTACGCTTCTCGTGCAGGCGAGGAGCGGGAGGTAAACGGTGGCAACTCGTGCGGAACAACAAGAGATCAAAAGGGTCACCGGATGGCAGGAAGAG
>Ga0136619_10000377_pt1 | contig 16909 bp, 20 predicted proteins | sample AntDrymUQ3532106_2_FD_104807 | JGI IMG/M metagenome (GOLD analysis project Ga0136619, IMG submission 104807) | Polar desert sand microbial communities from Dry Valleys, Antarctica - metaG UQ353 (21.06) | ecosystem: Environmental > Terrestrial > Soil > Desert | place: Antarctica: Dry Valley...
GCCCTGGCCAAGGCAACGCGCTCATTGGCCACCAAGGCTGCGCACAAAGCCGCCGAGGCCGCTTCGACTGGAACGCGCGGACGTCCCACGTCCAGCCCGAGTAGGCCGGCGAGGGCATCGAGGCAGAAGGCCTCGATCGGTCAGCCCGCACAGCCCGCACCACAGCGGCCGAGGTGGCGCTTCAAGCGCCGGTGGGTTGTGGTGCCGACTGTCGTTGTCCTGGCGCTGTGCCTCGCCGCTGTCGTGCTGGTGATCTACCTACTGGGTGCCCTCGAGGGGACCATGGGTGGTTGACGGACGACCGCTTTCCCCGCGACCGCTCGCACCAGGTGCAGGTCCGGCATCGCGTGTGTCGGCTGACCGGTCAGCGTGCGTGTTCCCGACACCCCGGTCGGGTACGTCAGGGTCCACTTCATCGGCGCTGCGCAGCCGGTCGCTGTGCTCGGTCCTTTTCGCGGTGGCCTGCTCGCCCCGCTCCTCGGCTCCCAGTTGCAGTTTCTCCGCCTCGGCGGCCTTGCGGTCGGCCTCAGCACGAGCTTGACGGGCCAGGGCATCCTGCTCGGCTGCCTCGGCCTCGTGCTGGCGAACCGTTGATTCCTCCGAAGCCGCCTGCTGCCTGATGTCACCGGCCTTCGAACGCTGACGGTCCTGTTTCCGGCTGCCACTCATTCTGACGGCCACAGCGATCACAGCCAGTACGACCAGGACTGCCACGACGATCCAGATGATGGTGCTCGTCTCCATGATGCCTCCACAGTGAGGTTTGTTGTCCGATCGGCTTGTTACCCGTTCTGTCGGTGCTGAACCGTTAGGTTCGCGGTGCAGCAGTTCGTAGTCTTCCAGGTTCAGCGCCTTGGCTTCGCGTACCGAGCGGACCTGCCAGCCTTGCTCCAGGTCTCCTCGATGACGCGCACGTCGAAGTAGCTGCCGCCGTGACGCAGCCAGTCGAAAGGTTCACCGGCCTCGTGGACCCGGAAGTCTGCCTGCGGGACGCGGTCTCGGCTCAAGTTGACCATGCTCGGGCTCTGATCGAATCCGGAGACGTACGCCCCACGGCGGGCTAGCTCCTCGGCGTACAGGCCGGGACCCCCACACCATGATCCACCTGCCTATCGTGGCACCGGCTGTCACTGCAGGAACGCTGCCACCGTCGTGCTGAACCAGACGGGGTCGTCGAGCCAGGGAAAATGGCCGCCTCCCGGCTGGGTGACCAGCCTCGCGTTCGGGAACAATCCGGCCAACTCCGCCACCACGCTCGGCGGGGCTGCCACGTCGAGTTCCCCGGCAAGTAGCAACACCGGCTCCCCGAAGCTGGCAAGGGCCGCGCGGGTGGCTGGCGGATCGAAGGCGCCCTCGGCGCCGAAGACAGCGGCAGCCTCCTCGTTGCGTTGCCTGTCCCCGCTCGCGTGATGGGCTCGCGCCGCAGCGTCCCACCGGCCATAGGTGAACGGTGTGATGGCCTCCCAGTCGTCGTGCGTGGCCTGCTCGGCCTGGATCGCCTCGAAGGCTGCCGACCCCTGTACGAACCACGGCTCGCCCGCCCGCAGCTGCACGACCTCACGCCGCATCTCAGGGGTGGCGATGATCCCAACCGCCCGGGTGCTCGGCGTGAGCAGGACAAGGTTGCCGATGCACTCGGGATACCGGGCTGCATACATCGCGGCCACGTTCGTCCCAGCGGAGTGGGCAAGCAGGTCGATCCGGTCGAGGCCCAGGTGCTCGCGCAGCGCCTCCACGTCGTTCACGAGGTGGTCGCAGCGGTAGGAGCCGGTGTCTGCGGGTGTCCCCGATCGGCCGGTACCCCGGGAGTCGGACAGAATCAGCTGCAGGCGCCCGGAAAGACCGCCGAGGTCACCGAGGTAAGCCGAGTCCTGCATCGGACCGCCCGGCAGGCAGACCACGGGGGTGCCCTCCCCGAGCACGTGGTAGGCGAGCTTCGTTCCATCACGCGCCGGGAAGACAGACATGGACTAGATCATCCCAACGCTGCTGCGCCTGCTTCGAGTCGCCCGAGATCGCGCACCGCGTAGCGGCGGTGTTCGCAGTGTTCTCTCATCACCACGCGGAGGCAGCCTCCGACCGAGTGCGACTCCATCCCCCACGCAGGCGCGGGTACGGCGGTGCGGATCTGTTCGAGTTCGCTGTCGGTCACGCCCGCGACGATTCCGCGGATCCGCGCCCTGCGCTCGGCTTGTAGCGCCAGCACCTCGGCGTACGACGGCCGCGCGTCGAGGTCGAGCCCCAGCTGCGGCATCCGCGAGGCGACCAGCGGCGTTCGACCGTGTCCCACATCGCCCGGCAGTCCTCGGCTGTGCGCATCCCTCGCAGCTGCACGCGCTCGGGATGTCGCCGGTCGAGTTCGGCGCACGCGGCCGCCCCGCTCCTCCTGCGTGGTGTCGCGCCAGAACCAGCCGACGACCTTGAACCGCTGGCACCGGCACCGGCCCGGGTAATCGGTGATGCCATAGACCGCGTCGAGGTTCTCCGCGAGGCCTCGTTGGCCGGCAGGATGGTCAGCTGCTCGGCGCGGATCGGCGCTTTCATGGCCGTCATCCTGGCTGCGGTGGGTCCTCGCCCACCAGCCCGTCCACTGACTCGCGGATCAGGTCGGCGTGGCCGTTGTGGCGCGCGTACTCGTCGATCAGGTCGACCACGAGCCGTCGCAGGTTGGCATGCTCGCCGGGGGAGTTGGTGAGGTGCACCGGCTGGCCCATGTCACCGCGGGTCAGCGCCTCGGCAACGCAGGCCCGGGAGCGTTCGACCGCCTCCTGCCACAGCCCGAACAACTCCTCCGGTGTGTCGTCGGCGGCGCTGCCCCACTCCCAGGCCCATTCGACCGCGTCCCACGGCGGCGCCGAGTCGCGGCCGAACAGTCGTACGGCGAACACATCGTCCTCGACCCGGGCCATGTGCTTGAGCAGACCGCCCAGGGTCACGGCGGACGGACCGAGGGTCGCCCGCAGACCCGCTGCGTCCAGCCCTCCGCACTTCCAGGCGAGGACACTTCGGGTGCGGTCCAGGATGCCCAGGAGCAGCTCGATCTCGTCTCCGGCAACCGGCGGCTCTCGAAAGGTGATTGAGTCCATGGCGGGCACGCTACTGTCTATTCCGGACGTTATACGTCCGGGAACGAGGACGAGGTGAAGATGGAGAGCGCAAGCCCGACCGCCAGGGCGCTGCTTGCCCTCGAGGTCCTGCAGGACAGCCCCGGTGTCTCAGCGCAGCGTCTTGCCCGCAAGCTCGAGATCACCGACCGGGCCGTGCGCCGCTACGTTCGTCTGCTCCGCGACGCCGGCATCCCCATCGAGTCAACGACGGGACGCTACGGCGGCTACCGCCTTGGCCGTGGCAACCGGCTGCCGCCGCTGATGCTGTCTTCGGCCGAGGCGCTCGGGCTCGTGATGGCAGTGCTCGAAGGTCGGCGCGGCGCCACAGACGCCGACGACCCGGCGGGCAGCGCGATCGGCAAGATCGTCCGTCTGCTGCCGACCTCGATCGCGGAGTCAGTCGCAGCGTTGCGCGGGGTGACCACGGTCCAGACGGGCTTAGCGACCCCGGCGCCCGATCCGGAGACCACCGCCATCCTGGTGCGGGCAGCGGAGGCCGGCCGCCGGGTGCGCATCACCTACCGGCTGCGCCAGGAACGGCCCATGGAGATCGACCCGTGGGCCGTGGCTGTGTGGCGGGGCCGGTGGTATCTGCTGTGTTGGTCCCATACAAAGGCGGCCCGGCGGGTGCTGCGCGTCGACCGGGTCACCTCCGCCGTCGTATTGGACGAGGAGTTCGCGCCGCCCGACGACCTCGACCCGATCGCGACGATCCTCGAGCACCTGAGCATGGGTTGGCGCTACGACGTGGAGGTCGTCATCGACGCACCAATGGAGCAGGTCACCGGGTGGCTGTCCCGCGGCCTCGGTCGGCTGGAGGCGACTGATGCCGGCTGTACCAGGCTCGTGGGCACGACCGACGAGCCGTACTGGTACGCCCGGCACCTCACCGCGATCCAGGCGCCGTACCGCATCGTGTCCCCGACCGAGCTGCGTGAGGCCGCTTGCAACCTGGGCAGACTCCTGACCCGAGCCGGCTCGTCCGGCTAGACCTTCTTGCGATGGCCCCGCGCTTTTGTACCGGGGAGGTTCGGACAGCTAAGTCAGGCCGACCAGATTGGTGCTCACCTGCCAGAGTCGTGCCGCATCGGCCTGGTCGTAGCTGCGCTTCGAGGACTGCTTGAGTTTGCTGTTGGCGAAGTAGCGGCCGGTCAGCTCTTGGAGATCGGGAGCGGAGACCACGTGGACTGACGTGACGGCGCCCTGGGCCGGGGCCTTCATGAAGGGCCGCATGAAGGGTAGGAACATTCGCTGGACGTGGCCGGGGTCCTCGGCTCCGAAGGATGTGCTCACGACGCCGGGGTGCAAGGCGTTGGCCGTGACGGACGTGCCCCGGAGCCGCCTGGCGAGCTCGTAGCTGAAGAGGACGTTCGCGAGCTTGGACTGGTCGTAGGCCCGTGAACCGGAGTAGGACTCCTCGCCCTGCAGGTCGTCGAAGTCGATGCGCCCCATGGCCTGCGCGTTGGACGAGACCGTGACCACGCGGGCCGGGGCGGTCTCCTTCAACCGGTCGAGGAGCAGGTTGGTGAGCAGGAACGGCGCGAGATGGTTGAGGGCGAAGGTGTGCTCGAGACCGTCAGCGGTGACGTGCCGGGTGTTCCAGTAGCCGCCGACGTTGTTGACCAGCACATCAATCCGGGGAAGCGATGTGAGTACCTCGTCGGCAAGCCGCCGTACCTCGGACTGGGCGGACAGGTCAGCGACGAACACGTCGACCCGCCCGCCGCCTGCGCGGATCTCCCGAGCCGCGTCGTCGGCGCGGTCGCGGCCGGTGATCGCCAGGTGCGCACCCATCGCCGCCAGGCCGAGTGCGGTCGCCCTGCCGATGCCACCGGTGCCACCGGTGACGAGCACCGTCTTGCCGGCCATCCGCCCGCCGTGCAACGGATCCGTCATTTCAGGCTGAACGGCGGGTACTGGTCGGTGAGCAGTCCCGCGTAGGCCTGAACCCGAACGTTGTAGCGATAGACACCCACCAGGAAGTCGCGCAGCCCCAGCGGATATTCACCGGTGATGAGTACGGCGAAGAACCCGGCGATCACGACGAACATCGCTGCGATGCTCAACCCGACCAGCACCAGGTAATGCGGAATGGCGAGCAGCCACTTGACCAGGGGCTGCCAGCGCGACATCTTCTCGGGATAGCTGAACGTCACGACGGTGTGCGGATCGACGCCGTCGTCAGCGGCATTCGGCTGGAAGTCGAAGGGCGGGTAGTCCTCCCGCAGGAAGAGCGCGTAGCTCACGGCGCGCCATTCGTAGCGGAAGGTCATGGCGATTGCGTCGAAGAGTGGACGCGGGATGCGCCGGGTGAACACGACGGTGAAGAAGGCGATAAACGTCAGGAAACTGCGCAAAATGCCTAGCGCGTAGACGATGAACAGCTGCGGTATTGCGAGGAACCACTGCACGAGCGGTCGCCACCGGGCGATCTCCCGCTCTCCGCGGAAGTCGAGTTGGGTGGGATAGGGGGTGGCTAGAGACACGATGCCCTCCTTGGGCGGATGTTCCGGAGTGGTGGCGACCGCCTGTGGGCAGCCGTATGCGATCAGATGGTGATGGCGAGCTTTCCGCGGGCCTTGCCGGCTTCGAGGTGACGCATGGCGTCCGGGACCTGGGCCAGCGGGTAAGTGCGGTCGACGCTCGGCGTGACCTTGCCGGCCTCGATGAGCGGGGTGAGCCGTTCGAGGTCGCTGGCGCGCTCCTTGGAGGCCAGCATGGCCAGCCGCTGGCCTACGAACAGCGACACGAACGGGGCCCGCAGGGATCGGCCGAAGCCGCCGGTGACGTTGCCGCCTTCCTCGCCGCCGACGATGACCGCCGTCCCCTTGGGGGTGAGGGTCCGACGGAGTCGGGACAGTGTGGGGTTGCCGGCGATGTCGATGATCAGGTCGTAGTGCTGCGCTCCGTCAGCGAAGTCGTCCACGGTGTAGTCGATGACATGGTCGGCGCCGAGGGACCGTACGAGATCGACTTTCGAGGTGCTGCACACGGCGGTGACTTCGGCTCCAAGGGCCTTTGCCAGCTGTACGGCGTAGCTGCCGACTCCGCCGGACGCGCCGGTGATCAGCACCTTCTGTCCCTGCTGGACCCGGCCGGTGTCCGTCAGCGCCTGCAGCGCGGTTCCCGCTGAGATTCCTACCACCGCGGCTTGGGCGAAGGTGAGGTTCGCCGGCTTGCGGGCCAGCTTGTCCTCCCGAACCGCGGCGTACTCGGCGAAAGCGCCTCGGGACATCCCGTACACCTCGTCCCCTGCGGAGAATCTGGTCACGGCCGACCCGACGGCGACGACCGTGCCGGCGACGTCGAGCCCGGGCACCCGGTTCTTCGGCCTACGGAATCCGAAACCGAGAACGCGGAGCAGGTACGGCTTGCCGGCCATCATGTGCCACGTCCCCCGGTCGAGACCGGCAGCGTGCACTCGTACGAGCACCTCGTTGTCAGCGATCTCGGGCCTGGCGATCCGCCCGAAACTCAAGACGTCGGCGGAGCCGTACGCATCCTGTGTGATTGCCTGCATGGTGCTGTCCCCCTTCGGACGGTTAATGCCGCCGCTCATTGCAACGTGCGGTCCTTCGGATTTCATGATCGTCATGACTGTTTCCCTTCGACCGGTGGGACGGTCCCACCGTACTTAGTACGAGACTTTACCGTACTAAGTACGGCCGCGCCAGTGGCAACCGAAGTCGGTATGCCAGCCGCTTGGTCAGCGCGAGCCACGTGTCGCCAGCGCAGGTTGGCAGCCGGCAGGCCGGCTGCGGCCTGTCCAGCCGCGACTGGACTTGTGGTCATCCGAGCGCTTGCTGAAGGAGACGAACGCGCGCATCGCCTTGTCGGGGCCACCGAGAAGTGCAAGTGCACTCACGAGTTGACTGATCGCCACCAGGAAGACGGCCGCGAAGGCGACCCCCGTACTTAGTACGGTCAAGGTATCGTACTAAGTACGAAAGTGCTATAGGCTGTGCGAATGACCTCGAAACCAGTCGCCGACGCCCCGCCACAACGCATCCCGCTCAGCCGTGAGCGGGTGCTGCTCGGTGCCGTGGCGGTCGCCGACGCGGGAGGGATCGCTGCGCTGACGATCCGCACGCTCGCCCACGAACTAGGTGTCAAACCGATGGCGGTCTATCACCACGTCGCCAACAAGGACGAGATCCTCGACGGCATCGTCGACATCGTCTACAGCGAGATCGACCTACCGTCCGCCGACGGCGACTGGCATGCGGAAATGCGCCGGCGAGCAATCTCGGCCCGCCGGGTGCTGAGGGTCCACCCGTGGGCGATACCGCTGTTGCAGTCGCGCACCAGCCCCGGCCCGGCGACGCTGGCACATCACAACGCAGTCATCGGCAGCCTGCGCGCGGGGGGTTTCACCGTGAAGATGACCGCCCATGCCTTCGCCCTGATCGACAGCTACGTGTTCGGATTCGCGCTGTCGGAGAACTCACTTCCCATCAACGGCCCGGAGACCGTCGCCGAGGTTGCCGAATCGATGATGCTGGAGTTCTTGGCCGCGGCCTATCCCGCCCTTCTCGAATTCACGACCGAACACGTCCTCAAGCCCGGCTATGACTTCGGCGCGGAGTTCGAGTTCGGGCTGGACCTCATCTTGGACGGCCTGACCAGGTCGATCCCTGATTCATGTGTTCACGATTAGGATGATCATGGGCCGAGCTGAAACTCAAGGATGAGATCGGCGCCTTCGAACGTGCGGGTTTGCAACCGGCCGTCGAAAACACATCGCTGGTCACCGGTTTCGGCTCTTCTCACCCGGCCAACGCCAGGACATGACCTTCGAGATCATGGCCTCGGACTACGCGAGCCAGTTCGCTGCGCTGCTGGGCGGATTCCATCCCAGGCCCTTGGGGTCGGGTAGCTAGCCGATCCCGCTCGGGCTCGAACTCGCTGACTAGCCCTTGCCTTTGAGCTTGCGCCAGCCACCGGCGCGGTTGTTGGCGATGATCTGCGTTTTCATCGCGCTGAGGGCAGGCGCGCTGATCGCCGCGCCCTGGCGGAAGGCGACGGTACGAGCGGTTTGTTGTCGAGTCCGCCGGTGATGATGCCCTCCGGATCGGGGACGATCGCGCCGTCGTACAGGAAGACGTTGACGTGGTCCTTGGCCGCCAGCAGATCGGCAGAATAGGTCACGGAGATCCCCATGGCGTGAAGACGGTCGCTCGAATGTGTACGCCGCAAGCCCGCAGGGTAAGGCCACCACATGCCCAAGACAACGAAGAGCGGCAAAGCGAAAGAGAGTGAGTTGCCCAGCACCCTGCAGCGCTCGGACGCCCACGCCCAGCAGACCTTCGCGAAGGCGCACGACTCGGCAGCCGATCAGTATGGCGACGCCGAGCGCGCACACCGGGTCGCGTTCTCCGCGCTCAAGCACACCCACGAAAAGGTCGGCGACCACTGGGAGCCCAAGGAGGGCGGCAAGAAAGGCCCGTCCGACAAGCAGGCCGAGGGCGGCGTCAACACCTCTCGGGAGACCGCCGGCGGTGTCGATGCTAACGCGTCCAAGAAGCACCTGCAGGACGTGGCGAAGCGGCTCGACGTACCCGGTCGGTCCCGGATGACCAAGGACGAGTTGGTGGACGCGATCCAGAAGGCCAACAACCGGGCGAGCGCGAAAGCCCGCTCCTGATCGAGGCCTTGCACCTGAATTGCCCGCAGTGCACCTGACCCGTTGGGGTGAAAGCGCCTAGAACGGGTGCACTGCCGGCCGCGCGGAGTTTCCCCAGTCGGTCAGGCGTCGTCGGGTACGACGTGCATGGCTGCCTCTTCGGCGCTGGCCGCTGCACTGTCGATTCCCACGTCCTCGGCATTGAGCTGACCCTCGACATCGGTGTGTGCGCCCTCGTCGGGTGCCACCAGTCGTCCGGCTCGGTCCTCACCCACCTGGTCGTCGATCAGTTCGCCGACCTGGTCGTCGACCGAGGCGCCCGCACCGTCGAGGTCGGTGTCCAGGTCGGTGTCGATCTCGTCGTCGACCGGGTCCTCGCCGTCCATGCCGGCTGCGGCGGCCTGCTCGACCTCGGCCACGGCGGGATCGGGCTGCTCCTGGACCAGTCGCTGGTCGAGGGACTCCCCGTGTTCCTCTTCCTCCGCGGTGGTGCCGAATCCCTGACCGGGCGACCACTTCTCCGGTGCGGTGTAGCCCTCGTCCAGCACGTCGTCGACGTTGCGGTCCACCAGGGTGTCCTCGGCCTGCAGCTGGGTCTCCTCATCGACGCTGTAGGTGTTGTACGGCGTGGTGTCGTCGCTCTGGCTCATGGCTCTAGCCTCGCATGGCGCCGGTTGTCCCGTCAGCACACAGTCCCGATCAGGCCGACGACATCTGGCAGTGGTCCAGGTCGGGTGGCACCTGCATATGGGGCCGAAGTTGTCCCGGGCCGACCCGTCGTACCAGACATGGGCATCTCGATCGCTGGTGTTCGGCTCATCCTCAGCCGAGGCGGCGGCGATGCAGGGCTCGCGCGGCGGCGTGGACCTACCCGAGGACGAGGCCCCCCGAGTACGAGGACACCTGGCCCGCTACTACGACAAGACGGGTGACGACCCACCCTGGGAATCGCTGAGCCGCGACCCGACCGTTGGTACCCGGACGGGACGCCGCCGTACGCGGAATGCACCTGTCCCGATTCCGGAACGGTGCACGTGGTGCCTCGCGCCGCCGCCCACCCCGGTCTGCCCCCCGTACGCCGCACTCAGGATCGGTCGGGCTGCGCAGGACGCGGCTTGCGCAGGGCCAGGGCGACTCCGGCGGCGGTGACGATGACGCCGAGGATGCTGACAAGCGCCAGGTCCTCACCGAAGAGCAGGTAGGCCTCGATCGCCGTGGCGGGTGGCACCAGGTAGAACAAGCTCGACACCCCGGATGCGCTGCCCCGCTTCAGCAGGAACAACAGCAGCAGGACCGCGCCGAGGGACAGGGCGAAGACCAGCCACACCATCGCCAGGCTGAACTCCAGGGTCCACTCGATGGTCTGGGACTCGAAGCCCACCGACAGGACCGTGAGTAACGCCGCAGCAGCCAGGTACTGCACCGCCGTACCGCTGGCCAACGGGATGCCGTCGCCGTGCCGCTTCTGATGAATCGTCCCGGCCGTACCGGTGGCCAACGCGACCAGGCACGCCACGATTCCCAGGATCGGGAAGTCGGCTGACCGGCCGGCATCGAGCAGACCAGGTGCGAGAACGAGCACCACACCGATCACACCGAGCACCAGCCCGACCCACTGCCACCGGCTCAGTCGTTCGCCGAGCAGCCGACTCGCCAGGGCGGCAACCACCACCGGCTGCAGGCTGACGATCACCGCCGACACCCCGGAGGGCAGTCCGTTGTCGATCGCCCAGAAGACTCCGCCGAGATAGCCGGCGTGCAGCAGGACGCCGGTCACGGCGGAGCGGCCCCACTGCGCGCTCGTGCGGGGTCGTTCCGACCGGGTGATCGCGACGACCAGCCACAGCAGCGTGCTTGCGATCAGCAGTCGAAGGGCGAGAAAGGTGAACGGCTCGGCGTACGGAAGGCCGTATTTCGCCCCGATGAACCCGGTGCTCCACAACAGCACAAAGACCGCTGGAGCGCTGGCGACAGCCAGCGTGCGCCGAGTCGGTGCAGCCACCAGGGCAGTCGATCACATGACCGCCCGGCGGCCTCGTCCCGATGCTGTGAGAGACCGCCACAATGACGGCATGGTCTCCGAGGACGAGGTACGTACGGCCGCGCTGTCATTGCCCGAGACGAACGAGAAGTCCTCATACGGGATGCCCGGATTTCGGGTGCGCACCAAGGGATTCGCCCGATTGCACGAGGAGCCCGGGGTGCTGATGCTGTGGTGTGCAGACGTCGGTGAGAAGGAAGCGCTGATCGCCTCGAACCCGGACACGTTCTTCACCACACCGCACTACGACGGGTACAGCGCGATCCTGGTGCGAATGAACCGGATCGACGCCGATGAACTCCTGGACCTGCTCACCGATGCTTGGCGCTCGCGAGCGCCGAAACGGCTGGTCGACGACTTCGACGCAGACGGGCGGTAGCGTCGGCTCATGGATTTCGGACTGACCGAGGAAGAGCGGGCGATCCGCGACACCGTACGTGATTTCGTCAAACGCGAGGTTATGCCGCTGGAGGCCGAGTGCCTCCGTAAGGAGCGCGCCGGCGAGGTCGGCGTCGACCGGGCAACCCTGAAAGGGTTGCAGCACAAGGCGAAGCAGGCTGGCTTCTGGGGGATCAACACACCGGAGGAGTACGGCGGTATGGGCCTGGGTCCGGTCATGACCGCGCTGATCAGCCTGGAACTGGCCCGGACGTTCGTTCCGTTCTACCTGGGCGGGTACGCCGACAACATCCTCTATCACTGCACACCCGAGCAGGCCGAGCACTATTTGCTCCCCGTCATTGCTGGGGACAAGGTCTCCTGCTTCGCGGTCACCGAGCCCGGCGCCGGGTCGGATGCCAAGGCGATCACCACGTCGGCCCGAAAGGAGGGCGACGCCTGGATCATCCGGGGCGAGAAGACGTTCATCACCCGCGGCAACGATGCCGACTTCACCATGGTCTTCGCCGTCACCGACAAGGAGAAGGGCGCCGATGGCGGCGTGACGGCGTTCCTGGTCGACCGGGACATGGGCTGGAAGTCCGAGCCGATCGACACGATGGGGGAGTGGGGGCCGGCCGCGCTGGTCTTCGACGATGTGGCCGTACCCGAGCAGAACATCCTCGGCGAGATCGGCCAAGGCTTCACCCTGGCGATGGAATGGATCAACGCCGGGCGGTTCATCCTGCCGGCCCGCGCCGTCGGCGCCTGCGAGCGGCTGCTCCAGTTCGCGTTGGACTACGCCAATTCACGATCGACCTTCGGACAGCCGCTGGCCCAACGCCAGGCCATCCAGTGGATGATCGCCGACTCCGCGGTGGAGATCGAGGCGATGAAGTGGCTGACCCTGCATGCGGCTTGGCAGCTGCAGCAGGGCCAGGACAACCGGCACACCTCGTCAATGGCCAAGCTGTACGCCGGCGTCAAGGCGAACGAGGTAGTGGACCGGGTCCTTCAGATCCACGGCGGGATGGGCTACACACGCGAACTGCCGATCGAGCGCTGGTACCGGGAGCTGCGGCTGCTGCGCATCTATGAGGGCACCGACGAGATCCAGCGCCAGTCGATCGCCCGTAACCTGCTCAAGGGCAACGTGAAACTGGCTTCGACCCCCAACTGACCCGCCCCGTCGTGGGGTGCCCGCGTAGACCAGGCAAGATCATGAGCGCCCAGGGTTGAGTGCGGCTCCACGCAGGGCGCTCATGATCATGTGTGTCAGCTCGCAAGGCGATCAACTCGAATGTGCGGCGACCTTCGGTTCGATGAACTGCAGGTCCAGTTCGATCTTGACCACGTCGCCGAGCATCGCACTGAGAGGGCCGAAGTCAAGACCGAAGTCCGAGCGGTGAATCTCGCCGGTCGCCTCGAACCCGGCGTGCCGGGTTCCGTCGAAGAACGCCTCGACGCCGCCGAACTCGATCGCGAGGGTGAGCGGCCGGGTGACGTCGCCGATCGTCAGCTCGCCGTCCAGGGTCCAGTCGGAACCCTCGCCGCGGATCTGCGTAGACCGGTAGGACATCGTTGTTCGGGCTTCTACATCGAGGAGTTCGGCCGAGCGCAGGTGCGCATCGCGTGTTTCGTTGCCCGTGTCGATCGAGGCCAGGTCGACGCTGGCCGTAACCGTGGAGTCCTCGAGGGTCGGGCCGATCACCAGTTCGGCGGAAACAGCACCGAATCGGCCGCGGACCTTGGCGACGCCGAGGTGGCGGATGGTGAAGCCGACGGTGGTGTGGTCGCTGTCCAGGGCCCAACGGCCATGGGCGAGTGGGAGAGTCGCATGTGCGGTTGAGGTCGTCATGGGATCGATCCTCTGCGCCGGACGCGATCCGAGGGAGACCGCGCCGTACCTGGCACGACCGAGACCGGCCTTGCCAAGACTGGCCCTGGCGGGGCCACCATGGGGTGGTCGGACGAGAGCACACTGTAGAGATGATGGAGGGTGAGCTCGGCTCGTTCCTGCGCAGCCGCCGAGAATCAATGAGCCCAGCCGAGGTCGGCCTAGCCAGCTCGGCGCGTCGACGTACCCCGGGCTTGCGACGCGCCGAACTCGCCACCCTGGCCGGGGTCAGCGTCGACTATCTGATTCGGCTCGAGCAGGGTCGGGACATCCATCCGTCGACCCAGGTGCTGGGGGCGCTGGCCGCGGCGCTGCGATTCGACGACGATGACCGTGACCACCTCCAAGCCCTTGCCGTCATCAGTAACGGCACCGAGCTGTGTCCGCAGACGACGGCAGCTGCCCGTGCTGTCCGGCCCACCGTGCAGGCCATGCTCGACCAGCTCGAGCCGGCCCCGGCCTTCGTGCTCAACCATCTGGCTGACCTATTGGCCTGGACCGAGGGCTACGACCGACTGGCGCGTCCCCTCGGCATTCTCGATGGCGACGAGCCGAACCTGGCGTGGTTCACCTTCGTCGACGATCGAGCGCGGGTCGCGTACCCCGATTGGGCCGACATCGCCGACGAGCAGGTCGCGAGCCTGATGGAGCTACGCCAATGCGACACCAACACTGACACGCTAGCCGCCCGACTTGCGCAGGCCGCGGGGTCGGAGTTCACCGACCGATGGGAGCGCCGCCCGGTCGGGAGGAAGCGCACCGGGATCAGGGCAATCTCGCACCCGGCCGTGGGCGTCCTGCGGCTGGCTTTCGAGACGCTGGGGCTGCCCGATGCCGACCGCCAGCGTCTCGTGGTCTACCTGCCCGCCGACGCGGCTACGACAGCCGGCCTGGATCGGCTCGCCGGTCGCCAGCCGGGCGGCCTTCGGTCCGTGCGCGCCGGCTAGCGATGATCAACTCGGGTTGCCGGTGTACGCGCGTACCCGATCCAGCACTTGCGCGCTGACCTTGCTCGGGTGCCCGGCGTCGAAGGGCGGCTGCGGGTCGTACTCGATGTAGACCTGTGCGGCCTGGGCCGCCACGTCGTCGACGAGCAACTCGACGAGCCGGATCGCCATGTCGATCCCCGCGGAGACCCCGGCCGCGGTGATGATCCGCTCGGGCAGGTGCTCGACCACCCGCTGGGAGATCGGCACCGCACCGAGCTTGTCGAGATGGTCCAGCACGCTCCAGTGGGTGGTGGCGGTCAGTCCGTCGAGCAATCCGGCCGCGGCCAGGATCAGTGAGCCGCTGCACACCGAGGTCGTGAATCGGGTGCCGTCGTGCGCGCGCCGCAGCCAATGGAGGAGCAGGCCGCCGTCTAGGACCGCCCGGGTGCCGATGCCGCCGGGTACGACGATCACGTCCGGCGCGGGCACTTCGCCGAAGGTCGCGTCGACGGTGAGTCCCAGGGCGCCGCTCTCCGTACGGACCTCGCCGCGGACTTCGCCGACGAACACCACGTCGAGCGACGGAACCTGATGCAGGACCTCGTAGGGTCCGATCGCGTCGAGCGCGGTCAACCGGGGAAACAGCGGGATGGCGACCTGCATGGTCATGTCCTTTCGTTGGGTACGGCGGGAAAACCTTCGGGTACGGCGGAGAAGCGGCGCCGGTAGTGATCGGGGGCAACCCCCAGCCGACGCAGGAATGCGCGGCGCATGGTCTCGGCCGAGCCGAACCCGGCTCGCGCTGCAGCGACCGTGACGAGCACGGGTTCGGACTCGAGCAGGCGCCTGGCGGTGTCGACCCGCACCTGCTCGACGTAGTCGCCGGGTGGGCAGCCGAGCAGACGGAGAAACTCGCGGCTCAGGTGCCGTTCGCTCATCCCGACCCGTGCGGCAAGCGAAGGTATGCGCAGGTCAGCGGCCGGTTCGGCGTGGATCAGGTCCTGCGCCGCTCGTACGGAGGGCCGGGCGGCCGGCGGGGACCAGACCGGGCCGGCGAACTGACTCTGCCCACCCGGTCTGCGCAGGAACACCACGAGCTCGCGGGCGATCCGCTGGGCGAGATCCACATCATGGTCAGCCTCGACAAGGGCCAGGGCGAGATCGATCCCAGCGGTCACGCCGGCCGATGTCCAGATCCGGCCCTGGCGCAGGTAGATCAGGTCACTGCGTACGTCGACGGCCGGGTAGTCGCGGGCCAACGCTCGGGCGTAGCGCCAGTGCGTGGTGGCGGACAGTCCGCCGAGAAGCCCCGCTTCGGCCAGCAGGAACGCGCCGGTGCACACCGACACAACTCGACTGGACCGTGTTGCTGCTTCGCGCAACCAGCTGACGAAGGCATCGTCGCGGCTCAGCGTCCTGGCGCTGGGGCCGCCGGGGACCAGCAGCGTGCCGATCTGACCGGCGTCGGGCAGCCCGTTGTCGGCTACCAACTGCAATCCACTCTCGGCCGTGACCGGTCCAGGAGTCGCCGCCACCAGCGAAACGCCGTAGCCGGTGCGCGAGCGCGAGCCGGCGTCGAGATCGTCCAGCAGTGTGGTAGCGCCGCTGAGCACTTCGTACGGGCCGGTCACATCGAGCGGCTGGAACCCGGCAAAGATCGGGATGACGACGTGGTGAACTGGCACGCCCCCGAGCGTGCTGATGCCCGGGGCTGGCGTCAACGACAGGTACCCCACCTATTCTGCCACGTTCCGCTTCCTCGCCGTCCGCACTGCCGGGCGGCCCGCCACCGGAGTACCGGTCGCCGCAAGCCGTAGGGTCAAAGGGCAACCTCAAGGGCGATCCGAGGAGTCAAGTAACCATTTGCCCCGCAACGACGTCTTACTGGGGGTGCCGCCTTCGACCAGCCAGGGCGGTCGAATGCCACCATGGTGACTGCATAGGCGGACAGGGACAGGCCGGGATCGGGAGGAGGATGCGTCGTGGGTAGCGATACCGCTCCCCTGCCCTTCGGTGGCCTGCCTCCGCGTCGACCTCCACCCGGCCCTAGTCGCCCTCAGGCAAATCCGAGCCGACCTTCGCCGGGGTCCGGGCGAGTTCCGAGCACGAGTCCAAGGCCGGCGGCGTCGGGCCGCACCCCACCGCGGAGCCGGGTGTCGTCTGGGGGCCGTCCGACGGCGCCGGGGGCTGCGCGAACACAGTTACCGGCCCGACTCGACCCCCGTGCCGGTGGATCAAGCGCGCGACATCGCCGGCGCCAGCCAGCGGGCATCGGTCGAGTCCTGACGTTGAGTGTGCTCGGCGCGTTGATCCCGGGACTGGCATATCTCCTCGCTGGCCGGCGCGCCCTCGGGTTGTTCACCCTCACCGTCTTTCTGAGTGTGATCGGGGGGGCGGTCTGGCTCATTCAAGGTGACGAGCGCAGATTGCTCCGCCTGCTCGTCGACGGGAATGCCCTGGTCGTACTAGGCATCGGAGTCGTCGTCCTCGGTATCGGCTGGATCACAGTGATACTCACCGGACATCTGCTGCTCCGACCACGCGGCCTGCGGACCGGGCAGCGGTTGGTCGGTGCAGTGCTGATGGCGGTGCTGAGCCTTGGTATTGCGCTACCGGCCGCGGCTGCTGCCAATGCGGTCTTTCTGGCCCGCGACACCCTCGCCGAGATCTTCGCCGACGACGGGCAGAGCGCGACGGTCCCAGACGGCCAAGAGCCGGGCAATCCGTTCGGCGACAAGGAGCTGGTCAACGTTCTACTGCTCGGCGGCGACGGCTTGCCCACGAGAGAGGGAATCCGGACAGACACCGTCATCGTCGCCAGCACCGACACCGCCAGCGGGGCGACGACCCTGCTCAGCCTGCCCCGCAACCTCGAACAGCTTCCATTCCCGAAGGGGCCACTTCGCGATGCCTACCCAGACGGCTTCGAGGGCA
>Ga0136619_10000378_pt1 | contig 16899 bp, 18 predicted proteins | sample AntDrymUQ3532106_2_FD_104807 | JGI IMG/M metagenome (GOLD analysis project Ga0136619, IMG submission 104807) | Polar desert sand microbial communities from Dry Valleys, Antarctica - metaG UQ353 (21.06) | ecosystem: Environmental > Terrestrial > Soil > Desert | place: Antarctica: Dry Valley...
AGGAGCGGTGGCTTCGGCCACGGCACACCGGACGCCTGTTCCTTCGGGATTTCGCCGTGCCCGCCGGCGGCGCGGCGCCCGCGATTGCCGCCCCACGGGCGTATCGGCGTCTCAGCTCCCGATCCGCCCGCCCCACGGCAAGAACAGCGGCTGACGCGTTCCTCCCATCGGCCAGGCTGCCCGCCCCACGGGAATTCGGCGCCTGAGCGGCCGATCCGCCCGTCCCACGGGCAGCGGCCCAGGCCTCAGCCGAGGGCTCAGCCCCGGGCGGCGAACTCAAGACGGACCGACTCCACTTCGTCCGCCGACCCGAGCCGGTGCACCGCGTCGAGCCCCTCTCCGGGAAGCGACGCGAGCGAGTCGCGCAGCCAGCGGGCCTGGCGAGTCAGGGCGGCACGTGGGCGAGGGCCGTCGGGACGCGCCGCGTTGCGCTCGACGATCGCCTCGAACGGCAGGTCCAGCACGATGGCAACCGTGGGTCGCCGATGACGGCGAGCAAGGGACAGCAGCTCGCGGCGCGCCCACTCCTCGACGTTCGTGGCGTCCACCACCGTCAGCCGGCCGCGCCTCAGTCGCATAACAAGGATGCGGTGGAGCAGGTCGAAGGCATTTTCAGTGGCGGACTGGGCGGCGGGGTCATCGGTGATGAGGGCGCGGAGCGCGTCGGACGAGAGGACCTGCGTGGATCGAAAGTGCCGGGAGGCGAAGGTGCTCTTGCCGCTGCCCGAGATGCCGATGAGGAGGACCAGTGCATCGGCCGGAAGAACGAACCGGCCGTCGAGCGAGTCGACGACCGGTGAATCAGCCATGAAGAGAGGCGGTCAGCCGTTCCGGTCGCACTCCGGGCACATCTCGGAGGCGGGAATGGGTGCCTCGGGGGTGCCCGTCGCCCGCGGGAGAGCTCGGCCGCACACGGTCAGGCCCGGCTCGCCGATGAGATGGACCTTGCTGAAGTGGCGATCCGGGAGGCGCCAGGTCACGTACCGGCGCTGGGAAATTGGGGTCGAGCTCACAGGGGCTTTGGCTCCGATGCGGTCCATGATTGTGCCAGAAATGCGCCCCTTTCACAAATCGTCGGCCGATCTGGCAGCATGAGCTCGAACGCATGAAACGCATCGGTATCCTCACCGGCGGCGGCGACGTCCCGGGCCTCAACTCGGTGATCAAGAGCGTCGTGTACCGGGCGAGCGAGGTCGGCTGGGAGGCGATCGGCATCCGCCGCGGCTGGCAGGGTCTCACGCACCTCGACGCCACCAGGCCCGACGGCGGCGGCCATCTCCGGCCACTCGACCGAGTGCTCACGCGGGCCATCGACCGCACGGGCGGGACGGTGCTGCACACCTCGCGCACGAACCCGGCGGAGATGGGCCGTGCGGCACTCCCCGAGCATCTCGACGCGGCGCGGCTGGCCGGGCTCGAGACCGATGACGGGCGCTTCGACCTCACGCCGCTGGTCCTCGAGAACCTCGCGCGTCTCGAGATTGACGCGCTCGTCTGCATCGGCGGCGACGACACCCTCAGCTACGCGGCACGCCTGGCGCGGGAGGGCTTCCCGATCATCGCCATCCCCAAGACCATGGACAACGACGTCCAGGGCACCGAGTACTGCATCGGCTTCTCGACCGCGGTGACGCGTGCCAAGGAGCTCATCAATCGTCAGCGAACGACGCTCGGCAGCCACGAGCGCCTCGGTGTCTTCCGCATCTTCGGCCGCAATGCCGGCTACACCGCGTGGTACGCCGCCTACGTGACGAGCGCGCGCTGCGTCATTCCCGAGGCGCCGTTCGACCTCGATGCGCTTGCCGCGGTCCTGGCCGACGACCGCCGGCTCAACCCGTCGGGCTACGCGTTCGTCATCGTCAGCGAGGGAGCCATCTGGCGCGGCGGCGAGCTCGCGGAGGTGGGTGACGCGGACGCCTACGGCCACCGCCACAAGGCCGATGTCGGCGAGGCGCTCGCCGACGAGCTCAAGCGCCGCACCGGCGTCGAGACGGTGCACTCCGACCTGACCTACGACCTGCGTTCCGGCGATCCCGACGCGCTCGACCAGATGGTGGCCATCACCTTCGCGAACGTCGCCGTCGACCTTCTCGCCGAGGGCACCTTCGGCCGCATGGTGGCGGTGCGCGACGGCAAGTACGACCACACCGCGCTGCCGGAACGGCATCTCGGTGCCCGCCAGCTCGACGTGGCCGCGATGTACAACGTCGAGCGCTTCCGGCCGCGCTACGAAGCGAAGCTGGGCTCGCCGCTCCTGCTGGGCGCGGCGGTTCTCGGGTGAGGCCGGCCGCCGGGGGCGCGTGGGCTCCCGAACGGCGCCTGCTCACGGTCGGCCTGGTGGGCCTCGTCACGGCCGGCGCCTTCGAGGGCATGGCCGTGCCGACGGTGCTGCCGCTGCTCGTCGGCGAGCTCGGCGGGCTCGACCTGTACGGGTGGGCGTTCAGCGCGTTCTGGCTCACGACCATCGTCGGCATCACCCTCGGCGGAGCCGATGCGGATCGGCGCGGACCCGCCCGCGCCCTGATCGTGGGCGTCATCCTGTTCGCCGTCGGCCTCCTCGTCTCCGGGTTGGCGCCGAACATGGCCGTGGTCATCGCCGGTCGCGCGATCCAGGGCTTCGGCGCCGGGGCGACCAGCGCGGTGGTGTATGCCGCCATCGCGCGGGCATACCCCGCGGCGAGCACGCCGCGCATGATCGCGCTCGTCTCGAGCGCGTGGGTCGTTCCGGGCCTCATCGGTCCGGCGCTGGCCGGCACGGTCGCCGACACCATCGGCTGGCGCTGGGTCTTCCTGGCCGTGGTGCCGATGCTGCTGCTCATGGGTGCCGCGGTCACGCCACAGCTCACGCCGTTCGGTCCCGCGCCGTCCTCCGCGGGTCCGAAGCGCACTACGACGCGCCGAGCCTTCGACGCCGCTCGCCTGGCGGTCGGCTCGGCGCTGCTGCTCTGGGCGCTGAGCGTGGGAGTGCCGGCGGCCGCGCTGGCCCTGCTGCTGGTCGGCGGCACGCTGGTCATCCTCGCCCTGCGCCACCTGCTGCCGCCCGGCAGCCTGCGCCTGGCCCGCGGCCGCCCGAGTGTCGTTGCCGTCGGATTCGGGGTGGCGTTCGCGTTCCTGGGGGCGGAGGCGTTCGTGCCGCTCTCCGTCGTGGAGGTCCGCGGCGGCAGTGCCGCGCTCGGCGGGCTCGCGTTGTCCACCTCCGCCGTGACGTGGGCCGCGGGCTCGTGGATCCAGGCCCGGGCGGCAGGCGCCGGGCTGCGTCGGCTGATGATGGCGGCCGGCGCGGCGCTCATCGCCCTCGGCATCGCCATCACCGCGACCGTGCTGCTCCCCGAGATGCCGGTCTTCATGGCAGCCATCGGCTGGGCGGTCGCCGGCCTGGGAATGGGCCTCGCCTACTCCACGTCGGCGCTCGTCATGCTCGAGACCGCGGCACCGGGCGAGGAGGGCATCAGCTCGTCCGCGCTCCAGCTCATGTTCACCCTCGGAACGGCACTCGGTGCGGGTGTCGGCGGCGCCGTGGTGGCCCTCGCCGACGGCGGGCTGCTGAAGCTCGCTCCGGCGCTCGGCATCGTGTTCGCCATCACCGCCGGCGTGGGGCTGCTCGCCGCGCTGGTCGCCCAGCGTGTCCCGTCCCGCGGGCCCGCTCGCCGGCCCGACGAGGCGCTGCTGGCCCCAGCCGCGCTGCCCGGACACTGAGCGATGCCCCGCGCCCGCGTCACCGATACGCTCCCGGCGACCGCCGACGTGGTGGTGATCGGTGGGGGCGTCGTCGGCTGCGCCACCGCCTTCTTTGCCGCGCGGGCGGGCCTGCGGGTGGTGGTGCTCGAACGGCGCAGCGCGCTCGGGACGCTCACGACCGCCGCGTCGACCGGCGCCTTCCGCCTCCAGTTCGACAACGCGGACGAGACCGCGGTGGTGCGGGAGGGCGTCGAGCTGTTCGACGCCTTTGCCGAGCGGACCGGGCTCGACGGCTCGGACCTCGGCCTCCGTCATGGCGGCTACCTGTTCTGCTCACTGACCGATGCGACCGTTGAGCGCTCAAGGCGCCTCGTGGTCCGGCAGCGCGGCTGGGGCCTGGACGACGTGGAGCTGCTCAGCGGCGATGAGGCGCGCGCTCGATGGCCATGGCTCTCCCCGGACGTCATCGGCGCGAGGTTCCGGGCCGGCGACGGGTGGCTGGACGTCAAGCGGCTGACCGCCGGGTACGCCGCCGCCGCCTCGAACCCGGAGCGCATCCCGGGCGCCGCCCTCGGCGGTGGCACGACCTTCGTGACCGGTGCCGACGTGACCTCCATCACGGTCGAGGGGGATCGGGTGCGTGGCGTCGAGACCTCGCTTGGCGCCATCGCCAGCGATGCGGTGATCGTGGCGGCCGGACCGTTCCTCGCCCGCGTCGCCGCCCTCGCCGGCGTGCAGGTCGCGCTCGCGCCCACGGTGCGCCAGAAGCTCGTGATCCCCGACCTGCCGGCGGTGCCCGCCGATGCGCCGATGACCATCGAGGAGGAGACCGCCGCGCACTGGCGCCCGGCGTTCCGCGGCTGCCTTGCCATCTTCACCGATGCGGCCACGCCCGCCGGCGAGCCCGCTGATCCGGTCCCCATCCAGCACGACTGGGCGTTCGGGCTGCTTGCCCCTGGCTCGGACCACGCCCTGGCGCGCGTTGCGCCCTTCTGGCGCGACGCCTGGGCCGACGGGGCGGCGCCCTTCCACTGGTTCATCCAGGCCGGGCAGTACGAGTACACGCCCGACCGTCGGCCCTACCTCGGGCCGATCGGCCCGCAGGGACTGTTCCTCAACGGCGGCTACTCAGGGCACGGCGTGATGGCCGGTGCCGGCGGCAGCCGCCTCGTGGTGGACCTGCTCACCGGTGCCGCGGATCCCGCGTCCAACGCGCTCTCACCGGATCGGACCTTCGAGCCCCGAGAGCACGACATCCTCTAGGGCGATCGGATCAGTTGGGGCTGCCCTCTTCGGTCTCCTCGGCCTGGCCCTCGCGCTGGCCGTAGGTGGCATCCGGGCTCTCGCCGAACTCCTCGTTGGCGGCATCGCCCTGCTGGTCCATCGGCCCATCCGGCCGGGGATCTCGCACGGCTGGATCCTGGTCGCCCGCCTCGGTCGGCTGCTGGTCGGTGCCCTCGGTCTCGCCACTGGTGCGCTCGTTCATGGTTCACCTCCTCCGACGCGCGAACGCAGGCTCCGTGCCACCCAGATGCCCACGGTGCGTGTTGCAGCGGTGTCATCAACCGGCGGAGCAGGCTGCCCTTCTCCGCCAATCGGTGCGCGGGGCGCATCAATCAGCGGAGTAGCGGCGGCAACAGTTGCGTCGAAGGATGGCCCTGACCGTCGTTCTCCGCTGATTGATGCATCGGGTGCAACACGCCCCCGCCGGCCCAGCGCGGCTTGACCTGCGGCGTCGTGGGGCGTACGGTCCGCGGCACAGTTGAAGACGGCGTTGATCGGGACGAGTACCCGCGTCAGGCGAGCCAGGCAGGGAGCCGGGAACAGTGTGACCCCGGCGGCGGCGCGAGCGGTGAATGGACCCGGGAGCTCCGGAGGCGAACCGCGGCGACACGCCAACTAGCCACCGGCGGAGAGGCACCGATAGCGAAGCCGAGGCCATCGAGTTCGGGCGCGTGAGCGCATCGGCTCCGTGGTCGAATCGAGCCGGGGACGAGAACAACCCCGGGAACAACGGTGGCACCGTGAGACGACCCCCTCGCCCGTTGAGGCGAAGGGGTCTTGTTGTTCTCACGGAGGCTCAACAGCCATGACGGTCACTCTCTCGCGCACCCAGCGTCGGTTCGTGCTCCCCGAAGACAGGCTGCCGACGCACTACTACAACATCGCGGCGGACCTTCCGGAGCCGATGCCGCCCCCCTTGCATCCGGGGACAGAGGAGCCGATAGGCCCCGAGGCTCTCGCCCCGCTCTTCCCGATGGCGCTCATCGCGCAGGAGGTGAGCACGGAGCGGCACATCGAGATCCCCGAAGAGGTGCGCGAGGCGTACCGAATCTACCGGCCGAGCCCGCTCCATCGGGCGACCGCGCTCGAGAAGCTGCTCGATACGCCGGCCCACATCTACTTCAAGAACGAGGGCGTCTCACCGGCCGGCAGCCACAAGCCGAACACGGCCATCGCACAGGCGTACTACAACCGCGAGGCGGGGGTGAAGCGCCTGGTCACCGAGACGGGCGCCGGCCAGTGGGGAAGCGCGCTGTCCTTCGCCTGCTCACTCTTCGACATCGAGGCGAAGGTCTTCATGGTTCGCGTCAGCTACGAGCAGAAGCCGTATCGGCGCAGCTTTATCGAGAGCTTCGGCGCGAGCGTCGTGCCGTCGCCGTCGAACGAGACGAATGCCGGCCGCGCCGTGCTGGCCGACGATCCGGACTCGACCGGCAGCCTGGGCATCGCCATCAGCGAGGCGATCGAGGTGGCGGCGACGCACGAGGACACGAACTACTCGCTCGGATCGGTCCTCAACCACGTGCTGCTGCACCAGACGGTCATCGGCGAGGAGGCCATCCTCCAGATGGAGATGGCGGGCGAGGCGCCCGACGTCGTCATCGGCTGCGCCGGCGGCGGGTCGAACTTCGCCGGGATCGCCTTCCCGTTCCTTCGGGATCGGCTCCAGGGGCGGGCGCAGACCCGGTTCCTGGCGGTCGAGCCTGCGTCATGCCCGAGCCTGACGCGCGGGGAGTATCGGTACGACTTCGGCGACACCGCCGGGACGACGCCGCTGCTCAAGATGCACACGCTCGGCAACGACTTCCGACCGGCGCCCATCCACGCCGGCGGCCTGCGCTACCACGGCATGGCGCCGATGGTCTCGCACCTCCACGAGCTCGGCTTCCTCGAGGCGCGCGCCTACGGGCAGAACGCCTGCTTCGAGGCGGCGCTCCAGTTCACGCGGACGGAGGGCCTCATCCCGGCGCCCGAGTCGTCGCACGCCATTCGGGCGGCGATCGACGAGGCACTGGACGCAAGGGAGGCGGGTGAGGAGCGCGTGATCCTCTTCAACCTGTCGGGCCACGGTCACTTCGACATGGGGGCGTACGACGCGTACCTCGCGGGGTCGCTCGTCGACGTCGGGTACGACACGGGCGCTTAGGACCGATTCGGGCGCGGCGCGGGATCGTCCCGCGTCGCGTGGCATCCGGCGGCCAGATTCCCACCGGGCGGGCGTAACGGCGCGTGAGCGCCGAATTCCCGTGGGATGGGCGTCCTGGCTGCCGAGGCGGCCGTTCGTCGGCCGTTCTTCCCGTGGGGTGGGCATGCGGCGGGCAAGTCCGCGCCGGCTAGAAGTTCGGGTGGTCGAGCAGCCAGCCGTCGCCTGATCGCACGAGGTCCCACCAGCCGATGATGCGGCGGCTAGCCCCGTCGTCCATGGTCTCGATGAAGTCGACGTGCACCTTGGCAGTCGTCTGCGTCTGCTCGGTGACGTACAGCTGGGTGAACGTCACGTCGGCGGTATGGCGCCATCGGTTGTCGAGGTTCCCCTGGCGCTCGAAGTTCGCCTTCATGCGATTGCTCCACAGCGCGTAGGCGGCGTCGAACTCGCCGTCTTCGACGTACGAGTACCAGGTGGCGACGGTCTGATCGGGGGTGACGGCCATGGCCACTGCGATCGGCGTCGGTGCCGGCGTGGCTCGCGGCGGAACGGGTGTTGCCGGGGGAGGCGTGACGACCGCGACCGGCACCGGCGTGCTCACGAGCGTGGGCTCCGGCGTCGCCGACTCGGGCGGAACGGGGGTCGGGCGTCCCGTCGGCTGCTCCGTCGGCTCGGGGGTGGACGCGAACACCTCCCCGCGTGGCTCGCCCACGATCATCCCACCATCGTTCCCATCGCCGATGAGGCGGCCACCCGCGAAGCCGATGACGGCGAGCAGGACGATGGCGGCCGCGACGAGCAACAGGGGGCTGCGTCTGCGCGGACGATCGGGCGTCGCCGGGACCGGCTCGGCTGCGGGCGGGACTGCCGCGACGACTGGCATCGTGTCGGCCGGGCCGGCCGGTGCGGCTGCTGCTGCGACCGGAGCCGCCTGCGTGGCGGCCGCCGCAGCGGCTGCCGCAGCGATCACCGCAGCCGACTTCTTTCGGGGCGCGGACTTCCGTGGCGCGGCCTTCCGGGCCGGCTTCGCAGGCGCGGCAGCGACCGCCGATGCGGGCGCGGGGTCGGCATCGGGGACAGGATTGCGGGTCAGCCAGGTATCGAGCCGGCGTCCCATCTCGGCAGCGGACGCGAAGCGAGCGATCGGGTCGGTCGCCATCGCCCGCTGAACGACGACGGCGAGCGGCTTCGGAACGTCCGGGCGGACCGCGCGCGGGTCCGGCGGCGCAGCCTCGACGCGCGCGACCGCGATGGCGTATGGGGTGTCTCCCGAGAACGGCCGAGCGCCGGTGAGCATCTCGTACAGCACGACGCCCAGCGCGTAGACGTCACTGGCGGCGGTGGCCGGCTCGCCGCGCGCCTGCTCGGGGCTGAAATAGTCGACCGATCCGAGCGACGTGCCGGTGCCCGTGAGGCTCTGCTCGCCGGTCGCCCGCGCGATCCCGAAATCGGCGACGCGTGGATGTCCGTCCTTCGCCAGCAGGATGTTCGCGGGCTTCACGTCGCGGTGGACGATGCTCTTACCGTGCGCGGCCTGGAGCGCGGAGGCGACCTCGGCGGCGATCGATGCGGCGCGCTGTGGTGACAGGGGGCCTTCGTGCGCGATGAGGCTGGCGAGATCGTCACCCTCCACGAGCTCCATGACGAGGTACGGGCCGGGGCCATCGACCCCGAAGTCGAGGACGGTGACGACGTTCGGGTGCGAGATGGCCGCGGCATTGCGCGCCTCGTGGCGCAGTACGCCGACGCGTGCAACGTCTTCGGGCGCTCCCCGGAGTTCATCGGCGCCAAGTTCGCCGTCCTCCGCGAGCACTGCGATCGGCTCGGGCGCCCCTACGACGAGATCGAGCGCACCGTGCTGACCAGCGCGGACATCGAGGCGGAGTCGGCCGATGAGATCGTCGAGCGCTTCGGCGGCCTCGTCGAGGCGGGCGCCCAGCACCTCATCTTCGGCGTGCGCGGCGTCGCGGACACGTCACGCCTCGAGCGCCTTGCCTCCGAGGTGTTCCCGCAACTGCGCTCAGCCTGATCGGGTTGTGCCGGGGCCGACTCCCGCCCGGCGAGCGTAACGGCCCCTCAGCCGTCCGCGCTGGACGTTCGCAGCGCCGACGCCCCCACCAGGTGCTCCGATCCGCGCAGCCAGCGCAGCGGCAGCAGGGCGACGAGCAGGAGCCCGACCGAGGCGAGCAGCAGCCCGTCGATGCCCAGCCACTCGGCTGCGCCGCCGGCGAGAAGTGAGCCGATGATCTGGCCCAGCGCGAGGAAGACCGAGTAGAGGCCCATGATCGCCCCGCGATCGTCGGGGTGCTCCTCGCTGATGTCGGCGAGCATCCCGAGCGCCGCGGGCGTGGCACCGGCAAGCACGAAAAGGCCGGCTGCGGCGATCAGCCCCCCGGCCACCGCCACGAGCGCCGCGCCCGCTCCATGGTTGATCCAGAAGATGGCGGCGACCATGGCGATGCCCCCGACGATACCGATCGACATGATCGTGGTGCGCCGGAAGCGCTTGAACCGGTTGCCCCAGTAGAAGAGACCCGCGAAGAACACGACCATCGCCACGCCCAGCGCGACGCTGATCTGTGCTGGCACGAACCCGCCCATGAGCATCTGGTCCTCGAAGCCGGGCCGCGGCTCGTCAACGAGCTGGAAGATCGACTGGCTGGTCCAGGCGCCGATGAACGCGTTGACGGCGATCCACGTCGGGGCCAGCAGCCACACCGATGGGCTGGCCAGCACGTGCCGATAGCGCGCGACGTCGAAGCCACGCCCCACGCCGGCCACGCCGCCGGCACCGAGCTCGGTGACATCCGGCTGCGGAGCTGCGTCGCTGCCGGGCCGTCCCTCCGTCACGCCGAAGCGGTAGATCAGGAAGCTCACGCCGTACAGCACCGCGTTCAGGTAGAACGCGTTCCGGTCCAGCAGCGCCCACAGCCCGCCCGCCGCGACGAGGCCCATCCCGATCCCCGCCAGCGTGGCGGCCTCGAACTGCGCAACGGTGCGGCCGCGGAGCCCCTCGTCGCGCGAGGTGGCGAGCGCGATGTAGCCGAGGATGGAGGGAACGCTGGCCGCGGCCGCGGCTCCCTCCAACCAGCGGGTGACACCGAGCAGCAGCATGTCAGTGGTGAGCGCGGTCATCACGACGGCGATCGCTCCGAACACGGGCCCGTACTGCATCACCGGCCGCGAGCCGATTCGATCCGACAGCATGCCGAAGATCGGCGAGAGCGCCAGCTCGGCCAGGTAAAAGGCGGCGGTCAGGATGCCGACGTCGAGCGCCGAAACCTTGGTGCCCGCGCCGAACGCCTCGAGCTCGGCCAGGTAGTAGACGAGCAGCGCACCGGTCAACCCGGTGCTGAAGCGGAGCGTGAATGTCCCGATCAGGACCGCGTTCAGCGAGCGACGCATCGGCGGAGTATGCCGCCGATGCAGGTCAGGCGGTGGCGCCCTCGGCGAAGCTCGCGAGACCGAATGCCTCTTCGAGCGCCTCGAGCGGACGGAAGCCGACCGCGGCCTTCGGCGGGTTGCCCTGCGTGAACAGCGCGACCGTCGGAATGCTCATGATTCCGTACTTCATGGCGGTCTGCGGGTTGGCGTCCACGTCGAGCTTGCGCACCTCGACGCTACCGGCGTACTTGGCGGCAAGCTTCTCGATCTCGGGCGCGACCATGCGGCACGGGCCGCACCACTCGGCCCAGAAGTCGACGACCACCGGCTTGGCGCTCTGGAGCACGTCGCTCTCGAAGGTGGCGTCGGTGACCTCACGAACGTCGGACATTGAAACGATCCCTTTCTGGTTCTCTGCGCCGGCTTTTCAGCCGGCGACGGTCTGGAGCAGCTGATACGCGTCGAGGACGCGGATGTCGGTGAGCCGATAGAAGACGGTGCTGCCCTGCCTGCGGCTCGCAACGAGCCCGGCGGAGCGGAGCACCGAAAGGTGCTGGCTCATGTTCGGCACCTGGCACCCGACCTCGCGTGACAGGTCGCTCACGCTGCGCTCGCCGGCCGCGAGCCGCTCGAGCACGCACAGGCGCTTCGGGTCGGCGAGGGCCCGGGCGACGCCGGCCGCGTGGGCGCGCACCTCGTCGGTCGCGTAGGTGGCTTTCATCGGCCTCAGTATCTCAGAGGTTGCGCAACCACGCAAGTCGTTGGCGCAACCGCGACCCCCCGCGCGGCGGCCGGCTGCCTACCGCCCCACGGGCAGAACGGCCGATGAGGCGCCGATACGCCCATCCGTGGGCAGTTCAGCGGGCGAGGGGCCGCGATTGGGCACTTCACCCTCCATGCGTCCCGTGGAACGGTCAGAACGGCAGGTCAGGCGCCGATTACGCCCACTGGACGGGAAGGCTCAGGAAACGGGAAGCCCCCGGGCAGAACGGCAGGTCAGGCGCCGATGCGCCCGTCGGGGCCGCCACCCGGCACCCCGTTGCCAGCTGGCACATTCGTACCCCGACCTATGCGGACATTGCGACACGAGAGTTGTCACGAGCCGCGCTCACCGTGACGCACATGAACATTCTTCTCGACTGCGCATGGTGCGGCGAAGAGGTCGTCTTCTCGGTCGACGTGGCCGATGACGAGCTCGTCTGCAGCGCCTGCAATACCCACACCGCCTTCGCGCCGGACCCGGCGGCCACCTTCGCCCTCCTGTACGAGCCCGCCCACGCGGCCTGACCCGCGGGCGCGCAGGTGCCAAGTTGTGGCACCCTCGCGCCATGGGTTCACGCCGTCGCACCAGGTCCCGCTCAGGCCCCGGCGTGCTCGTCCTGGCGGCGGCGGCGATCGGCGTCGGGCTCTTCGGCGCGTTCCTGCTGGGCCGCCTGGCGGTCACGGCGCCCCAGCTGGCGGAGGGACGCATCCCGCCGGTCGCGTACGAGGCGTATCTCGCCGCGTCGGCCGCCGCGCCAACCGTCACCGCGACGTGCGCGGTCGACTGGACGGTTCTCGCCGGGATCGCGCAGGTGGAGTCCCACCACGGTCGCATCGACCCGGATCATGCGCTCGCTGCGAACGGGGACGTGGTGCCTCCCATCCGCGGATCGGCGCTGGACGGCACGCGCGGGACGCGGTCCGTGCTTGATACTGACGGGGGCGAGCTCGACGGCGACGCCGAATGGGATCGCGCCATGGGCCCGCTCCAGTTCATCCCCGAGACCTGGAGCGAGCTCGGCCGTGACGGCAACGGCGATGGCGTGGCGGACCCCGACAACCTCTACGACGCGGGGCCCACCGCCGTCGCGCACCTCTGCGTCCGGACGCCGGGCGACTACATGGATCGCGCCCAGCTGCGGGCGGCGCTGGTGGGGTACAACGCCTCGGGCCGCTACGCGGAAGAGGTGCTCGGCTGGGTCGAGCGCTACCGTACGGAGCCGCTCGCCGACGTCCTCGAGTCTCCGGAGCCTGACGAGTCCGGCTGAGCACCCGACTTCGGGCTAGGACTCGGTGATCTCGATCGAGTCGATGCGGTCGCCCGGCTCACGGTCCCGCTGCGGATCGCGCCCGCGGATCGAGCGCACGACGTCCATGCCCTCGACCACGCGGCCGAAGACGCTGTGCCGGTCGTCGAGGTGCGGAGTCGGCCCCAAGGTGATGAAGAACTGGCTCCCGTTCGTACCGGGCCCGGCATTCGCCATCGACAGGATGCCCTCCCCGCTGTGCCTCAGGGTGGGGTGGAACTCGTCGCCGAACTGGTAGCCGGGACCGCCCGTCCCGGTGCCGGTGGGATCGCCACCCTGCGCCATGAATCCGGGGATCACGCGGTGGAAGGTCGTGCCGTCGTAGAACCCGTTGCGGGCGAGATTGACGAAGTTCTCAACGGTGAGCGGCGCGCGGTCCGCGTACAGCTCGACCACGATGTCGCCCCGCTGCGTCTTGAGTCGGGCGGTGTACGTCTTGGTGGTGTCGAGCGCGCCGGACGGCGCGGTCGGTGCGTCAGCCATCGATTCTCCTGCGGATGGGTGGCGCTGATGCTACCGGATGCCCCCGGCGCGGGCGATTCTGCTGCACAACCCGATGATCACCAGGACGAGGGGAATGGCGACGGCGAGGCCGAGCAGGACGGGAGCGCGCGCCTGCTTCGACGATGGTCGGATCGGCTCGGATTGCACGACCAGCTCCTGCTCAGTGCTCGATGTCGATCACGAGTCGCGGCGCGTCTTCGAGAAGGGTCACGATGACGCAGGCCTCATCGGTCAGGCCCAGGTACCACGTGCTCTGCGCCTCGAAGTCGCCGCCTTCCACTATATCCACCAGGACCGGGAAGCCGGGGTCGAAGTCGCGGGACCCGTTGTAGCTGCTGGTTCCATCATCCATCTGCTTCGTTCCGCCGCGCATCGTGAGGCGCAGGAAGCTCTCGCCCTCGACATCGATCGGATTGCCCGAACCGTCCTGGGCGAAGGGCGGCGTCGCGCGGTCGAGCGTGAACTCGGGCGTCCCATCGGTGAACTCGAAGACGACGCGGTCGAACCCGTCATGCGTCCCGACCCGCACGTCGACGATGTTGACTGTGCGCGGCACGCTCGCCTGCTCGACCACTGGCAGATCACACGAGAAATCTCCGGTGGCCTCCGAGGGCTCGGGCTCACCGCTGACCGGAGCGTCGCTCGTGGTCGGAGACGGGGACGAGAAGGCTGCCGATGGGGATGCCTGGTCTGGTGCTGTCGCGGTCGAGCTCGGCGAGGAGCAGGCGGCCAGGATCACGGCGACGATCGCCAGCGGGACGAGGCGGCGGAGGGGCTGCATGATGTCGTGGCTCCGGTGCGGGACGTTGATTGCTGGCCACCAGACGCGCGGGCCGCTCCTGACGTTACCGCCTCTCGTAGACTCGGCACACAGATGAACGACACCGAACCCGGCTACTCCCCGGGGCTCAAGGGAGTTGTGGCGGGCCAGACGTCCCTGGCGAGCATCGACGGTGACCGCGGCGAGCTGCGGTACCGCGGGTATCCCATAGGCGAGCTCGTGGAGCGCGGCTCCTATGCGTCAGTCGCCGAGCTGCTGTGGACCGGGGAGTGGGCGCCCGACGCGACGTTGGCCTGCGCGGCTCCGTCGCCCGAGGTGATCGAGGTGCTCCGTCGGCTGCCCCCGAGCGCCAACGCCATGGACGCGCTGCGCACCGCTGCCTCCGCGTACGGTGCGGTGAGCGGCACATCCTGGCCGCCGACGGTCGAGCAGGCGCGAGCGATCACCGCGTTCGCGCCCTCCGCGCTGGCGGCGTTCTCGCGGCTGCGCGACGGTCAGGAGCCGATAGACCCCGACCCGTCGCTGGGCCTGGCGGCGGGCTTCCTGTACCAGCTGAGCGCCGAGCTGCCCGACGATGCGTCGGCGCGTGCGCTCGATGCCTATTTCATCGTCGGCGCCGAGCATGGCTTCAACGCCTCGACGTTCACGGCGCGGGTGATCATCTCGACGCGCTCGGACATCGCGAGCGCGGTGGCTGGCGCCATCGGCGCGCTCAAGGGACCGCGTCACGGTGGCGCGCCATCGGAGGTCGTCGACCAGATTCACCAGATCGGCTCGGTGGATCGCGCCGAGGAGTGGATTCGCGGGGCCCTGGCGCGGGGTGAGCGGCTCATGGGCTTCGGGCACCGCGTGTACCGCGCGTACGATCCCCGCGCCGCGGCGCTGCGATCGGTGGCCGAGAGCCTCTCGAGCGTGGCCGAGTGGCTGGGAAAGGCGGTGGCGGTCGAAGAGATCGCGCTGCGGCTGCTGGCCGAGTGGAAGCCGGACTACCCGATCAAGACCAACGTCGAGTACTACGCGGCCGCCGTGCTCCAGGGCGTGGGCCTGGCGCCGTCGCTCTTCCCCGCGACCTTCGCGCTCGCACGCCACGCGGGCTGGACGGCGCACTGCCTGGAAGAGGCGCAGGCGGACATGCTCATCAGGCCCGACGTCCGTTACGTCGGTCCTGATGCGCGGCACCTCCCTTAGCTGATCGGTATCGATCGTGCACCGCCGGCGGGCATGACCGATAAGCGAGATGCCGCCGATCGGCTGGATCCGATCGAGGGAGCCGATGCCGCCGCGCTGGGGCTCGGCGGGGTGCCGGAGCCGGCGCCACCCGGCGCGGAGATCGAGGACGTCGAGCGGCTCGTGCCGGGCGCCGACTTCGATGACTCGCTGCCGACCGAGTCGAAGCCGTGGCATACCAGCCTCGCGGCCGATGACGACCAGGCCGGCGTGGCCAACGATCCGCCCGATGCGCAGCCGCCGAACTACCCGAAGGAGATCGACCCGCGCTGACGGCACAATGTGCCGGTGACGCCTCCGAGCGCCTCGCGCCCATCGACCGCGGCCGTGGCCGCCGCCCTCCTCATCGTGTACGTGGTCTGGGGCTCCACGTACTTCGCCATCGCGGTGATGATCGAGACGATGCCGCCGCTGCTGGCGGCAGGCGCCCGTTACGGCTCGGCCGGACTCCTCATGCTCGCGGGCCTCGCGGCCTACGCGCGGTTCCGGAGGCGCGCGGCGCCGGCCGAACGGCCGACGGCGCTGCACTGGCGGTCGGCCTTCATCGTCGGCACCCTCCTCCTCCTCGGCGGGAACGGCGGCGTCGTGCTGTCCGAGCTATTCATCCCATCGGGCGTGTCGGCGGTGCTGGTGGCCACCGTGCCGATCTGGCTGGCGGTCTTCGACGCCTTGATCACGCGGAAACGGCCGAGCATGCTCGTGGTGGGTGGGCTGATCGCCGGTGTCATCGGCGTGGCAGTGCTGGTCGTCCCCGTGGAGGGCATCGCGCAGCTCAACCCGGTGGGCGTGCTGCTCGTCGTGGGCGCCACGATCTCGTGGGCGGCGGGGTCGCTCTACGCGCGGCATGCCCCACTCCCGCGCTCCGGGCTGCTTGCGACGGGCCTCGAGATGGTGGCGGGCGGGACCTCGCTCATCGTCGTCGGAAGCCTCATCGGCGAGATCGGCCAGGCGGACATCTCCGCCTTTTCCGGCGAGTCCATCGCGGCTTTCGTGTACCTGATCCTCTTCGGCTCGATCATCGCCTTCACCGCCTACACCTGGCTGCTCGCGCACGCCCCGGTGTCGACGGTGGCCACCTATGCCTACGTCAACCCCATCGTCGCCGTGGCGCTTGGCGCCATCTTCCTGTCCGAGCCGATCACCGTCCGCACCCTCATCGCCGGGACAGTCATCCTCGGTGCGGTGATGGCCATGGTGTCGGGACGGCCGCGCACCGTCGAGGAGTCCGGCCCGGCCCCCGAGACGGCGGGCGAGGGCGCGGGGGTCAATGCGGAGGAGCGGGATTCCTGACGCTGGAGCCGGCGGGCCTCACCGAGCCGAAGGCGCGGGGAAAGACCACGAGATTCCAGCCGCCCTGCTCCGCTGCCGAAGGGACGACGATGCCCTCCGCGCCGAGCGGATCCAGCGAGGCGTAGAGCGGCCACGGCTCCCCGGCGCGGTGGTATCGGCCCTCCGTGGGCGCCGGACGGTCGGGTGGCAGGCACGGCGTCTCGACGCCGGTCTGCCGGTGGACGCGGCCCGAGAACCGGCTGAGCGGAGCGCCCGGATCCGTCAGACGTAGTCCCCGACGGCGTACGACTCCGCTGCGGCGTGGACCGCGGCGAAATCATCGTTCGCCAGGCGATCGACGGGGCGATCCCACCCGAGCAGCGGGCTCGGTGCCTCCAGCCACGCGCGCTTCGCCCCGACCGTCATGCCGCGATCGAGCACGTCGAGCACCGATTGCAGCGCACTCATTCGATCCCGGAATCGGGACTGAGGGGCTTGGCCGGCACGCCACCGTTCGGCAGTGCGCACGTTCGCGCCGGTCACCCGCGCGATGAGGC
>Ga0136619_10000379_pt1 | contig 16896 bp, 15 predicted proteins | sample AntDrymUQ3532106_2_FD_104807 | JGI IMG/M metagenome (GOLD analysis project Ga0136619, IMG submission 104807) | Polar desert sand microbial communities from Dry Valleys, Antarctica - metaG UQ353 (21.06) | ecosystem: Environmental > Terrestrial > Soil > Desert | place: Antarctica: Dry Valley...
AGCCGCAGCTCGCCTGGTTCGGGCAGAAGGACGCGCAGCAGCTGGCCGTCATCCGGGGGGTGGTCGGCGACCTGAACCTGCCGGTGGAGATCGTCGCGGTGCCGACGGTGCGCGACCGCGACGGCCTGGCGCTGTCGTCACGCAATGCGTTCCTGTCGGCGGCCGAACGGGACGTCGCCCTCGCTCTGCCGCGGGCGCTCCGGGCTGGGGTTGAGGCGCATCGGAATGGGGATGATCCGGTCGTCGCGGCTCGCCGGATCCTGGAGCCGGCGGAGGGCGACCTGACCGTGGAGTACGTGCAGGTCGCCCACTTCGATCCGCCGACGCTTGCCGCAGCCGTGCGCGTCGGCACGACACGCCTGATCGACAACATCCCATTGGGAGCGCACTGACCAGGCGCTTCGACGTCGGAGCAAACCTGACGAGAGGCTGTCCCCATTTTGGTGGGATCATCGGGGCGCGATGATTGCCGACTACCCCGATGCACCGCCTCGGCTCGCGCCCTTTCTCGCTCAGTGGGACTACATGCGCGACCAGGTGCTCGAACGCCTCGACGGGCTCACGGACGAGGAGCTGCTGTGGGAGCCGGCGCGGACCGTCCTGACGGTGCGGCGCCAACCAGACGGCAGCTCGCGACCGGACACCAGGGGCCAGCCGCCGACGCCGGACGCCGTGCTGCCCCGCACCCTCGCATGGTCCATCGGCCACCTCGGGGCCGGCAGCCTGGTGCGTGCCGACTGGCTGGTCGGGTCGCACAGCCTCGACGATGACGACCTCGACTGGCCGATGACGGCCGCCGAGGCAATCCCGTTCCTGCGGGACGGCCTGGCCGCCTGGCGCAATGGGATCGGCACCATGCGCGATGCGGACCTGGACACCGTCGGCCGCAGCGCGTACCCGCACGGACTCGACCCTCAGCTGCCGCTGCTCGATATCGTATGGTGGGTGAACAAGGAGCTGCTCGAGCACGCCACCGAGATCTGGTACGTCCGCGACCTGGACGCCGTGCTGCGTTGACAACCCGATTCGCGAAGAGGACGCTTCGCGCATGACCGACGTCCACCGCGAGGCGATGGCCCTCCCCGAGGTCGCTGCCATGAAGCGCGCCGGCACCAAGATCGTGATGGTCACGGCCTACGACCACCCTTCGGCGCGCCTCGCCTCCGAGGCCGGCGTCGACCTTCTGCTGGTGGGCGACTCGGCCGGCAACAACGTGCTCGGCTACGAGACCACCGTCCCGGTCAGCATGGACGAGGCCGTGATGCTCACCTCGGCCGTGGCGCGCGCGAAGCCGCGCGCGCTGATCATCGGCGACATGCCGTTCGGGTCCTTCCAGGCTTCCGACGCCGATGCGGTCGCCAACGCGGTTCGGCTCGTCAAGGCCGGCGCCGACGCGGTCAAGCTCGAAGGAGCAGGGCCGATGCTGGCGCGCGTTCGTGCCATCGTCGGGGCGGGCATCCCGGTCATGGGGCACCTTGGTCTGACGCCGCAGTCGGCGACCAAGCTCGGCGGCATGAAGGCCCAGGGCCGGACGGCGGCGACGGCCCGTCAGCTGCTGTCCGATGCCCGGGAGCTCGAGTCGGCCGGCTCCTTCGCGATCGTGCTGGAGGCGGTGCCGGCGAAGGTGGCCGCCCACGTGACCGAGGCGCTCGCGATCCCGACCATCGGAATCGGGGCGGGTCCCAACTGCGACGGGCAGGTCCTGGTCTGGCACGACCTGCTCGGCGTGAACGAGGGGCCTGCGCCTCGCTTCGTGAAGCGCTATGCCGACCTGGCCAGCGAGATCCGCCGCGGGCTCGAGGCGTTCGCAGCCGAGGTCCGCTCGGGCGCCTACCCGGCCGACGAGCACGCCTACAAGATCAGCGAGGAGGAGCTCAGCGCCTTCGAGGTTGACCTGGGCTAGTCCGCCGGTCCCACCGCCGGCACGCCGCCGAGCGAGCTGGCAGTCAGCACGCTGCGCTCGATCGCCTCGGAAAGCACCTCGACCGCGAGCACCCCGAGCCCCATGAAGTCGCCGGGGTCCATGGCCACGCCGCTGCCCGTGGAGAGCGCGAACACCGTGTCGCCATCGAACATGGTGTGGACCGGCGAGATCGATCTCGCCAGGGCGTCGTGGCCGAGCTGGGCGAGCCGCCGGCACTGGCTCCGGTCCAGGTCACTATCGGTCCCGATCACCGCCAGGGTCGTGTGCTCCAGGTGACCGGGCGCGTCTGTGCGAGCGGGCACATGGCGGCTCCCGGCGATGATCCTACCGTCACGACCGACGATGCTGCCGAGGGCGTTGCAGACCGCCATCGCGGCAAGGACTCGGCCATCGTCGAGCCGCCTGCCGGCCATCCCGATCCCGCCCTTCCGGATGGCGGCGGGGCCGGCGAGCTTGGCCACCGTGGCGCCGGTGCCCGCCCCCACGCTGCCCTCGAGGGCATCGGTGGCGGCCTCAGCGGCCGAGCAGGCGGCGTATCCGTCCTCTGGGCTCGGTCGCACGTCCGCACGACCGATCCCGAGGTCGAACAGGATGGCGGCCGGGACGATGGGCACCGGGCCGCCCTCGGTGGCGAATCCAACGCCACGCTCCGCCAGCCAGCGCATGACGCCGTCGGCGGCGGCCAGCCCGAACGCGGAGCCGCCGGCCAGGCACACCGCGTGGATGCGGTCCACGAGTGAGCCCGGGCGCAGGAGGTCCGTCTCGCGCGTGCCCGGAGCGGCTCCCCGGACGTCGACCCCGGCCATCGCGCCGTCGGTGGCGAGCACGACCGTGCATCCGGTCACGCTTTCGGCATCAGTCGCATGGCCGACCCGAAGGCCCGGCACGTCGCGCAGGGTCAGCCGCTCCATCGGCGGATCGTAGCGTCCGGGCGGGTCGTCCGGATCCCAGGGCAGCTCACCGCGGCCCGGCGCCCTCGACCAGCGCCGGAAGAAGCTCGCCGGCTCGCCCGCGCAACACGGCGTCCGCACGATGGTCGAATGCCGTCGGCTCCGCGTTGACGATCACCAGCCGAGCGCCAACTTCCTTCGCGATCTCGGGCAGCCGCGCAACCGGATAGACGGTCAGGCTCGTACCGATCGCCAGGAACAGGTCACAGGTCGTGGCGGCCTCATCCGCGCGACGCAGCAGGACGGGATCAAGGTTCTGTCCGAAGCTCACGGTTGCCGACTTGAGGATCCCGCCGCAGGCGAGACAGGGCGGATCCGCTTCCCCGCCTCGCACGCGGTCGAGGGTTTCGCGCATCGGTCGCCGATCGCCGCAGCCCAGGCAGGCCGTCTCGCGGATCGTGCCATGGATCTCGATGAGCCGATCCGGGTCGGCTCCGGCAGCGAGATGCAGGCCGTCGATGTTCTGCGTCACCAGCAGGTCCAGGTGGCCGGCGCGTTCGAGGGCGACGAGCGCCCGATGGCCGGCATTCGGTCGTGCGCCCCACGCCGGATGCTCGACCCGCCGCTGCCACGACTCGCGCCGAATCCGCTCGTCGGCCAGGTAGTAGCCGATGTTGCTGAGCCGCTCGGCCCGCGGATCGCGCTTCCAGAGCCCGTCCGGGCCACGGAAGTCGGGGATGCCGGACTCGGTGCTGATGCCCGCGCCGGTCAACGCGACGACCGAGCGCGCGGCGGCGATCCAGCTCGCCACGTTGTCGAGGGATGTCACCTCTCGATCCAGCGGCCGATCTCGGACAGATACGCATGGAAGCGGTCTCGGTGGATGGTATGCCCGGAGGCGACTTCGACCGCCCGGGCGCCCGACGGCAGGGAGCTCATGAGCCGCGCTCGCTCGGCGCCGAGTGCCGAGCGCCCCTCGTCGGCGATCAGATAGAGCGCGGGGACGCGGAGCGCGGAAGCGAGCTCGACAGGGCGGACGCCCGTGTCGGCTCGCAGCGAGGCGAGGATTCCTTCGAGGTCGCACAGCGCTCGTCCCTCGACGTCCTGCCTTGCGTCCTCCCCGAGCCAGGCCCGATTCTCGTCAAGCTCTCGACGCACCTCCGACTCGGGGTCACGGCGCGCGGCAAGCACCTCGCGCTCGAGGTTGGCCTGGAACTCCACATCGTCGGCGCGGGTCTGTCCGGGCGGATCCTCGAGCACGACCCTGCGGGCAACGTCCGGGTTCCGATGCAGGAGCTCCATCGCCACCGCTGCGCCGAGCGAATGGCCGATGAGCGCGTCGACGGGCCCGACGCCGAGCGCGTCGAGCGTCGCCCCGATGTCGGTGGCCAGGCTCTCGGCGGTCGCCAGCCCGTCGATCGGTGGGCTCGTCCCGTGGCCGCGGAGGTCGACGGCGATCACCCGCCAGCCCCGTTCGGCCAGTGCGGGGCCGATGCGCCACCAGGTCCGCCACCAGCCCGTGATGCCGTGGACGAGAACGGCGACCGGCGCGGCCGCGCCGGCATCGGCGCCGGTCGGGGCCCATTCGTGCGTCGACAGGGTGACGGGTCGCTCCATGCCGCCGATCGTAGCGGCCGGCCGCTGAGGCCGGGCCGCGCGCCGCGGAACGAACCGTGCAGGTGCGACCCGACATGAGCCTGGAGGCAACGAGTGACCTGTGGTGGAAGAACGCGGTCGTCTACTGCGTCGACGTCCAGTCGTTCCTCGACGCGAACGGCGATGGCGTCGGCGACCTGGATGGGCTGACGCAGCGGATCGACTACCTGGCGGGACTCGGCATCACCTGCCTGTGGCTCATGCCGATCTACCCGTCGCCGGAACGTGATTACGGCTACGACGTGGCTGACTACTACGGCGTGGCGGACAAGTACGGCAGCCTCGGCGACCTCGTCGAGCTGGTACGCGTGGCCCGCGAGCGTGGCATCCGCGTCATCGCCGACCTCGTCGTCAATCACACCTCCATCGATCACCCGTGGTTCCAGGCGGCGCGCCGGGGACATCCGGTCTTCCGGGACTTCTACGTGTGGGCCGATGCGAAGCCGCCGAACGCCGAGGAGGGGATCATCTTTCCGGGCCAGCAGGAGAGCGTCTGGTCCTACGACCGTTCGGCCAGGCGCTGGTACATGCACCGCTTCTACCCGCACCAGCCCGACCTCAACATCAACAACCCACTCGTCCGCAACGAGATCCACAAGGTCATCGGCTTCTGGCTCGAGCTCGGCCTGTCCGGCTTTCGCGTGGATGCCGTGCCGTTCCTGATCGAGCAGGTCGGAGGCTCCAACCCGGCCGTCGCCGATCCACACGGCTACCTGCGCGACCTGCGCGACTTCATGACCCGCCGCCGCGGCGACGCGATGCTGCTGGCCGAGGCGAACGAGCCCGCCGCCAAGCTGACCCGCTTCGTGGGCGAGTACGGCGACCAGATGCACATGCTCTTCAGCTTCATCGTCAACCAGGCCCTCTACCTTGCGTTCGTCCGCGGCGACGCGACGCCGGTCGCCGATGCGCTGCGCTCGCTGCCGCCGCTGCCGCCCGAGGCGCAATGGGCCAACTTCATCAAGAACCACGACGAGGCCTCGCTCGACAAGCTGACCGACGCCGAGCGGGCCGAGGTCTTCGCCGCCTTCGGGCCGAACGCCAGCATGCAGCTCTTCGATCGTGGCATCCGCCGTCGCTTCTCCACGATGGTCGACGGCGACCGGGCGCGGCTCGAGCTCGCGTACAGCCTCCTCTTCAGCCTGCCGGGCACACCCGTCCTGTTCTACGGCGAGGAGATCGGCCTGGGCGACGACCAGCGAATGGCCGATCGCGAGGCGGTGCGGGTGCCGATGCAGTGGGCCGACCGTCCCGGCGGCGGGTTCACGACCGCCGCCGAGTCGAAGGTTCCGCGCCGGCCGCTGCGCGACGGGCCATTCGGCTACCGAACCCTCAATGTCGAGGCTCAGGAGCGGGATCCGGGCTCGCTCCTGAACTGGATGGAGCGGGCGATCCGGACGCGCAAGGAGTGGCCCGAGTTCGGGTGGGGCGATTGGCACGTGCTCGGCACGCGCAGCCCGGCGACGCTGGCGCACGTGGCGACGTGGGACGGCGGCAGCGTGCTGGCGGTTCACAACTTCGCCGACGCGCCGGCGAGGGTCAGCGTCACGCTGCCGGACGACGCCGCGCAAGGCCGCTGGCGACACATCTTCGGACCTGGGGACGCCGACGCCCCGCGGGTCCGCGACGGCAGGCTCACGGCAGAGCTCGAGGCGTACGGCTACCACTGGTTCGGACGCAGGGAGGGCGTCTGAGGGATGGCGCCGCGCATCGGGTTCCACGCGAGCCACGAGCAGTTCCGGCCGGATCGGCTCCTCCGCCTGGTCCAGGCCGCGGAGCGAGCCGGGTTCGACGGCGCAATGTGCTCCGATCATTGGGCTCCCTGGAGCGAGGAGCAGGGCGAGTCCGGATTCGCGTGGTCGTGGCTGGGCGCCGCGCTGCAGGCGACGAATCTGCCGTTCGGGATCGTGAATGCACCGGGCCAGCGCTATCACCCGGCGATCATCGCCCAGGCGGCCGCGACGCTGAACGTGATGTACCCGGATCGGTTCTGGATCGCGATCGGGTCGGGGCAGCTGCTCAACGAGCACATCACCGGCGAGCGATGGCCGGCCAAGACGGAGCGCAACGAGCGCCTGCGGGAGGCGGCGGATGTCATGCGCATGCTGTGGGCCGGCGAGACCGTCTCGCGCGAGGGGCACGTCTCCGTCTCGGAGGCGAAGCTATGGACGCGTCCGCAGCGTCCGCCCCTCCTGGTCGGTGCGGCGGTCACGCCGCCGACCGCGGCGTGGGTCGCCGAATGGGCCGATGCGCTGATCACCGTCTCCCAGTCCGACGACGAGCTCGACCGCGTGGTCGAGGCATACCGATCCAATGGCGGCGAGGGAAAGCCGATGTACCTCCAGGTCCACCTGGCCTACGCCGATTCGGACGAAGCTGCCCGTGAGGCCGCCTTCGCCCAGTGGCGGCAGAACACGCTTCCGAACAGCGTGATGACCGACCTCGCCCATCCCTCGCAGATCAGTGATGCCGCGACGCACGTCACCGCCGACGATCTCGATGGCGCGGTCCGGATCTCGTCGGATCCGGCCCGGCATGTCGACTGGCTGCGGCGCGACCTGGCGCGCGGATTCGACGCGCTCTACCTCCATGAGGTCGGACCGGACCAGGAGCGCTTCGTTGACGTCTTCGGGCGAGAGGTCCTCCCGCACCTGCGGTGACGGATCGGCCGCGGCCAGACTCCCCGGCGATCATGCGCGAGGCGAACCCTCGTCCGGCGGTCGGCGCTTCGCGAGCGGCCGGCTGGTGGCTGCATCCATTGCTGGTTGCGGCCTTTCCGGTGGTCTTCCTCTTCGCGGCGAACATCCGGGAACAGCTCTCGCTGCAGCCGCTCTGGCTACCGCTCGGCATCGTGCTCGGCGCGGCGGCGGCAACACTGTCGGTGGCGGTGGGCGCGGGGCGCGTGGTGGGCGCCGGGCCCGGGCGCGCGGCGCTCGCAGCATCGCTCCTGATCCTGCTCTCGCTCACCTACGGGCATGCCTGGAACCTGGTCGGCGAGCCGGCCGGCATGCACGGCGTCCTGCTCGTCGCGTGGGGCGCGCTGGCCATCGGAGGGCTGGTGGCCATCGCTCGGCTCGGCTCCCCCGGCGTGCGACGGCTCACGACCGCCGTCAACGTCGCCGCCGGCATCCTCGTCGCAGTCAATATCGTGCCGATCGGCGAGCTGGCCGTTCGCACCGTGTCAGTCGAGGGACCCACGACGGCCGGCCGCGGCGAGAGGGGCGACGCGCCACCGGGTGCCACGCGAGACGTGTGGTACCTCGTCTTCGACCGCTATGCCGGATCGCCGGCGCTCGACGCGCTCTACGGCTTCGACAACGGTCCATTCCTCGATGCGCTGCGCGACCGTGGGTTCCGGGTTGCCGAAGGAGCGACGGCGAACTACCTCAAGACGGCACACAGCCTGGCCTCGTCGCTGAGCATGGAAGAGCTCGACGCGGATGCGCTCGCTGCCGAGGCGTCGGCACCGGACGACTGGGCTCCGCTCTATCGACGCCTCCAGGCCGGCCATGCCGTGGAGCGCTTCCTTCACGAACGCGGCTACCGCTACCTCCATCTCGGACTGCGTCGCGGAGCGACGTATCTCAACGGCGCGGCCGACGTCAACTTCCTGCTGGGCGACACCACCGAGTTCAGCGCCGTCCTGGCCGACACGACCATCCTGATCGCGCTCCGGCAGCAGCTGCACGAAGGGCTGCCGCCCGGGAGCGAGATGTACGCGGAGCAGACGCTCTTTCAGCTGAGCGAGCTTGAGCGGATCGCGGATGCGCCCGGCCTCAACTTCGTGTTCGCGCACGTCCTCCTGCCGCACCCGCCTTATGCATTCAACGCCGATGGCAGCCGAACGACGCCGGAGCAGCGTGCCTCCCGCACCGACGCCGAGGAGTATCTCGAGCAGCTGCGCTACGCGAACGACCGCATCCTGGGGCTGCTCGATCGGTTGCAGGCCGGTCCACCCTCGTCGTGGCCGATCGTGGTGCTGGCCGCGGACGAGGGTCCATTTCCGGAGCGCTACGCCCGTGACGAGGCCGGCTTCGCATGGCTCGAGGCGACGCCCGAGGAGCTTCTCCGCAAGTTCTCGATCCTGACCGCCGTCAGCGTGCCTGGCGTCGACCCGGCGGCCCTCGATGCCGCCGGCTTCAGTGACCGCATCACCCCGGTCAACCTGTTCCGCGTCGCCTTCAACGCCGCGTTCGATGCCGGGCTGCCGATCCTCCCGGATCGGAACTGGGTCTTCGTCGACCAGCGCCACCTGTACGACCTCGTCGAGGTCACCGAGCGGGTTCGGCCCTGAGCCGGATCCGCCCCGGCGCGAGATAATGGACGCGTCATGGCGCAGCTTGGCGCGAAGGCTCGGGCACAGCTGCCCGACACGTCATTCGCTTATATCGACTCGAAAGGGCGTCGCCGCCTGCCGATCCACGACGAGGCGCACGTCCGCAACGCCCTGGCGCGCTTCGATCGGGTGGATTTCGACGACGACGAGGCACGTTCGCGCGCCCGATCGCGGCTGCTGAGGGCGGCGAAGCGGTACAAGATCCTGCCGGTCGGCTTCATCGATGGGCAGCTGCGGCCGGAGCGCAACCTGCCGAAGGGCCGAGTCGCGCTCCTGCTCGCCGACGTCGAGGACTCGACCGGGCTCCTGACCGAGCTCGGCGACCGGTGGCCACCGGTGCTCAACGAGCTGCGACGGATCCTGCGCGCGGAGACGAAGGGCGATGGCGGCCACGAGGTCGACGCCCGCGCCGATGAGTACCTGGCCGCGTTCGGGGAGCCATCGCAGGCGCTCGCCGCAGCGGTCGCCATGCAGCGAGCCATCGGCCGCCATGCCTGGGCCGATCGGCGCGCCGTGCGGGTCCGAATCGGCGTCCACGCGGGGCGGCCATCGCTGAACGCGGCCGGCTACGTGGGCATTGCCGTGAACACCGTCGCACGCATCTGCGACGCGGGGCACGGAGGCCAGATCATCGTCTCCGCTGCGCTGCGCGACGCCATCGAGCTCCAGGACGGACTGGAGCTCAGGGCCCTGGGCCGGCACAGGCTGCGCGGCATCCCGGACGAGCACGAGCTCTTCCAGGTCATGGCGGCCGGCCTCCCGCGACGATTTCCCCCGCTCCGAACGATGACGCCTCCCGTTCCGACCAGGCTGCCGCACGGTGGGCGGCCCTCGGCCGAGCCAGGCGAGGCCTCCTAGCCGGCGCCCCGCGGGCCGGTGAGCGGTGTGCGGGGCACGCCGGCAGCCGCCGGCTGCTCTCGGTGATGGATCGTCGCGCGCCCCACATGGGCGACGCGGGAGGACTGTCGCCGGCGGTCGGCGTCACGATGCAGGTCGGCGATGCGCTCGCCTGCCAGGAAGATGTACGTATCGGGATGCATGGCAGCTCCTGGATGTCGTCGGGAGAGGGCTAGCGGAGCCGATCGCCGCCGCCGAACGGGTCGCGCGAATCGGCACCGGCGCGCATCGCGGCCAGATCGAAGGCCAGGATCAGCGCCGTGATGATCAGGATCGGCAGGATGGCGTTCATCGGAGTTCTCCAGTGGTGGATCTGGCACCATGCTGATGCTCATCTGGTACTGGTGTAAGATCCAGTTCCATGCAACAACTCAGGACCAGTGAACTGCTCGTGACGCTGCCCGATGACGGCTCGGGACCGCTCCACGGCCGCCTCGAGCAGGAGCTTCGGACGGCGATTCGCAGCGGCCGCCTCGCCGCCGACACGGCAATGCCGTCGACCCGAGCGCTGGCGGCGCAGCTGGGCGTCTCGCGGGGCGTGGTCGTCGAGGCCTACGAGCAGCTCGTGGCCGAGGGCTACCTGACCGGCCACGAGCGCTCCGCCACGCGCGTCGCGTGCAAGGCGGTGCCGCCGCGTCCAGCGCGCGACGAGGAGCCATCGGCGCCATTGCTGGAGTTCGACTTCCGACCTGGTCGCCCGGACGTGTCCCAGTTCCCGCGCGGAGCCTGGCTCCGGTCACTGCGCCGCGCCCTGGGCGACGCCGGCAACGAGCAGCTCGGCTATCCCGACCGCCGCGGCATGCCGGAGCTGAGGGAGGCGCTGGCGACCTATCTCAACCGCGTCCGCGGCGCCGCCGCCGATTCCGGGCAGGTCGTCATCAGCAATGGCTTCTCGCAGGGCCTTGCGCTGGTGTGCGAGGTGCTTCGAGCCGATGGGGCTCGACGCGTGGCGGTCGAGAACCCGTCGCATGCAGGATCGCGTCAGGCGATCATTGCCGCCGGGCTGGAGGCCGTCGGCATCCCCGTCGACGAGGACGGCCTGCGCGTGGATGCCCTGGAGCAGGCCCGCGTCGACGCCGTGCTCGTCACGCCGGCACACCAGTATCCGACCGGTGGCGTACTGCCCCCCGAGCGCCGAGCCGAGCTCGTGGCCTGGGCGACGCGCCGCAACGCACTGATCATCGAGGACGACTACGACGCCGAATACCGGTATGACCGCGAGCCGATCGGCTGCATCCAGGGGCTCGCCCCCGACCGGGTCGTGTACGGCGGATCGGCGAGCAAGACGCTGGCCCCCGGCCTCCGCATCGGCTGGCTCATCGTGCCCGCCGCCATGGCCGACCGCGTCGCCGCGGTCAAGGAGCGGACCGACAACGGCACTGCCACCCTGGACCAGCTTGCCTTCGCCGACTTCCTGACGCGTGGCGAGCACGATCGCCACCTGCGTCGCATGCGGCCGATCTACCGCCAGCGCCGCGACGCCCTCCTCGCCGCGCTGGCGCGGCACCTCCCGGCGCTCCGGCCGGCGGGCACGGCCGCCGGGTTCCACCTCCTGGCCTGGCTGCCGAAGGGGACCGATGAGGAGGCGTTCGCCACCCGGGCCGCGGAGCGCGGCGTCGGCGTCTACACCCTCGCTTCGTATCGGCTGGCCGGACCGGTCGATGCCGGAATCATCTTCGGCTACTCCGGCCTGTCGGAGACCGCCATTGAAACCGGCATCCGGCGTATGGCCGAGGGTGAGGGCCACCTGCGAGCGGCCAGCTAGCGCATTCCGTGGACCGAGAGGAGCCGGGCAGGCCCCCTCGGTCGTCGTGCTTGCGCCGCGGCCACCGGTCGTCACCCGTCGAGCGGAGACGGTCGACGAGATCGAGTGCCGGACGGAAGAGGCGTACGTCCAATGACCGGCCCCGGACCACGTTGACCCGATGACGCAGGAGGCCGTGACCGCCGCGCGGACACTGGCCGGCGCCGGCGCCGACGCCCTGCGGGTGGCACGGCGTAGCCCGATGGTCGCCGCCTACCTGCACGGCTCACTCGTGCTCGGCGACTGCTTGCCGCGGTTCAGGCTGCGGGCACCGCGTGGTGCGCGGAGGGCCGGTACCCGATCGACCTTCGCCTCGTGACCCGGTCGCAGGCATCGCGGCCGACGCGCCCGTGAACCGGCGAACTTCGTGGAGCGGCAGCCCGCTTCAGCCAGATCCGCCGGCCATGGCCGGAAGCAGGATGACGGTATCGGTCGCGCCCACGGCCGTCGCCAGGCCGTCCCGATGGCGAACGTCGTCGGCGTTGACGTACACGTTGACGAAGGTCGACAGCTGTCCGTCGGTCGTCAGGCGGTCGCGCAGCGCCGGGAAGCGAGCGAACAGCGCGTCGAGCGCCTCGCCCACCGTCGCCCCTTCGACCTCGAGCTGCCTCGCCCCGTCCACCACGTCACGCAGCACGGGCGGGATCCGTACCCTGATCACCGGAGGACCCCCGTCACGCACGGGGCTCGTCACGACACACCCTCCTTCAGTGCCCAGGTTGCGAACGCATCGAGCGACGGCTCGATCACGTCGCCCGAGGTCCCATCGACGATGACATCGAGCGTCTTCAGCCCGTTGCCGGTGATCACCACGACGACCTCGTCGTCCCGCCCGACCACGCCCCGCGTGATCGCCAGCCGCAGCGCACCAAGGGTCACGCCGCCGGCCGTCTCGGTCAGGATCCCCTCGGTCTCGGCGAGCAGCCGGATCGCGGCGATCGTGTCGGCATCCTCGACGGCCTCGACACTGCCGCCGCTGCCCCGAGCCAGCGCGAGCGAGCGCTGCCCGTCGGCAGGGCTGCCGATGGCGAGCGATCGGACGATGGTGTCCGGCCGGGCAACCGGTCGGATCGTGTCGCTACCGGTGCCGAAAGCAGTCGCGACCGGGCCGCAGCCGGCCGGCTGGCCGCCGATGTGGCGCGTGTTCGGCGTCTCGATCAGGCCGACCGCCGCCAGCTCGTCGAAGCCACGACGCAGCTTGGTGTAGAGCGACCCCGACGCGATGGGCGCGACGACGGCATCCGGCGCCCGCCACCCGAGCTGCTCGGCGACCTCGAAGGCCACGCTCTTCGAGCCCTCGGAGTAGTACGGCCGCAGGTTCACGTTGACGACCGCCCAGCCCTCGAACTCATCGCTCAGCTCCAGGCAGAGCCGGTTCACGACGTCGTACGGTCCGTCGATGCGGGCCACCCGCGCCCCCAGTGCCTCCGCCTGGGCGATCTTCGCCGGCTCGAGATCTGCCGGGACGAGGACCACCGCCTTCATGCCGGAGACCGCGGCCGTGGCGGCGACGGACGCAGCGAGGTTGCCGGTGGACGCGCACGCAAGGGTCTCGAACCCGAACCGGCGAGCGCGAGCAGCCGCGATCGCCACGTTCCGGTCCTTGAACGAGAGGGTCGGATTGCGTGAATCGTCCTTGAGCCACAGCTGGCGCAGTCCCAATCGCGCCGCGAGGCGAGGGGCCGGCAGAAGTGGCGAGAAGCCGACGGCCAGGCCGTCCGGGGGCGGCTCATCGATCGGCAGCAGCTCGGCGAAGCGCCACAGCGTGCGTGGCCGCGCTGCGATCGTCTCGCGGCTGAGCGACTCCCCCGCTCGAGCGTGATCGTAGGTCGCCTCGAGCGGCCCGAAGCATCGGTCACACACGAACCGAGGGCCGGCAGGAGCCGGAGTGCCACAGGCGGCGCAGGCAAGTCCTGCGAAGCCGGGAACGAACGAGGTGGTGGTTGGCGCGCTGCGCGCGGCGATCGTCATGGAGGTCCTTCCTCAGCCGGGAGAGCACAAGTGCTTCGGGGAGAAGCCGAGAATCCGCGGGGGTCGCGGCTCGCGCGCGGGGTCGGATCAAACCGAGAGGCCGCGGAACTCGTGTTCCGCGGCCCCGAGGGCTCAAGCTGGAGCGGTGACGCTAGAGGCGTCGCGCCCAGGCCTGGCCCGCACTCCAGCGGGGCCGCCCGGGCATCGCCATGGTGAGCTCGATCGGGGACATGCGCCGACGCTACCAGCCCTGTCAAGCACCCGTCCCTACGCCACGGCCGCGTCTTCCTCACCGCCGACCTCGATCGGGTTGCCGGGGTCCGCACTCCACTCGAACCACCCACCGTCGTACACGGCGATCCGCTGCCAGCCCATCAGGAAGGCGTAGAACCAGGTCTCCGCCGCACGCCACCCGGTGCCGCAATAGAAGGCCACCCACTTGTCCGGCGTGATGCCGGCCGCCTCCCAGTTGGCAGCGATCTCGGGGTACGGGCGCATCGTGTTATCGACACTGCGGTAATGCTGCATGTGGTAGGCGTCCGAGCCGCAGTTGCCCCAGACGTCACCGGCGATCCGGCCGGCGGGGCCGATGTAGTTGTAGCCACTCGTCCGTCCCGTGTGCTCGCGCCAGGTCCGAACGCTCACCAGGACGGCGTCGTCAGCCGCCAGGATCGACTTCGCCTCATCGATGTCCACGATGAGATCCCGCCGCTGCGGGATCGCCACGCCGAAGCTCGCGACGGGGATCGGCGTGCGGATCACCGTCTCCACCGCATTGCCGGCGTGGACCCAGTGGTCGTAGCCGCCGTCCAGGACCCGCACGTCGCGGACGCCCGCGTAGCCCAGGATCAGGGCCGCCCGCGTGGCGGCGATCTGTCCGGCACGCCGGCCGGGCCACTTCTCGTTGGCGTGGCCGATGGTGTCTCGGCCGTAGAGGACGACCGTCGTGTCCGCTGAGATGCCGAGCGCCAGCAGGGTGGCGTGCAGCTCGTCCGGCGATCGTCGGTTCCAGTCGACGGGATCCTCGAGCCGATTGGTGTCGAGGTAGAGCGCCCCGGGCAGGTGCCCGTCGTCGTACTCGTCGGGGACGCCGAAGTTGACGTGCAGGACGAGGAAGCCGGTTCCGGGATACGTGTCTGACGGCTCTCCCGCGATCAGCCCGGCCACCCAGGTCGGGTGGACGAGCTTTTCGTAGTTGGGGAGCCGATCGAGCGGCAGGCCGTCGTCGGCAGCCCACGCCGAGAAGCCGGCCCCGTCGACCCACACGTCGTCATGGCCAAGGCGTGTGAGCCGCTCGCCGAGCGCGGCGGCATCATCGGTTCCGTCGCCGTAGACGACGATCGTGCGCCCATGGGTGACTCCCTTCTCGTGCAGCAGCCGCTGGACCTCGGCGTCCTCGACGCTGGCCAGCCATGCGCTCGGGAAGGCGACCGCTCCCGGGATGTGTCCGCCGCGCGCCTCTCCGTTCAGCGGCCAGCCGTTGTAGGCAGCCGTCGGGCGAGCGTCGACGAAGACGAGGTTCGGATCGGCAAGGCGTTCGCGCAGATCGGTGATGGAGATCGACCCGAGCGCCTGGCTCGGTGGCAGATTCAACGTGGTCACGTGCAGAGGTCCTCCGGATGAGTCAGCTGAAATCGGGCAAACGAAAAACCCCTGCGTGGCGAGCAGGGGTTCGGTTGCGTGTCCGCGTCAGGCTGACGCCACCTGGTTCTCTACAGACAACACCCACCCTGCTCGGCGCAGGGGCGCTTACATGTGCAGCGGTCGGCGATGCGGCTGGGTGTCATGAGTTGCGGCATTCTGACAGCACCTTCCGGGAATGGCAATCCCAGGTGTTGGTCGGGGCGAGAGGGCTCGAACCTCCGACGCCCAACCGAATGTCTCGGAGTATAGCCTGCGGTGCGAGTTGGTAGGAGCGGACCTCTGGCTCAGCCGGGCAGGTTGACGATCCGTCTCGTCGAGACCGCCCCGAGCTCGCAGACATGGGTATCGCCGGTCCGGCCGGGGACGGACCGGCGTTTCAGCTTCCTTCCGCCAGCACCCCTGATCCGCGTTCCGATCGCCGGTCGCGATGAGTGGGAGGAGGCGGCTCAAGAGCCGGCGTAGAACGATTCGTCAGTGTCCGGTCCATCAACACCCTCAAGGCATATCAGCTGTTTACAGCGCGAGCCGAACGAGATCGATGAAGAAGTTGGGGAAGATCCCCAGGATCACCGACAGCCCCGCACAGACGAGGATGGGGGCCATGATGAGCGGCGAGGCTTCGCGAATCTGAGGGCGCTCATCGGGAACGCTGGTCTCAGCGGCTTGGGATGGTTCATCGGGGGCCTCCCCCTCTGGAGGCGAACCGAAGAAGGCAACGCGAAGAATGCGGAAGTAGTAGGCGGCGCTCAGGAGCGTGCTGAGCACCAGGACGAAGACAATGGCGAGCTTGTCGGCCTCGAGGGAGCCGGTGACCAGGAACCACTTCGTGATGAAGCCGGCGGTCGGCGGGATGCCGACGATACTGAGCGCCCCGATCGAAAAGGCAGCCATGGTCCATGGCATCCGCCGCCCAATGCCACTGAGCTCGGAAATCTTCGTCTTACGGGTAACGAGGTAGATGGAGCCGACGCAGAAGAAGAGTGTGATCTTCGACTCGGCATGGTTCACCAGATGCAGGATTCCACCAACCATGCCGGTCGGACTGAGGAGCACCACCCCCAGGATCATGTAGGAGAGCTGACCGATGGTTGAATAGGCCAGCACGGCTTTCAGGCTGTCCAGCCTCAGTGCGTGGAACGACGCCACGAGGATCGTCACCGATACCACCACGGCGGTCAGCACATCGAGATGGAGCTGTCGCAAGAGATCCGTGCCGAAGACATCGAGGATCACGCGAATGATGAGGAAGACGCCCGCGTTGACGACAGCCACCGCATGGAGCAGCGCGCTGACCGGCGTCGGGGCGACCATGGCCGACGGCAGCCACGAGTGCAACGGCATGATCGCCGCCTTGGCGGTACCGGCCAGGAAGAGACAGAAGACCACCACCAGCAGGGTGACGTTGGCACCAGCGGGGAAGACGCCATTGGGGCGGAAATCGAACGTGCCGGCCATCGTGTAGGTGACGATGATCGCCGGCAGCAGGAACATGAATGAGCTGCCGAGCTGGTACAGCAGGTACTTCTTGCCCGCCGCGTAGGCGTCATCGGACCCCGCGTGGGTCACCAGCGGATACGTCATGAATGTCAGGAGCTCGTAGAAGACATAGAGCGTGATGAGGTTGGCGGAGAAAGCGATCCCCATCGTGGCCGCCAGAACCAGGGCAAAGAAGGCGAAATAGCGAGTCTGATCATGCTCCCGCAGATGGCGCATGTAACCGATCGAGTAGATCGTGGTCAGGATCCAGAGGAAGGACGCCGTGATGCCGAACAGC
>Ga0136619_10000382_pt1 | contig 16826 bp, 19 predicted proteins | sample AntDrymUQ3532106_2_FD_104807 | JGI IMG/M metagenome (GOLD analysis project Ga0136619, IMG submission 104807) | Polar desert sand microbial communities from Dry Valleys, Antarctica - metaG UQ353 (21.06) | ecosystem: Environmental > Terrestrial > Soil > Desert | place: Antarctica: Dry Valley...
GCCGCTCAGGGCGCTCACTGGCTGACGCGCCTGCTCGTAGCGGAACAGGAAGCGTCCCAGCAGGCTCACGGCCTCGCCCTCGTAGAGCGGCTTCGCGTCCCGCACCAGGGAGATGGGCGTCGCTCCGGGCGGCGGTTCGTAGTTCTGGGCGAGGTAGCCAATCCGGATGGATGGCCCGGCCCACCACTCGCCCTCCGTCGGCGGAAGTTCTCCGGCCAGCAGCTTCGCCAGCACGCTCTTGCCGGCGCCGTTCGCGCCCACGACGCCGACCCGTTCGCCGCGCACGACGGTGAGGTCCGCCCCGATGAGGATGGGCTCCTCCCCGAACGCCACGCCCGCTTCGCGCAGTTCCAGTGCCTTCTGCCCGCCCCGGACACCCTCGCGAAATTCGAGGCCGATCCTGCACCGTTCCAGGGCTGGGCGTTCGATCTTGTCCATCCGGTCGATCTGACGCTGCTTGTTGCGGGCCTGCTTGATGTGCCGCTCGTTTACCACCATGCTCGCCCAGAGCTTGAAGCGTCGGATCGCCTCCTCCAGCCGGTCTATCTCTTTCTGCTGGGCGACGTAGAGCTGCTGCTGGCGCTTCATCTTCAACTCCCGCGCCACGGCGTAGGCCGAGTAATTGCCGGGCCACGTCGTGATCCGACCGTCCTCCAGCTCCGCGATCTCCCGCGCCACCTCGTCCAGCAGATAGCGGTCGTGCGAGACGATGACAGCCCCCTTGAAGGCCCCGTATCCGTCCCTCCAACTGCTCCTGCCACCCCGGATCGAGGTGTGACTCCAGCTCGTCCAGCAACAAGACGTCGGGCTTTTGCGCCATGCAGGAAGCCAACGCGGCCAGCTTGCGCTGTCCGCCGCTCAGCTCGGAGGTGGGACGCTCCATATCGGCATCTTCAAAGCCCAGCGCCCGGAGGTAGCCTCGGGCCTCGCCCTCGAAGCCACGCCCACCAGCCTCCTGAAAACGTCGCGTCAGCCGCCCGTAGCGCTCCAGCACCCGCTGCATGCGGCGCATGTCCGCCGAGATCTCCGGCGATCCAAGCTCCGCCTCGCACGCTTCCAACTCGCACGCTAACTCGGCGACCTCCGGCCTGGCAGCAAGTACCACCTCCAGCGGTATCTGCCTGCTGCCCTCGACATGCTGCGGCAAGAAAGCGACCCGCAGGCCCCGGCGCCGGACTATCTCGCCCGCATCGGCGGTGTCTAGACCGGCAAGGATGCGTAGTAGCGTGGACTTGCCGGCGCCGTTGCCGCCGACCAGGCCGATCCTGGCGTCCGGCGCCACCTTCATCTCCAGGCTACGGAGCACGGGCCGTCCGCCGTGGAATTTCTCGATGGAGCGGGCTCCGATCAGGGTCATCGGTCTCTATCGGCTCTAGCTCTCACGCCGCGAATAATCTTGGCCATCTTACCCACGCCGTCAAGGCGCGTCATCCGTTCGGGAGATTTTGCTCTACTCGGCCCTCAACATACAGCGTGGCCGGCCGATCATAACCCTCGCGCCGGATGCGCTCCTTCAGGGTCCTGCGGCGCGCGAGAAGCCTCCGCCGCGTGTCGCCGGCAAGGGAAACATATTCCACGGGCTCGTCAGGCTCGGAGAGCATGATCTTGTCCAGGTAGCGTAGAGGATGCGAGGGTGAAACCTGCCACCGAACGTCGTGGAGGCCTTTCTCGTGAAGCCGGATCAGACGCCCCGGCGCCCCGATGCCGTACAGTATCGTTCCGCCGATACAACGCGCCGCCTCGGCCTCCATCCTCTCCCATTCGAGGTCGGCCGGCGGTGGACTCTCGCCCGTGTCCACCCAGTCGCTCGCCGCCACGCGTCCGCCGGGCCGGACAGCGCGGACGAGCGCCGCAAGCGCATCTTCCGCGGTCTTCTCCCTCACGTCCAGCTCGTGGAATAGACCCGCCGAGTACACGAGGTCGAAGGTCCCGGGTGAGAAGGGGAAATCGAAGACATCGCCGACGAGGAAGTCTATCGGCGCGGGGAGATCTGCGTCTTCGAGAGATTCCCGCGCCCGCTCCACGAGATCCGCGTTCGCTTCGATGGCAGTGAGAGCGCCGCCGTCTCCGATGCGCTGGCTCAATCCTTCCACCCAGAGGGACGAGACGCCGCCGGCGTAGAGAACATCGAGGCCGCGGATGTCGCCGAGCAGGTCCAACTCGCGGTCGCAGAAGGAGATAAGGCCGGCCTCGATGTCCTCGCGCTCCCCCGGCGTCAGGGGATCATCGTCGTATAATCTCCCGGTCATGAAGGTGATTGTCGCAAGGGACATCGTCAAGTACCACGGGGGCGACCTGAAGATCCTCTCTGGGGCGACGCTCGCGGTGGAGTCCGGGGAGAAGATCGGGCTGATCGGCCGCAACGGCGCAGGCAAGACGACCCTCCTCAACGTCATCTCCGGCAACGCGGAGCCCGACGCGGGCTCGGTGGAGCGTATCGGCGGCGCGAAGGTCGGGATGACCTCGCAGAACCTGTATGCCGGAGAGCGCGGCGGGCTTTCCGTGGAAGAGGAGATCATCTCGGCTTTCTCCGCCCTGATCTCACGTGAAAAAGATCTCGCGGACCTTGAGAAACGGCTCTCGGACAACCAATCGGACGCGCTTCTGGAACGCTACGGCCGCATGCAATCCGAGTTCGAGCGCGACGGCGGCTACGAGTACCGGGCCAAGGCCGCCTCGGCACTCTCCGGCCTCGGTTTCTCGCCGGAGCAGTGGAAACGCCCCGTGGGATCGTTCTCCGGCGGTGAGCAGAGCCGCGTGGCGCTCGCCCGCCTCCTGCTGGAGGAACCGGACCTCGTCCTTCTCGACGAACCTACCAACCACCTCGACCTCCAGGCAATAGAGTGGCTGGAGAACTTCGTCAAGAACGCGAAGAGCGCCATCCTCGTCGTCTCCCACGACCGATATTTTCTGGACACCATAGCGGGCTCTATAGTGGAGCTTGAGGATGGTAAGCTCGTCCGCTACCCCGGCAACTACAGCAAGTACACCACCGAGAAGAAAGCCCGCGACGAGCAACTCGCCCGCAAGGCGAAGGCCAACGCCGAGCGACGGGAGCAGTTAGAGCGGTTCGTCGAGAAGAACCGGGCCAAGGCCAGCAAGGCCACCCAGGCGAAGAGTAAGCAGAAGCTCCTTGATCGAATGGAGAAGGTCGAGGCGCCCAGGAACGGCTCGAAGAACATCCGCATGGATCTCGGCTCGGAAACCTCACGCGCGGGCCGGGTCGTCCTGGAGATAGAAGGCGCCCGCTACGGCTACGATGGCGGTGAACCTCTCCTGGACAACCTGAACCTCGTGATAGAGCGCGGCGAGCGCGTCGCCCTGCTCGGCCCGAATGGTACAGGCAAGAGCACCATCATGCGGTTGGCGACGGGTGAGATCGAAGCTCAGGAAGGTATGATCCGCACCGGACACAACGTGACCGTCGCCTACCAGGACCAGCAACTCGCCCGCCTCGACGACACGAAGACCGTCCTCCGGGAGGCGATGGACACTACGGGCTTCGACGCCCCGGAGGCACGATACCTGCTGGGCTCATTCCTGTTCTCCGGCGAGGACGTGTTCAAGAAGGTCGGCGCGCTCTCCGGCGGCGAGAAGAACCGGCTGAGCCTCGCGGAGATCGTGGTCAGCGGCGCCAACCTTCTCCTGCTGGATGAGCCGACCAATAACCTGGATATCCCCGCCCGCGAAGCACTGGAGAGCGCACTCCTCGGCTACCGGGGCACCATCTTCTTTATCTCTCACGACCGCTATTTCCTCCGCAAACTGGCGACCCGCGTCGTGGACCTGGAGGCCAAGAAGCTCATCAACTACCTCGGCGGCTACGACTACTACCGCGCCCACCGAAGGCTGGACGTGAAGGAGAACGGCGGTCGCCGTCCCCGACGGCGCGTCCGGCCGGGACAGAGCAAAGAGCAGGGCGTCATCGCCACCCGCCTCGTCGCGGTCGAGGGCGAAATAGACGCCACCGAGCGTCGAGTCTCGCGCCTGGAGAAGGAACTAGCCACCTCAGAACTCTACGCCGACGGCCAGCGCTCCCGCGAGGTCGTCACCGAACACAGGCAACTCAAGAACACCCTCGAAGGTCTCTACGCCGACTGGACCCAACTCCTGGAAGAAGCCGAAGAGGCAGGGCTTTAAGCCGTTCAGCAATCCAAACAATGAAAACTTACCACTGCAAAAGTCGGGACGAGAGGATTTGAACCTCCGACCTCCTCGTCCCGAACGAGGCGCGCTACCAGGCTGCGCTACGTCCCGACTGCGGACGACATTATAGCAGCCAGCCGATGGCTGTCAGCCGCCGGACGCCGCTCGAGGAGCGCCGCATCCAACGCGCGGGCGTTGCGCTCGGCCCAGACCCTGTCCTCGCGCACGAGCGTCGGGACGCCGCTGCGGACGAGGCCCTCGTGAGCCGCGGCACCCTCGGCGGCGAGGGACTCTATGCCCGAAGCCGTGGCCTCCATGCAACGGGCCACGAGCCCCGCGAAGCCCGCGCGATCCCGGTCCGTCAACCCGTAACCATCGCACAACACGCGCAGCCTGTGGGCCCGGTCCGGCGGAGACCAGCCGTTCCTGGCGCAACCCGCGTCGTCGGAGAGGGGGACGAACTGCCAGGCGACGTGCGCGAGGTCCCACGCGGGCGGAGCCGGCGAGGCCAGGTCCCAGTCCAAAAACGCCACGGGCCGCCCGTCGCGAAAGACCGTGTTCCTCGGCGAGATGTCGTTGTGGCAGATGACAGTTCTCGCGCCCGGGAGCCTGGGATGGTGCCAGAGAATCCCCGCCCGAAGTTCGAACCCGGAGACGGCTTCGTGGTAACGACGGAGCAACCGACCGACCTCGGCCAGCATCCGCTCCGTTGCGATCTCGGGGCTCGCGCGGTTGGGCACCTCGCCGGGGATGTACGAGAGGATCTCACGCCTCTGCTCGTCCGTGCCGAGCACCCGAGGGGCGCCGTCGAAGCCCACCCTCTCCAGGTGCCGCAGGAGGGCGTGTACGGCCGGCGTCCAGGGACCGGTGCCGCGCCGTACCGTGTCACCCACCCTCGTTACGACGCTGACGTTGCCCCCGGTCAGGTGTTCTTCGCGCTCAGGAGACTCACCCGGCGTTCCCACCCGAACAGTCTATTCTGCCCGCCCATACCGCACACGTCCGACACCGATACAACGAGATCCCGACGGGTTGATCTGCTACACGGCTATAAAAGCCGCGTCCCGGCCCGCATAGAGTTCCAGAGCGCCGGCCACGGCCTCGGCGACGGTGGCAGGGTAGTACGGGTCGGAGGCGAGGTCCAACTCCCTGGGATTGGTCAGGAACAGGGGCTCGATCACGACGGCCGGGATGTTGGTCTCGCGCAGGATGTCGTAGGAGCGACCGAACTCCCCGATGTCGCAGGTGCCTAGAGTCTGGCTGACGCCCTTCTGGACGTAGACCGCGGCCATCCTTCCGCGGTGCGACTGGTAGCCCAGCCGCTCGAAGTAGAAGGAGGCCGTCCCGCACGCGCTCGGCGTGTGGTGGGCGGCGTGGTGGACGGAGATGATCATCTTCGCCCCAGACGAGTTCGCCAGGAACGCCCGGTCGGCGGAGGAGACCTCCTCATCGTCGCTCCGGGTCAGGAGGACCTCGCGGGCGGGCAGGATCTGGGCCAACTCGTGCGCTACGGCGAGGTTCAGGTCCGCCTCGGAGACTCCCGTCCCGGTGACGTAGCCGCCGTCCCTGCCACCGTGGGCCGCGTCCACGACGATGGTCCCAGAGAAGAGGTCCTCCGGGAAGTACCCCCCGCTCTTGTCAGGGAACTGGTGAGTGCCGAGGGTCTGTCCGGCGTAAGTGTGGAGGATTTTGAAGGTTGCCGCGTCTATGAGGGCGTCCGCCACGAGGCCGGCGTTTTTCTGGAAATCCCGGATGGCCCGTGCGGTTCGGGCGTCGAAGAGTCCATTGACGGAACCGGGGTCGAAGCCCAGGTCGTTGAGCATCTTCTGGAGCTCCGCCACGTCCGCGCCCCGGAAGGGCGGCTGGCGTATGTAGAGAAGGCGGTCGCCCGGACGGTACCCGGCCTCGACGATCTCGCGCCAGGTGACCTCGCCGACCAGACCATCGGCCAGAACGCCGACGCCCTGCTGGAAGGCCCTGACGGCCACGAGCGTCGTCGGCCCGAAGACACCGTCTATGCCCCGGTTGCCGAGGTCCAGGCCCAGCGCCTGAAGACGGGTCTGGAGGTCAACGACCTCTCTCCCGCGATCTCCTCTCCTCAGCGTGCGCACGGCCTAGAACTTCCTCCCCGTCGATCTCCGGTCACGTCGGCCCACCGAACGGAGCCGAAACTTCGGACCAAAGGAAGGGCGCCGGGTCAATCACCGCCCGGCGCCCTAAAAAGCCCTTTGGTCGGGGGCTAGTCCTGCACCACACCGAGGATGTCGTCGGCGTCGAGGATCATGTAGTCCTCGCCGTCCAGGCTGATCTCGGTCCCCGAGTACTTGGCGAAAACGATGGTGTCGCCCTGGTTGAGCGTGATCCCGTCCTCGAACTCGCCGACCTCGACCACCTTTGCCGTCTGCGGCTTCTCCTTGGCGGTGTCGGGCAGAACAATCCCCGAGACCGTCTTCTCCTCGCGCTCGAAAATCTGGACCAGCGCCCGTTCTCCTAGCGGCTTGAACTTCATACACATACCTCCTTTTATCGAAACGACGTTCCGAATAGCCTCACCCGATGGCGGGCTCCCGGATTTTCACGCCGAGATTGTAGTCCTCTGGTTTACTTAACGCAATTCCTCGGCCTTTGCAGGGCCGCTACAGCCCGAGCTGGGCCGAGAGCTGGTTCTTCGGCAGGGCCCCGACCGCCTGCTGGGTGACCTGGCCGCCCTCGAAGCGGGCGATGGTCGGGATGCTCGCTATGCTGTAGTTCATGGTCGTGGATGGATTGTCGTCCACGTTGAGCTTAACGAACCTCACGTCCTCCCGCGAGTCCGACATCTCTTCCAGGATCGGGGAAATGCGCCGGCAGGGTGCGCACCACGGCGCCCAGAAATCCACGATGACTGGCTTCTCGGACTTGATGACGTCGCTCTCGAAAGTGGCGTCCGTCACTTCACCAACCGCCATAAATAAGACCTCCAAACTTCGGGTTCAGCAGTTGTCCCTCGGATTCTAGCACGCCTCTCCGGGCCGTCAGCCCGTTTCGGGGTGGCCAGGCGAGGGTCTGTAGCCGCGCCTTTGGGCTCCTGGTACCCGGACTACACGCGGCCGGGTTCGAGGGCCGCGTCCCGGCTACGCCGGGTCTCCACGCGCACCTCCTCGGCGAGTTCTTCGGCCCGGCGGGCCTCGAAGAGGCCGGCCCCCAGGGTCTCGGCGTTCGCCGCGGCGCACCCGGCAGCGAGGCGCACCGCGTCCACGGATGCGAGGTCGCGGTGGATCAGCCCGGCGAGGAGGCCGGCGAGGTAGGCGTCGCCGCTCCCGATAGTCGAGACGGCTTCCACCCGCGGGGCGCGGGCGGAGATCACACCCTCCGAAGATGCCAGGGTCAGGTAGGAATGTCCCTCGGGGGAGGTGATGCAGGCGCCCCGAGCCCCGAGCTCGGTCAGCCGCGACAGGCCGCGCACGAAGTCCTCCTCCTCGATGAAGTCGAAGCCTACGGCCCCCTCGGCCTCGTGCTGGTTCGGGCTGACAAGCGAGGGCTCCGTCCGCAACGTGGAGCGCAGGACCGTGGGGTTGGAGTCCACTACGGTGTAGAGGCCTCGCTCGCGGGCGCGCAGGACGAGGCCGGCCAGGAAGTTATCGTCCAGGTTCGGGGGGAAGCTCCCGGCGAAGACGACCACCGTGGCGTACTCCATCAGGTGCTCCAGGCGCCGGATGAACTCGCGCGTCTCGGCCTGCGTCACCTCGGGGCCGTACTCGTTGATCTCGGTCTGCACCCCGGTGGTGGAGTCCACCAGGGCGGTGGAAGTTCGGCTATGACCCTCTATCTCCACGAGGTCGAAGGGGATGGCCGCGTCCGAGAGGCCATCGCGGATGGCGTCGCCGTTGCGCCCGCCGGCGAAGCCCGTGGCGAGCACCGGCACGCCCAGAGCCCTCAGGCTGCGGGCGATGTTTATGCCCTTCCCGCCCGCGAGCGTCACGCTTTCCGGGGCGCGGTGGCGCTGGCCGAGCGTCAGGCTCGGCACTACCAGAGTGCGTGCGACAGCGGCGTTCAGGGTTACGGTCAGGATCATGCTTGTTCTCCCCTTTCCCCTACTGGAAGAGTCCCCCGACTGTATACCACACCCGCTCCCCCAGGGATGCCTCTTCGTAGCCCTTTTTCGCCACCAGCGGGCTCTCCCCTACCCGCTCGCCGTCCACCCGCACGACGACCTTCCCGAGCCTCGCCCCCGGCTTCGCCGAAGGCGGCAGTTCTCCCACCACGTCCACCTCACGCTCCACTTCCGACCCGCTATCCACCAGGCCCTCGACGCTCTCTGCGGCCACCAGATCAACACTCTCTTCCCGCCGGAAAGGTACGCCGGCCCGTGTGTACTGCCGACCTTTCGAGACCAGATTCCGGCGGTCGTAGGCGGCGAAGCCATGCTCCAGGAGTTCGATGGAGTCAGAGAAGCGGTCGCGGCGGGCGTCGAGCACAACCGCCACGTAGGACTCGTTCCCCGAGGCGGCTGAGGCTACGAGGCACTCGCCCGCGGCGGGCGTCGTACCCGTCTTCACACCGGTCGCCGGTCCGTAGGCGAAGAGCAACTCATTGGTGTTCGTGAGGGGTATCACGCGGTCCTGCGTGGTGATCTCCGCGTACTCCGTCCCCACCATCTCCCGGAACTCGGGATATTGTGAGGCCGCCCGCACCATCGTCGCCAGGTCGCGGGCGCTGGAGTACTGGCCGCGGGCGTCGAGGCCGATGGGGTTCTCGAAGCGAGTGTCCGAGAGGCCGAGTTCCGCAGCCTCGCGGTTCATCTTTGCGACGAAGGCTTCCACGCCGGCTTCACCGCCCCCGCCGCCCACGTGCTCGGCCAACGCATAGGTGGCGTCGTCGCCGGAGGAGATCATGGCGGCCATCAACAGTTCTCTGACGGTCAGGGTGTCCCCCGCGTAGAGCCCGACGTTGCTGTACAACGGGACGGCGAAGGAGGCGGCGTCCCCGGAGACGGTTGCCACCTCGTCCAGGTCCGCCTCCTCCAGCGTCACGAGGGCGACCATGATCTTGGTCGTGGAGGCCATCGCCAGCCGCCTGGAAGCGTCTTCCCCGGCCAGGTACTCTCCGCTGCGGGCGTCCGTGAGCGCCCACGCCCCGGCCGCCACCTTCGGCGGCTCCGGTTTAGGGACGGAATCTTCCTGAGCGTGAGCGGCCCCGGCGCCGCAGAGGAGAGCAGCGGCGGAGAGGAGCGAGAGCACGGCGAGTTTTGCGCGGGTGGTATTCAAACCGGTCGGTGAGGTTACATAAATAGGCGCGCCGGTACAAGGGGTCCGTGCAGAGGGTATAATCCCGGCGTCATGCGTTCCCTCTTCCGGTACCATCCGCGCGGTTCATGAAGCGTCTGGCGCTGGTCGTCCTCCTGTTGCTCGTGGTGGCGATCGGCTACCGCTCCTTCGGCAGCGCCGAGACCGCGACCGGCACCCTCACGCTCGCCCAGCCCGCGCCCGTTCCGGGAGAGAACGCCCGGACCTTCACCGTGAAGGACTCCGAGGGAGGGACCTTCGAGCTCACGGACAAAGGCGTATACGTGCTGACGTTCTGGAGCACCCTGAACCAGGGGTCGGACCTGTCGCGACCAGCCTTCGACCGGTTGGCCCGGGAGTACGGCGGCCCGAAGGTCACGTTCGCGGCCGTCTACGTGAACAGCATCCCCGAGGAACGGGCGCCATACACCGTCTTGCAGGACTACAGGGGACGCCTGACCTCGCTGTACAACGTCAAGCGGGTGCCGAGGCTTTTCCTCGTGAAAGATGGGGAGATCCAGTTCGTCCAGAACGGTTACTTCGAGGATAACGCAAAGCTACTACAAGCCGAGCTCCGGGAGACCCTGGCCGAGGAGGACAAGGCCTCGTCCGGCGGCGGAGAACCCGAACGCGGCGAAAGGAGATCATGAGCCGGGAGAATGTGGTCCAGATTTTCGGGGCGGTGGTCGCCCTGGCGACGGTGCTTGTTACGCTAGTAGCCGTGGCGCATCTGTTCTAGGTTTCAGGTTGTAGGTTTTCGACGAAGGAGACCCGCCGTCACGCCCGCGCCGACCGGCATCGCAACCGGCATCGCGGGATCTCGCAGGATCTTGCGGCCGGTCTACGAGAGATGCACCATGTCACGTTCCGCTTGAAATCTGATACTTGAAGCCTTTTACATGCTCGCGCCGATGGCCCGCAGGTCTTCGCGCGCTTTCCGGGCAGCTTCCATCGCGGCTTCCCGATATCCTTTCTCCGACCCTTCGTAGGCGTAGATCAGGGCCCGGCTGCTGTTGACGAAGACCCCACCGCCGCGAGCGTCCAGCAGAGCCCGCACGCCGTCCGCCCCCCCACCCTGCGCCCCGTAACCCGGCGCGAGAAAGAGCACCCCAGGCAGTAGCTCTCGTACCCGGCGTCCGATCTCGGGCCGCGTCGCCCCGACGACCGCCCCGACGTCCGGATACTCGCCGTCTCCGCCACCTAGTTCCTCCACCAGCCTAGCGGCGGTCTCGAAGAGCGGTGGATCTCCGCCGAACTGGAACGTCCTGGCGGAAGGGTTCGAGGTCGCCACGAGTACGAAAACGCCGCCACCCCGGTTCCGGCGGCGCGCCTCTTCGACGAAAGGGAGCACCGCGTCCTCGCCCATGTACGGATTGACCGTGACGCATCCGGCGCCGTAGACGGAGAGGTGCGCTTCGGCATAGGCGGCGGCGACACCCCCGATATCTCCGCGTTTAACGTCCCCTATCGTCGGCAAGCCCAGATCATGCGAAGCCGAGATCAGGTCCGCGTAGACCCCCATGCCGTCCGGCCCCAGACGCTCGAAGTAGGCCGCCTGCAGCTTTACCGCCGCGACCTCCGGCTCCACGGCTTCCAAGACCCCGAGACAAAAACGCCGGACGGACTCGGCCTCCGTTAGGCCAGCGTCCAGAACACCTCCGGGCAGCCGGTGTGGGATCGGGTCGAGCCCCGCCACGAGAATGCTCTCTTTGCGGCGGGCGGAGTCTACGAGAGACTGCATCGGCTAGCGGCAAAGAGAGCGGACAAAGAAAACGCCGCGGATGCGATGCCCCCGCGGCGCGAAACCGTTGCGATCAAATTACTCTGATTACTTGAGTTGATCCTTCAGCGCGTTGCCGGCGGTGAACTTCGGCACGCGGGAGGCGGGGATGTTGATCTTCTGCTTGGTCTGCGGGTTGATGCCCTCGCGCGCCTCGCGCTTCTGCACGTAGAACTTGCCGAAACCGGTGATCTGTACGTCCTCGCCCTTTTTGAGGGAGTCCTGCACCACGTTGGTGAAAGCGTCGAAGAACTTCTGCGCCTCGCTCTTGGACGCGTCGGTCCTGTCGGCTATCTCCTGGATCAAGCTCGTCTTGTTCACGTCGAGTTACCTCCTCGGCAGCTTACGTTCCTCCGTTCCCCCAAAACGTTCGGGAGACTATACCAGAGGCTTTGCTACGCCTCAATCCCCTTTTTCTACCCCCAAATCTTCCATCCTAAGCAAGGCTCTAAAGGGGAAAGCGCCGAGTTGAGGATTTCGGCCGCCTTCGCGCCGGTCCAGAACCGCGAGGATCGCGACGACCTCGACGCCGGATTCTGCGAGACCTTCGGCCGCCTTCACGGCCTGAGCGCCGGTGGTGACAACGTCTTCGATCAGGACGATCCGCTCCCCAGCCGAAAACCTTCCCTCGACCGCCCGTCCAGTCCCGTAGTCCTTGGCCGCCCGGCGCACGATGACGTAGGGCAGACCCGTCTCCAGCGAGGCCGCGACCGCCAGCGGCACAGCCCCGAGCTCCACACCGGCGAGCCTCTGCGTATCCGGCGGCAGATGGCGGGCCAACTCCGCAGCCACGCTCCGCAGCAGGCCAGGCTCCGTCGAGAAGAGGTATTTGTCCAGGTAGAAACGGCTGCGCTTCCCGCTGGAGAGCACGAAATCCCCTTTGAGAAGGGCAGCCTCCCGCACCCTCCGTGCCAGATCGGTGGCCGGGCTAACCAGGGTTCCCACCGGGACCGCGCCCCTCGAATTCCTCCAGGGCTCTGTCAAACGGCCCGAAGTCCACCCCGCCGAGCAGCGTGTCCAACTCCCGGGTCTCTTCTCCGGCGTGGTGGATGCCGGCCTCTATGCCGGCGTTGATCTCCCTGAGCAGGGCGACCGCCCGGTCAAGCATCTCGACGAGGTCCTCGTCGGGCACGGTACCCAGACGGTCCGTGATCCCCTCCAGTTCCTCGACGCGCTTCTCCAGTTCCTCCACGCCCGGCGCTTCTCTGCGATCCTCCATAAGCCCGGGACTATACACCATCGCGGTCGCGGTTTCGGTTATCTCCGCGTCTCCGGGAGCGGCTTGCCGCCCGTCCGAGAAAGACCCCGAGTGTCGCCACCACGGCCAGCGTCACGAACAGCGGCAGGAGCCCGCTCAGGATCAAACCGTACCCCGCGCGCAGCATCAAGAACGAGACAAGCCCAGCCCCCGCCACGACCACCGGGACGGCCACGACCATGACGATCAGCAACGTTGTTGGGGACGCATCCCGCATCTACCGCGACACCTACTTCCGAAATAGGTGTTGCAACTGTATTTTTGGCTTCACACGCAACACCTATTTCGTCACCCGCTCTATGGCCTTCATGAGGTCGGAGATCATCTCTTCCGATGCCCCGTCTTGCTCCGCCCGCTCTTCGACGAAGTCCTTGAGGATAACGACATTGATGCGCCGGATGGCGGAGAATACGGCGTTGGTCTGCTGCACCACCTCGGCGTAGGTAACGTCGCCGCCCTCCACCATCTTCGCCACCCCCCGGACGTGTCCCTCCACGCTCTTCAGGCGCCGGAGCACCTCGCTCCTGGTCTGCTTCTGCAAAAGCGGCTACCTCACTTCCGTCTGAGTTCCCGGAGAAGCTCCCGGACGACGCTCGCGTCGTGAAACGGCACGTCGCCCTCCGGCAAATGCTGCACCGTCTCGTGTCCCTTGCCCGCCACGACCACCACGTCCCCGGCCCGCGCTCTCCCCAGCGCCCGCCGGATGGCCTCCCTGCGATCGAGGATGATCTCGGAGCGCCCCGTCTCCGTCGCAACGCCCGCGGCGACCTCACGGGCTATCTTCATGGGGTCTTCCGAATAGGCGTCGTCGGTGGTGACGATGCTCCGGTCGGCCAGTTCAGAGGCAACCCGGCCCATCTTCGGGCGCTTGTCCCCGTCCCGCTCCCCCGCCGCGCCGAACACACAAACCACACGACCGCCGGTGCTCCCGTTCGCCTCCGCCACGCCGCGGGCGACTTTCAGCACGGCTTCGAGGCCCACGTCGGTGTGTGCGTAGTCCACGATCACCTCGAACCCGAACTCTCCGGCCGCCAGAACCCGCTCGAACCGTCCAGGAACCTGCGGCATCCCCGAAACGGCACGCCCCACCATCTCGCTATCCGTCCCAAGCTCCAGCGCGAACGCCGCCGCGCCCGCGGCGTTGAGCACATTGTATGGGCCGAGCAACGAAGTCCGCAGTTCGAGGGAGCGCCCGTCGTGGGACAGCGAGAAGGCCGTCCCGCCGCGTTCGGCCCGAACGCTTGTCACCCGGTAATCCGCGTCTGGGGTTCCTCCGAAGGTTTTTACGCCTTCGATCTCCGCGGCAATTCGCCGTCCGTGGGCATCCTCGGCGTTTACGAGCTTAGGGCCTCCTGAAGCTACCCACCGGAACAGCTCGCGCTTGGTCCGGTAATACTCCTCCATGGAGCCGTGCAGGTCCAGGTGATCCCGGGTCAGGTTGGTGAAGAGCGCCCCGGCGAAGCGGGTCCCGGCGACACGCTTCAAGGCGATGCCATGAGAGGAGACCTCCAGAACAACTCGCCGGACACCGCGTTCGCGCATCCCGGCGAGGAGCCGCTGCACCTCCGGGGCCTCCGGGGTGGTGCGGACGGGCGGCGTGGACGGGCGCTCGCCGCCGGAGACGGTCCCCGCGGTCGTCATGAGACCGCACGCCGCCTCGCCGTGCGCGGCGGCCAGGATGGCGTGGAGGGCGTAGGAGGTCGTGGTCTTGCCGTTGGTGCCGGTGACGCCGTAGACTTCCATGCGCTCCGAGGGGTTCCCATAAACGGCGGCGGCCAGAGCGGCCAGGGCCTCGCGGGCATTCGGGACGACAGCGGTCGGTACGCTGGAGACCTCCCGCTCGGCCACGGCGAACGGCGAGCCCCGCCTGACGGCCTCGGCCGCGAACATCGTTCCGTCGCGCTTGAAGCCGGGCACGGCGACGAAGGCAACGCCGGGTCCAGCCTCCCGCGAGTCGTGGGTGACGCCGGTCACCGCGTCCACTCCGAGAGGCGCCGGGACACCTAGAATCTCAGCCAGCCGTGCGCGATCCAGAACCACACCGTCCAGTGTAGCAAGAGTCGCTCCCCGGCCGTGTCCCTGCCGCGTTCGAGAACGCAATGTAACAATATCGAAACATGCCTGCAAAAACGCCGAAACTGGTGGACGGGTATCGGGATGATGGAAAAATGTGGAAGAAAATACACGAATTGGGCCATAATTGGCATGATCACCAATATGTGGTGTGTTAGTCTACCCGCGTTCATTTCATGGAACGTTAACAATCGGTGGCTTTCGGACGCCCCGGCGAAGGGTTGAGTGGCAGGCAGGTCCAGATCGGTCTCGTGGCCGGAGAGGAGACGAATGTCTAGCGAGAACACCATGATGCTGACGGCGCGCACCGACGAGCTTTTGAGCCGGGCACGAAGCCAGGGCTTTATCAGCGCGGAGGAGATCGCCGACCTCTTGCAGGAGGGCGACATGTCGGCGGCCGAGATCGAGGAGTTCTACGCCACGCTGGAGGAAGAGGACATCTCCGTGGTAGACGCCGGGACCGCGGAGGCTGCGGGAACCAACGGTACGGCGCCGGCCGCCGCCCAGGCCCCCGAGACGCCCACGCTCCAGATCGCCCACGCCGTCGCCACGGGCGACTCCATCAGGATGTATCTCGCGGAGATCGGGCGGGTCAAGCTACTTACGCACGCCGATGAGATACGGCTCGCCAACGGCATCGCCCGGGGTTGCAAGAGGAGCAAGGACCGGCTCGTCGAGGCTAACTTGCGGCTTGTGGTCTCCATCGCCAAGAAGTATCGCAACCGCGGGGTGTCTTTCCTTGACCTGATCCAGGAGGGGAACCTCGGCCTGATCCGTGCCGCCGAGAAGTTCGACCCGTCCAAAGGCTTCAAGTTCTCCACGTATGCGACGTGGTGGATAAGACAGGCCATCACGAGGGCGATAGCCGATAAGGGCCGCACCATCCGCATCCCGGTCCACATGGTCGAGAAGGTCAACAAGTTCCACCGGACCCATCGCCGCATGACCCAGACCCTGGGACGCGAGCCCCTCGACGAGGAGATAGCCACGGAGCTCGACGTTCCGGTCGAGGAGATACTGCGGCTGCGTGAGATCAGCCAGCGGGCCATCAGCCTGGAGACCCCCGTGGGCGAGGACGACTCCTCGCTGCTCGGCGATTTCCTGGAGGACGCGACCACCGTCACCCCGACGGACGCCGTCTCCGAGTCGCTCTTGAAGCTTCACCTGCGCGAGGCCCTAAACGAACTGCCCGAACGGGAACGTCAGATCATCGAGCTTCGCTTCGGGATGAAGGACGACAGGCCCCGCACCCTGGAGGAGGTCGGCCGCGAGTTCGACATCACCCGCGAGCGCGTCCGCCAGATCCAGATGAAGACCCTCAACCTCCTCCGCGAGCAGCGCCGCACCCAGAACCTGCGTGAGTACCTCCGGTAGCTCCGCTGGCGTCGGAGGAGAAACCCCCAGGGAGCTTCACGAATTCGTCTGCGACCTGGCTCTGAGAGCGGGAGAGCTCCAGCTCTCCCGCTACGACCGTCCCGGTGAGATCCGGGAGAAAGCCCCCAAGGACATCGTCACCGAGGTGGACCTCCTCTGCGAAGACCTGATGGTCTCGCGCATTCAGGAGCACTACCCGGAGGACGCCATCCTCTCCGAGGAACGGGGAGGCGAGATCGCCGAGACCGGCCGCACCTGGCTGCTGGACCCGGTTGACGGCACGGCCAACTTCGCCCGCGCCAACCCCCTCTTCTGCGCCTGCGTCTCCGTGCTGGAGGACGGCGAGGTCGTCCACGCCGCCGTCGCCGCTCCCCGGTTCGGGGACCTCTACCACGCCTCGCGGGGCGGTGGCGCTTTCCGGGACTTCGATGGAGGGCGGAGCGAGCCGCTCGAAGTGGGCGATGCGGAGAGCCTGGAGTACGCCTTCGTTGGCGCGGATCTCTCTTTCACCGGCGTCACGGGGACCACGGGTGGCGGCGGAGGGATCGGACGCATATTCGACGCCGCGTGGCAGCTACGCGCCCTGGGCAGCGCGGGCATCCGCGGGGCCTGGGTCGCCGCAGGATACCTCGATGTCTCTATCGGCACCCGCAACACGGCGTGGGACTACGCCCCCACGGCGCTCCTCGTCTCCGAAGCCGGCGGGCTGGCACCGACCTCTCCGGAGAGCCCTGGACGCTCGACTCGGACGGTCTGATCTCGGCCAACCCCCTTCTGCACGCCGAAATCCTGCAAATACTGAAAAAAGATAGCTAACCCCGTGTGCAGGTTTCTCCGAACGGTTGAATAAAGCGCGGAACCTCCCTACGCTCGGTGGCCTCCAATCCTACCGAAGCTAGAAGGAGGTTCCGCTCTCGTAGATCTTAGCACC
>Ga0136619_10000383_pt1 | contig 16822 bp, 17 predicted proteins | sample AntDrymUQ3532106_2_FD_104807 | JGI IMG/M metagenome (GOLD analysis project Ga0136619, IMG submission 104807) | Polar desert sand microbial communities from Dry Valleys, Antarctica - metaG UQ353 (21.06) | ecosystem: Environmental > Terrestrial > Soil > Desert | place: Antarctica: Dry Valley...
CCTGAAGGCCCTCGGCGCGAGCCCGTCCTCGAAGTTCCTCTTCCCGCTCGAGTTCACGCGGCTGCTCGAGGGGCTTTCCGCTCGTTCGGCGGGCGACGGCTCGACGTGAGTGAGCGATCCTGAGAGAGGCGGCGGGAATCGAACCCGCGCAACGTTTCGGCCGGGACTCCTCAGTTGACGCGCAAGACGGTCACGCGTTGGCTGATCTTTGCCCCTGACTCGTCGCCGCTGAGGACGATGTCGGCGCCGATCTCGTCCCGTCGGCTGCGGAAGCTGACCCCGGACGCATGCCAAGTCGGGGAGGCCTTCCTACCCTCCCCGCGCCCGGCTGCGTCCCGACCTCCCGGTGAGCCGCCGCCGACGTCGCTGGCGGGTGTTGCCGCTGATCGTGCTCTCCACGAGCGTCAGCATGTCGCCCTCGTTGCGGATGCCGCCGCCGATGTCCCGCGGCCGCTTGATATATGTCCCGCGTACGGTCCCCCGCGTTGCCACAGCCGTTGAGGGGACGTGTCGCAGTTCCGCCGAAGAGCGACAGCGCGAAAAGGAGATGCGAACGCCCCGGCCAGCGAGCCGCGTCATCAGTCGGGCGGCGTGAGGGCGTTCGCGGCGAGCGGCTCGGGCTCGGATGCGGACGGTTTCGGTCACGCCAGAAGCCACCCGTCTTCGAGCAGGGCGTCGAGTTCGGCGCGTTCGCGCCAGGCGCAAACAGTGCCGTCCGTTGCGGACACGGAGAGGCCTCGGGCTTCGGCCGCGGCGCGGCCGGAGAGGTTCTTGGGAGTGTCGAGCCACTCCTCATACGGAGTCGAGCGGGGTCAGGAAGAAACGCGTAGCTCGCTTGATGCGCGAGCTGGAGCTGCGAGGAGCCGACGGCCGGCGCGCCGGCCCGCGGACGACGGTGCGCGACCCGAAGCGTCCCTCGGCTCGGGACCTCGTCGACCGCGACTTCGCCCGCGCCGAGCCGAACCGGCTCTGGTCTGCGATCTCAAGTACATCCAGACCGGGCAGGGCTTCCTCTTCCTCGCCGCCGTCCAGGACGTCTACAGCCGCCGGATCATCGGCTGGTCGATGCGCGACGACCTCAAGGCCGAGCTCGTCTTGGACGCGCTCGGGATGGCGGTCAGCGCCCGCGGCAGCGACAGCGCCGGCGTGGTTGCACACTCCGATCACGGTGCGCAGCCCAGGTTCAAGCGGTCGTTGCAACACCGGCTTGTTGGGCAGAGCGTAGAAGCTCGTCGAGGGCCTCGGCTGGCGTCTTCCAGCCGAGGGTCTTTCGTGGCCGGTTGTTGAGCGTGAGCGCGACGGCGTCGAGATCTTCGCGCGAGTGTCGGGCGAGGTCGGTGCCTCTTGGGAAGTACTGCCGCAGCAGCCCGTTGGTGTTTTCGCTGGAGCCGCGTTGCCAGGGGCTCTGCGGATCGCAGAAGTAGATCGCGAGACCGGTGTCGATGCGCAGCTGGGCGTGCTGGGCCATCTCGGCGCCCTGGTCCCAAGTCAGCGAGCGGCGCAGCTGCTCAGGCAGCGTGATGATCGAAGCGACGACAGCGTCGCGGACGGCCTCGGCTCCGTGCCCGGTGAGCGGCGGCCCGTTCTTCGCCCTCGGCTGGCTGCTGTGGCCCTGCATGCGCGGCAGGTGCAGCAGCATCGTGAAGCGGGTGCTGCGCTCGACCAGCGTCCCAATCGCTGAGCTCTCGAGCCCCAGGATCAGGTCGCCTTCCCAGTGGCCCGGCACGGCGCGGTCGTCGGCCTCGGCGGGACGCTCGCTGATCATGACCTCGGCGCTGACGAACTTCCTGCCCCGGGCCTGGGTGCGTGCGCGGGGTACGCGCAGCGCCCGTCCGGTACGCAAGCATGCGACGAGCTCGCGTTTGAGAGCGCCTCGGCCCTGAACGTAGAGCGCCTGGTAGATCGCCTCGTGCGAGATCCGCATCGAATCATCATCGGGGAAGTCGATCCGGAGCCGGTTCGCGATCTGCTCTGGACTCCACGATTTCGCCCAGCGCGCCGGTCTTGACGGCGACCGTGGCGACGACCGATCCAGCGCACCTCATGGCCCGGCACTGGGGCGCCGCTGGGCCTCGCGATCGCGCCGGCAAGGCGGTCCTGCACGTACTCACGCAGCGCTTCGTTCGCGGCAAGCTTGGAGACCTTCGGGCGGCTGGCGCGTCGCTCCGCATGCCACTGCGCCGTCGTTGCCCGATACACGACCGCGTGGCTGCGAGTGGACGCGTTGCGGCGCAGCTCCCTCGAGATCGTCGACGCGGATCGACCCAGCCGGCGAGCGATCTCCCGCACCCCGACGCGCTGGGCGTGGAAGATCGCGATCTCTTCCCGCTCGGCAAACGACAGATACCGCTCCGACACCGGAGCCAACGAGATTGGCGGCATCCCGCCAGCCTGACGAAACCACCTTGACCCGACCGCCTGCGACACCCCGGCTGCAGCAGCCGCATCCTCACTCGACGCACCGCCGGCGATCGATTGCCAAAAGCGAACCCGGTCCTCGCACCGCGCGACCGACGGCCGCCCCGGCGACCACATCTGGCCACGCATCCCATGAATCGCCTCCTGACGCTTGCCAACACCCATCCCGCACCACCTCCGTCACGAGGTGTTGCGACGACCAGTTGAATCCGCCCAGTACACGAGCCTCGTCTACGGCAGCTACGAGCTCGTCCCGGCGTCGGCTCGCGCACCAGCTCCTCGAGGAGCTCGAGCAACTCCCGCTCCTCCTCGGGTAGGTCTTCGGTCACAGCGGCGACGGAGCGATCGATCGGCACCGACGCGCTTTCGTATGTCTTGTCACCAGCATCCATGAAGTGGGAGACTCTATTTAGCGCGTAGCCCTGCGCGGAAGTCGTCGAGGCTCCCTCCCCGACTGCCACGCAGGTTCTGAGTGCATGGTGGGAGAGCGTCCGCTGCTCTCCTTGGTGGAAAGGAGAGAGCAGTTGTTCAGCAAGCGTCGACACGTGCGCTCCGTGCCTCGGCACGTCGTGAGCCACGCGCGTCCGTTCGTTGGGGGGCGGTTAACACCTCAATCGCCGCTCTGGGAGGTGACCGTGACATGACCGTGCTGCACACCTTCAGGGGGAAGAAGCCCTATTCGGCTGAGCTCTTCGGCGTCTACCAGCCCCTCCTTGGCTGGGGATCGGCCAGGAAGCGTCGCGTTAACGAGACGCGTGCGCGCAACGTCGACGCGCTCGTCGGAGAAATGCTCCGCGATCACCGGCTTGCAGCCCTGATCGGCGGCGGCCCGCTTAGCGGGCCAAGCTCTCCGCTCCTCCGGCCCGATCCAGGGTGGACCGATCCGATCCCGGAATTCGCGTCTGTGGCGAGTGCGCTCAGACAGTTCGCCGGCGAGAAGGGACGCCTGCCAAGGGGCGCGCGCGAGTGGACCGTCATCGCGGAGACGCATGCGATCAACGACGGTCGAGGCGCGCATCGTGTTCCGGGCGAAGATGGCGCTCCTCCAGAGGCAGCGGATGTCGACGGCGAGCTCGGTGGGAGAGGCGATCTAGGCCCGCTTGCAGACATGCAGCCGCTTGCCGTCCACGGAGGCACCGCTGTCTACCGGCCGATACGGTCCCTTTCGAACGCCGAGCTTCGAGGGATAGGCGGACACGAGCACCCTCCGGACGCCGCATGACGAACGTCGACGGCATGGCCGTCCACCGTGCAGGGGAGGGGATCGTCGAGGTTGAGCGTGAGACCCGTGAGGCTCGGGTGTGGGTCAGGCTCGAGCTTGGCGAGCGTCGCGAGCCGTCCCTCGCGACCTCACTCGCGTTCTTCGATCACATGCTCGAGATGCTCGCCTGGCACGCCGGTCTCAACCTCGACGTCCGCTTTGAGGCGAAGACGCAGCGTCTAACGCACGTCGTCTGCGAGGACGTTGGCCTCGCGCTCGGCGCGGCAGCCGGGGCGACGCTGCGCGAGCGCATCCCAAAGGGGGTCGAATCCGTCGGGGAGGCGCACGGCGCGATCGACGAGGCCCTCGCTTTCTCGATGGTCAGCTTCGAGGGCCGCGCGAACCACCGCGTCGAGCGGACCGGCGCGGCGAGGCTCGAGCACGTCGAGGACATGCTCGCGGCGGACCTCGTCGCGTTCTTCGAGGGCTTCGCGCAGGGTGCCCGAGCTACGGTTCACCTCAAGGTCCTGCACGCCGACGACCCGCACCACGCCTGGGAGGCGGCGTTCCGCGCCTTCGCGCGGGCGCTTCGCGTGACGCTCGCCTCGAACCCCTGGCGGGCAGGTCTCACCGCCGGCGTGAAGGGAACGCTCGATTGACCGACGGCCGGCTCAAGGGGAGAGGCGTCCTCGTCTCCGGCGGGACGAGCGGGATCGGGCTCGCGGTCGCGCGGCGCGTCGCCGCCGATGGGGCGCGGGTCTGGATCCTCGGAACCCGCCTCGAGACGGTCGCCTCGGCGATCGCCGAGCTGCCCGCGGGCGCCGCGGGCGGCTCGGTCTGCGACGTCTCGCACGAAGACGAGGTGGTCGCCGCCCTCGCCAAGGCCCTCCGCTTCCTCGGCCGCCTCGACGCCGCCTTCGTCAACGCGGGCATCGACGGCCAGAACCGCCCGGCGCTCGAGCTCGACGCTGGGCACTTCCGCCGCGTCCTCGAGGTCAACCTCCTCGGCGCCTTCCTCGTCGCGCGGGAAGCGGGCCGCGCGATGCCCGGCGGCGGCGCGATCGTCCTCAACGCCTCGGTCAACGGCCTCCAGGCGGAGCCGAACTTCGCCGACTACAACGCGTCGAAGGGTGGCGTCGTCCTCCTCGGGCGGACGCTCGCCCGCGAGCTCGGCGGGCGGGGCTTCTGGGTGACGGTCGTCTGCCCGGGCTACATCCGCACTCGCATGACCGAGCACTACTTCGACGACCCGGCGACGGCCGCCGAGATTCTCCGGCACATTCCGGCAGGGCGGATGGGCGACGCCGACGAGGTCGCCTCCCTCGTTTCCTACCTCGCAAGCCCCGAGGCCGCGTACATGAACGGGAGCGTCGTCGCGATCGACGGAGGGTCGCTTGCCTGAACCCGTGACGCTCACGGGCGCGTCGCTCGGCGTCGAGGACGTCCACGCGATCGGCGCCGAGCGAGCGCCGGTCGCGCTCGACCCGCCGGCGCTCGAGGCGGTCGGGCGGAACCGTGCCGCGCTCGAGGAGGCGATCGAGCGCGGCGAGGCGATCTACGGGATCACCACCGGTCTCGGCGCGCTCGTCCGCGAGCGGATCAGTCTCGAGGATGCCGCCGCCATGCAGCGCGACGTGCTCCGCAGCCACGCGGCAGGCGTCGGCGATCCGCTCCCGCGTGAGGTCGTTCGCGCCGCTCTCGCCGTGCGGCTGAACGGGCTCCTGCGCGCCCGGTCTGGGATCAGGCCGCTCGTTCTCGAGCGGGTCGCGCTGCTCCTCAACCTCGAGCTCGTCGCGCCGGTGCCGAGCACGGGCTCGCTCGGAGCGAGCGGCGACCTCGCGCCGTCGGCGCACGCCTTCTTGCCCCTGATCGGAGAAGGGGAGCTCTCGGGGTCGAACGGTGTCCCCCGCCCGGCCGGCGACGTTCTTGCCGAGCACGGGCTCGAGCCACTCGAGCTCGGCCCGAAGGAGGCGCTCGCGCTCGTCAACGGGACGCACTTCATGGCCGCGATCGGCGCGCTCCTCGCCCGGCGGGTCGAGCGGCTCCTCGACTCCGCTGACGCCGCCGCCGCGCTCTCCCTCGACGCGCTCCACGGCGCTCCGGCCGCCTTCGACCCGCGCGTTCACGAGCTGCGGCCGCTCCCCGGGCAGGCCCTCTCGGCGGCGAGCGTACGCGCACTCGTTGCCGGGTCTGAGCGGCTCGGTATGCGCGAGTACGACAACGTCCAGGATGCGTACTCGCTTCGCTGCGTGCCGCAGGTACACGGGGCGGCGCGCGAAGCGGCCGGTTTCTTCCGGCGTCTGGTCGAGGTCGACCTGAACGCGGTGACCGACAACCCGATCGTCTTCGATTCGGGCGAGGTCGTCTCCGCCGGCAATTTCCACGGTCAGAGCCTCGCTCTCGCGTTCGACGTGCTCCGGATCGCGCTCCCCGATCTCGCCTCGATCTCGGAGAGGCGCACCTTCCGCCTGCTCTCGCCGTCGCTCAACCATGGCCTACCGGCGTTCCTGACGCCCGAGGCTGGGCGGGCGAGCGGCTACATGGTCGCGCAGTACACCGCCGCCGCCCTCCTGGCCGAGCTCCGCGCGCTCGCGCACCCCGTCAGCCTCGACAACGTGCCGACGTCCGACAACCAGGAGGACCACGTGAGCATGGGCATGACAGCCGCGCTTCTCGCGCTTCGCGCCTGCGCGCGCGCGGAGACGGTCGTGGCGATAGAGACACTCTGCGCCGCCCAGGGGCTCGAGACCGGGACGCGCAGGCCCGGCCACGGTGTCGCTCGCCTCCATGCGCTCGTGAGAGAGCAGGTTCCCCCACTCGAAGAGGACCGACCGCCGGCGCCGGACATCGAGTCGGTGCGAGAGCTCGTCGCGAGCGGCTCCCTCGCGGCCGTCGTCCAGGAGTTCACCGTGGCAGATCCCGCAAGAGAAATCGTCCAGGCAGGGCACTTCGACAGGACAGGAGGTCCCCAGTGAAGAAACTGACGACGACCTGGCGCGTCGCGCTCCTGGCGCTCGTCGCCGCCTTCGCGCTCTCCGCGTCGGGGTGCGGCGGCGACGAAGAGGCGGCGACGATCCGCATGGGCATCGAGCCGTGGATCGGCTACGGCCCCTGGTGGATCGCAGACGCGAAGGGCTACGACGAGGAGAACGGCGTCGACATCCAGATCACGAACTTCACGGCCGACGCCGACATCAACACGGCCTTTGCCGGCGGTCAGCTCGACGCCTCGAACATCGCCACGCACACCGGCCTCCGCTTCATCGGCGCCGGCCTGCCCGTGAAGATCGTCCTCTTCGAGGACGTCTCGCGGACAGCCGATGCCATGCTCGCGGGCGCCGGTATCGAGTCCGTCGCCGATCTGAAGGGGAAGAAGGTGGCCTTCGAGGAAGGGACGACGAGCGACCTCCTTCTCCGCTACGCGCTCGAGCAGAACGGCATGTCGATCGACGATGTCGAGGTCGTCCCGATTCCCGCGGCAGACGCGGGCGCGGCGGCGATCGCGGGTCGCGTCGACGCGGCGGTCACGTACGAGCCCTACCTGACCGCGGCACTCGGCGAGGATCCGGAGTTCAAGCTCCTCTACACGGCCGGCGAGCGACCGGGCCTGATCTCGGACATCCTCGTCGTCAACGCCGACTTCGCGGAGGAGAACCCGGACGCCATCGTCGCGGCGCTGAAGGCGTGGGGACAGGCGATCGAGTTCTACCGTTCAAACACCGAGGAGGCCCAGGCGATCATCGCCGAAAACGTCGGAGCGAGCCCCGAGGACCTCGGGACCGCCTTCGAGGGCGTCGACCTCTTCGACCTCGAGCAGTCGAGGGACTTCTTCGACACGGAGTTCGTCGACCTGGCAAACCAGGTCAAGGGGATACTCGAAGGGCAAGGCACGCTCGAGGGCGATCCCGACCCCGAGTCGGTTCTCGACGCCTCGTTCGTCGAGCAGGCGCTCGGAGGCTGAGTGCGGGTGTGACCCCGCAGACGGAGACTCCCGCGGCCGGCGCAGCGGCAGCGCCGGTCGCGGGATCGCCCGCCCTCGTCGGTCGGCGGCGGCTCTTTCGCCTCTACGGCGAGGTCGGCGGGCGCCTCTACCTCGCGATCGCGATCGCAGCGTTCGCCGTCGCCTTCGCGGCGTGGTCGATCGCGGCGGCGCTCGATCTCGCCTCGGATCTCTTCCTACCATCGCCGGTCGAGGTGTGGGAGCGCGCGGTCGAGATGGCGCGCGACGGGACGCTCGGCTCCGACACCTGGACGAGCTTCAAGCGCATCTCGATCGGCTTTCTCATCTCGACCGCGTTCGGCCTCCCGATCGGCATCCTCATCGGAACCTATCGAGCGGCCGAAGCGGCGATCGAGCCGCCGGTCGACTTCATCCGCTACATGCCGGCGGTCGCCTTCGTCCCGCTCACGATCGTCTGGGTGGGCGTCGACGAGACGCAGAAGTACCTGATCATCTTCATCGGCACCTTCTTTCAGCAGGTGCTCCTTGTGATGGACAACGTCAAGCGCGTACCGCGCGAGTACGTCGACACCGGCTACACGCTCGGTATGCGCGAGCTGCCAATCCTCGCCCGCATCGTCGTGCCGTCGGCGGCGCCCGCGATCTGGGACACACTCCGGATCACGCTCGGCTGGGCCTGGACGTGGCTCGTCGTGGCGGAGCTCGTGGCCGCGAACGACGGGCTCGGCCACCGGATCGTCACAGCCCAGCGCTTCTTCCAGACGGACACGATCTTCGTCGCGATCCTCGTCATCGGGCTCCTCGGTCTTGCGATGGACCAGCTCCTGAGGCTCGCGGCGCGGCGCCTCTTCCCGTGGGACGAGCGGAGGCGCCAGTGAGCGAGCCGAAGCTCTCGATCCGCGGGCTGCACAAAGTCTTCGAAGAGAAGAAACGCTCCGTCGTCGCACTCGACGGCGTTAGCATCGACGTCGCCGAGAACCAGTTCGCGACGCTCGTCGGGACGAGCGGCTGCGGCAAGAGCACGCTTCTCTCGATCGTCGCCGGGCTGGAGACGCCGACGAGCGGGGAGGTGGTCGTCGACGGCCACTCGGTCACGGGGCCGGGGCGCGACCGCGGCATGGTCTTCCAGACGTACACGCTCTTCCCCTGGCTCTCGGTGCAGAAGAACGTCGAGTTCGCGCTGCGCGCCGAGCCGCTCTCGAAGACGGAGCGGCGTGGCGTCGCCCGCGAGCATCTCGCGCTTGTCGGCCTGGAGGGCTTCACGGACGCGTATCCGAGCCAGCTCTCAGGCGGGATGCGGCAGCGCGTGGCGATCGCGCGCGCCCTCTCGTACAAGCCAAAGGTGCTCCTGATGGACGAGCCGTTCGGCGCGCTCGACGCGCAGACCCGCCAGCTCATGCAGGAGCTCCTGACGCGGGTCTGGGAGGAGCACCGTCTCACCGTCCTGTTCGTCACACACGACATCGACGAGGCCGTGTTTCTCTCGGATCGGGTGCTCCTGATGACCGCCCGCCCGGGGCGGATCAAGCAGGATGTCCCGATCGAGCTCCCGCGCCCGCGGACGTTCGACCTGCTCTCGACGACCGCGTTTCTCGACTACAAGTCGCGCCTCCTCGCGTCGGTGCGGGAGGAGAGCCTGAAGTCGGCCGCCTGATGGGGAAGATCGCCGTCTACCGACTCGAGGTGATGGCGCCGGACGATCGGGCGCGGATTATGGAGCGCTCGCTCTCGGCGATCTTCGACGCGGATCTCAACGCGAGCGTGCGCCAGATCGTCGAGGACGTCCGCGCGCACGGCGATGAGGCGGTCTGCAGGGCGCTCGCCCGCTTCGACGGCGTGGAGTGCAGGCCCGAGCAGCTTCGGGTCAGAGAGGACGAGTTCGCCGCCGCGCGGGCGGCGGTAAGTGACGCTGTCGTCGCGGGGATCCGCCAGGGGATCGCCAACATCCGAGCCTTCAACGAGCGCGTCCTGCGTGACGCCTCGTGGCGGGAGGAGATCGCGCCCGGTCTCGAGGTCGGGGAGCAGGCGCGCCCGATCGACGCTGCCGGGCTCTTCGTCCCGAGCGGAAAGGGATCGTTCCCGTCGGTGCTCATGCAGATCGGGACACCCGCCGTCGTGGCCGGCGTGGCACGGATCGTCGTCGTCGTTCCGCCGGTGCGGGGACGCGGGCTCGAAGTCGATCCGGCCGTCCTCGTGGTCGCCGAGGAGCTGGGGCTGAGCGACGTCTTCCGGGTGAATGGCCCCGCGGGAATCGCCGCGGTCGCCTTCGGGACGGAGACGATTCCGCGCGTGAGCCGGGTCGTGGGCCCGGGAAGCCCGGCGGTGACGGCGGCGCAGATCCAGGTGCAGGCGTACGGCTGCTCGACCGTCATGCTCTTCGGGCCCTCGGAGAGTCTGTCGATCGCCGACGACTCCGCCGATCCGGCGGTGCTCGCGGCGGACTATCTCAATGAGGCGGAGCACGGCCTCGACTCGGCGGCGATCCTCCTCACGGACTCGGAGGAGCTCCTGGGTGCGGTCGAGCAGGAGGTCGAGCGCCAGCTCGCCGAGCTCCCCGACTGGCGGCGGGAGTTCGCGGAGGCGGCGATCTCGCGCTTCGGCGGCGCGATCCTCGTGCGCGACCTCGAGGAGGCGGTTACGTTCGCGAACGAGTACGCCCCCGAGCACGCGCTCATCGCGACGCGTGATCCGGAGGCCGTGGCCACCCGGCTCGACCACGCCGGTGAGATCCTCCTCGGCAACACGCCCTTCGCGGCCGCGAACTTCGCGATCGGCGTGCCGGCGACGCTGCCTACAGGTGGCTTCGCCCGGGTGTCGTCCGGCGTGACGGCGCGCACGTTCGTCAAGACGAGCTCGGTCGCTCGGACATCGCTCGAGGCGCTCGCGGGTATGGCGCCGGGAATCGTCGCTCTGGCCGAGCACGAGGGCTTCCCGGCCCACGCGGCGGCCATGCGGATCAGGGGGCTCGGGTAGATCTGCGCCCGCTCGAGTCGCAGGCGGGCTGTGGAGCGGCGAGGCCTGGGTTGCCTCGGTGACGCCTGACCGCATGCTCGACGCCGTCACCGTCGAGGGCCCGATTCCGGCGGACGCGCTCGGGCCGACGCTCGTCCACGAGCACATCTTCGTCGCTCTCGACGTCTGGCTGACGCCAGCGACGAGCGAGGACGCGCGGCGGATCGCAGACCTCCAGGTCGGACCAGAGATCGAGGCCGAGCTTCGGCGTGACCCGTTCGCCGTCCGGGACAACCTTCACCTCGACGACGACGAGCTCGCGGCCGAGGAGCTGGGGCTCTTCGCCCGGGCGGGCGGGCGGACGGTCGTCGACCTGACGCTTCCGGACATCGGCCGCGATCCCGCGCGTCTGCAGGGTGTGGCTCGCGCCACCGGCCTGAACGTGATCATGGGCTGCGGTCATTACATCGGGCCCGCGCACCCGCCGGGACTCGCGGGAGAGAGCGTCGAGAGCATCGCCGAGCGCCTCGTCGGGGAGGTGCGCGACGGCGTCTCCGTCGACGACGGCCCACCGGTGCGCGCAGGCGTGATCGGCGAGATCGGGACGTCCGATCCGGTCCTGCCGGCCGAGCGGCATGTGCTGGAGGCGGCGGCGCTGGCACAGGTGGAGACGGGCGCTCCGCTCTTCGTTCACCTCCATCCCTGGGGGCGAGCCGGGCACGAGGCGCTCGACGTCCTCGAGCGGACCGGCGCCGAACTCGAGCGGGTCGCGCTCTGCCATCTCGACCCGACGCTTCCGGACACCGGGTACCACCGCTCGCTCGCGGAACGAGGCGCCACCGTCTGCTACGACATCTGGGGCGACGAGGACGAGTATGGCGGCAAGGGCATGCCGACCGATCTCGAACGGATCAAAGCGCTCGAGACCGCAATCGCCGAGGGCTGGATCGACCGCGTCGCGGTCGCCCAGGACGTCTGCACCAAGACCCAGCTCCGCCGTCACGGCGGCCCGGGGTACGCCCACCTCCTGACGACGGTCGCGGCGGAGCTCGCGGGACGCGGCCACGGCCCGGAGCTCCTTCGACTCCTCCTGGTCGAAACACCGCGCCGACTGCTCAGCTGGGCATAGTGTGTCCGCAGCTGTTCTGTGTTTAGAAAACAGTAAACACGGCGGGTACGAAAGGGCCTACCGCTTCGCCTATCCCACCAGCAGCCACCGGGCCAAAGCGCTCCCCGGCTACCTCAGGTGGTACAACCGACGAAGACCACACGGCTCCCTGGGAGCCCGACCCCCAGTCAGCCGCGTCTCACACGTCTGTGGTCAGTACACCTAGGTAAGCGCCGGACCGGCCGACCGGCCGACCGGCGCTCGGCGCGGTCGGCAGCCGGAGGAAGTCGGAAGCCGCTCTAATGGGGCGGCTTTCGTCTTCGGCGGCGGACGCTCTACCAGCGCTCGATTACGCTCCGCCCGATGTTGTCTTGGGCAGCCCTGTCCGTCTTTGGTCTCGGATGTGACGTTGTGGGAGCCGCAATCGTCGGCTGGTCTGTCTTCAGAAAGAGCGTCACTGCGATCTGGCAAGAGGCGTTCAACGTGAGCCAGTCCGGGGCGAAGATGATCAACGCAGTTGGACTCGGTCTCTCCCGTCAGCGTGCGGGGAGGCGCGGCTCGGCATTTTCCTTCTGGTGGTCGGGTTCGTCATGCAGGCAGTTATCTCGGTGGCGGCTCGAACGGCTTCGACGGAACCGGCGTGTTCGTCGGTATCGCTTTCGGCGTGATGCCCGTGGAGAAGGCGGCGCAGCGCGCGAGTACTCGGACGGATGGACACGTTCGAAGAGGCGTCTAGGCAGACGCGGCCGGTCCACTTAGGATCGGTCGCGGGCCGGGTCGCCCATGGGTGGCGCGACCACTCGAGGGCACGCCCGGGCACGTCCCCCTGGAAATCGGACACTTCTCCGACGGTCGCCGTGGACGGGCTGCCCGCCCATGCCCAAGCTCGCGTACCCGTTTTGTACCCGCGTCGGACGATGGCCGGTACCGCGCAGAGGACCGCGCTCACTCCAACGAGATCCCGGGGCTCACAGCCGCTCGAGCCAAGCTTCGGGCGACCGCGCTAGACGCAGGGGCTTTCCGGCCAGGATGAGGATTGGCTGGGTTGCTCGTGCGCGCACGCGTGGCACGCGAAGCCGTTCTGCTCGATCTGCAAGCACATCAGCTCCCGGTCGCTCAGTGGTTCTCCCAGTATCTGCTTGAGCCTGATGGCGTCCATCCTGGCTTCCATCTCTGCTGCTTCCATGGGGCTCAAATCCGTCCTCCGCCATGCCTCGGACAGTGACATCTCGTTCGAAGTAGTCCCAGTCGATCCACTTGCGTTCATTCCTCCTGATCGGAAAGGCGGGGCTCGACCTTGAGGCCGAATCGGCCCAGGCTGTCCGGCGACAGAGCCTCCTAATGAATGCTCGTACACGCCTCGGACATCGCCCGTAAACACACACGCGCCTCCGGGCCATCGGTATTTCCCGCAAAGAGCGAGTTTTTTGGAGCGCGCGCCGTTACCGTCCCCCCGGCTCTGGAGTAGAAGCAAGTGATACGTCCCGATCGCCGAGACGAGTCGGTACGCGCTTTCCTCCTCCGAAGCGAAAGGGGGCCCGCTATGGATGCTGAACTCGGACGCCGGTTGACAGCGGAGGCCATTGGCACCGCTCTCTTGGTCATCTTCGGCGCGGGCTCGGTGGTCGCCGCCCTGACCCTCGGCGGGGGTGAGCTGGACTTCGCCGGTCTGGGCATGGTCGCTCTCTCGTTCGGCCTCGTGATCGCCGTCGTCATCTATGCGTTCGGAACCACGTCGGGCGCTCACATCAACCCCGCGGTCACGCTCTCCCTGGCCGTCACCGGCCGCTTCCCCTGGCGCGAAGTACTGCCGTACATCACGGCTCAATTGGCCGGCGCGGTCGCCGGCGGGCTCCTGATCATCGCCGCTTTCGGAACGGACGCCGCCGATCTGGGAGGCGCGGGCTCGACCACGCTCGCCGACGGAGTCAGCTACGGGTCCGGCATCGTGGCCGAAGCGCTCGCCACGTTCCTGCTCGTCAGTGCGATCATGGCCCTGGCCGTCGATCGCCGAGCCCCGGGGGGCTGGGCCGGACTCATCATCGGGCTCTCCGTGACGTGCGCGATCATCGTCATGGGCCCCTTTACCGGCGCGTCGCTGAACCCGGCCCGCACGTTCGGGCCCTATCTCGTCACCTCGCTCTTCGGAGGCGATACACCGTGGAGCGAGTTCCCGCTCTACTGGATCGGCCCCGTGATCGGGGGAGCTGCCGCCGCCTTCACCTACGACCTCGTGGCGCGGCCCGACCGGGCCGAGCCCGTAGCGACCGATGCTCAGGGAACACAGGGGGAGATCGAGGGTCGGCGGGGCGGCGCCGAGGAAACCGCGACCGAGACGCAGGGCACCCAGGGCGAGGTGATTGGCCGACGCCGTTGAGCGGGAACTCGTGGCGCGCAGCGACCAGCTCACCGACAAGCAAGGAGGTGGGGAGGCTAGCGAGGTGGGGAGGCTAGCGACCAAAGGCAACCCAGCCAGGAGAGATTCAGGAGGAAAGGAGCATCATGGCCGGCAACAAAGCAGTTGCATACATCGAGCCGGGGAAGGTCGAGGTTCAGACAATCGACTACCCCGAGCTCGTTCTCAAGGACGGCCCGGGGGTAAACCCGAAGAACGTTGGCCGCAAGTGCGAGCACGGCGTCATCCTCAAGGTCGTCTCGACGAACATCTGCGGCAGCGACCAGCACATGGTCCGCGGCCGGACGACCGCGCCGGAGGGGCTCGTCCTCGGACACGAGATCACGGGTGAGGTGATCGAGCTCGGACGCGACGTCGAGTTCATCAAGAAGGACGACCTCGTCTCCGTGCCGTTCAACATCGCCTGCGGCCGCTGCCGGAACTGCAAGGAGCGCAAGACTGGCATCTGCCTCAACGTCAACCCGGAGCGCCCCGGTTCCGCCTACGGCTACGTCGACATGGGCGGCTGGGTCGGCGGCCAGGCCGAGTACGTGCTGGTTCCCTACGCGGACTTCAACCTGCTCCCGTTTCCCGACAAGGAGCAGGCGCTGGACAAGATCCGCGATCTGACCATGCTCTCGGACATCTTCCCGACCGGCTTCCACGGCGCGTTCAGCGCCGGAGTGGGCCCCGGTTCGACCGTGTACGTGGCCGGCGGGGGTCCGGTCGGGCTCGCCTGCGCCCACTCGGCCCAGTTCCTGGGCGCAGCGGTGGTGATCGTCGGCGACATGATCCCCGAGCGGCTCGCGCAGGCGAGAAGCTTCGGCTGCGAGACGATCGACCTGACCAAGGACGCCTCGCTTCCCGACCAGATCGAGGAGATCCTCGGAGTTCCCGAGGTTGATGCCGCCGTCGACTGCGTTGGCTTCGAGGCGCGCGGTCACGGTGCGGACGCGGATCATGAGGCCCCCGCCACGGTCCTCAACTCGATCATGAACGTGGCCCGCGCCGGAGCGCGGCTCGGCATCCCGGGGCTGTACGTGACCGGTGACCCGGGCGGGATCGACGAGAACGCCAGGGTCGGCAATCTCAGCCTCCGCATCGGTCTCGGCTGGGCCAAGTCGCACGTCTTCACGACCGGCCAGTGCCCGGTGATGCTGTATCACCGGGAGCTGATGCAGGCGATCCTGCACGACAAGGTGCAGATCGCGAAGGCGGTCAACGCGACAGTGATCTCCCTGGACGAGGCTCCCAAGGGCTACAAGGACTTCGACCAAGGGGCGGCAAAGAAGTTCGTGTTCGATCCACACGGCCTGATCAAATAGCGACCGTCAGCGCGGCGGCACACCGTGCTTGCACGTGTCGCTGTCGAGAGAGGTTCGAGGCCAAGAGCCAACGGCTCTTGGCCTCCCCTCTCAGGTGGGGTGTCCTCGCTCCACTTCGTATCCGAGTTCCTGTAATCGGGCGAGCAGCCGAAGCTCGGCTCCCTCCACGTCTTCGATGTCCCCGAGGTACTCCAGCTTGACGTCTACGCGCCGCTCGTACTGGCCGCCTCCGAACAGGATCTCGATGAACCCCTCGCGTAGCGTGACCGTCGCCCTGGGGAAGCGGCTGACATGCGGGAGCCCGATCAAACGGACCATGGCCAAAGGCTTGCACGCGCGACCGCAGACCACACGCGCTCAACCGCACCCGAAGACAGAGGGGCTGAGGATGTCAAGTGCCGAGCGGCGTCGAGGCGTTCTGGGCCCGGATGCAGGTCGAACTGCTCAACCGTAAGAAGTGGCATACCCGGGTCGAGCTCGCGAACGCGATGTTCGAGTACCTCGAGATCTTCCACAACCGCCAGCGCCGTCATTCGGCGCTCGGGATGCACACCCCGATCGAGTACGAGATCCTCCACCAGACCCGTCAATCCGCGGCATGAGACTCCAGAAAAGCTGGTCCACCGAAGTGGGGGAAGACCACTTTTCTTGCGAAGGCCGGCCCTGCGACGCTTTTTGTACTCCGCCACTCCGCCACGATGCCGGAGTCGGGGGACTGGCGGAGTGGTTAGCTGGGCGCGCGCGGCGGGCCGAGGTCTCTGTCGCACCTCCAACGTCGCACTGAGATGTGAATCCCGGCTGGGTCACGGTCCGGTCGGGACCACGCGGGTGCTGTGGGCCTAAGGCCCGACGGGCAAAGAGGTGGCGGCGCAGGGCTCAGCTCAGGCGGCGGCCTCCATGCTGACGTTGAAGCCGAGTGCCTCGAGCTGGCGCACGAGCCGACGGGGTCGCCACAGGTTCGGCTGGGGAGCGAAAGGCCGCCCGAAGGCCGGTCGCGTTCTCTCGACTGCCAACTTGAAGAAGTAATGTGGCAGGTCAGTTCCGGGCGGCCGGAAACATCCCATGCGAGCTTGCGCGATCGCGGGTGGCCCGCGGTCTCAGCGCCCGGCGCGGGCTGCACGCTCCTGCGTTGGCACGAGCAGCTCCTCGTACAGCGACGCGAGACGGCGGGCGATCGCGGGCCAAGCGTAGCGGCGGCTCTCGGCGTAGGCCCGCTCGCCGCGGGCGCGTCGTTCCTCGCGGTCGCTTACGGCCGCGAGGAGCGCGTCGGCGAGCGCGTCTACGCCGTCGGGAGGGACGAGCCAGCCGGTCCTGCCGTCGGCGACGATCGCCGCCGGTCCGTGCGACGCACAGGCGACGACGGGGAGCCCGCAGGCCATCGCCTCGACGAGCACGAGGCCGAACGCCTCACCGACGGAGGGGAGGACGAGGAGATCGGCCGCGTTCAGGGCTAGGGGAAGCA
>Ga0136619_10000384_pt1 | contig 16816 bp, 19 predicted proteins | sample AntDrymUQ3532106_2_FD_104807 | JGI IMG/M metagenome (GOLD analysis project Ga0136619, IMG submission 104807) | Polar desert sand microbial communities from Dry Valleys, Antarctica - metaG UQ353 (21.06) | ecosystem: Environmental > Terrestrial > Soil > Desert | place: Antarctica: Dry Valley...
CTCGCCAACGTCGTGCGCGAGGAGCTCAACGTCAAGGCGCTGCGCTTCGTCGCCGAGGCCGGCGAGCTGGGCTCCACGACGCTGAAGCCCAACTACCGCACGCTCGGACCGCGCTTCGGCAAGGCGATGCCGCAGGTCGCCGCCGCGGTCGCGAGCCTCGATGCGGCCCATGTCGCCGACGCCCTGCGCGACGGCCGGCCCGTCGGGATCCACCTCGACGGGCACGATCACGACCTCGCCGCCGAGGACATCCAGCTCGTGATGGCGCCGCTTCAGGGCTACCAGCTCGAGCGCGAGGGATCGCACGCCGTGGCGCTCGAGCTGCAGCTCGACGACGGGCTGCGCCGCGAGGGCCTCGCGCGCGAGGTCGTCCACGCCGTGCAGGGCGCGCGGCGCGATGCCGGCCTGCGGATCACCGATCGCATCGTGCTGACGCTCGCCGGCGACGAGGAGCTCGTCGCCGCCGCGCGCGCCTACGAGCGCTACCTGGCCGGCGAGGTGCTCGCCGTCGGCGTGCACTTCGACGGCGACGGCGACGGCGAGATCGCCAGCATCGAAGGCCGCGAGCTGCGCATCGCGGTCGCACGGGCCTGACGCTCGCGCGGGGCGGTCCGCGCGGGGCGGTCCGCGCCTACGCGGCCGGCTCGAGCTCGAGCTGCTCGAGGAGCTTCTTCTTCGGGAACGCGCCGATGATCGTCTTGGACGCCTCGCCGCCCTTGAAGAGGATCATCGTCGGGATCGACAGCACCTGGTAGGCGGCGGCCGTCTGCTGGTTCTCGTCGACGTTGAGCTTGACGATCTTCACGTCGTCGCGTTCATCGGCGATCTCCTCGAGCACGGGGCCGACGACGCGGCACGGACCGCACCAGGGAGCCCAGAAGTCCACGAGCGTCGCCTTGTCGGCCTCGATGACCTCCGCCTGGAAGTTGTTGTCGGTGACCTCTGCAAGCTGACCCATGTCTCGGACTCCTTCGAAGTTGAAGCGCTCACTATACAAAGTGAAGCGGTGGCGCTCTCGGGCGATGCCGGAGGCCTACCCGGCGAGCGCGCGCAGCAGCACGGGGCTGACGTAGACCTCGACGAAGGCCGCGGCCACGAGGACCGGCACGGAGATCACGACCGTCACGACCGTGGCCGCCAGCAGCTGGTGCCAGTCACCGTTGCGGCTGGCGATGATCCACGCGGCGAGCGGCAGGAACAGCGCGACGAGCTCGGGCAGTGCGTGCGGAAGCAGCCCCAGCAGCAGCAGATCCGGCGAGATGTCGAGCTGCGCGACGAGCGTGCTGGTGCCGATGCCGAGCACGAGCGACTGCGTCATCAGCGAGAAGGCCGTCGCGGCGCTTACGAAGGCGATCGCCAGCGGGCCCGCCTTCTCGTGGACCCAGCGCCAGATGCCGTGGCGGCGAGCGGCCTCGGCCGGCAGCGAGCTTCCGACGATGAACCCCGCCACGCACGCCATCGCGTGCAGGGCCAGGACGAGGCCGTTGCGCAGCATGACGTGGAGAACTTGCCCCGTGGTCGGATCGGTGTGCAGGCCGGGAAACGTGAACGGGGTGGCGTCGGCCGGCGTCGCCGACGCGACGATCAGCACCGACGACAGCAGCACCGCGGTGATCGCCAGCGAGCCGGCGAACCAGCCGGCGAGGACGGGCCCCGGGCGGTCGTTCCAGCTGTCCAGCGTCTCGCGCGTGTGCGCGATCCCCTGCACGAGCGCGAGATCCGAGGTCTGCACCCATCGCCTATCGGACCCGGCCGCGCCCTGCGGCTTCATCGGCGCTCACGCTGGCCGGATAGGCGAGGTCGGCGCGCGTCGAGACGCAGCCGCGGCACGAGCAGCGCCGCCTCGCCGGCGATGCGCCACGTCATCTTCGAGCTGCCGTGCACGCGGTCGCGGAAGACGATCGGCAGCTCGACGATGCGAAACCCGGCGCGCTGCGCGCGGTGGGTCAGCTCGACCTGGAAGGCATATCCGCGCGAGCGGATCGTCGGCAGGTCGATCGCCTCGAGCACCTCCCTGCGAAAGCACTTGAAGCCGCCGGTCAGGTCCCGCACGTCGAGCCCCAGCACGATCCGTGCGTACCACGACCCTCCGCGGCTGACCAGGCGCCGGATCCGCCCCCAGTCCGACACGCCGCCGCCGGCCACGTAGCGCGAGCCCAGCACGAGGTCGGCGTCCTGCGCCGCGGCGAGCAACCGCGCGAGATCGGCGGGATCGTGGGAGAAGTCGGCGTCCATCTCCAGCACGAGCGTCGCTCCGCGCCCCAGTGCGTGAGCGAACCCGGCGAGGTAGGCGGGTCCCAGACCCTCGCGCACGTCGCGATGCAGGACCTCGACGGCGTCGAGCTCGGCGGCGAGGCGGTCGGCGATGTCGCCGGTCCCGTCGGGCGAGCCGTCGTCGACGACGAGGATCGTGTGCTGGTGCGGCACGGCGACCTCGAGCACCGCCAGCGCTGCCCGCACGATCGCCTCGACGTTCTCCGCTTCGTCGTAGGTGGGCAGGATGAGCCAGGCGTGTTCGGACATCGGCCGCGCGTACCCTACGCACCGACGTGTCAGCGGACCCCTCGAATCTCGTGATCGCCGCAGCCTTCGACGAGCTCGCCGACCTCTACGAGCTCGACGGCGCGGTCGTGCATCGCGTGCTCGCCTACCGCTCGGCCGCGAAGACCGCGCGTGAGGCCACGGTGTCGGTCGCCGCGATGACGCGCCGGGGCACCGTGACCGAGCTGCCGGGGATCGGCAGGACGCTTGAGGAGAAGCTCGTCGCGCTGCTGGACAGCGGCACGATCCCGGCGGCCGAGAAGCTGCGGGCGAGATACCCGCCCGGGCTGCTGGAGATGACCCGGCTGCCCGGCCTGGGTCCCAAGCGCGCGCGGCGGCTCTTCGACGAGCTGGGGATCGAGTCGCTGGAGATGCTGCGCGCCGCCGCGGAGGGGCAGAAGCTGCGCGACGCCAAGGGCTTCGGAGCGAAGTTCGAGGCATCGGTGCTGTCGTCGATCGCCGCCGGCATCGGCGAGCGTCCCGCGCAGCGCGTGCTGCTGCACCGGGCGCTTCAGATCGGCGAGGCGATCGTCGAGGCGCTGCGCGCGCACCCGGCCGCCGAGCGCGTCGAGCTCGCGGGCTCGGCGCGACGGCGGACTGACTCGGTCAAGGACCTCGACATCATCGCGACGGCGAGCGATCCGGGTGCGCTGGCGCGGGCCCTAAGCGAGCTGGACCTGATCGAGTCCGCGACGGCGCCCAACGAGCACGCCGCGCGCGGCATCACGCACACCGGCCTGCCCGTCGACCTGCGCGTCGTCAAGCCGGAGAGCTTCGGCAACCTGCTGCAGCACTTCACCGGTTCGGCCGCGCACAACGTCGCGCTGCGCGAGGCGGCCGTGCGCCGCGGGCTGCACGTCAGCGAGTACGGGATCCTCGACGACGAGACCGGCGAGACGCTGCGCTGCTCCAGCGAGGAGGCCGTGTACGAGCGCCTCGGCCTCACGTACCCCGCGCCGGAGCTGCGCGAGAACCGCGGCGAGCTGTCGCCGGACTTCGTCGCGCCCAAGCTCGTCACGGTCGAGGACCTGCGTGGCGACCTGCACATGCACACGACGCTCTCCGATGGGCGCAACAGCATGGAGGAGATGGCGCGCGCGGCGCTGGCGCGCGGCTATGAGTACATCGCCATCACCGACCACTCCGCGACGCACGGCTTCGGCGATCACGTCACGCCCGACGAGCTCGAGCGCCAGATCGAGCGTGTCGCCGAGGTCAACGACCTGGTCGAGGGGATCACCGTGCTGGCGGGGACGGAGACGAACATCCTGCCCAACGGCTCACCGGACTACGACGACGACCTGCTCTCACGCCTGGACTGGGTCATCGGCTCGGTGCACACGTCGTTCGGCATGGCGTCCTCGGAGATGACCAAGCGCATGGTCGCGGCGATCGAGCATCCGTGGATCGACGCGATCGGCCACCCGACCGGGCGCAAGATCACGTCGCGCCGGCCCTACGCGCTGGATATCGACGCGATCATCGCCGCCGCCGCGCGCACCGGCACGATGCTCGAGATCAACTCCGCGCCCGACCGCCGTGACCTCAACGACGTGCACGCGCGCGCGGCCGCCGAGAACGGCGTGCTCGTGCTGATCGACTCCGACGCCCACGGTGCCGACCGCCTGGAGCACGTGCGCTGGGGCGTGGCGACCGCGCGGCGCGCGTGGCTGACGGCCGAGCAGGTCGCCAACACGCGCGGCTGCAAGGAGCTCGCCGCGCTGCGCAAGCGGGCGCGCGCGTCGGCGTGAGCGCTGTCAGGTGGGCGTGAGCGACAGGTCGCTCACGACATGACGATCGCCGCCGGCCCGCTTGGCCCGGTAGAGGGCGACATCGGCGTGATTGAACACGTCGGCGGCGGACGACGAGGCGTCGATCGGCGCGACGCCGGCGCTGACCGACGTTCGCGTCGTGTCGGCCGCCGTGGTGTCGCGCAGGGAGGCGACGAAGCGTTGCGCGGCGGCCTCGGCGTCCTCGATCCCGACGACGTCCACGCGCGCGCCGCGGCGCAGGCCGGCGCGATGATCTTCATCGACTCCGACGCGCACCGCGTCTCGACCCTGCCGAACATGCGCTGGGGCGTCGTGACGGCGCGACGGGCATGGCTGGAGCCGCGGCACGTTGCCAACACGCGGTCATGGCCGCAGTTCGCGGCGCTGCGCAAGCGAGCCCGCTCCTAACCGACCGAGCGCGCGACCTCCAATGCGGCCTCCTTGGAGGCCGCGCCCTCCAGGCGCAGCGTGAGCGGCCCGCGCTGCCACAACAGGGTGTCGCCGGCCAGGCTCAGCCGGTCGGTCCGCAAGCGGCCGCGCACGTCGAGAAATCCGATCTCGTGCGGCCGGCCGGTCAGCCACGCGCCGCGCTCGCCGTTCACGCGCACTCGCTCGACCACCGTGCCCGGGCCGGCGAGCTTGCCGACGAGGTCGGGCGCGCCGCTGCCGCGAAACTCGGTGAGCAGCAGGCGCGTCCCTCCCGGCGTTGCGTAGACGAGCGTCAACACGCATCCCGGCGGCGAGGCACGCGCGTAGGCCTCGTCCGGCGGACCGAGCAGCGCGTCCGCGCCGACCGGTTCGAACTCGACGGCGCCGGCCGCGCTCCCCGGCGCGATGCGGCTTCCGAGGTCGAGCGTCCGTCCCGCCGGGGCGCGCGCCGGCCCGGTGGTGCGCTCGATGCGCACCCCGGGGATTCCCAGCGCGTCCCGCACGGCGTCGCGCACGGGCGGCACGGCCGCGACGGCGCCCGCAGGCACTGCCAGCGCCAGCACGACGACGATCGCGATCCTGCGCCGGGCGCGCGGTGTCCGGTGCGAGGTCCGCGCGCGCAGCCGTGCGGCGACCGGCCCGGCGAGGTCCGGCACAGGCGAATCGTCGTGATCTCCCGCCAGCAGTGCCAGCGCCCGCTCGACGTCAGTCATCGCCGACCTCCCGGCGCAACTGCTCCAGGGCTCGCGAGGTGCGCGACTTCACCGTGCCGGGACGCCAGCCGAGCGCGGCCGCCGTCTCGGCCTCCGAGAGCTCCAGCAGGTAGCGGCAGGTGATCGCGAGGCGCTGCGGCTCGGCCAGCGCCTCGACGGCACCGAGCAGCACCGTCCGCCGCTGGGACTGCAGGGCGGCGTCCTCGGGCGTGCGGGCCACCTCCCCGCGGGTCCGATCGTCTGCGACGCGCCGCGCGAGACCGGCGCGACGAACCGCGGCGCGCCGCTGGTTGCGCGACTCGTTGCCGACGATGCGCAGCAGCCAGGGCCGAAACGGCGCACCGGAGCGAAAGCGCCAGAGGGCGTCGTAGGCCTTGACGAACGCCTCCTGCGCGGCATCCTCGGCGTCGGCCGCGCTGGCGGTGATGGCGTGGGCTGTCCGGTAGGCGATCTGCTCGTGCATGGCGACCAGCTCGGCGTAGGCGTCCACGTCCCCGCGCTTGGCGCGCTCGACGAGGTCGTGCTCAGAGCGTGGCCGGCCCACCAGGCCCATTACACCGGCCGAGGCACGGGGGTTCCCGGAACCCGCGGCCGGCGGCGGGTGTATGAAGAGCGATGAAGCTTGCACTCGTCGCCGCCGCGCTGCTGTGTTCATCGGGCGCGGCGGTCACCGCAGCGCTCGTCGCCTCGCGCGGATCGCCGGCGTCGGATGCTGCGCCATCGCCGCCGGCCGCCGACGGCGCCCTGCTGGGCTGCGCTCGCCAGTCCAGCGCGCAGTTCCCCGGCGCCTTCGACGACCGGCGCAACCGCGTCGTTGGGCCGCTGGCCCTCGTCGGCGGCGCGACGTTCACCGACGCGGCGACGGCTCGGAAGTTCGGTGGCAACAAGTTCCCGCTGCTCGTGCGAGCCGGTCACCGCGTGACCGTCAGGGCCCGCGGCCGCGCCAGGATCGCCTACGGGCCGCTCGAGGCGCGACGCGCGATCACCTTCCAGGCGTGCTCGGCCGCCACCTCGCAGAGCAGCGCCGACGGACCGGTGACCTTCTGGTCGGGCTTCGTCGAGACGCCGGCCCCCGCCTGCGTGATGCTCGACGTCCGCGCCGACGACGAGCCCGCCGCACGGCGGCTCAGCCTCGATCTCGGCCGCCGTTGCGCCGCGCCCGAGCCACCACCGCTGCGCGGCTGCGCCGAGCGCGCGGAGGCCGGCAGGCCGTCGGACACGGCGGCCGTCCCGGGTCAGATCGCCGTCGGCCCGTTTCGCTTCGCCGGGCTCGCGGACGTCGCCGACCGGCGCGTGCTCGAGATCGGCCGGCGTGGTTCTGGCTACGGGATCAAGTCCGGTGTGATTCTGCCGGCCGGCGTGCGGGCGACGCTCGCGATCGGCCGCTCCGCGAGGAGCTGGGCCTCACTGGACTACGCGCCGCAGCTTCCCGGTGTCCCACCTCGCACGTACGACGTCGTCCGCTTCGAGGCCTGCGCGGCCGAGCATCCCGCCTTCAGCCACGGCGGCCGCGTCGGTCCGGTGACCGGCTTTCCGGGCGGCTTCGTCCTGCGGCGCGCCGGGTGCGTCCCGCTGGAGGCACGCGTCTCCGGGCGCCCGGTGGCTCGCAGGACGATCCGCTTCGGCGTGCGCCGCTGCCGGTCGTCAGCCCAGCCGCGATGACCTGCGTCGCGGGGCGAGCCAGCAGCGCCTGTCAAGCAGTACCGCGGTCGCACGAGACCGCGATCGCCAGCGCCTCGCAGAGCTCGATCATGCGCTCGGGGCTGAGCATTCCAACGCGCTGCAGGAAGCGGTCTCGGCGCAGGAGGGTCAGACCGTCGAGCATCGCGACGCACTCGCGATCGACGCCATCGTCGGGCCCGAGGCGCACGGCCGTCGGGATGTCGCGAATCGTCGTGGTCAGCGGTGCGACGAGGATCGCGCTGAGCGACCGCCCGGCGAAGTCGCGATGCATGACGACCGCGGGCCGAGGTTTGTCCATCTCGGTCAGCCAGATCTCGCCGCGGCGCGGTGCGGGCCTACCAGTCAAGGTCCGCGGCCCGCAGCCCCTCGAGACTCGCCTCCGTCCAGGCTGCGTCCTCGGCGCCGAGTGGCTGCGCGCCGTAGCCGGCGGCGAGCTGCGCATCGATCGACGCCTCACGATGCGCCGCGAGCAGTTCATGGACGGCGGTCCGCAGCACCGCCGCGCGCGAGATCGCCTGCCCGGCGGCGATCTCGTCGATCCGGCGCAGGCTCCGGTCGTCGATCTGAAACGCGACCTGTGTGGTCTTTCCCATGAATGCACCATACAGAGCGCCATCCAACTTTCTGCGTGCCTGCGGACCACTACGAACCCAGCAGGCGCGGCAGCAGCTCCTCGCGCACGACGCGGTCCACGGCCCCGCGGCGAAACGGCTCGATCGCCACCGCGGCGCGTTGCGCGTAGTCCGGGCGGGGGGTGTCGAGCGCCAGGCGCAGCCCGGCGCCGAGCGCACCGGGATGCTCGACGACCAGGCGCTCGTCGAGCGCGCGCACGAGCGGCAGGGCGGCATAGGGCCCCGGCGCGGCGGTCGTCACGAGCACACAGCCGTCCGCCAGCGCCTCGAGCTGGGCGATGCCGTAGTCCTCGCGCCGGGGCGCGCACACGAAGACGCGCGCGCGGCGCAGCAGCGCGCGGTACTCGGCGGGATCCAGGCGCCCGGCGACCCGTACGCCGGGCGCGTCGAGACGCAGGTCGGCGCCGGCGACGACGAGCTCCTCCCCCTCGCGGCGCGCGCGCGACCACGCCTGCAGGACGAGATCGAGACCCTTCTTCTCCGGGTTGGCGGCGTAGGTCAGCGCAGCGACGTCGCGCCGCGCCGCCGGCGGCCCGGACGGCTCGACCGGGATCGGGACGACGAGCGCGTCGGCGTGCGGCCGCGGCGTCTCGGCCAGCGTCCCGGGATCGACGGGCACGAGCAGCGGCGCGGCGGCCAGGCGCCGGCGTTCGAGCGGGCGCTGCCAGACGCCGTGGCGGCCGGGGCGGTTGGCCGCCGCCGGCGCGTCGTAGCGAATCGCCCCCGGCCGCGGCCACAGCAGCGCGGCCGTCACGGTGCAGTAGAGCACCGCCCGCGGCTCGTGCTCGGCGATCCCGGCCACGGCCGCGGCACGTGCCGCGCGCGCCCAGCGCAGGTCGGTGAGCGCGTAGGTGCGAACCTCCCTCGGTGCCCGCGCCGCGACGACCTCGACGGCCGCACCCGCCCGGCGCAGCGACCCCGCCAGCTCCGCATCGGAGGCACGCAGCCCGGCCGTCGAGCCGAGCGAGACGAGCAGGATGTCGGCCGCGGGCATCGAGCTGGCATCCTCTCGCATCGCATGACCGGCATGGTGGTCCGACCCGGCCGGCTCACTAGCTGGCGGTGCCGTTGACCGACAACATGTCGCGCCGCAGGCCGGGCGCGCGGACGAGCTTGATCGGCTTCAGCGGCGACGTCGGCTCGACGTAGAACGCGATGCCGTCGCGCTCCTCGATCGCGGTCACGGCGGCCTCCTGGCGACGCCATGCGAGGGCGCCGATGATCGCGAATCCGGTCCCCATCCCCGGGATCTGCGGCGCGAACAGCCCGGCGAGCACCGCGAGCACCGTGAAGAGCAACAGCGGCCACAGCCGGTTGAGCAGCAGCGCCCCGGGACGCTGCTCGGGCAGCGAGCTCGTCGACTTGGCGCTGGCCAGCAGCCCCGCGATCGGCGAGTTGGTCTGCGCCGCCCGGCCGAGCCACGCGCCGATCAGCATCGCGGCGAGCCACCAGCCGGCGATGACGAGGACGTGGACCTCGCCCGCGTAGCTCGTCCCCGAGGCGAACACGGTCACCGTGGCGAGCGCCGTCGCCGCCGCCGCGCACAGCAGCACCGCCGAGCGCAGGAAGTCGACGAAGCGCATCGCGAGGCGCTAGCCGAGCAGGGCCGTGAGCAGCCCGCGGACGCCGACCGGGCCGTCGACCAGCAGGTCGGCCGCATCGGTGAGCTCGTGCGGCGTCTCGTCCGAGCTCACGCCGACGCAGACCGCGGCCCCGAGCCTGCCCTCGCGCACGAGCTCGTGCAGGCCGTCGAACGCGTCGAGGTCGGTCTTGTCGTCCCCGACGTAGAGGGCGGCGTCCAGTCCCTCGGACTCCAGCAGCCTGCGCACGCCGCGGCCCTTGTTCATCACGACCGGCGGACGGATCTCCAGCACCTTGCGTCCCCAGTGAATGAACAGCCCCTCGGCCTCGGCCCGCTCGGCGACTGCCCGCACCGCCTCCTCGGCGGCCTGCTCGTCGGGCGCGCCGCGCCAATGGAAGGCGGCGATCGCCTGCTTGTCCTCCGAGCGTACGCGCAGGCGCTGCAGATCGGTCGTGTACGCGGCGGCGGCGAACCGCCGCACGGCGGGCACGTGCTCGGCGATCGCCGGATCGATCTCGATCTCCGTGCCGCCGGCCGGGAGCAGCTCGGACCCGTGGTTGCCGACGTAGGCGATCGATCCCAGCGACACGATGCGCCGCGCGATCGATGCCTGGCGGCCGCTGATGCAGCCGACCACCCGATAGCGCTTGGCGACGGCGATCAGCGGGGCCCGCGTCGGCTCCGGGACGTGGGCGTCGTCGGCGTGGCGCACGATCGGCGCCAGCGTCCCGTCGATGTCGAGCAGGATCGCCGAGCGCGACGGATCGGCGCGCAGCGGGGCGAGCGCCTCGGCAAGCGCGAGTGCGGCGGGGGACATGACTTCTAGTATGCCGCGCATGCGGCCCCGCGCAACGCTGAGGCTCGCGGCGATCGGCACGGCCGCCGGGCTCTTCAGCGGGCTGTTCGGCGTCGGCGGCGGCGTCGTCATCGTGCCGCTGCTGATCCTCTGGCTGGGCGTGGCAGAACGCGAGGCGACGGGCACGTCGCTGGCCGCGATCGTGCTGATCGCCGCAACCGCGACCGTCGTGCACGGCGCATACGGCAACCTGCACCTGCGCGAGGGACTGCTCGTCGGGCTGCCGGCGGTCGCCGGCGTGCTCGCCGGCGGGAGGCTGCAGCAGCAGATCTCCACGCGGGCGATCTCGCTGATCTTCTCGGCGCTGATCGCCGGCGTCGCGATCGAGCTGCTGCTGGCGTGATCGCGGCGATCCTCATCGGCTTTGCGGCCGGCGTGCTCGCCGGGCTGCTCGGCGTCGGCGGCGGCGCGCTGTTCGTGCCCGCCCTGACGCTCGGCCTCGGCCTCAGCCAGATCGACGCCGAGGCGACCTCCCTGCTGGCGATCATCCCGGTCGCGATTGTCGGCGCCTGGCGCCAGAACGCGCGCGGCAACGTCGACCTGCCGATGGCCGGCGCGATCGGGCTGCTCGCCGTCGCCGGGGCGGTCGGCGGCGCGGTACTCGCCAACGCCGTGCCCGAGCGCGCGCTGGAGGTCGGCTTCGCCTTGCTGCTGCTGTTCGTCGCCGCGCAGCTCGCTCGCCGGGCTATCTGAGCCCGTGCTCGAGCGCCTCCTTGACGGAGGCGTCGAGGGTGTTGAGCCGGTGCAGCGCGAGCGCCTCCGCCGACCCGTAGCGTCGGCCGGGCGCGGCGTCGGGACCGTGGTGGCAGAGCACGCAGTGCGCCAGCGCGACGAAGCGGCCGTTGTCGAGCTGCTCGATCGCGGCCGCGCGGTCGCGCAGCATCGCCAGGCCGATCTCGACGTGGCCCAGCAGCCGGCCCGCGTCGGTCAGCCCGAAGTCCGCGGCGTAGGTGAACTCGCGCGTCTTGCCGATGTCGTGGACGAGCGCGGCGGCCAGCAGCAGGTCGCTGTCCAGGCGCGGATGCAGCTGGCAGGCCTCCAGCGCGAGCGTCGCGACCGCGACGGTGTGCTCGAGCAGCCCGCCGAGGTAGGCGTGGTGACCGCCGCGCGTGCACGGGGCCCGGCGCCACTGCTCGCGCAGGGCGCTGTCGTCGAGCATGCGGCTCAGCAGCGCCCGCAGGCCGGGATCGTGGACCTCGCGCGAGAGATGCTCGAGGAAGCCGTCGAGCTCGTCGAGGTCGCGGTAGGCGGCCGGGAGGAACGCGGCGGGATCGCCGTCGCCGTCCGCCGCACGGCCGATCGCGCGCAGATCGACCTGCAACTCGTCGCGGAAGCGCTCGACGCGGCCCGCCACGCGGACGAGGTCGCCGCGCTCGAAGCGCCCAGACAGCACGTCGGCGTCGCGGAAGGCGCGAGCCTGGACGGCGCCCGTGCGGTCGCGCAGCTCGACCGCGAGGTACGGCGTGCCGGCGCGCGACATCAGGCGATCCTTGCGCGTGCACGCGAAGACGCCCTCGAGTTCCTGGCCGGCGCGCAGCGTCACGATCGTCATGGCGCGCGGAAGGTGGTTGGCGGCATCGACCCATGATGTACCGTCAATCGGATGCAGCCCCTGATCTGGGAACACCGCCCCGACGGGCTCCGCGCACCGGCGATCGTCTGCGCCTTCAGCGGCTGGAACGACGCCGGCGACGCCGCGTCGGCGGCCCTGACCTTCATCGGTGAGTCGCTGGGCGCCGAGCGCTTCGCGCGCATCGACCCGGAGGACTTCTACGACTTTCAGTCCACGCGCCCGCAGATCGGCTTCACCGACGAGCGCAAGCGCGAGATCACCTGGCCGGGCATCGAGATCTTCGCCGCGCGAGTTCCGCGCGCGCCGCGTGACCTGATCCTCGTCCAGGGCCCGGAGCCGTCGATGCGCTGGCGCTCGTTCTGCCAGCACATCGTCGACCTCGCGGAGGCGCTCGGGACCCAGCTCGTCGTGACGATGGGCGCGCTGCTCGCCGACGTCCCGCACTCGCACCCGGTCTCGATCTCCGGCCTGGCCTCGGATGCCTCGCTCGTCGAGAAGCTCAGCGTGCCCGAGACGACCTACGAGGGCCCGACGGGGATCGTCGGCGTGCTGCACACCGCCTGCTGCGACGCCGGCCTGCCCTCGGCCAGCCTGTGGGCGGCCGTCCCGCACTACGTCGCCGCGGCGCCGAACCCGAAGGCCGCGCTCGCGCTCGTGCGCAAGATCGAGAGCCTCGTGGCCGTGTCCGTCGACGCGACCGATCTGGAGAACGCGACCGGCGACTACGAGCGCCAGGTCTCGCGCGCCGTGCAGTCCGACCCCGAGGTGCAGGCCTTCGTCGAGCGCCTCGAGGAGGCCGCCGGCCAGGACACGAGCGCCCTCGGCCCCGGCGACCTGCCCTCTGGCGACACGATCGCCTCGGAGTTTCAGCGCTTTCTCAAGCAGCAGGGTCCCGAGCGCTAGCTACCGCTCGCTGGCCGGGCAGGCGATCCGGAAGTCGCACATCGAGCAGGCGGCGTGCGAGGGGGTCGGCTCGAAGTCCTGGGCGAGGATGCCGGCGGCGACCTGCTCGACGGTGTCGGCGATCCACGCGGCGTCGATCTCCTCGCTCGGGACGCGGACCTTCTGGTCGTCGAGCACGTAGAGGTAGGACTGCTCGGACGCGTCGAGCCTCCACGCCTCGCGCGCGGCGACCGCGTAGAGCGAGAGCTGGACGTCCTCCTTCAGCGCCGCCGCCGAGCGCGGCCGGCCGGTCTTGTAGTCGATCAGCTCGTATCCCCCACCGGGGAGCGCGTCGACGCGGTCGACGCGGCCGCGCAGGGTGTGCGCGCCGATGGCGAAGCTGAAGGCGCGCTCGAACCAGACCGGCTCGACGGGCTCGGCGAGCAGGCGCTCCTCGTAGCGGCGCAGCGCGCCGACGGCCTTCGAGCGCAGCTGACGCTCCTCGTCGGAGTCGCCGAAGCCGTGGCGCGGCCACGCCCCCTCGAGCAGGCCGAGGATGTCCGACGGCTCGCGGTGATAGCGCTCAAGCACCTGGTGCACGAGGATCCCGAAGCGCTGGTTGAGCGTCGGCTCCTGCGGCACGCGCAGCACGCGCGCGAACTTGTAGCGCAGCGGGCACGCGCGGTAGGTCTCGATGTCCGAGGCCGACAGCGCCAGGCCATCGCCGCGACGCGGTAGGAAGGCGATCAGCGACGGCTCGGTGCGGGCTGCGCGGGCGGCGGCACGGGCGCGGTCGTCGCGCTCGGCATCCAGCAGCAGCTCGTCCAGCGTCGAGGTCTGCAGCACGTCGCGCTGGGCCGGCGAGACGGAGGCCTGCAGGTGCGCGTTGACCGGCGCCAGCGCGTCGGCGATCGACTGCCCCGCCGGGCGCTCGAGCAGCGCCGCGACCTTGACGAGCTCCAGGTAGCGCGCGACGGCGTGCGTGACGTCGAGGTCGGTGTCCAGGCGCAGGTCGCCGAGGCCCTTGCCGACGCGCGCAATGTCCGCCAGCAGCTCGTCGCGCAGCGCCTGGTAGGTCGCGTGCAACGCCTCCGCGGGCCCGAAGAGCTCCTCCTGCAGATCCTCCCAGGCGCCGCCCAGCGCCACGCGCGCCTCCTCGGCGAACGGCGACGGCGGCTGCAGCGCCCCGCTGGAGGCGCGCGCCGGGTAGGCGAGCACGAGACCGCATCGCGCCCGCGTCATCGCGACGTGCAGCAGCCGCCGCATCGCAGCGACGTGCGCGGCGCGATCGTCGGGGCCCAGCGTTTCGCGCAGCAGCGCATCGGCGATCGGCTCACCGCCCCGCAGCCGCGCGCCCGGCATCCGCGCCGACGTGAGGCCGAGCACGAACACCCAGTCCAGCTCGCGCCCGCCGGCGACGTCGAGCGCCATCACCTGCACGGCTCCCGCGCGCGCGGGCGCACCGTCCTCGTCGCGCAGCTCGGTCTCGGCGACGGCCGCGACGTAGCGCGAGAAGTCGCGCGGCGTGGCCTGCGGCGCGCGGCGCGCGTAGGAGCCGGCCAGCTCGCCGAAGCGCGCGAGGTGCACGAGGCGCTCGACGACGTCGGCCTGCGCGCTGAAGACCTGCTGGCGGCGCAGGCCGAGGCGCTCGATCAGGCGGTGCACGAAGAGGTCCGGTCGATCGGAGTCCAGCGTCTGCGAGGACTCGCGATACAGGCGCAGGAAGGCGTGGATGCGCTCACGCGCCTCGGGCGGAAGCTGGGGCGACTGCGTCGCGGCGTGCAGCGCGGAGACCATGTCCAGCTTGCGCCGCCGCGCGATCTGCACGCAGCGTGCGAGATCGGCGGATCCCAGGCCGACCGGCGGCCGGCCGAGCGCCCGGACGACGGCGCCCGCGTCGTTGGGGTCGGCGAGCAGGCGCAGCCAGGCGAGCACGTCGCGGACCTCGGTCTGGGCGAAGAACTCCGCCTCACCGACGGTACGAAAGCCGATCGCCCGCTCGTCCAGGGCGACGCCGACGTCGCGCCCCTCGTCGCGCAGCGAGCGCACGAGCACACCGATGCGCTCGGCAGGCACGCCGTCACGCACGAGCCGCTCGACCTCGGCCGCGACCGCCTGCGCCTGCGAGCGCTCGTCGCCGGTGCGCCAGAAGCGCACGGTCCCGCCGGGCGCGCCGTCGGCGGGCGTCGCGAGCCGGTCGGCGATCGGCTCTACGACCGCGCGCGCGGCGTCGAGCAGCCGCTGCGGACAACGCTGGGAGCGCTGCAGACGCACGACCTCCGCCTCGGGATGGGCGCGCCGGAAGTCGCGCACGTTCTTCGTCGCGGCGGCGCGCAGACGCCGCGCCGCCTGATCGTCGTCGGCCGTCGCCGTCAGCCTTGAGTGCTCGGCGGCCAGCAGCTCGACGAGCAGCGCGGGGGCGAAGCCGAGATCGGCGAGCCCGTCGACGAGCACGTGGCGGTAGCGGTCGGCGACCCGCGCGCGTACGTGCGGGCGCTCGCGCAGCATCGCGATCGCGCGCAGGACGAGCTCGCCCGCATCGACGGCCCCCTCCGCGGCCAGCAGGCGGTCGTGGTCGACGTACAGCCGCGCGAACTCGACCTCCCGTGCGGCGCGGGCGCGGGCGGCATCGTCGCCGGCAGGCAGCGCCTGCGCCCAGGCGGCATAGTCGGCGGCGGTGACGAGCTCGTCCTTGAGGCGGTCGATGCGATCCAGCACGCCGGCGAGCAGCACCGCGGGCCGGCCGCCGATGTCGAGACGTCGCAGGTGCAGGTCGTCGATGCGGTCGAGCATCAGCGCGAGGCGATCGGCGCGGGTCGCCGGCGCGAAGAACGGATCCACCCCGGCCTCGGCGATCTCGTCGCGCAACAGGCGGGCGCAGAGCTCGCGCACGCTGTGCACGGCGAGCTCCTCGTACGGGCGTTCGAGCACGTCCTCCACCCGGCGGCGCAGCGCGGAGGCGGACGCGCCGGACGCGCTAAGGACGAGGATCGACTCCGGTGGCGCGCCCCGCTCGCAGAGCCAGCGCAGGCGCGCGACGAGCACCGTCGTCTTGCCCGTACCGGCGGCGCCGAGCACGAGCAGCGGACCGCCGGCGTGGGTGACCGCGTGCATCTGGGCCGCGGTGAGATCCGCCGGCTCGGCGGAGGCCGGTGGGGTTGGCACTCGCCTAGTATGCCCGCGATGTCGCCGATCCCGACCGCGCTGCAGGCAGACTGGCTGACGGCGTGCCGCACCGCCACGGCGGGCCTGCGCACGGTCCTGAAGGCCCACCCCACCAGCCGCGAGCGGGTCGCCGAGACCGGCGAACGCGGCGAGGGCGGCGACCGCACGCTCGTCATCGACCAGCTCGCCGAGGACGCGGTCTTCGGTCAGCTCGACGCCCTGCACGACGCCGGTGCGCGCTTTCAGGCGATCAGCGAGGAGCGCGGGGTCATCGACTACGGCGGCGAGGACGTGCGCGTCGTCATCGATCCCCTGGACGGCTCGCTGAACGCCAAGCGCGGGATGCGCAGCTTCGCGCTGTCGATCGCCGTCGCGGACGGCCCGACGATGGCCGACGTCGTCTTCGGCTACGTCTACGACTTCGGGGTCGGCGAGGAATGGACGGCGCGGCGCGGCGAGGGGACCATGCTCGACGGCCGGCGGCTCGACGACCCGCCCCCAGAGCGGCGCATGAGCGACGGCAGGCTCGAGCTCATCGCCTTCGAATCGGCCGACCCGCAGTGGATGGCGCCGGCGGTGGCCGGCCTGCGCCAGCACGCGCATCGGGTGCGCGCACTCGGCTCGATCGCAATCTCGATGTGCCAGGTCGCACCCGCCCGCGTCGACGGCATGCTGACGCTGTGGCGCACCCGCTCGGTCGACATCGCCGCGGCACAGCTGATCGTGCGCGAGGCCGGGGGGCTCGTCGCGTTCCCCGCCTTCGAGGATCCGCTCGGCGCGCCGCTGGATCTGGCGCCGCACTCGCCGGTCGTCGGCGCGCGCACCGCCGAGGGGCTGGCGCGGCTCGTCTCGGTCGTGTCCTGACGGCGTCCCGGCGGGCCGGACCCGCGCGTTCGCCATGATGGATGGGTGATCGATCGAGCTTTGACCCAGCGCATCGCCAACGCCGTCGAGCGCGGAAGCTCCCGCGCGCAGGCGGGTCCGGGCA
>Ga0136619_10000385_pt1 | contig 16815 bp, 17 predicted proteins | sample AntDrymUQ3532106_2_FD_104807 | JGI IMG/M metagenome (GOLD analysis project Ga0136619, IMG submission 104807) | Polar desert sand microbial communities from Dry Valleys, Antarctica - metaG UQ353 (21.06) | ecosystem: Environmental > Terrestrial > Soil > Desert | place: Antarctica: Dry Valley...
ACGGATAGCAGCGATCTGCGCCGGCGTCGTTCCGCAGCAGCCCCCGATCAGACGCGCTCCGAGCCGACGCGCCTGCGCGGCGAACTCGCTGAAATACTCCGGTGTCGCGTGTGGGAAGACGACTCGCGAGCCGGCGAGGCTGGCGAGACCGACGTTCGGGAGCGCAGCGAGCACGAGACCCTCGCGACGCATCTCGGCGAGAGCGTTCAGCGCGGCGGCCGGGCCGGCGCTGTGATTCGCGCCGACGGCCGCCAGCTCGAGCTCCGCGAGACGCTCCGCGGCCTCGGCCGCGGAGACACCTCCGAGGGTCTGGCCGTCGGCGTCGAAGGTCATCAGCGCGACGAGCGGGAGCTTCGAGACGGTCCGGACCGCGTCGATCGCGACGACGAGCTCGTCGAGGTCGTAGAAGGTCTCGAGCATCAGCAGGTCGACGCCCCTGCCCTCGAGCACCTGCGCCTGCTCCACGAAGAGCGGCGCCGCCTCGGCCGGGTCGAACAGCTCGGCCTCGCCGAGCGGCCCGATCGCGCCGCCGATGAAGACCTCGCCGCCGCAGACCTCCCGCGCCTCCCGAGCAAGGCGGACCGCCGTGGAGTTGATCTGCTCCAGCTCGTCTTCGAGATAGAGGGCCGAGAGCTTGCGCCGGTTGGCGCCGAAGGTGTTCGTCTCGATCAGATCGGCGCCTGCGCGGATGAAGCTCGCATGCAGCGCAACGACGCTCTCTGGTGCGCGCAGGTTGGCTTCCTCCGGGCAGCGCAGGCGCGGCACGGCCCCGGCGAGGAGGGCTCCCATGCCTCCGTCCGCGACGATTGGCGTCTCGGAGTGAAGTCGTTCCAGGAACCTGGTTGACATCGCGGCCACTCTAGGGCTTTGGTAGAGCCCGGGCGGAGGCGCCAGCTGCCTGCCGGCAACGAGCAGAGGCGGCGAACGGCCCCGCTAAAGCTCTGGTCGCGAGATGCCGATATCACTCCTGGACTCCCTGTCGGGGACTGACGGCAATCATCCTGCGGCAAGGTGAGTTCTAGAGCGGCGAGCTCCGGCTCGCCGCTCGCTTGTTGGCGCCAGGTCGGGATCCGCGGGGGGCGGATCCCGACCGCGCGAAGATCCCTGAAGCTGTGCGCTGCCACCCGCGCCGGTTCGTCCGCGAGTGGAGAGCGCTTGGTGGCTCACGCCTCGTGGAGGACTCGGCCTTCCATGCCCCCTGCGACCGTCACCACCTGGCCGGTGACGTGGCCGGAGAGCTCGTCGGAGGCGAGCACGACCACCTGCCGGGCGACATCCTCCGGGCGCGCCACCTTCCTCAGTGCCATCGTGCGTGAGATCCGCTGGACCCGCTCGGGATCGACGTGGCCGCGGGTCATCGGCGACTCCGTCCAGCCGGGGGCGACCGCGTTGACCCGTCCGCGTGGCGCGATGCGGACGATCTCGTTCTTGAGGCTCGAGAGCAAGCCTCCGGTCACTGCCGCCTTCGCGGCCGCGTAGTCGGCGTGACCCGCCTCGCCGATAAGGCCCGCGGTCGAGCCGACGAGGATGAGTGAGCCGTGTCCGTTTCGCTCCACTTCGCGCAGGAAGCCTCGAGCGGTGAGGAAGACGGAGGTGAGGTTCTGGCGCAGCGTTCGCTCCCAGCGCTCGAGCGAGAGCTCCCAGACCGGCTCGTCGTCCGAGGGCCACGCGCCCGCGACCGCCGCGCACACGTCGACTCGTCCGAGCGCGGCTCGCGTCGCCGCGAAGAGCTGGTCGACCTCGAGCTCGTCCGTCAGGTCCGCTCCGACAACAGGCGCACCGTCGAGCTCGGCGGACACACTGCGCGCCCGCTCTTCGCCGCGGTAGTAGTGGACGGCGACGCGCGCCCCCTCGGCTGCGAACGCGCGGGCGCACGCCGCCCCGATGCCGCCGGAGGCACCCGTGACGAGGATGCCCTTCCCCCCGAGGCCGGTCTCCATTCGAGAACCCTACGGGACCACCGCTGTGATCACGCCGTGAACGAGATTCGATAGAACCTCATTGTGCGGGTCCACGTCATCAGTGACATGGAGGGCGTCTCCGGCATCGTCAAGGGGCCGCAGACAAGCGGCGGCGCTCCGCTCTACGACGAGGGACGCAAGCTCTACACGGAGGAGATCAACGCGGCCGTTCGCGGCGCGAAGACGGCCGGGGCGACAGAGATCGTCGTGATGGACTGCCACGGCGCCGGCAAGGAGTGGTCGTTCAACTCGCTGATACCCGACCTACTGGATCCGGACTGCGAGTTCGTCGTGCAGGAGGATTGGACGGAGTACACGGACTTTCTCGAGTCAGGCTGCGACGCAGCGCTCCTCGTCGGCATGCATGCGATGGCCGGCACGCGAACCGGCGTGATGAATCACACGGTCTCGGGCGCTGACTACTACAACCTCGCTTTCAACGGGACGCGCGTGGGCGAGACCGGGATTCACGCCGCACTCTGCGGGACGTGGAATTGTCCTGTATTGCTCGTCACCGGGGACGACGCTGCGTGCGCCGAAGGCCACGACCTGCTCGGTGACGGGTTGACGACGGTGGCCGTGAAGAAGGGTCTTGGAGCCACTTCCGCCCGCCAAATCCCGCCGCGGCGAGCGCGGGAGCTGATCGAAGCGGGGGCGAGGAACGCGCTCTCCGACCTCCGGTCGGTCGAGCCCTGGAGTCCGGGCAGCCCCTGCGAGATCCGCGTCGAGTTCAAGCACACGCTCGCGGTCGACAAACTGCGCTTCCGCGCGGGGGTGGAACGGATCGACGACCGCACGATCTCCGTCACGGCGGAGACGTGGTGGGAAGCTTGGAGGATCTTCTACTTCTGAGACGAGGGTTCGGGCTCGACGATGTCGAGCTCCTCGATCAGGGTAAAGAAGGCGCGCGCGATGGCGGACGCGGCGGTCCGCTCCCGGCTCACGTCCCAGTCGATCTGCTCCCGGAGTGACCGTGTGAACTCGAGGACGCTGGTGAAGTCGGGCTCCTGCTCCGTGAGCGATAGGAGCCTCGTGACCATGACGTCGTCGAGAGAGGCGACCAGCATCGGGTGCGCCATCACGTCGAGCTCCTCGGCGCGCTCGAAGTGCCCGTCGTCGATCGGGCCTCCCGAAGGACGGAAGATCAGGTCGATCAGCGTCCCGTCGTGGTAGGCCTTCAGCAGCCACCCTTCCGGTGGTCGCTCCGCCTTCATTCCTGCGGCTACGAGCGCCTCGAGGGTCCCGCTCAGCGTCCTCCTCCTTCACGAAGAGGTCGACGCGTGCTCGGTGGGCGGGCCGCCCCTGGCCCACGCCGCGAGTCCCCCACCGAGGAGGAAAGAAACCTCCGCCTGCCGCAGCGCTGCGGCGGCCGCCTTCATCGCTTCGATCAGCTCGGGAAAGTTCTCCGGCGAGGTGCGCGCCATGGCTGCTGCCGAGTACCGTTCGTTCGTTTGTGAAGCCAGCGGAGGGTGGAAGATGCTCGAGGGATGATCCGCATTGCCGCCGCAGCCGACATCGAATGTTCCGAGCCGTTGCGGGAGCACATCAGGCATGCCTTCGAGGAGGTCGCGTCGCGGGCCGATCTCGTGCTGCTCGCCGGCGACCTGACGACGCACGGCGAGCCGGAGCAGGCAGCCGTGCTTGCAGACGCTTGCCGCGATCTCCCCATTCCCGTGCTGGCGGTACTCGGCAACCACGACCACCATGCCAACCGCTGTGACGAGGTCTGCACCGTGCTGGCAGACGGTGGGATCCGGGTTCTGCGCCGGGAGTTCGAGATCCATGAGGTGAAGGGACTCGAGATCGGGGTCGTCGGCGCGAAAGGCTTCGTCGGTGGCTTTCCCGGAGCGGAGCTACCGGACTTCGGTGAGCCGCTCCTGCGGGAGGTCTACGCGGAAACGACGCGCGAGGTGACCGCGATCGAGGAGGGGCTGGAGGCCGTGGCGGGATGTCACCGGCGGATCGTGCTGCTCCACTACGCGCCGATCCCGGAGACGCTCGTCGGTGAGCCCGAGACGATCTGGGCCTTCCTGGGCTCGTCACGACTGGCGGCGCCAATCGGCGCTCATCGGCCCGACCTCGTGCTGCACGGCCACGCCCACCGCGGCACCTTCGCCGCTGCGCTCGGCCGTGCCGGTGCGAAACGTCGCTGTCGCCGTCACAGGGAAGGACTTCGAGCTCTTCGAGCTCTAGCAACATCTCTCGCGGCATTGACACGACAGGGGCCAGGGGGTGTGATGCACGGATGCGGCATGCGTTCGTGGTCGATGCGGAGGACGTCCCGGGACGTCGTGCCGAAGCAGATACCGCCCTCGAGAGAATCACGATCGGCCGGGCGCAGGGCTGCGAGCTGCTCGAGCAGCGGCTGATCCGCTTCGCCTCCGGTCGCTCCTGCGAGCGCGGTGATCCAGCGCGGGACGAGCTGCTCTACGTGGCCTCCGGCTCCGGCTGGATCGAGCTCGACGGGACGCGACATGAGCTCCGGCCGGACACCGGCGTGTATGTGCGCGGCGGCGAGCGCTACGCGGTCGAGAACCCCGGTTCGGAAGAGCTCGTCGTGGTCTCGGTCGCGGCTCCCGTCACGAACGGGAGGACCCCGCAGCGGCGGGTGACCGTTCGATTCGAAGAGCAGCCCGAGCTGCGTGCCGACGACAAGCGGACGTTCCGCTATTTGGTCAACGAGGAGGCGGGCTGCCTCGACATGACGCAGTTCGTCGGTGTGGTGCAGCCCTCCCGCGCTCCCGACCACAGCCACACCTACGACGAGGTCGGCTACATCGTCGAGGGGCAGGGTGTCGCGCACGTCGGCGGCGAATCGATCCCGCTCCGTCCCGGCTCGTGCTTCCATCTGCCACCCGAGACGATCCACTGCTTCGAGAACACCGGGCCGGGCGTGATGAAGATCCTGGGCGTGTTTCATCCTTCCGGGAACGCCGCGCGGGCCCACGAGGACAACTCCTAGCGCTCCTCGGTGTCACAATCGGTAACCAACAGGAGGACAGGAATGCATCGATTCACTAGAAGGGCAGGAACCGCGCTGGCGGCGCTCGTCGTTGCGGCGCTCGCGATCGCCGCCTCGGCGCTTGCGCGAGCCGATGTGCCTCAGACGGCCGCGGCGCCGAGCGTGTCGTGCACGAGCACGTCGATCGGCTTCATGGGCCCGATCACCGGTGACGCAGCCTTTATCGGCAAGGAGCAGCTCGGCTTCGCGAAGTACGCGATCCGCAAGCTCGGCGGCGGCAAGATCAAGCTGGTCGAGGGCGACACGCAGCTCGATCCCGCGCAGGCCTCCACGGTCGGCGCGCGCTTCCATGCCAACGACAACATCCTCGCGGTGGTCGGACCGGCAGGCAGCCAGGAAGTGCTGGCGGTGGCACCGATCTTCAAGAAGAAGGAAGCGATGCCGTTCATCTCGGGCTCGGCGACCGTGACGTCGCTGACGAAGGGCTCGATCCCGACTTTCCGCAGGGTCGTGCCGAACGACAGCGTCCAGTCGCCCACGATCGCCAAGTACATCCGCCAGGTCCTGAAGGCGAAGAGCGTCTTCATCGTCGACGATCAGACGGCGTACTCGCGGCCGCTGGCGACGGGCGTGCAGGCCAACCTGCGGGCGAGCGGGGCGAAGGTGACGCGGCAGTCCGTCAACCAGAAGGTGACCGACTTCTCGGCGCTCGTGTCGAGGATCTCGGACGACACCGACGTCGTGTTCCTTCCGTGGCAGATCGCTGCGAACGGCCAGATCTTCGGCCAGCAGATGAAGGAGCAGGGCAAGCGGGCGATCATCTTCGGCTCGGACGGGCTCGATTCCGGCGACTTCAAGATCGCCGGCTCGTACGTCTCGGCCTTCGCGCCGGACATCCGCGGGATCAAGGGCAACGCCGCGTTCATCCGTGGCTATCGGGCGAAGTTCGTTTCGAACTTCGGTCCGCCGACCTACGTGGCGACGCAGGCCGCGATCGCGGCGATCAAGCGTGCCTGCGCGGATGGTGACGCTACCCGCACCGAGGTGCACAAGAACCTCAAGCAGACGCTCATCCCGAAGACGATCCTCGGCGGCAACCTGCAGTTCACCGCCAGGGGTGACGTCAAGGGCGCGAAGTTCTACATCTTCAAGCTCGGCGCCGGCGGCAAGAAGACGCTGGTCGGCTGACCTCTTTGCGCAAGGGAGGGCATCCGCGGGAGCGGATGCCCTCCCGCGCGTAGATCCCTAAAGGGTCGGCCCGCCTCCCAACACCAGATACCCGGACCCTGTCCAAGGGGTCGGCCCGCCTCCAAAGACCAGATACTCGGATTCGGATTCTGAGAGGGTCCCCGCGGTGGACGTCGACTTCTTCGTTCAGCAGGTCGTCAACGGACTCACGCTCGGCTCGGTCTACGCGCTGATCGCGCTCGGGTACACGATGGTGTACGGGATCCTGAAGCTGCTGAACTTCGCCCACGGCGAGGTGTACATGATGGGCGCCTTCGCGGGCTACGGCGTCCTCACGGTACTCGGGGGGCCGCTGGCGTTGTCGGTGCCCGTCCTCGTGCTGATCGGCCTCATGCTGGCAGCGGCGATGCTGGGCGCGGGCGCGCTCGGTGTCGTGATCGAGCGCTTCGCCTACCGGCCGTTGCGGAACGCGCCACGCATCGCACCGCTCATCTCGGCGCTCGGCGTCTCCTTCTTCCTGCAGTCGACCGCGCTCTTGCTCTTCGGGGCCGACTTCCGCAGCTACGAGACGTATGAGTTCGTCGACCTCGCGAGCGGAATCCACTGGGGCCCGCTCAACATCTCCGTTGTCCGGATCGGCGTCATCCTGACCTCATTCGGGCTGATGATCGGGCTGACGCTCCTGGTGGCGCGGACGCGCCTCGGCAAGGCGATGCGTGCGACCGCGTACGATCGCGAGGCGGCGGCGATGCAAGGGATCGACGTCGACCGGGTCATCGTCGCCACGTTCTTCATCGGCTCGCTCCTCGCCGGCGCTGCAGGCGTGATGGTGGGCCTCGTCTTCTACAAGGTCTACTTCCTGATGGGCTTCCTCGCCGGGCTGAAGGGGTTCACCGCGGCCGTCATCGGCGGCATCGGCTCGATCCCCGGCGCCATGCTCGGCGGCCTCCTGATCGGGTTCGCCGAGGCGTTCATCACCGGTTACGTCTCCTCGACCTTCCAGGACTTCTTCGTCTTCTCGATCCTGATCGCGATCCTGCTCCTGCGACCGTCCGGCCTGCTCGGCCGGGCCGACATCCAGAAGGTGTAGTAGGGCATGGACGAGCACGGCGACGAGAAGCGCGTCCCTGAGCCGCCAGACGCCGGAAACCGGCCGCGGATCGGTGTCGACGAGTGGGTGGCCCGCTCCGGGGAGCGCATCACCGGTCGCCCCGGCTGGACGGGCCAGCTCGCCCGCGCTCTCGATCGGGTGCCTCCCGCCGCCCGCCTGGCCGTCGTCGTCGGCCTGACGGCCCTGGTCCCGTTCCTCACCGACAACGACTACATCGTCCGCGTCGCCGTCAACACGGTCCTTTTCGGGCTGCTCGCGCTCGGCCTCAACATCGTGGTCGGTTACGCGGGGCTGCTCGACCTCGGCTACATCGCCTTCTACGGCTTCGGCGCCTACGCCTATGCCGTGCTCTCGTCCGAGCAGTTCGGCCTGCACTGGCCAACAGAGCTCGCGATCCCCGTCGTCGTCATCGCCTCGGCCTTGCTCGGGCTCGTGCTGGGGCTCCCGTCGCGGCGCTTGCTCGGCGACTACCTGGCGATCGTGACCCTCTTCTTCGCGCAGATCTTCGTCGTGCTGACGACGAACGCCGACCGGATCACGCTGCCCTGGAACGATAGCCCGACCGACTTCACAGGCGGTCCGAACGGGATCGCCGGGATCGACCCGATGAAGCTCTTCGGGATCCAATTCGGCTCGACGCAGAGCTACCTCTGGCTCTCACTCGCCGTTTTCACGCTCGTCATCGTCGGGCTTCACCTCCTGAACGAGTCGCGAACCGGACGCGCATGGCGGGCGCTGCGCGAGGATCCGCTCGCCGCCGAGCTGATGAGCATCCCCGTGAACAGGCTGAAGCTGCTCGCGTTCATGTTCGGCGCGGCGACCGCGGGTCTGACCGGCACGATCTTCGCCGCCGTGCAGCTCGGCGTGTTCCCCCAGAACTTCGACCTGCCGCTCCTGATCACGCTCTACGCGATGGTCATCCTCGGCGGCGTGGGCAGCCTGCCGGGAGTCGTGATCGGCGCCATCGTGATCAGTGTCTCGCTCGAGCTTCTCCGCGACCCGGACAACGCGCGGCTCCTCTTCTACGGTGCAATCCTGCTCGGCCTGCTGGCCTTCATGCGACCGTGGACGCGGCTCGCCGCTGTCGCTGCGGGCACGATCGTCTTCGGCGTCGTGGCGTACCAGCTGGCGGACTGGATCCGGCCGGCCTGGGTATCGGGGTCGATCGACGGCGGCCGGCTCGCGTCGCTGCTCGAGGGGTGGGTCGTGCACCCGGAGTACCCGACGCGTTTCGGCAACATCGGCTTCGTCCTGCTGATCACCGCCGTGATCGCGCTCTCGCAGCTGCGCGGGCTTGCTCGCACGCTCGTCGCGATCCCGACGCTGTACCTTGCCGTCTTCGTCTGGGAGAACCGGCTCGTCTTCCAGCCGAGCGTGACGCGGATCCTGCTGCTCGGCGCACTCCTGATCGTGCTCATGAACGCGCGGCCGCAGGGGCTCCTCGGAACGTCGCGCGTGGAGATCGTCTGATGGCGGCCCAGGCGCGTCCGCGCATCCTCGAGCTGAAGCGGGTGTCGAAGGCGTTCGGCGGTCTCCAGGTGATCGACGGGCTCGACCTGCACGTGGACGAGGGAGAGATCGTCAGCGTGATCGGACCGAACGGCGCGGGCAAGACGACGCTCTTCAATCTGATCACCGGTGTCTACGCGCCCGACCACGGCGAGATCCTGCTCGACGGTCGCTCGCTCGTCGGTCTTGCTCCGCACAAGATCACACGTCGAGGGATCGCCAGGACGTTCCAGACGCTGCGCCTCTTTCTGAACATGACCGTGAAGGAGAACGTGATGGCTGCCGCGTACGGGCACACGAAGGCGCGTGTCTGGCAGTCGATCCTGCGCACTCCGGGGGCGCGGCGTGAAGAGCGGGCGATTCACGAGCTCGCCGAGGACAAGCTCGGCTTCTTCGGTCAGCGCCTGATGGGCTACCGCTGGAATCAGCCCGCCTATTCGCTCTCGTACGCCAACCGGCGGCGGCTCGAGATCGCCCGCGCGACGGCGACCAACCCGCGCGTCCTGCTCCTCGACGAGCCCGCCGCCGGGATGAACCCCACCGAGACGCACGAGATCGCGGAGCTGATCGGGCAGCTACGCACCGAGGGCGGCTACACGATCCTCGTCATCGAGCACGACATGCACGTGGTCGAGGGCATCTCCGACCGCGTCGTCGCCCTGGATCACGGCACCAAGATCGCGGAGGGATCGTTCGAGGCGGTCGCAACCGATCCCCGGGTCGTGGAGGCCTATCTCGGGACGAAGGCGGCGGCGACGAAGTGAACGGCTCCCAGCCTCTGCTCGAGCTGGAAGGTATCGACACCTTCTACGGCCCGATCCACATCCTGCAGGACGTGAACCTGCGGGTGGGGCAGGGCGAACTCGTCTGCCTGCTCGGCGGCAATGCGTCGGGAAAGTCGACGACGTTGAAGACGATCCTCGGGATCGTCCCGCCGCGGAACGGGACGGTTCGATTCGGCGGCGAGGACGTGACCGGGAAGGTCACGGCCCATCGGATTGCGCGCGGCCTCGCGATCGTGCCGGAGAACCGTCGTGTCTTCGCGCCGATGACCGTGTTCGAGAACCTCCAGATGGGGGCCTACCTGCGGCCCAAGGCCGATCTGAAGGAGGAGTTCGAGCGGGTGTACTCGCTGTTCCCGCTCCTGTACGAGCGGCGCAAGCAGCTCGCGGGGACGATGTCCGGGGGCGAGCAGCAGATGCTTGCGATGGGGCGCGCGCTGATGTCGAAGCCGAAGCTCCTCCTGATGGACGAGCCCTCCATGGGGCTCGCGCCGATCCTCGTCGAGCGGAGCTTCGAGATCATCAGCCAGGTGCACCAGTCGGGCGTTGCGATGCTCGTCGTCGAGCAGAATGCGAACGTCTCGCTCTCGATTGCGGATCGCGGGTACGTGCTCTCGACGGGGCGGGTCGTGCTGGAGGGGAAGGCGGACGAGCTGCTCGAGAACGAGGACCTGCGTAAGGCCTACCTGGGCCGCTGATGTCCTCTCCGGACATGAGGACTCGTCCCGGAGCGGCGGTGCGCGCTCGCTTCCCGGTCTTCCGCGAGAAGATCTACGTCAACTCGTGCTCGCAGGGGGCGCTCTCCGACTCCGTGCGCGCGGCGTACGAGGAGTACCTGGCCGGCTGGGACGAGCATGGGGCGGCGTGGGAGCACTGGGTCGAGCGTGCGGAAGCGGCACGCGCTGCCTTCGCGGCGCTGGTCGGTGCGAGGCCGGACGACGTCGCGGTGCAGACGTCGGTCTCCGCTGCAGTAAGCGCTCTCGTGAGCGCGCTCAGCTTCGATGGGCGCCGAAACCGGATCGTGATCTCGGAGTCTGAGTTCCCGACCATCGGCCAGATCGCTCACGCGCAGGAGCTGCGCGGCGCCGAGGTCGTGCACGTCGAGGCCGACGTCGACGACTATGCGGACGCCGTCGACGAGCGGACGGCGCTCGTGTGCGCGACCTTTGTTTCCTACCGCACCGGGGCGGTCCACGACGTCGAGTCGATCTACGGGGTGGCGCGCGAGCACGGGGCGCTGATGCTCGTCGACGGCTACCAGGGCCTTGGCGCGTTGCCGCTCGAGGCGGCGAGGGCGGGAGACGTCGTGGTCGGCGGGACGGTGAAGTACCTCCTCGCCTCCGCCGGCCTTGCATTCATGGCCTGCCGGCCTGGCCTCGTCGCCGAGCTTGTGCCGACGCAGACCGGCTGGTTCGCGGACGAGAACGTCTTCGACATGCAGATCGAGCGCTATCGTCCGCACGCAAGCGCCCGCCGGTTCGACGCTGGGACGCCGCCGGTGCCGAACATCTACGCAGGTCTCGCCGGCGTGAACTTGATTACGGAGGCCGGCGTTCCCCAGATCCAGGCTCATGTGACGCGACTCGTCGAGCGGTTCGAGGCCGGTCTCGGCGAGCTGGGCGCCTCGGTCGCTGCGCCGCCCAAGGGGCCGCTCGTGTGCGTGCGCTCGACGGACGCGCCCGCGCTCGTCGCGGCGCTCGGAGAAGAGAGCGTCGTCGCGTCGGAGAGAGACTCCAACCTGCGTGTCTCCCTCCACCTCTACAACATCGAGGACGACGTCGACGCCGTCCTCGCCGTGCTCGCCCGGCACCGGCATCTGCTAGTACCGCGGCGACAACCTCAATCCTGAAGGAGGAAGAATGAAGACTCTCGTGCGCTGGTCCTCGCTGGCGTTCGCTTTTGCAGTCGTGGCCATGCTGTACGGCGGCCATGCGTCAGACCCAGTCGCGGTGGCCGTAGCCAATGCAGCCGTGAGGTGCCCGGACGGATTCACCGTCACCGCCCATGGCGTTCCTGCCGGATCGCAGCCGACGAGCTCCCTCTCGGACAGCTGCGTGCTGGACCTCGGCATTCCGGCCGGCGCCTCGGGCTCTCCGGGATCCGCAGGCACGCCGGGGACGAACGGCGTCTCCGGCTATGCGCTGTTCGCCACCACGGTGAAGAGCGTGAAGTCCAACAGCAGCGAGCGGCTGGCTGCCGTGGCGGCGTGTCCGGCCGGAAAGAAGGCAATCGGCGGCGGCGCCTCGATTACTGCGGGCAGAGGCGAGGTCTTCGCGATCACGACCTCTCAACCGACACCTGACGGGCAGGGCTGGAGGGGGACCGCCGTCAGGACGAAGTGGTACAATGAGAAGACTAACGAGTCGACCCGCAGCCTCAAGGTGACCGTCATCTGCGCGGAGGTGTCGTGAACCGGCCCTAGGGGTTGGCGGGATCGCCGGCGGGGAGGACGTCGTGCGCCCAGTCGCGCCGCTTCCAGTCCGGGACCGGCGGCTCGCACGCTTCGCGCGGCACGAAGCGGGAGCGCTCGACGAGCGTCAGCCGGTGGATGTAGCGCGGGCAGTTCGGAAAGACCTCCGTCGCGCGAACCCGCACCAGACACTGCGCGCGCTCGTACTCCGCGAGGAGCGGGTCGGCCTCGTCGATCGAGGCGATGCCGTTGAGGCGCAGCCGCTTCTGGCCGTCGAAGTTCGACGAAGAGCAGCCCGACCTGCGGGTTCGCAAGGACGTTGCCGAGCGAGAGGTACATGCCGTTGCCGTCGTAGCTCGGGAAGGCGATCGTCCGCTCGTCGAGGACGCGCACGAAGCCCGGATCGCCGCCCTTGTAGGAGCACTGCGGGAAGCCGTTCGCATCGGCGGTTGCGAGGAAGAACATGTCGCGCGCCTCGATGAAGGCGCGGTCGTCTTCGTCGATCGTCTCGTGCACGATCCGTTCCTCGATGCGATCGGCCAGCCGGCGCGTGTCGAAGCGGTCCTGCTAGCGCCGGTTGCCGTCGTGGTAGACGGACATGGGTGCATGATGCGTCGCTCGCGCTCGGGCGTCTAGGCTCGCATGTGTGAGCGGCCGCGGAGAAATCGTGGTGGCGGCGCTCGGCGACTCGATCACGGCGGGCTCGCCGTGGGACGACGATCCAGCGATCGGTTGGCCGGCCGCGGCGGCGGAGGCCGATCCACGCCTGCGCTTCACCGTACGCGCCGCCTACGGCAAGCGTACGGACGAGATCGCGGCCTGGCTCGATGAGGCGGCCCCCGGTGCCGAGGTGCTCGTGGTCCAGGGCGGTATCAATGACATCGCGCAGGGGCTGCCAGTCGCCCACGCGGCGGAGAACCTTCGCGCGATGATCCGCCGTGGGCAGGAACTCGGCCTGCGCGTCGCGGTTGCCAACGTCCTTCCCTGGAACAACGGCTGGCCACGCTCCGAGGCGTCCATCCGCGAGCTAAACGCGTGCATTGTCGAAACGGGAGCGCCGGTGCTGCCGTTCTACGAGACGCTCGAGAACCCCGAGGAACCCGGGCGGATGCGCGAGGAATGGACGTCGGACGGTGACCACCCCTCCCTCGAGGGCTACCGGCGGCTCGGCGAGCTCGCCTTCCGCTTGCCGTGAAGGGCTACGACTGCCGGTCGATGACCGCGCCGCTGCGGCGCGTGCTCGTGCGGCCGCCGCAGCCGGAGGACGCACAGCGCTGGCGCGAGCATGGGTGGCGCGCCGAGCCCGAGTCCGCCGCGGCTGTCGCCGAGCACGAGGCGCTTTGCGAGCTGCTTGCACAGGCCGGCGCGGAGGTGGTCGTCGCGCGGGGCGAACCGATGAACCCGGACGCGATCTACGCCTACGACCCATTGCTCGTCGGCGCCGAAGGCGCGGTGCTGCTGCGCCCGGGGAAGCCGGGACGCCTCGGCGAGCCGAACGCGCTCGTGGCCGATCTCGAGCGCGCCGGCGTCCCCATCGCGGCGCGCGTCGAACCGCCCGGCACGGTCGAAGGTGGCGACACCGTCTGGCTCGACGAGCGGACGCTCCTGGTCGGCCGCGGCTATCGCACGAATGCGTCCGGCGTCGCGCAGCTGGCGGCGGCGTTTCCAGGTGTCGACGTGGTTTCGTTCGACCTGCCGCACTGGAATGGCAAGGCCGAGGTGATGCACCTGATGAGCCTGATCTCGCCGCTGGACGACGATCTCGCTCTCGTCTACCCGCGACTTGCTCCCGTGCGGCTCCTCGAGTTGCTCGTGGAGCGCGGTATCTCGACAGTGGAGGTCCCAGACGTGGAGTTCGAGACGATGGGCCCGAACGTGCTCGCGCTGGCGCCGCGCCGCGCCCTGGCGCTCGAGGGCAATGACGAGACGCGGCGCCGGATGGAACGAGCCGGGGTCGACGTCGTCGTCTACCGCGGCGAGGAGATCTCTCGAAAAGGCGACGGGGGACCCACCTGCTTGACGCGGCCGTTGCTCCGCCGGGCGTAGAGTTGCGGGCATGAGCGAGCGGCTATTCGAGGCCATGTCTGCCGGTGACGAGGAGGCCGTGCGCGAGCTCCTTGCTTGGCGGCCGGAGCTCGCCGCAGAACGCGACGCGGAGGGGCTCTCGGCCGTGCGCACCGCCGCGTATCGCGGCGCCGACGGCATCGTCGGGGTGCTGCTCGAGGCCAACCCTGCTCTGGACGTCTTCGATGCGGCCGCCGTAGGCCGAACGCGGGGTCTCGCGGAGCTCGTCGACGCCGAGCCCGGTCTCGTCCAGAGCTGGTCCGGCGACGGCTTCACCCCGCTCCACCTCGCCGCCTTCTTCGGACACGGGGATGCCGCGAAGCTGCTGATCGAGTGCGGCTCGGACGTGAACGCGGTCGCCCGTAACCCGGAGCTTCAGGTCACGCCGTTGCATAGCGCCGCTGCGGGCGGGCACACAGAGATCGTGAAGCTTTTGCTCGAACACGGCGCGGACGTGAACGCGCGCCAGGGCGGCGGTTTCACGCCCCTTCACTCGGCCGCGCAGAACGACGACCGGGAAAGCGTTGATGCGCTGCTGGAAGCGGGGGCCGACCCGTCGCTCGAAAGTGACGAGGGCAAGACGCCCGCCGACCTGGCAGGGGTCGAGACGCGCGACTTAGTTGCTCTCAGCAACTAAGACTTCATTGTGGTAGAGGCTCTAGGTCGCCTTCCTCCAGGCTGAGCTGCCGGAAGTCGGAGAGGCTGGAGACGCCGACACCGACGAGGCGAAGCGCTCCCGGCTGGTCCCGAAGTCCCCGGTCGAGGAGCGAGCACGCGAGCTCGCCGATCCTTGCTGCGTCGTCGATTCCCACGTCGAGGCTCGTCGAGCGGCTGCGGATCGAGAAGTCCGCATAGCGCAGCTTCGCGGTGATGGTGCGCGCCGCGAGACCGTCGCGGCGCAGGCGTCGGCCGAGCTCTTCGGCCATGCGCCGCAGCTCGGCGTGGAGGAGCTCGCGCTCGTGCAAGTCCCGCTCGAACGTCTCCTCGACGGAGATCGAGCCGCGCTCGGTCGAGGTTTCCAGGCCGCGTGGATCGAGCCCGTTTGCCCGATCCTGCAGCAGCCGGCCAACAGTACCCGGAAGCAGTGCGCGCAGGTCGGCATCCGGCAAGGTTGCGAGTGCCCCCAAGGTGGTGATCCCTGCAGCGGCCAATCGCTCCTCGGCGCGAGGACCGACCCCCGGTAGCGCACGCACCGCGAACGGCGCCAGAAACGCCGCCTCGGTTCCCGCCGGCACGACCGTGATCCCGCCCGGCTTGCGCCGGTCGGACGCAACCTTCGCGACCACCTTCGTGGGCGCGACCCCGAGCGAGCATGTGAGGCTCGTCGCGGCCCGAACCGACGTCTGCACGGCTTCCGCGGCGACCCGCGCGCGCACGAAGTCCTGTGCGAGCCCTGCGAAATCGAGATACCCCTCGTCGAGGCCGGTGCGCTCGACGGCGGGAGCGACCTCCCGCACCGCCGCCCAGACAGCCTGCGAGTACTCGCGGTAGAGCGCGTGACGCGGCCGCACGAAGACGGCCTGCGGGCAACGGCGCAGTGCCTCTGCGCAGCTCATTGCCGAGCGGATGCCGAACCGGCGGGCAACGTAGTTCGCCGTCGAGACGACGCCGCGGCCGTGCGGATCGCCGCCGACGACGAGCGCTTTCCTGCGCAGCTCTGGCTGCTCGAGCTCCTCGACGGCCGCGAAGAAGGCGTCGAGATCGAGGTGGGCGAGAATGGGCATGGGGGACAGCTTACGAACGGAGGATGATGAGATGGTGCTCGACGCTCCCCAGGCCCTCCCGCCGCCTGCGATCGTCTCGCCTGCGCCACGTGAGGTCTCCTTCGGACATGTCTCGGGGTCTGTCCCGGCGGGGACGCGGCGTCTCGTCGTGCGTGCCGGCGGTCGCGTGCTGACGGATCGTCCGCTGCGCGGCCGTCACTTCTCGCTGCGCGTCGAGCTGCCACCACGACTGTTGAGTCTGCGCGTGACAGCGGTTGCAAGAGACGGCGGCCGGGTGTACAGCGAAGTCGCATCGGTGTACGGGCTGCCGCGCGCGGCTACGCCTCGAGCTGTCGTTGGTCACCTGGACGTCGCGCTTGCGCGCGATCTGCGCGCACTCACGAGCGGCTTTCCCGGCACGAGCGCTGTCTACGTTCAGGATCTCCGCGACGGCCGGGGCGCCGCCTGGAACGCGGCCGCACGCTTCCCCGCGGCGTCGACGCTGAAGCTTGCGATCGCCGTGACGGTATTGACTCGCCAGCGCGGCAAGCCTGCGTCCGAATCGCGGCTCGGTCGGCTGCTGCGGAAGATGCTCGTCGAGTCGGACAACGGCGCGGCGAATGAGCTCGAGGTCTGGCTCGGGGGCTCGACCTCCGCCGGCGCGGCCCACGTGAACCAGACGATGTGGAGCTTGGGGATGCGGGACTCCGTCATGTACGGGGGCTACGAGCCGACCCCGCTGCGCCGGCCGGCTGGCCCGGTGTTGGCTGGCCCGGTGTGGGCTGGGCCTGCGCCGATCCCGATTCGCGTCGAGAGCGCGCCCTCCTTCGGTCTCGGTAAGCACACGAGCGCTGCCGACTTGGCGACGCTGTTACGCGCGGTGTATCTGGCCGCGGGCGCCAAGGGTCCGTTGCTCCGTCTCGGCGTGACGGCGTCCGAGGCGCGTCATCTGCTTTGGCTGCTCGCGATGGTGGCCGACCGTGGGAGGCTCGGCCGATTCCTCGCCGGCCCAATCGACGGTCCCGTCACGTTGCTCCACAAGGCAGGCTGGCTGGCGACCGCTCGGCATGATGCAGGGATCGTCTTCTGGCCGGGCGGCGCCTTCGTGGCAACGGTGCTGACGTG